>Ga0335394_10009997_pt1 | contig 10691 bp, 8 predicted proteins | sample MAT03_FD_205741 | JGI IMG/M metagenome (GOLD analysis project Ga0335394, IMG submission 205741) | Freshwater microbial communities from Lake Fryxell liftoff mats and glacier meltwater in Antarctica - MAT-03 (spades assembly) (version 2) ... | reverse complement strand
ACATGACGAGCACCTGAAAGCCCCACCAGGGGGCCCAGAACATCAGATACAAGAGGAACGGCGCGGCCACGGCCGCGGTCAGCAGCCGGACGACGAGGTTCGACGCTTGCTTTGGCGCTGCGGCGTCGCTCACCGAACTCCGAGCGCGACCGGAAGCGCTGCAGCGATGTCATCGACGGAGGCGCTCGGCGCGCGCTGCTCGGTCGGAGAGGCGACGTCGGAGCGCACTTTGCCGAAGCGGCGATCGCGCTGCTGGAACGCGGCGATCGCTTCGTAGAGATCGCTCTCGCACCACTCCGGCCACAGCGTCGGGCTGAAGTAGAGCTCTGCGTACGCCGCGCCCCACAGCATGAAATTCGAGATGCGCTGCTCTCCGCCAGTGCGCACCAAGAGGTCGACGGCGCCGACCGACATCGACGCGAGCTCTGCCTCGAGCGCGGTCTCGTCGATGCGCGACGGTGAGATCTCACCGCGCATCGCGCGCTCCGCGAGGCGCCGCGCAGCGTCGGCGATCTCCTCGCGGCCACCGTACGAGAGCGCCAGCGAGAGCGTCATCGTGCGATTGTTCTTCGTCTCTTCGGTGAGCTGCTCGAGCACGTCGCGCACGCGTGAAGGCAGGCGTTCCGTGCGGCCGATGCCGCGCAGACGGATGTCGTTGGCGAGCAGCTCGTCGCGCTCCGAGAGCAGGAACTCGCGCAGCAGATCCATCAGCGCTTCGACCTCGCTCGGCGGGCGCGCCCAGTTCTGCTCGCTGAACGCGTAGAGCGTCAGCGCCGACAGCCCGAGGCGCCGGCTCGCACGCACGATGCGCCGCACGGCATCGGAGCCGATGCGATGACCATGCGTGCGTGGGTGGCCGAGCTGCTGTGCCCAGCGCCCATTGCCATCCATCACGATGGCCACGTGCGCAGGCAGGCGGCTGACGTCGACGAAGACCACGGGCCGGCTAGTACCACTGCCGATTACCACCAGCAAGAATGCCCGGGCGAACGGGCGGGATTGCGGTGCGAGCAGCAAAGGCTTACTGCTGGCTCGCATGGCGGACCGCGATCTCTACGGAACCCTCGGCGTCGCGAAAGACGCCTCTCAAGACGTCATCAAGAAGGCGTACCGCAAGCTCGCCAAGGAGCTGCACCCTGATCGCAATCCCGGCGACAAGAAGTCGGAGGAGCGCTTCAAGGACGTCGCATTCGCCTACGACGTCGTCTCCGATCCGAAGACGCGCGCCCTCTTCGACGAGTTTGGCGAGGCCGGACTGCGCGAGAATTTCGACGCGGACGCGGCGCGCCAGATGCGCGCTTATCAGCGCGCTGCCGGTAGTGGCCGCGGACGCCAGAGCGGCAGTCTCGAGGACATCTTCGGCTCGGTCGGCGGTGCTGGTGCAGGCGGCGGATTCCCGTTCGATCTCGAAGATCTGCTCGGTGGCCGCGCCGGTGGACGACGCGCTCGCCGGCCGAGCAAAGGCAGCGATCTCGAGAGTGAGCTGACGGTCTCGCTCGGCGATTCGCTGCGCGGTACCGAGCAAGCGCTGACGTTCCGTATGCCCGGCACGGAAGGCCCGACCACGGTCCGCGCGCGCATCCCGGCCGGCGTCGCCGACGGCAACAAGGTGCGCCTGCGCGGCCAAGGCGGCGCAGGCGAAAATGGCGGCCCCGCGGGAGATATCGTGCTCACCGTGCGCGTCGCTCCGCACGACTCGTTCCGTCGCGACGGCGACGACCTGCACGTCGAGCTGCCGATCACCCTCGCCGAGGCGTTCCGTGGCGCGAAAGTGCGCGTGCCGACGCTCGAGGGCGACGTGCAGCTGCGCATCCCGCCGCGCACGCAGGGCGGCGCGACCCTGCGCCTACGCGGCAAAGGTGCGCCGATGCGCGGCGGCGAGCGCGGCGATCTCTACGCGCACGTGCAGATCCGCCTCCCCGACGGCGAGCTCCCCGATGTCGACGCGGCGATCGACGCGCTCGAAGCCGGCTACACCAGCGACGTGCGCGCCAAACTCGCGCTCTGACAAGACGGCTTCAGCGCCGCGGTGCAGCGGGTGAATCGTCGCTAAGCGTATCGACTGCGATACCTGTTGCATGGACGATACGCACGCTGGCCATGATGTCGTTCGGCAGCAATTGATCGACGAGGTCCATCCCGCGGACGACGCGCGCGAAGGCGGTATAGCGGCTGTCGAGGTGCGGATGCGTGGCCTGGGCGACGAAAAACTGGCTGCCGCCGGTGTCGCGTCCGGCGAGCGCCATGCCGACGGTGCCGCGCTCGTAGCGAACGCGGTTGTCCTCGCAGCGCTGCGCGTAGCCGGGGCCGCCGTAGCCATCGCCGCGAGGGTCGCCGCCCTGCGCGACGAACGCCGGGACGACCCGGTGAAAGCGCAGGCCATCGTAGAAGCCGCGCTCGACGAGCGCGACGAAGCGAGCGACGGTGGTCGGCGCCTCGCTCGGCAGCAGCAGCAGCTCGACCTCGCCGCCCGGCACCGTCAGCACCGCAGAGATCTGCGCATCGGCGCGAGGCAGCGCGGGCGCCTCGAGCGCGTTGCCGATCGCGCTCGGCGCCGTCTCGATGCGTGGCACGCCGAGTGCTGACAGCGCCTCCCTCGCCTTCGTGCGGACGCTGAGGTTGGCATGCGTCGCGAGCGCGCGAACACCTGGCGCGAGCGCGGGATCGCGCAGCGTGGTGACGGCCGCGAGCCACGCCTGGAGCCCTTCGAGCTCGTCCGTCGCTGCCAGCGTTTCACGTGCCGCGGAGAGCGCCGCGCGGACCTCGGCCGAGACGCGCGCGGCCGCTTCGCCTGGCGCGCCGCTCGCCGCTGTGGGCGTCCCGCTCAGCGGCGCAGGGCTGCCCGCGGAGGCGGGCGCGCCATTGGGCTGCGTGGGGGAAGTCGCCGTGAGGACGCGCGCAGGCTGCGCAGCGATGGCCTCGAGTGCGCTCGTCACGACGCCGAGATCCGATTCGCGGAGGCCACGCACGATGAGCCGCGTCGCCAGCGGATCGTCGACGACAGCGGCGGCCGTGAGTACCGCCTCGCGCACCCGCGCATCGCCGCGATCGTAGAGGCGCAGCAGATAGCCGGCGCGTCCCGCCGGATCGCCCGCGGTCGCTTGCAGCACCTCCGCCATCAGCACCGAGCGCTCGGTCTCGCTCACCTGGCCAAGCCCGCACTGCGTGAGTCGCTGCGGCCAGCCATGCGCGAGATCGACCAGCTTGGCGGCGAGACAGTGCGCGAGTCCGTCGATGCGCGTGCCGCGACCCTCGGGCAGATGCAGCCGACGCAGCGCGTCCTCCGCCACCGGGCGCACGTTCACGCCCGCAGCGAGACTCGCGGCCTCCTCGAGCGCGACCAGCAGCACGTGCGCCGAGGGAACACGCAGCCGCGCGATCGGCGCGCTCGGCGCGGCCCCATCGACGTGCGTGTCTGCTCCTGCCGGCGTGATGCCGGCGGGCGTGACGACAGCGGGCAGTTGCCGCTCGACGACCGCACGAAACGCGGCGGCGAAGCGGCCCTCGTTGCCCGTCGTGCTGCGGCGCGCAAGCGAGCGAAACGCCTGCACGGCGACACGCCAGTCGTCATCGCTGGTGAGCACGGTGAGCAGCTCGACCGGCGCGTTCGGATATTTGCCGAGCGTTCGCGCCGTCATCAGGCGGACCTCGCCGTCGTCGTCGCGCGCCGCGCGCACTAGATCCGCGACGATCGCCGCCGTCGTCTCGGCGCTCGCGGCGGGCGGGACCGGCAGCCGGCTGAGCGCATAGGCGCAAGCCAATCGGACCGAAGGCGCTGCGTCCTCCGCCATGCGCGTCGCGACCAGTCGCAGCAGCGCGGCGTCGATCGAACGCCCGCGCAGCCCCACCGCACCGAGCCCGCGACACGCCGCCTCCCGCTCCCCCGATGGCAGCGCTTCGAGGCCCGCGCGCAACGCAGGCGCCGCGGTGTCACTCGCGATCCGGCCGAGGTCACTCAGCATCGCCGCGCGCGTCGCCGCATCTTGCTCCGTGGCGAGCGCCCCGAGCAGCGCCGCTTCGGTGCCGGCGGGCGCTTCGCCCTCGAGCGCACCGAGACCAAGCGATGCCGCCTGCCGAACCGCTGGGCTCGGATCGCGTAGCGCGCTGCGCAGCTCAGCGGTGTGCGCGCCATCATGCAGTCGCGTCAGCGCGAGCGTGGCGTCAGCGCGCGTTCGCGCATCGCTCGCCAAGAGCGCCGAAGTGAGCTGCGCCGCGCCGCTCCGCGCGTCGGCGGTCGCGAACAGCGCGCGCCCATCAGGCGCGTGCGCGGCCGCTGTTGGCGCCGTCGTCGAAGCCCTGGTCGCAGCCGACTGCACGGACGGTCGCACTGCGTCATCCGAACACCCTGTCGCCGCGAATCCCAGGGCCACGAGACCCAACGCAAAGCCTGCTGCAACCGGCGTCGCACTTCGTAGTGGCGTGACGAGGCATGGCCCTACATGCAGCTGCATGTGTTTCACGTGAAACATCGGTGTGGGTGTTTCACGTGAAAAAGCATCGATCGTAGGTGATCGTGATCCTTTGATGCGCATGTGCAGGTCGAGAATACCACCACGTCTCCGCAGCGGACATTGCGTGAACACGCCGTGCCTCGCCCAACAGCGCGTACTACTGTGGCCGCGCCGATGTCATCCCTCGCCGACAACGCTCGCGAACGCTTGACGCAGCTGACGCGCGTTGGGCTGCTTCGTGCGCCGCTGACCGTGGGCTCCGCGCAGGGCCCTGTCGTCACGATCGACGGACGCGCCCTCCTCTGCTTGTGCTCGAACAACTATCTCGGCTTCGCCGACGACCCAGAGATCACCGCCGCCATGCAGCGTTCGCTCGAGCGGGACGGCGCGGGAGCGGGCGCATCACGGCTGATCAGCGGCACCATGACCGTTCACCGTGACGCGGAGCGCGCGCTCGCGGCGATGGTGCGGCTGCCGTCCGCGCTGCTTTTCACTTCGGGCTACGCGGCGAACGTCGGCGCGCTGCAGGCGCTGTTCGGCGCCGGCGACTTCATCTTCTCCGATGCGCTCAATCACGCGAGTCTGATCGACGGCTGCCGGCTGAGCCGCGCTTCTATCAACGTCTACCCGCACGGCGATCTCGAGGCGCTCGAGCGGCTGCTGGGCGCGCGGCCACGCGGCACACGCGCCGTCATCGTCACCGAGAGCGTGTTCTCGATGGACGGCGACCTCGCCGATCTGGTCGCGCTCCGTGCGCTCGCCGATGCGCACGACGCGGCGCTATTCGTCGACGAGGCGCATGCGCTCGGCGTGTTCGGTCCGGGCGGCGCCGGTCTGTCGGCCGCGCTCGGCGTGGTGCCCGATCTGCTCGTCGGGACGCTCGGCAAGGCGTTCGGCGCGGCCGGTGCGTTCGTCGCCGGCGACGTCTGGGTCGTCGCGCTGATCGAGAACCGCGCACGCAGCTACGTCTTTTCCACCGCGCCCGCGCCAGCGCTCGCCGCAGCTGCCGTCACAGCGTCAGCCCTAGTGCAGCGCGCTGACGAGCGCCGCGCGACGTTGCTTCGCCACGCGCGGCGTCTACGCGCCGCGTTGCGTGCGCTCAGCTACGACGTGCTCGACGGCGAGAGCCCGATCGTCCCGGTGTTGCTCGGCGAGCCGGCGCGCGCCGTTGCGGTCGCCCGCGCGCTGCGCGAGCACGGCTGCTTCGTGCAGGCGATTCGTCCGCCGACGGTGCCGCGCGGCACGAGCCGGCTGCGCGTCGTGCCGATGGCGACGCACAGCGACGCGCAGATCGAGCGCGCGATCGAGGCCTTCGCCGCAGTGCGCTCGGCGCTGAAGGAGCACGCGTGATCCCCGGCTTCTTCATCACCGCGACCGGCACCGGCGCGGGCAAGACTTTCCTCTCGCGTGGCCTCGTCCGCGCGCTCGTTTCACGTGGCGCGCGCGTGGCCGCGATCAAGCCCCTCGAGACGGGCTGCATCGACGGCGCAGCGCTCGACGCGATCGCCCTCGCCCGTGCCGCCGGTCGCCCCGAGCTCGCGACCGCCGCCGGGCTGTATCGCGCACGCCTCGCCGCAGCGCCTTACGCCGCCACGCTCGCCGGCGAAGCTCCCGTCCCAAGCACGCGCGCCCTCGTCCGCGCCATCTCCGACGCTTGCGCCGGCGCATCGCACGCTGTCGTCGAAGGCGCTGGCGGCTTGCTGGTCCCGCTCGATCACGCGCGCACCACCGCGGACCTCATCCGCGCGCTGCGGCTACCCGCCGTCGTCGTCGCGCCAGACGTCCTCGGCGTGCTCTCGCACGTCCTGACGCTCGACCAGGCCGCGCGCGCGCTCGACGTGCCTGTAGCCGCCGTGATCCTCTCGCGTCACCCCACAGCCGATGTCTCGCGCACGAGCAACGCGCAAATCCTCCGCGAACGCCTCAATGTGCCGGTTCTCATCCTCGAGCCGTGCGCGGACGACGACGACGCGCTCGCGGCCGCCGTGACGACCGCCGGCCTGCTCGACTTGATCGCCTGAGCTGCCTGAGCTGCCTGAGCTGCCTGAGCTGCCTCAGCTGCCTGACCGCTCGCCGAGCAACGTGCTGTGCTCACTCGAACGCGCTGAGACCCGTGATGTCCTGCCCGACGATCAGCGTGTGGATGTCGTGCGTGCCCTCGTACGTAAACACCGTCTCGAGGTTCATCATGTGCCGGCCAATCGGGTACTCGAACATGATCCCATTGGCACCGAGCACGTCGCGCGACACGCGGGCGATGTCGAGCGCCATCTTGACGTTGTTGCGCTTGGCCAAGGAGATCTGCGCCGGACGCAGCTTGCGGCTCTCCTTGAGGCGTCCGAGCTGCAGCGCGAGAAGTTGCGCTTTGGTGATCTCACTCACCATTTCTACCAACTTCTGTTGGACCAGCTGGAAGCCCGCGAGCGGACGGCCGAACTGCACGCGGCTCTTCGAGTAGTCGAGCGCCGTCTCGTAGCAGCTCATCGCCGCGCCGATCGCGCCCCAAGCGATGCCGTAGCGCGCTTGCGACAGACACGAGAGCGGGCCCTTCATCCCGGTGACGCCGGGCAGGAGCGCGTCCTCGGGGACCTCGCAGTCCTCGAGGATGAGCTCGCTGGTGATGCTCGCGCGGAGCGAGAACTTGTCGTCGATCTTGCGCACCGTCAGGCCGGGCGTGCCCTTCGGGACGAGGAAGCCGTGCACGACACCGTCGAGCTTTGCCCAGACGATGCAGACGTCGGCGATGGAACCATTCGTGATCCAGCGCTTGGTCCCGTTGATGCGAAACCCGCCGCCGCTAAGGCGCTCTGCGCGCGTGATCATGCCCGTCGCGTGGGAGCCGAAGTCCGGCTCGGTGAGCCCGAAGCAGCCGATCAGCAGGCCCTTCGCCATGCCGGGGAGCCACTTCTCTTTCTGGGCCTCCGAACCGAACGCCCAGATCGGGTACATCACCAAGCCGCTCTGCACCGAGCAGAACGAGCGAATGCCGGAGTCGCCGCGCTCGAGCTCCTGCGTCGCGAGGCCGTACGCGATGGCGCCCATGCCGGCGCAGCCGTAGCCGGTGAGGTTGGCGCCGAGCAGACCGAGCTCCGCGAACTGCGGCACCAGGTCCATCGGGAACGTGCCGTCCTGATAGTGGCGGCCGATGACCGGGACGATCTTGCTCTCGACGAAGCGCCGCACGCTCGCGCGCACCAGCTTCTCTTCGTCGGTCAGCTGATCGTCGATGCCGTAGAAGTCGACCCCTTGGAACGCCATGCGCGGTGCCTCCTCGCGAGCGTGCTCGCGGCCTGTGCTTAGCACTTGCGACGTCGCGACGCGCGAGTATAGTCCGCGCCTTCGTTTCGGGGATGTAGCTCAGCTGGGAGAGCGCTAGATCCGCACTCTAGAGGTCGCAGGTTCGATCCCTGTCATCTCCACCGCTCGAAGGTTCAAGGGCCGCGCTGAAAGGCGCGGCCTTTGTTTTTGTGGGTTGCCGTTGCGCCTGCGGTGCGGTGCGGTGCGGTGCCGCGCTTGCCGCGCACGCGCTTTTGCGCTGGGCGCCGAGAACACGGCGCGCGATGCTGCGCGACCACATGAAGATCGAGTTCCTCGGCGCAGCACAGACGGTCACCGGTTCGATGCACCTGCTGCGCACGGCGCGCGCGACGGTGCTGCTCGACTGCGGGCTCTTCCAGGGCCGCCGCCAAGAGGCGAGAGAGCGCAACCGGACGCTGCCGTTGGCGCCGCGCGACGTCGACGCTGTCGTGCTCTCGCACGCGCACATCGATCACTCGGGCGCGCTGCCGGTGCTCGCCGCCCATGGCTTCCGCGGCACGATCTACTGCACGCCGGCGACGCGCGATCTGTGCGCGGTGATGCTCGAGGACGCCGCGCACATCCAAGAGAGCGACGCGCGCTATGTGAACAAGCTCGTCGATCGCGGCGAGCTGCTGGGCGAGCGCGTCGAGCCGCTCTACACGATGAACGACGTCGTGCGCGCGCTCGAGGCGATGGTCGCCGTGCCGTACCACCGCGGCGTCGAGATCGCGCCGGGCGTGCGCCTCACGTTGCTCGACGCGGGCCACGTGCTCGGCAGCGCCATCGTCGTGCTCGACGTGCAGGACGGAGCGCGCCACCGACGCGTGGTGTTCACCGGCGACCTCGGCCGCATTGGGACGCCGATCTTGCGTGACCCGGAGATCCCCGAAGGCACCGAGACGCTCATCATGGAGAGCACGTACGGCGACCGGCTGCATCCGCCGCGCGCAACGATGAACGACGCGCTCGCGGACGTGATCGTCGAGGCCCACGCGCGCGGCGGCAAGGTGATCATCCCAACGTTCGCGCTCGAGCGCGCGCAAGAGGTGATCTTGGCGCTCAAGCAGCTGCGCGCCGCAGTGCGCATCCCGTCGCTGCCGATCTACGTCGACTCGCCGCTCGCCGTGAAGGTCACGCAGGTCTTCCGCATGCACCCCGAGTGCTTCGATCCGGAGACGCGCGCGCTGTTCGTCGGCGACGACAGCCCGTTCGACATCGACACGCTGACCTACGTCTCGAGCGTCGAGGACAGCAAGAGCGTCTCGCGCAGCGACGAGAGCGCGATCATCCTCGCCGGCAGCGGCATGTGCGAGTCCGGCCGCGTGGTGCACCACCTGCGCGCGACGATCGAAAACGAGAAGAACACAGTCGTCATCGTCGGCTACCAAGCGCAGCACACGCTCGGACGCCGCCTCGTTGAGGGCCGCTCGCGCGTGAAGCTGTTCGGCGTCGAGCGCGATCGTCGCTGCCAAGTGAGCGTGCTCAACGGCTTCAGCGCGCACGCCGATCAGAGCGAGCTGCTGCGCTTCGTCGAGCAGACCCGCGCGAGCGGCCGCGTCGAGCAGATCGCGCTCGTCCACGGCGACCTCCCCGCCCAGCGCGTGCTGCGCGAGGCGCTCCTGGCACAAGGCGCCCCCGACGTTCAGATCCCCGCACGCGGCGAGATCCTCACGCTCGGCGCGCAGTGAAGACGATGGTGCCGCGATGATCACTGCGGCGCAGGCCGCTTGAAGCAGGTCCACAAGCTCGTGCTGCCCTGCGGGAACGAGACGGTGACGAACTCGAAGCCTTCGGCGCCTCGCTGGCGCAGGTTGGCGTTGACCGCGGCCGTCGTGTACGCGGGCCGGTCACAGAACTGTTGCCACTGCGGCGACACGCGCGGCGGCGGAGGCACTGACTGCGCAGCGAGGCGCGGAAGCGTCGCACCGAGGACGCAGCCGACGAGAACGCTCACGAAGACGAGCGCGAAACGAGAATGATTGGGAAGAGACATCAGGCACGTCTAGTCGCTTGGTAGCGGGGTCGCCAGCACCGACAGACAACGACCCTCGTAGCCGCCCGCGCGCCCGCGCTGTACGCTCGCGTGCATGACGCGCGTCGCCAATTTCAATCCTGGTCCGGCTGCCCTTCCACTGTCTGCGCTCGAGCTCGCGCGTGATGAGCTGCTCGACTTCGAGGGCTCGGGGATGTCGATCCTCGAGCACTCGCATCGCGGCCCGGTCTACATGAAGGTGCACGAGGAGGCGACGGCGCTGTTCCGCGAGCACGCGCGCGTGCCGGCGGAGTTCGATGTGCTGTTCCTCCAGGGCGGCGCGTCGCAGCAGTTCGCGGTGGTGCCGATGAACCTGCTGCACGCCGGGCAGAGCGCGGACTACGCGCTCACTGGCGTGTGGGCGGAGAAGGCGTTCGCCGAGGCGAAGAACGTCGGCACGGCGCGCAAGGCCGCGGACACTGGCGACAACGGCCGCTACACGCGCGTCCCTACGCAGAGCGAGCTCGACCTCGATCCGAAGGCCGCATATTTCCACTACGCGACCAACAACACGGTGATGGGCACGCAGTTCCACTACGCGCCGGAGACCGGCTCGGTTCCGCAGGTGCTCGACATGTCGAGCGACATCCTCTCGTATCCGCTCGACTGGTCGCGCATCGGACTCGTGTATGCCGGCGCACAGAAGAACATTGGGCCGACGGGGATCACGCTGGTCATCGTGCGCAAAGATCTGGTCGCGTCGGGGCGCAAAGACATCCCGGTGATCTTCCGCTACGCGACGCAGGCGAAGGAGCAGTCGCTCTACAACACGATCCCGACGTTCGGCGTGTACCTGGTGCGCAACACGCTGCGCTGGGTCTCGGCGCAAGGTGGCGTGCCGGCGCTGCAAAAGGTCAACGCAGAGAAGGCGCGCCTCGTCTACGCGGCGGTCGACGAGAGCGGCGGCT
>Ga0335394_10009996_pt1 | contig 10692 bp, 12 predicted proteins | sample MAT03_FD_205741 | JGI IMG/M metagenome (GOLD analysis project Ga0335394, IMG submission 205741) | Freshwater microbial communities from Lake Fryxell liftoff mats and glacier meltwater in Antarctica - MAT-03 (spades assembly) (version 2) ... | reverse complement strand
AAAAACCAGAGGCCAGAGCCCGACCAGGTCCAGCAAGACTAATGGGCTCTGACCTCTTCCCAGGCGCACACCAAAGGTGGCGTCTGGGGCCACTTTGGCCGGTCAGCTTGAGGTGAGCAATTTCTTTGATGTTGGCCGGGGTGCCTCATCAATGAAAAACACGTAGATGACGAGCTGGAAGGCGTCGGCAAGCGAACGAGCGCTGCCTGCTTGGCACATGCGCGCCGAAAGTTTTTCGACGCCAAAGAGTATGGCGGTTCAGATGCCGTCGCTGTCCTTGACATGATTCGCGACGTTTACATTGTTGAACACGACGCCCGCGCCGACGGTATTGTTGGCACCGAAGCACACGGCGCGCTTCGCAACACACGTTCGCGCGTCATCATGAACAACTTGTTGAAATGGCTTGGCGAACACGCCGATCAATACTCACCAAAATCCCCGATGGCGATCGCGGTATCCTATGCATCAAAAAACTGGACGGAACTGACGCGTTTCTTGGACGACCCAAAGATTCCTCCCGACAACAATCGCTCTGAATCGGCGCTTCGCGTGTTGGCTCTTGGTCGCAAAAATTTCTTGTTCGTCGGCGATGAATTGAACGGTGAAGATCTCGCCCTTCTGTATTCGCTGACCTCGACGTGCGAAATCAACGGCGTCGATCCACTTGCGTACCTGACCGACGTTCTTGGTCGAATCGGCTCGCACGCGGCGTCGAAGATTGACGACCTGCTCCCGCAAAACTGGCGTCCCCCCGAATAAACGACACTCGCCCCGTCGCAGTTTACCGTTTCCACCGCGAATTGGCTTACCGAAGCAGCCCTGGAACAGGGGGACTTGTTGCCCCGACTTCAATACGTCGTTCTAGCACTGGTGCCGCGCACGATCAGACGCTTCAGGGCTCGCGTGTTTCACTGTTCAAGCTGAGCATTGCGGCGCGCACCAACCGATCCTGTTCGGTGGTTTCGTCTTGCACCGACAGGCCGAGTTCCGTGGTTCGTTGCAGCAAGCCGCACGCGTCGAGAAGTTCGGCAAAACGGCGGGAACGCTCTGTCTCCAGATCCCGCAAACGATCCAGGTTTTTCAAGATGGGTTCGGCGTTGTCGTCCGCTTCGCCGCGTGCCCGTTGTTTGGCCAGGGACCGCAGCAATTGGCCTTCGTTGAGCTGCGAAAGTGCCACATCAATCTCGTTGCAACGCCCGGTGTGGGCGACCAGGAGTTGCACCAACTCTGCGATGGGTGCCGTGACCGCCGCGATCGCGTTTCCGGCGCCAAGGTTTTGGGCGCGGTGATCGACCAATCGTTGCACACGCAACACCGCCGACCCAATCAGCGCCCGCAGGTCCTGGGATTGCACTTGCTTCAATGCCGACGCCAGTTGATTGACAAACGGATCGGACGCGGGCAAGGCCATAGGGCGCATCCGCAGTGCCATTAGGCCAGCGCGATGGACTCGGCGTGAAGTGGCATTTCCGCGCTTGAATGAAACAGCCGCAATAATTGCCATCACGCCCAACCCGACAAAAAAGGACGCGCCAAGCACGGAAGAAACCCCGCCACCGTCCAGAACGCCGATGGGAATACTCAACCCGGCGCTTGCAGCCAAGGCGGCAACGATGCCGCGTTGTTTGCGTGTCATTCGCTTTCCCGCATTCGGGTGATCGGCGGGATCCATGCGCTCGATGCGAACTTTGAAGTTGGCGTCCTTGAAACGGCCGTGAATGGCTGTGGCCGTTTCGTGTGACAGATTCGAGAACAGCGCCACAGGAAGTCGGATGCGCGTCTTGGCTTCTTCCTTGGAGTACATCCGCCTATCCCCCAGAAGAAAATTCAACGCGGGAGGGGGGCCCTCACACAATTCAGCGCAGCATTCCTGCAACAATGCAGTGAAGTCCGCCTGTTCCTTGGCCGCGCGCAAGACAACCTTGTATCGCTTGCGATAGGGCACATCGTCCGTTATGTGGTGAAACCGTACCACCGTATTCCCGCACGAAAGACACAGCCGTTGTCCCATCGGCATCTTTGCACCACAGCCCTGGCAAGGTAGCGGCGTTTCTGCAATTTCTGCTGACGATGATTCTCCCCGCAACAAAGCCGACAATGTCCCTGCCGTCGCAGCGCGCACACCAGGATCGTGATCCAACAGTCGTGTTACGATATCGGCGATTTCTTTTGGAAGCCCCGGAACGATCGCATCTGGCCTGGGCGCGGGGCCTGACGGACGCAAGAGCGCATGTGCCCCGTCAAAAGGCAAGACTCCCGTCAGCATGCGAAACGCAATGACACCCAGGGTGAACAAATCGGCGCGGCCGTCCACCAGCGTTCGCTTTAGCAATTCGGGGGCGTGATACGGCGATCCTTCCAGCACCAGACTTGCGGCAGTCCGCGTGGAAAGGGTGTCCACGCCAAACAGGCCCACATCCACCAACATCGGACCGTGTACGGTGAGCCTCACGCGCTGGGGTGACAGGTTCCGTACGACAAGTCCGGCCCGGTGCAAAGGCGTCAGGACGTCGCAAAGTTGTATCAGAAGCTCAACGGTCTCGTCGCTCGCAACCGGCGCCCGGCGCCGAATAAATGAATCGAGGGTTTCGCCATCGGGTTGCACGCGCAAGCGCCAGGGTGCTGTTCCGTCGTCGACTTCGGGCCCCCATGCCAACTGGGTTGCGAGGCCAGGGGCATGGATTTGTGCCAGTTGCTCAATGTCACGGCGATAGCGGCGCCGCACAGCGGTGTCAGCCGTCAACTCTTGCACCAACTGCGCCAGTACAAGCGTACGACCAGCGCGATCAACCACCCGTTGGCACATTTCGTTGCCGTCGCGCCTGGATTCGGCCTGCATCGGCAACGCGACGCCCGCTTGTGCCAGCGCGTCCTCGGCACTGGCATTCATGATCTATGAACTTCTTCCAGCGCGTCCACCTGGTGCTTCAACTCGGCCAGCGAGGCCCGCGCATCCAAGTTTTTCGACCCCGATATTGTAAGACGCAACATCAGTTCGTCGAGGGCGCCCAAAATGCGCGAAAGGACAAAGGCGTTGCGATCGCGTCGCTGCAACAACGCCCGGGTGGAATCGTCTGCGTGGTGCAGATCAAGGTGCCGGAGGCGGTCGTCGATTTCCGACAATGAAACCGCTGTATCCAGGGCAGCGTCCAGGCAAGCGATCACATCCGCGTCGTGGGTGTCGGTATTTCCCAATTGCGCGCGGACCAAGAGCGAGCGGGTCACAACGGCACGAAGTTCTTCCCGCTGTCGGGGTCGCAAGGAAGGTGCAACTTCGGCAATACGATTGAGGGCGTGCTGCAACGATACGGAAAGGGATGCGTGCGAATTGCCTGACGATACGGTCACACTGCGACTACAATGATTCAGCACAGCCCCGGCGGCAGTCAACGAGGCGATCGCGCTGATAGGCCAGAATGCTGCGAGGTACCTTATGGCCCAGACACTAGACGACAAACCGACAAGGCCGATTCTCCCGAGCAGCTTGGTTGCTTTTTTTTGCATGGCGGGGTGACGCATCGGGTGGCGCTCCCAGGTCGCGGTCTGGAACCCGATTTCCTTCAACGCAGCCGCAACCGCACTGGCGCTTTCAACATCGACGCGATTCAGAAACAGAAATGGGACGCGCGGAATATGTTCTTCCAGCCATTTGCCACCCTTCAGACCCGTCTGCGGGTTATCACGCAACCACTGGCGCAGACGTTCGCGCAAACCGCTGTCCAGCTTGTCTCCGGCGCTGCCCGGCCCGAGAATCAACACCGCGCATCGTCCCGGGTGAAGCTGAATTGATTCCGTACCACAATTGAGACACACCGGCAGATTCGATATCAGCTGCTGGTGGCAGACGCGACACGGGGGTGCGCGCAATGTCAGAGGAACAGCCATGCTACCGCGGTTGGAAAGTTCAGCGTTGTGATACAAATTCTTTAAACGCCAGATCACCACCTGGGCTGAAGCAGGTCGATCCGCGGGGTTTTTCGCAAGCAGTGCGCGAATCAATTCCGCCAATTGTGGCGTCACCGCCTCGGGTAAATCGGGAATGGGTGCCGTGCGATGCTCGTGAAGGATCCCAAGCGGCGTCGCTGCGGAATAGGGAACGGCGTCGGTTGCCATCTCAAACAAAATGCAGCCCATCGCGTACAGATCCGTGCGGGTATCCACGGCCAGCGGATCAACGGATTCCGGCGCCATGTAGTCGGGGGTTCCAAGTATGGTGAACCCGTCACCGGATACCCCCGACAACGCACTTGCGCGGGCCATCCCGAAATCCGCGATCTTCAGGGTCGCGTTGTCCGTGTCGTCGGTCAGCAACATATTGGCGGGTTTGAGATCCCGATGCACGATGCCGTTGGCATGGGCAAACGCCAGTCCTTCGGCCATTTGTAGGCCGAGTGCAACGATTTCTTTTTCGGCCATGGGAGCGCGACGGGCGATCCGCTCGTCAAGGCGCGTTCCCTGCACGAGCTCCATCCTGATAAACCGTCGCACATCTCCGTTGTCGAGCTGTGCGTGGCAGGGCCCGAAGACCTTGATGAGGTTGGGATGATCGAGCCCGGCCAACAGACGCGCTTCTTGTTCGGAACGAGCGGTGGCGGAGGCGTCGCCCTGATGGGACGCGTGCAGGAACTTTCCGGCGAAAACCATGCCTTCCTGGTCAATGACCTCGTGTACGACAGAAATCGCGCCGCTGCCAAGGACCCGTCCGACGCGATACGCGCTCGAATCAGACAATTGCAAACCCCAGACGTTGTCGGCCCGTAGAACCCATCCGCATCACGATTTGCCCCAATCGGGCCCGCGCCGACCGTAGCATCAAACGCGGGCGAATACCCTGCGAAAATCCTGGCTGGCCGCATGTGGACATCGCAGTCGTCAAGGGGTTCGCGGTGGCGGCATCGTGATTCCCAGGGCGGCAAATCGCGGGGTGTAGTCGTCTTGCCAGCATTGCCTCACGGCGGCGCGATATTCCGCAACTGGCATCAGGCCCCAGGCGCGCGCGGCGTTGGGGAACAGCGCGGTTTCAACCGCCACGTCGCCCACGACGGATTCGCCATAACCCGTCGCGATCGCATACAACATGCCCGGCAATTCGTTGTGGATGATCGATCGATATTCGGGCGCACGAGGCGTTGAGAGCAACCACTCGAGCGTGCTCCAACCGAAATCGCGGTGGCGCACCTCATCGGCAAGAATGGTATCGAGCGCCGTTCGTGCAATCGGAACCGAACACTGCTGCCGCAAGCGCTTGAAAAGGCGCACAGCCACCGTCTCGCCGAGCACGAATATGCCCAACGTCGCGCGCAATAGATCGTGTTCAAGCGGTGCTGACAAATCGCGCGGCAGCTGCAATTCACGTTGGTTCATGGCCGGTAAAGCCGGCGTACCGCGCGCAGCAACCACAACATCGTGACCGAGCGCCGCATGGTTCATTTCGTCGCCCACGATGGCAAGTGCCTCGTCGATCAAGTCAACCGGCGCCACCGCCTGCAGCATCCAGTGCGCCAGTTGACTGGTCAGAGCCGCTGAGCGGTACTCGGCCACGATGCGTCTCGACCATTCAACCGCAACGCTTGCAGGCGCAGGCTCTTCCATCTGCGCCATCAATCCTCGCTCGCGTCACCGTTTTTGTTCATTGCATCGACCGCGGCGTCGGTGGGATCAATCGGGTTGGTAACGGCTGCGTCGGGGGACAAGAAAAACGGCGGGTTGCAGGACGATACCGAACGCCACCAGCGACCACTCGAACACATGTATCTTGGACCCGGGCATCCGCCAGAACTGGCGTCATAGCTGCAGGAATTGCTTGACGGGACAGCACATGGATTGCCTTCCGTGGGACGCCCGGGGGGACAAACGGTGTCCAATGGAGGTCGGTCAAGCGGCGGCTGGTTTGTGTTCGGCGATGGGTTGGCAGAGTTGGTGGCCGTCTCGGCCTGCTCCGGTTCATCAAGATCCTGTGCACTGTCAATGCATCCACCCATCCCGAGAGACGAAAACAACATCACCAACGGGCGGCCCAATGGTGTGCGGCGCTTCCCTGCGCCCTTCGTTCGAGGCTTCAGTTTCATCTGCCATCCACTATGCAACGAATGGACCAGCTTTCCATGGGACGAGCGAGCCGAAAACAGAGGGTTACGGTGCAAATCGTCATCGGTTTTCGGTTGCGCACGACATTCGTGTCGCGGTTACGGCTCGGTCTTCGCTGCGAAGGGGTTCACAATCAGAACGCCGTCGATCGAGGCACCGTGCTGCATATCCTCACTCAAAACCTGTGTGCATCCGGCAGCAGTGGCGCACTTGACGATCAGCGCGTCCCAAAATGAAATCGAGTGCAAGCGATGCAGGTCGCTTCTCTCCAGCGCTGCGATCGTCCGCATACAAGATCACGTTCGTATCCAAAAACACGCGCTCACTCACAGCCGTCCCTCATACGCATCCTCGCGCCTAAAACCGGCTCCTCCTGAATCCTGTCAAAGAAGCAGCTTCGACAAAGCGCGTTCTCCAGAGCCATTGCCGGCTTGCCGCGCCATTGACATGGTTCTTAACATGACTAAGTATATAGGCATGTTGCGGATCAACATTCACGAAGCGAAAACCAATCTTTCTCGCTATTTGGCCGCCGCTGCCGCGGGCGAAACGGTACTGATCTGCAAAAGAAACGTCCCGGTGGCCGAGATCCGCGCGATTCCGGCAACGCCAACCACGGCACGCCCGATCGGCCTTGCCCACGGGAGCTTCGAGGTCTCTGACGCTTTCTTTGACCCGCTGCCCGCCGATTTCGTCAACGCATTTTCGGGTGGTGCTTGAAGCTGCTACTCGACACGTGCACCTTCCTCTGGACGATCAATGGCTCACCGCAACTCTCGGCCAAAGTCCGAGCGCTGATCGCAGACCGCCAGAACGAGGTTTTTCTCAGTGCGGTTTCCGCATGGGAGATCACCGTGAAGTATTCCCTCGGCAAGCTTCCCTTACCGCAGCCACCGTCCGAATTCGTTCCAGCGGAACGCACGCGCCATGAGATCACCGCTTTGCCGCTGGCCGAACAAGCCTGCATGGCGGTCGGACGGCTACCCGAACTTCACAAGGATCCGTTCGACCGCATGCTCGTATGCCAGTCGATCATCGAAGGCCTCACATTGCTGACACCCGATCCTCTGATCACTCAATATCCGGTGGCCGTGCTCTGGTAACGACGCGCCACCGGAACTGGTGCCCGACGCTGCAACGCAGCGGGATCGTTGCGATGCCGGTGTTACTTTTCCGTCCGCAAAAAGTTTGCCACTTCGTCGGTCAGCGGAATCGTATTTCGTTTTCCATCCACGCACAACCCACGCAGGTGTCGACCGAGTGCCGCGTATTTGGAATCACCGAAAAACACTGCGACTTGAGCGTCAGTCCACTCTTCGAAACAGCCATTGCGTAGATCTTGCACAGTGGCTGGCCAGGTTGCGGTCTCATAGTCTTTAGAAATGGTGACGGTGAACGCAGCGGCGCAGGGCACAGGAATGACGGCGGGCGTAGTACGCACGTGCTCGGCAACAAGGGCTAGAGCAATCAAAGTGGGAGGGCCTGTGTTGATTTCGTCGTCCCAGTCCATGTCTTCGTCCGTCTCTTGGCCAAGGATCATGCTGCCGCTTTTTATGGCATCGCGGATCTCGAAATATCGGTCGCTGTTTTTGTCCGTCATGTTGAACCGAGCGTTACCGTAGTAGTCGAACTCAGGTCGGGACAGATTCTCTTGATAGAGCTTTTTCGGAGTTTTGGCCTTGCCGAACGAGTACGCCGCGTAGAGCCTGCCATCTTGGTCCGTGTCGACGCTGACCCCGAACCAGTGCAGTATGGAGGCGTCTTGCCAGTCCGTGGCAACGCCAGCGTTGGGCGGCAGTGAGAACGATAGCTCTTGAAGAATGGTTTCCTCGAGGATGGCGCGAAGCTCGTCGAAAAGGTTCATGGCGTGCTCGATGATTTAGACACAAAAATTGTTCTTGGCCACACGCCGCATTCAACTGCAGCACGCCCGACGAGGTGTACCTCGAGTGGCATGCCGGTTGTTCTGCCGTATTGGTTGGCAACGGAGCCATCAACCCAGTACATGCGGGTTGAGGTGCCAAATGGAATAGTTGAGTGCGGCGGCGAAACTGACCCAAAGCAAATAGGGGACGAGTAGCGCCCCGGCAAGCGGACGCACGCGCCAAAAATAGACAAGCACGGCCGCGATCATGAGCCAAAGCACCACAATGTCGGTGAATGCCAATGCACCGCGCTGCCATGCAAAGAAAAGCCAGCTCCAAAGTGCATTGAATACGAGATGCACCAGAAACAACGTCAGTGCTGCCCGATTCTTGCGGAATCCACCAGAGCGCCAGACCAACCACGCAGCGACGCCCATCATGCCATATAAAACCGTCCACACCGGCCCGAAGAGAGAGGGCGGCGGCGCCCAATCAGGCTGAACGAGTTGGCCGTAGAATGTCTTGGCTTGTATCGAAGCAACAGCGCCAACGGCAGCGACAGCGAAACTCAGCACCAGCCAACAGACAAGCCCGATCATTTGCTTCAGTTTTGAATGTGACTGCATGTGGATCTCGATTCGTCGGGCGAAGCCCCAATGGTGCGCCCGTCCGGTTGGCCTGTCCAGACAGCACCCGTTCAACCGTGCCATTTCAATGGGTCGCGGGGCGTTGATGGGGTACCTGACGCCACAGCTGGGGATGCCGTCAGTCGCCCGTCTTCCATCTGATAGATGGCGTCGAAGACGTCGAGCGAGCGGTGGTCGTGCGTGACGACGACCACGGCTGTTCCTTGTTCGTGGGCCACGCGACGCAGGAGCTCCATGACGGAGCGGCCGCGTTCCTTGTCCAGGGCGGCGGTCGGTTCGTCTGCGAGGATCAGGGATGGGCTGTTGGCCAGAGCTCGAGCGATGGCGATGCGCTGCTGCTCTCCGCCGCTGAGGGTATTGGGGTAGGCGCTGCCGCGGTGCCCTACCCCGAGGTACTCGAGCAACTCTTTGGCCCTGTGGCGCGGCACGTACCGCTCGCCTATCTCACAGGCTAGTTCGATGTTCATGCGCGCGTTCAGAAACGGGATCAAATTGGCCTTCTGAAAGACGAAGCCGATGTGAGAGCGCCGAAGCTGGCCGACATCCGTGACGAGCTCGCCGTCGGCGACCACCCGCTCGCCGTTCATCCACAAATCCCCGTGGTCTGGGCGCGTGACAAGCCCAAGCACCTTGATCAGCGTGGACTTTCCAGAACCGCTTGGCCCCAGGAGCGCGACGATTTGGCCGGCTGCCAGAACGAGATCAACTTCGCGGAGGGCCCAGACTTCGGTGTCGCCTTCACCATAGCGCTTGTCGATGTGCTCGGCCCTGAGTGCTTCCATGGTCAACTTTCCAAGACGGGGCCAGGATCGACTCGGAGCGCGAAAACCACACCGGCAACGCTTGCCAGCGTGCTCACGACCAACAGCAGCACACCGACACCAACGACACTCACCTCAGTCAGCACAACTCGGCGCGGAAAATGCGGGAATGCTTGGGAGCCCAGGGCGAGCGCAATCGCGTAGCCCAAGATGGCTGTCGCCCACGCCTGTTGAAGCACAAGGGACACGATGCGCGTCGCCCGCGCGCCGAGCAGTTTTAGGACGGCAATGTCGTGCGCCTTCTCGAGCGTGAGGTTGTAGAGCACGGCGGCGAGCAACAGCGATGACGAGACGATCAGAATCGCTGCAAACACCGCTAGCTGCATGCGCGCCTTCGCGACCATCCCCTGTAGTACCAATTGCTCCTCTTCGACGCGCGTCCAAACGGTCACGTCGCTCCAACGCCCCAAAGCCCTGCGAACCTCTTCCATGCGTGCCGGTGCCGCGTTCACCAGCACTGCTTGAATGGGCGGGGCAGGTAGGGAGGGAAACGTCCAGCGAGGATCGACGGCGAGGGCTTCGAGTGTTGGTTGAGACTGTCCGAGATCCGTATCCAGTAAACGCTTCAGGCGGCGTTCGCGCTCGGCTATCAGCGCATCAGACGAGTCGTCCGCAATGATCCGCTGCGTGTCCGCGATGGTCGCGAAGACGACGCCGTCCCCGCCCGACGCCAGGACCTGCCTTGTGAGTCCGGTGATCCGGTAGTCGTCGCGACCGAGGCGCAGCACTTCGCCGACGGGAAGCCCGAGTGAAGCGTCCGCCAACAGTTCGCCATGAGCTTGCCTGATGGCATTTCCCTGCACGATCGAGAGGTTGTCACCGCGGTCGTAGGGAAACGCGAGCCCGACGAGTGCGAAGCGCAGTTGCTGGTGCCCGTGATCTCGCTGAAGCACTTGCGTCGTGAAAGCCCGCGCGGACGAGACGCCGGGGACGCTGGCCACACGCTGTTCAAGCGATGGATCGAGGCGCGATGGATCGGCAAATGGTCCGCGAGTTCCTCGTTGAACCACCCAGAGATCTGCGTGCATGCGGTCCAGCAGCACCGTCGCATCGTCGACGAGACCCTGGTAGATTCCGGCCATCGCTAGGACGACCGTGAATAGCAGGCCGACGACGGCGCTGGTCGCCACGAACCGACCGAAGTGATGACGGACATCATGGAAGGCAAGGTTCATGGCGTCTCGGTCCAGCGACGTCCGACCTCCAACACACCCGCGGGCGTGCGGGCGCCCAGCAGCGTCGCGCCTGGCTCGATCCCCGACGTCACCT
>Ga0335394_10009988_pt1 | contig 10700 bp, 8 predicted proteins | sample MAT03_FD_205741 | JGI IMG/M metagenome (GOLD analysis project Ga0335394, IMG submission 205741) | Freshwater microbial communities from Lake Fryxell liftoff mats and glacier meltwater in Antarctica - MAT-03 (spades assembly) (version 2) ... | reverse complement strand
CAGACAGACAACTTGTTGGCTCGCATTTTCCAGACCACTGCTGCCGCGAGTACGACTGCAAACAGTGATGACACATAATAGCCGACATGCCAACCGTGCTTCGGTGTGACAGCGTCGGCTGCATTTCTTGATGCCTGTTGTCGTGGACTTTTGACAGGATTAACTGCGGCGAAAGCATCGTAGACGTGAACTCCATCCGGAAACTCGACTTTGAAGAGTTCGTCTTTGAGGGGTGCTCCTATCTTCAAGTCCTGAGTCTGACAGAATTCAATTCCAAACAATTGCCCGGTAGCGGTGGTGAAGTGCGAAGTCCAGCTCTTTGGGCGACAGTCCAGCGCAGTGGCGTTCTCATCCACGGTTACGCTGCATTCGTCGTAGTTCTGGAGCAGTGCGTTCTCAGCAGGCCATTTTCCGTGCCTTGATCCGACAGGCAGATATCCGAGCGAACTGTCAAGGAACAACAGGGTTATACGCCGCCCTGGCCCACCTGCAACTAACGTCACGTATTTGCTGTCCGGGTGAGCGAACTGGCTGTCATGACAGACTCTCCATGAATCGAAGTCAAAGAGGGACAGATTTGGATCTGCTCCCCGATACCAAAGCAGCAACACATATTTACTCTTCATGCTACCCAACTTGATATCCGGTCGGTTGATTGTGGCGCTTGGTTTTACTACCTCCAGGTCAGAGTCCGACACGTTGCGCCAGCCGTCATCGGGATTGAATGATTCGACGTAGGTTCCGGTCTGCCAGCACATTGATCCACGGGGTCCGCCATCAATATCCCAGCGACGCGAATCCGACTCATACCTCACGGAACGATCAGAAATCTGAAGTGTCTCGAACCGTGGCTCACTGGCTTTCGGGTCAGGCGGCACATCCGGAGCCAAAGATGTTTGCTCTGATCGAGCCCATCGTGCATAAATCGTTGTGGCATGGTCCTGACGGGCTTGCCACGCCTTTCGAATGTCACTGAGGAGTGCTGCATCATCGCCCGCGACGACGGTGCATGTAAACAGATAGCAGGCACCCGCAATCATCAAAACGGTCGACCTTGCCGACCACAGAACTCGTCGGTTCGGTTGCCATAATAGTGCCTGTGACCGCACGGAGCAGGACGGCACAACTGTTTCGTGTTTTTTATCCATCAACCGCCTCCCGCCGGGTTTACTGTGGTTCACTCTTGCGCTGGTGCGAAATTTTGCGAAACGGTTTTCTCATGTGCCACATCCACCGGAAGGAAGTAGTGAATGCCTACTGGAACGATGATTTCAAACGGTGTGTTATCAGGATCACTGGTTCCAGTGATGCAGACCTCGACAATCCCCCGACCTGCAATTCGCGGTTGGAGATTCTGTGAGGGTCGAGACCTGGAAAACCACAAGGCTGGCGAGAACAACTTGCAGCGTTGACAACCGCTCACGATTCGACCGAAATCCTTGTGCATCGCCTGATTCTCCAGCAGAAACTCTCCGTAATCCTTACTCGACCCGATTCAGCGATGTTTGTTGCTAAGGGGAGAGGGGAGAGGGGAGAGGGGAGAGGGGGACTACTTTCTTGGGTCTCCAGTCTGGCAAGCGAATTCTGATTTGCAACGATTTTGATGATCAGAGTTTCTAGATTTCTGAAAAAATATTTCGGTATCGTGGTGCTTCCTTTGGCATGGGTGTATACACGTACGACGGTGTGACAGTTGAGTCACTTTTCCCGTCGGTTCCGGCGTCAGTTGTGTCACACTGCCGTAATTGCGGAGTGTGTCGGAGTGTAACGCTTCGGAGACTGCGGATGCGGGGGAATCGGGTTAGGATCGCTCGATAAATAACTGTCGGATACAAACTGAGCGGCAAAGCGCTAGCCGCCGGTATTCTGCAGCGAAATTCACTTATTGATCAAGGGACCGTTATCTAAACCCGGAAGCGACTGTTTTTCCATCAAAGGACGTAAGGCCACACATGACTCATCCATTTCAAGTCTGCCATCTGCGAATCTTTCTGACACTATGTCTCGCGACGCCGACGATTTCCAATGCCACCGTGTTTGCGGAGTCGCCACCAAACATTGTCATTATCTTCATGAACGTTGTGGATCAGCAACCCGAAGTCGTCGCAGGTTTGCAGGCTCTGGCAAAGTCGATGCAGGCAGACCTCGGCGAAGGCCAGCAACGCGGTGCGGGGCAACGAGCAGTGGGCAGGATCGATCAATCGGAAACCAAATCGCAATAGGTCCTATGAGTCGTATGTGCCCTATGTCTTCAATCGCCGACACCGATTGATTATCACGTCTTTCGCCGCGACTGAAAATCATGCCGCACCAGGCCTGGCAACACGTCCGCATCCAGGCCAGCCACGCGGCCTGACGCCAGTAAGTCCCAGGCAATCGCCGCCATTGCAGCGTTGTCCGTGCAAAGTTCCAGCGGAGCGATCAGAACTTCCATTCGTTCGCGTTTCGCCATGCGCGCCAGTTCTTCACGAAACATCTGATTCGCTGCCACGCCGCCACCGACGCACAGTCGGGGATATCCAAGCTGGAGAACAGCCAAACGACATTTTGCCACCAGCACTTCGACGGCCGCCTCCTGAAATCCCGCCGCAAGATCTGCGACACGATCTGCGGGCGTGTCAGTCAGCTGATTCGGCCCGGGAATCCCGCGCCCGGCATACAGCACTGCTGTTTTCAGTCCACTGAAACTGAAATCCAGCTTGCCGCTGTGCAGCATCGGACGCGGCATTTTGTATCGCCGCGGATTTCCGGTCACCGCAGCTTTCTGAATCGACGGACCGCCAGGGTATGGCAGATTCAGGATTCTGGCCACCTTGTCAAATGCTTCACCGGCGGCATCGTCGGTCGTACTACCAATGAGTCTGCATTCGACGGCAGATCGGCAGTCGTACAGGTTTGTGTGGCCACCGCTCACGACAAACCCCACGCAAGGATAGATGGATTGAGAAAGCCCCATCCCGCAGGCATAAATATGTGCTTCAACATGGTTCACGGTGATCAGCGGAATTTGCAGACTCATGGCCATTGTCTTCGCGGCCGTCAATCCCACCAGCAACGATCCGACCAGTCCCGGTTCCGTCGTCACCGCCACAGCGTGCAAATCCTGCGGCGTGCAGTCCGCGTCACGCAGTGCCGCTTTGATCACAGGCAGAATACGACGCACATGCGCGCGAGATGCGATCTCCGGGACGACACCGCCCCATTCGATATGCAGTTCATGCTGCGATGCCACGATGCTCGACAGAACCTTACCGTCTTCCCTCACGACTGCGGCTGCAGTTTCGTCGCAGGAGGATTCGATGGCAAGCAGTCGGCGAAGTGGGAGCTGCTGGTTCATGTTGACAACTGTGATTCAGGTTCGTCCAATGGTGCCGTCTCGCTCCGTCGAGACGAGGCTCATCACGCGGAGCGTGACGGCTACTTGATCACATCCTTGCCGACCCACGGACGCAGCACTTCCGGAACCACGACGCTGCCATCGGCCTGTTGATAATTCTCCAACACTGCGATGATCGCTCGGGCGCATGAAATCGCGGTACCGTTGAGCGTCTGAACAAACTGAGTCCCCTTTTTGTCGGGGCTCTTGCAGCGGATGTTCAAACGCCGCGCCTGATAGTCAGTGCAGTTGGACGCACTGGTGACTTCGCCATATTCTCCTGCGTCTCCGCGACCTGGCATCCAGGCTTCGATATCGAACTTGCGATATGCCGGTCCGCCCAGATCTCCCGACGCAGTGTCGATCACACGATACGGAATCCCAAGTCCCTGAAAGACTTCTTCTTCAATCCGCAGAATGTCTTTGTGCAACGTGTCGGAATCTTTCAGATCCGGCCCCGTATAACAAAACATTTCCACCTTTGTAAACTGGTGAACGCGATAGATGCCTCGCCCTGCACGACCGGCCGCACCTGCTTCGGTACGAAAACAGTGCGAGAGCCCGGCGTACTTCAGAGGCAGCGAAGCGATGTCGAGGGTCTGATCTTTTTGAATGCCGCCGAGAGTAATCTCAGCCGTTGCCACAAGACTCAAGTCGCTGTTGGCAACGGAATAGATCTGAGTTTCATTCCCGCGCGGATTGAATCCAATGCCTTCCAGAACGGAATCGCGTGCCAGGTCCGGCGTCGTGAACAGCGTAAAGCCTTCGCCGCGAAGTTTCAGCAACGCATACTGCACAAGCGCCATTTCGAGCATCACGGCGTCATTTTTCAGGAAGTAAAAACCTGATCCGGCAACACGCGCTCCAGCTTCGAAATCAATCAGGTCCAGATGAGCCGCGATCTCGACGTGATCTTTCGCCTTGAATCCAAACGTCGGCTTGCTTCCCCAGACGCGGAACTCGTGCGCATCTTCCTCGCCGCCGATCGGAGCGTCCGGATGCGTCATGTTGGGAATGCGAATCTGCTCCAGCCGCAGTTGTTCTTCGATTCCTCTTTGTCGTTCTTCCGTCTGGTTGACCTGCTCGCGCAGGGACTTGCCTTGTTCGACGAGCCCTGGGCGATCGGCAGCGGTGGCTTTCGGAATCTGCGCCGAGACTTCCTTCTGCTGACGACGCAGTTCGTCGCCTTTGGCAATCAAACTATTTCGCTCGTCGCGCAGGCGAATCACGGAATCGACATCGACCGTGACTCCGCGTTTGAGGCAATTGTCGATGACTTGGTCACGATGTTCGCAGATGAACTGCAGGTCCAGCACTGGGGGAACTCCTGAATGTCGCTCGACTCTCTGAGTCGAGTGGTCGAATGACGGACAGGAATGTCCATCCTACGGGAACGCAACTACGCCTTTACCTTTGCCAGCTCTGCCCACAGGCATGCACTGGCGAGGGTGCCACGGTGGAAATCCTGAACATGAATGTGTTCGTCCGGGCTGTGAAGGTTGTCTGAATTCCTGCCCCAGCCAAGCAGCAGGGTATCGATTCCCAGAATCTGTTTGAAGCTGAGTACGACCGGAATTGAACCGCCCTCACGAACCAGAACGGGCGGCTGACCAAAGGCGGTCTCAACGGCCTTGCGTGCTGCCGTGAGCCACTCACTTGTCGGATCAAAAACAAATGCCTCACAGCCATGAAATCGCTTGAATTCGAAATCAATCCCCGGCGGACAGTGTGATTTTAAAAATGCTTCCAGTGCATCCAGAACTTTTGCCGGCTTCATCACAGGCACAAGACGGCAAGTGATTTTGGCGGTCGCTTTTGACGGAATAATGGTCTTTGGTCCTTCGCCCGTATAGCCACCAAAAATTCCGTTGATATCACATGTCGGACGCGCCGTGCGTCGCTGCAGCGTCGTATAGCCTGTTTCTCCGAAGGTTGCCGAACTGCCCACTTCTTTCAGGAAGTGAGATTCAGAAAACGGCAACTGAGCGTATTGTTCGAGTTCCAGTGCGGTCAGTTCCAAAACGTCGTCGTAGAAGCCCGGAATCTGAATACGTCCGTCATCGCCGACCAGCTTGCCACACATCTTTGCCAGGGCGTTCACTGGATTGGCGATGCTGCCGCCGTAGATGCCGCTGTGAAGATCCTTCGCTGGGCCCTTCAGGCGTATTTCCGCCGCCACAATACCCCGCAGTCCGCAAGTGATCGCCGGAATTCCGTCGCCGTACTGGCTGGTGTCACTCACGACTGCCACGTCAGCCTTCAGCAGATCGCCGTGCGTTTCCAGAAAATGATCCAGATTGACGCCACCGACTTCTTCTTCGCCTTCAATCAGGACCTTGACGTTGACCGGGAGTTGCCCGTTCAGCTTCACCCATGCGGCAATGGACTTCAGGTGCGTAAACAATTGCCCTTTGTCGTCGGTCGCTCCGCGGGCGAACAATTTGCCGTCACGAACCTGCGGTTCAAACGGCGGTGTTGTCCACAGATCCAACGGATCGGGAGGCTGAACGTCGTAATGCCCATAGACCAGAATCGTCGGCAGCTTCGAATCCTGAATCCGCTCCCCATAGACAATCGGATGACCCTTCGTGGGAAAGATCTGAGCCTTGAGCCCGGCATCTTGCATGGACGCCATGACCCAATCCGCACAGCGGTGCATGTCGGGCACATACTTGCTGTCCGCACTGATGCTGGGGATGCGCAGGAAGTCGCAGAGTTCACTGAGGGCGGTGTCCTGATTGGAATTCAGGTGATCCAGAATGTTTTGCATGGTTATTTCGTTTCACCCTTTAATCTTGTAGCAGCAAATGACATCCTGATCACGCAGATACAGTCTGCCGTTACTGATCACAGGATGTGTCCAGACGCGGCCTTGAGGATTCCGCTGCGTCGTCTGAGGATCCATTTTGAAACGACTGACTTCCTTGTAGTCGGTTGAGCCGGCTTCGACGAGAACGCAGTCGCCGTTGTCTTCTGAAAGGCAATAGAGCATTCCGTCGGCATACACGACTGCGCCCTTGCTGCCGTTCTTTTTCTTGTCGCTCCAGACCAACTCACCAGTGTCGAAGTTCTGGCAAATAATCCCGTTGTCGTCGCTGTGGCCGTAAAGATAGTCGCCTAAAAGCAGCACGCCGCCGTGATGATTTTTCATTACCTTGTTGTCGTAGATTTTCTCCACTTTGTTGTTGGCGGTAATGTTCAGCAACAGACAACCCGCGCCGTAGCCCGCCGTCACATAGACCTGTCCCTCTCTGTAGATGGGTGTCGGAACCACGGCTGTGCGCCCCGGAAAATCATGTTGCCAGAGTAACTTGCCGTCACCGTTGAGGCCAAAGACTTTCTGTCCTGTCAACTGAATGTACTGTCGCTTGCCGAAATGATCGACTGCGATGATCGACGAATAATTCGCAGGATCGCTGATTTCGGATGACTGCCAGATTTTCTCACCGGTCTGCAGATTGAAACAGGCGATCGTGCCGTTCTTACCGCCGGGTGTGACCAGCACCTTGTCACCATCGATCAAAGCCGATTCGCAATAACCCCAGCTTGGAATCGTGCCGCCGATTCCCGTCAGACTGACACGCCATTTTTCCGCGCCGTCGATTGTTGAGAGACAGACAACGTCACCTTTGCCGCCGATCGCAACCAGCAGGTCACCGGAAATCGTCGGCGTGCTGCGCGGCCCACCGCCCCAGCCGTTGTCGAGATACTGTCCGACATTTGTCTTCCAGATCACTTCGCCGGACTCGGCGTTCATGGCTATGAGGAATTCGTTGGATTCCTCTGCCGTGCCATCCGCTCCCATCGTATAGAGTACACCGCTGACAATGGAGCATCCTGAATAGCCCAGACCCGCGTCTTTGGAAGTCCAGAGTTTCTCCGGCCCGCCTTCCGGCCACGCCTTCAGCAGCCCCGTCTCGGTTGAAATGTCGTCACGATTCGGCCCGCGCCACGATGGCCAGTCTTCTGACCTGACAACACTGCTCGACACCACGCATGCAACGACTACAAGCACAAAACGCCTGAACGCCATATCACACCCTAAAACTGCAAACTTGACTGAACCACTGATCCCAGTCATTCGGAAGAACAAAACCGGCCCTCGGGCTCGATTCACGAGGGCGAAACTGTAACACAATTCTCTTCTGGTGTCGCATCAGTCTCGACAGTGAAAAAACTCAATCGTAGGACGCGAATCCAGGCTCGTCCAGACGGAGCAATTCGCCGACAGCAACGGTGACGATTCTGAAATCGCTGGTTATGGTTCGGGTGGATAAACACTTTAACAACACGCGGACCTGACAAACTGGCGATGTCCGGCTACGATAAATGGAAATTGAACCTCACCCTTGATAAGGTTACCAAACGACCATGGCAAAACGACTTTTCCCATTACTCATCCTGCTCGTCGCCGTGACGCACGTGCGCGCCGACGATGCGGAATCACTGATCGCACCGGGTGCAAAAGTACAGAAACTGGCCGGTGACATGAAATTCACCGAAGGCCCGGCGTGGATTCCGGCGAAGAAGATGCTCGTTTTCTCGGACATCCCGAACAGCCGGATCATGCAGTGGAAGGAAGGAGAAGGCGTCTCGCTGTTCCGCGCGAGCGAACAATCCAACGGCAATATCCTCGACCTTGAAGGACGCCTGATTTCCTGTCAGCACGCAGGTCGCAACGTCGTGCGTACAGAAGCTGATGGCAGCATCACTGTATTGGCTGACAAGTTTGACGGAAATCGACTGAATTCCCCCAACGACGTTGCTGTCAGATCGGACGGCACCCTGTACTTCACCGACCCGCCATGGGGACTGACTGGTGCTGCGGAATTGCCAGGCCATTGGGTTTATCGGCTCGACCCGGCAACCGGAAAAGTTGAGCCCCTCGTCAAAGACCTCGCGATGCCGAACGGCATCAACTTCTCACCGGACGAAAGCCGGATCTACATCGCCGACACCGGTGGCAATACGAGACATCCCGATCCGGCCTTCCATAAACTACCGGCCGGTATTCATTGTCACGAGGTAAAAAAGGACGGATCACTCGGCAAGAAGTTATTCACGATCGAAGAAGGCAGTGACGGAATGACGGTCGATACTCAGGGCAACCTTTACACAACGCACGGCGGAGTCAACATCTACGACGCCGACGGCAAGCTGCTGGAACGGATCGCAGTCCCTGAAGGCCCCGCCAACGTCACATTCGGGGGAGACGACTATAAGACACTGTTCATCACTGCAAAGACGTCCTTGTACAGCATCCGCATGAAAAACGCTGGCGCGAAACCGGTCGGAGCCAGGTGGTAAGCGTTCGCAAACGCAACAATCGCACTCATGGGACAGCCTTCTCAAGCTGTCCGGACCGGAATCATGACACCGAATCAATATCAAGATGACAAGCTCTCGATCACCCGATGGACTGGCACCAGTCGCGAGGTCGCTTTGATCCCCCGCCTAAATCTCAATTCGTCCTCCTGACATATGAATCCTTCGCTGCCCACGAACGATAATCCTTATGCGCCCCCGGACGTCAACGATGGCGCAACTTCAGTTCCGTTGAACACGTGGCGATCTTCTCTCTCGTTCCTTGCGTTCTTTGTTGGATCGATGATCGGGCTGAATGTTGGATCAGGAATCAGCGAAGGACTTGCAGCCACGATGCAGAAGTCTGCCGACAACATTCCCGGAGCGGTCTGGGCCTTTTTGAGCTGGGCGGGGTGCTGCGTTGCCTTCACATGCCCGTGGCGAATCTGCCGTCGCGTTTTAGTTGCGACGGTGCGTCCAGCGCCACTGGCCTGCTTTGTGGCTGCAATTCTTGTCGCCAGTCTGTTCTATGTGGCGGCACAGCAAGTTGGCAGATCGGGAGTTTTGAACGTTGTCCCAATGTGGACACATTCGTCCGTTTTTGCATTGATGGCGTTGGTCTTTGGCTCGTGTGCGGTTGAGTGTGAAATAGTCCTGACTCGTCTGTTTTCACGATCGACGAGAAATGGCGTCGATCATGCGAACAAAGACTCGATAATTGCTCCGAACTAGTTCGCAGCCTCCGCCTGTTCAACCGCGATTTATTCGCGCGATCCGTGATATCCGTGGTTGCCTTCATCAACAAAAACAGTGTCCAGTAGTCAGTAGGCAGTGAATCGCAAAAACAAGCTGCCTGCAGCCGACTGAAAACTGACGACTGCAAACTGAAAACTCCATTCGTGTGGCACAGTTCAAGGCTCTTCACGGCGGAGCGTCACGGCTACTTAGCAGTTTGCCCGTCAACGAGGCCGAACCCTGGTGAGGACGAAGTCGATGCACGAGAACAACCTCTACAAACTGCCGCCTGGAATTCTTCGCGGGACAACAAGAATTCAGGTGTGAGTAGTACGGACAGTCAACGAAGCGTGCTTGTAATAACAACCGTACATCGACAATTCACAACCACGGTAAAACTCTTCCAAAATCGTATCCTACTGCGCCCTTGATGCACTGCCATTGGCGCTGATCGTGATGTCGGTGCCGACGGGCAGGGGTCTTGCGGCAACTCGGATCTGCAGTCCGTGGGCAACTTCCCGCAATGCAGCGAACTCCTGGAACGAATCCGCGTAAACGACAATCGTCACGGCACTCTCGGCAGGCATCGCTTCCAGCCTTTGACGAAATGCAGAACCCGGCTTCACGGCGTCGGCGGATGATTCCGCGATCAACGTTGCATCAGGAACGATCACCTGCGTGAATGAATTGAACCTGCTGCTGTCACCTCCGTACTGAAGATATTCCAGGTTATTGATGGCGTTCAATTCAATCGCAAACGTCATCTTGTAACCGCCGATTGGTCCGACAACGTCTTCCAGTCGCCCGAAACGTTGCAGCATCGAAATACGTTTGCGAACACGATCCACGGCCACTTTCATAAGTTCCTTGATCGGCACTTCACTCACCAGACCTTCCGATATCCGAAACATCACTTCTTCGCCATCCACCTTCCGGCTGACGGGCATGATGCGATGCACGAGTTTTGGACCTGCGTCCGCTGGTTTGACTGCGACGTCGAGCATCTCCTGCAGGCGAACCGTTTCGACGATCGTCTGACGCAGTTTTTCTTCTGCCTCGCTGGCGACGGTTTCTTCCTGCTGAATGACGGTGATTGCATTTTTCAGAGCCTGCTCTTTGCCCGCGAGAATATCCAACAGTCGATCAACTTCAGCCGCCAGTGTTCCGGCTTCCTTTTCTGCGTCAGATTTCGCAACCTTCTTGCTGTTTGAGTCTGCTGTCTGTTCTGCCAACTGACTTCGCAGTGCGTCCATTTCCTCCTGCACCAGACGATGCTCATGATCCA
>Ga0335394_10009984_pt1 | contig 10700 bp, 14 predicted proteins | sample MAT03_FD_205741 | JGI IMG/M metagenome (GOLD analysis project Ga0335394, IMG submission 205741) | Freshwater microbial communities from Lake Fryxell liftoff mats and glacier meltwater in Antarctica - MAT-03 (spades assembly) (version 2) ... | reverse complement strand
AGCAATGCGGTATTGCGCTTGGTGCGGGAGTAGAACAAGGGCTTCATGGTGGGCAAAAGCAACAGTCAACTCATTGTGCAAAGCCGCTCAAATGCGGTATTGATCCACGTCAAACTGGGCGTAAAGGAGATCTTGTTTCAATCTTTTCCCTTGAGCCATTTCGCGTCTGTTCGTTGACGCACATATAGCGCGCAATAGCAGCTCGATCAGAAACTCCCTCGCCCGGATTGACGCGCATCGGTCGGGGCCCCATTTCCGCTGTGGCACGGCGCTTGTACCCTGACGGTTAACGTGAAATAACTTTCATGATGCGGGGTGGAGAGTGGACATCATGAAAGTTAGAGGAAACGCGGCAAGCGCGCTACCCAGGCCTTGTGTTGCGCTATGGCAGATGCGCGCGTTGGGGCCGGTGGCCGCCCCGCGTGGGCCAAGTCGCGCTAATTGCCGGCCTTGGCCGGCGCCGCCCCACTCTTGGCAATGAATTTGTCGAGTTCGGAGATCTCCTTTTTCTGTGCAGCAATGATGTTTGTGGCCATCCGACGCATCTGCGCGTTCTTGCCATCGCGCAGCTGGGCCTGCGCCATGTCAATCGCTCCCAGATGATGAATGCGCATCATCATGGCGAAATCGACATCTGCGTCTCCGCTCATCTTCATCGAAGCCATCTTGTCGTTCATGTCTTTCATCATGGACTTCATGTCCATGGCGCCGCCGGCCATGCTGGCACCACCGGCCATGCTGTGCTGCATGACGGCGGGCTTGGCCGGCGTCTGGGCAATCCCCAGTTGCGGCAACAGCAACGCTCCGGCAAATGCCATGAGCGCGATTCGGCCCGGCGGCGAGGATTTGGTGTTTTGGGTCATGTTCATTTTCACTCCAGAGTGGTTGGTTGCGTCTCAGGCCATTGCGGCCATTTGGCGACATTCGTCGGCACACTTGAGGCACGCTTTGGCGCAGGCTATGCAGTGCTCCATCTGGTGCTTGGCGCACTCGTCCGCACACGACTGGCAAATCGACGCACACAGTTCACAGATGGCCTTGGAGTGTTTGCTGTCCCGCGACATCGCCGCTGCCGCCAACGCACAAATTGCGGCACAGTCCATGTCCAGCGCGATGCATCGCGCCATCATCTTGACGTCCTGTTCCTGCAAACAGGACGCTGCGCAGTAATTGCAAGCTACGGCGCAGCTATTGCAGGCTTCGATACAGGCGTTGAATTTCAGGTGATTCATTATTAAAACTCCTTGGTTCGTGAGGTTGTTCGGCTGACTTCAAACCGGCAATGCCGCTTCCCCGGTCGTGCCACGCGAAGTGCCGCGGGACCCAATGCCGGGCGGTGGTCAACTTGAGCCCTGACAGAAGCAGTCGTGCAATTCTTTTCCCGATCGGAGTTCCGTGTCCGTGCGATAGCACACCAATCAAAAGTTATTCCGGCTTACGCAATGCGCGGGCGCTGGGTACAACCCTCGCAACACTTGACTCACACATAGGAGGACGCTTGCCAGCCAAATTTTTCAGCATGTGACAGTGAACAAAAACAAAACGTTTTTCCATTGAAGCGCCTGTCTGTAGAGGCATGCCGGGCATGGACCTGCATTCTGGCTGCCTGGAGTGGCCGCGTTGCACTCCTCCACATCTGCGGTACTTGGTGCCCCCGCTGCGTACAGGAGATACCGCGGCTGGACCGGCTTCAGGCTACCTTCGGTGGACCCCGCTTCGAAGTTGTCGCGTTGTCAAAAACACGTTGCTGGCGCAGACGTGGTGCAGGCATTTTTCAGGCGCGCCGCGATCAGACACCTGCGCCAGTACCCCGATGCCTTTGGCCAGAGTTCACGGAATTGGGCAACAGCGGGCATACCACTCACGCTTCTTGTCGGCCTTCATGACTATCGGCATGGCGCAAACAGAGGAAGACGCAACGGCGGGCATATCACTCGCGCTTCTTGTCGACCTTCGTGACTATCGGCATGGCGCAAATAGGGGACAACGCAACGGCGGGCATACCGCTCGCGCTTTTTATCGCCCCCAGGGGCATGAGATTGCCAGGCACCCGGGCGAGACGCGATGGGACCGGCCACAAACCGTGGACCTGCTACGTTTTCAGATCAATCGATTCGCTACCCGACCCTCCCAATCACTGCAGGCTCAGGTCCGGTTGTAGGCCCGGTAGACTTGTGTACGGCCATCACGCAAGACCAGCAGCACGTCAAACGGATCCTTGCGACCGCCGTAAAGTGGCCCGTCCATGCCCGGCGAACCGACCGGCATGCCGGGAACCGCCAGGCCGATGGCAGCAGGCCGCTCTTTCAGCAGCCGCTGGATGTCGCGCGCCGGCACATGGCCTTCGATGGCATAGCCTCCCACTTGCGCGGTATGGCATGAGCCCAGCTTTTCCGGTATGCCCAGGCGCGCCCGGGCTGCCGTATTGCCACTATCGTCGACGAGCACCTGGAAACCATTCGCTTCCAGGTGGCGGACCCAGTCCTTGCAACAGCCGCAGTTGGGGTCTTTCCACACTTGCAACTGCGCCTTGGTCTGTGCTAACAGGTTGGTGGCTGAGAATGAAACGCCGACCAGGCCTGTGAAGGCGCTGACAAACAATCGTCTATGCATCTTGTCCTCCAGTAACGACATCAAGACCCACCTCTGGCGCCTCAGATCTCGGGCTTGAACACTGCTATCAGCAGCAACTGCTCGCGCCACTGCCCGAGCACGAAACCGATGGCGCCAGTCGCCACCATCAACGCGATGGAATAACCGCACGGCAGCCAGTCGCTCATTTAGCGGCTGCCTTTTCGACCGCGGTAACAACATAAGCGCCCTGTTGCTGTTCGACGCTCACTTTGATCTTGTCGCCAACGGCCAGCTTGTCCAACAGTGCCGGGTCTTTGACCTGGAACACCATCGTCATGGGTGGCATGTCCAGGTTTTTGATCGGGCCGTGTTTCAGGGTCACTTTTTTTGCCTCCTTGTCGACCTTGCGGACTTCGGCCTCGGTCATGGCCGTGATGGCTGTTTGTGTGATGCCGGTGAGTGAGGCAAGTGCCAGCACGCCAGCCGTGATGAGTTTTTTCATGATGATTCCTTTTGGGTTGCAGAGAAATACGGAGCCTATTTGGTTGCGGCAATAACCTTGATCTTTCCCACCATGCCTGCCTGGTAATGGCCGGCGATCAGGCAGGCAAAGTCAAAGTTGCCGGGCTTGTTGAACGTCCAGATGATTTCGCCAGATTTGCCTGGTGCCACATGTGCCATGTAAGGCTCCTCGTGTTCCATGGTCGGAAACTTCACCATCAGCGCGGCATGTTCCTCAAGCTCTTTTTTGGTGCCAATCACCAGCTCATGCATGAGCTTGCCGCTGTTTTTAATGACGAACCTGACGATTTCGCCCTGCTTGACCTCAATCTTGTCGGGCGTGAAGCGCATGTTGTCGGTCATGTTGAGGGTAATGGTCCGGGTGACGGCTTTGGCTTCGCCCGCTATGCCCCATTCCTTTTGTTCTTTCTTGACAGGCCCGGCTTTTTTGGCATGTGCGCCGTCGACGTGGGCCAGGGCGAAGCTGCTTGCGCCGACCATCAGGGCAGCGAGCGTCACAGAGATCGATTTTTTCATGGTGGTTTGCGCTTTCAGTTTAAATGTTGGGTGAAGGGACAAGGCTGCCGGCGATCAAAACGCTGACGCCCGCCAGCGGGCATCAATGTCCGGCATGCTTGCTTTTGGACTGCGGCTTGCGCGCCTGAACTTCAATATTTTTTGCAGGCATGTTTTCGGAAGGCATCAGGTGCCCGCCACCAGACTGACTGCGTGCAGGCTCAGCCAACGCACCGGTCCACTCATAGGCAACGGTTCCCGGCGGGTGCTTGAACCAGCCAGGGTCCTTGTAGTCTCCGGGTTTCTGGTCTTTGCGCACCTTGACCACGCTGAACATGCCGCCCATGCCGACCGAGCCGAAGGGCCCTTGGCCAGTCATCATGGGCACGGTGTTGTCCGGGAGCGGCATCTCCATTTCGGTCATGTCCTTCATGCCGCGCTCGCCCATCACCATGTAGTCGGGGATCAGTCTGGTGATCTGCCTGGCCAGGCCGCTGTGATCCAGGCCAATCATGGTCGGCACATCGTGGCCCATGGCGTTCATCGTGTGGTGGCTCTTGTGGCAGTGAAAGGCCCAGTCACCTTCCTCGTCGGCAAGAAAGTCAAGCTGTCGCATCTGGCCCACCGCAATGTCCTGGGTGACCTCGTACCTGCGTGTGCTCTTCGGCGTGGGGCCACCGTCGGTGCCGGTAACCAGAAATTCGTGGCCGTGCAGGTGGATCGGGTGATTCGTCATCGTCAGGTTGCCGATGCGGATGCGCACCTTGTCCATGTGGCGCACATTGAGCGAGTCGATACCGGGGAAGACGCGACTGTTCCAGCTCCAGATGTTGAAGTCCAGCATCGTCATGACCTTGGGCGTGTAGCTGCCGGGATCGATGTCGAAGGCGTTGAGCAGGAAGACGAAGTCGCGGTCCACTTCCTCGATCAACGGGTGCTTGGCTTTCGGGTGGGTGATCCAGAAGCCCATCATGCCCATCGCCATCTGCACCATCTCGTCGGCATGCGAGTGGTACATGAAGGTGCCGGGCCGGCGCGCCACGAACTCGTAAACGAAGGTCTTGCCCGGCGGGATGCCGGGCTGGTTGAGGCCGGTCACGCCGTCCATGCCGTTGGGCAGGCGCTGGCCGTGCCAATGGATGCTGGTCAGCTCACCGAGCTTGTTGGTGACGAAGATGCGCACGCGGTCGCCCTCCACCACCTCGATGGTCGGGCCCGGCGACTGCCCGTTGTAACCCCACAGGTGGGCCTTGAAGCCGGGCGCCATTTCGCGCACAACCGGTTCGGCCACCAGGTGAAACTCTTTCACGCCGTTGTTCATGCGCCAGGGCAGCGTCCAGCCGTTCAGGGTGACGACCGGGTTGTAAGGTTGCCCGCTGTTCGGCACCAAAGGAGGCATGGTGTCGGGCTTGGTTTGAAAAACCGGTTCGGGCAGGGCCGCCATGGCAACGCGGCTCACTGCAGCAACTGCTACGGCGCCTCCGGCAAGACCGGCTGCTTTAAAAAACTGTCTTCTTGAATTCATGGGGATATCTCTTTGGCAAAGTTTTTAAATGGATGGTGTGCAAAGCTGCAAACACTTCGGCAGGGAGGCGCATCAGTGAGGCGCATCGCCGCCTGCCTGTCCTCCGGCCAACATGGCTGCCGGGGACAGCATGACCGGCTTGCCCATCACCGATGCCTGCAGCGCCGCGTCTGCCAGCCAGAACTGTTGCTCAGCAGAAATGGCGGCCATCACAGTGCCGACCTCGGCGCGCGAATCGGCCAGCAGCTCGAAGACGCCAATCAACATGCCGTTGTAGCGAAGAACGTTCTCCTCCGAGATGGTCTTGCGCAGCGGTATCACTTCATCGCGATAGTGCCGTGTGATGTCGTAGGTCGTGCGGTAGGCGGAATACGCCTCGCGCAAGTTGGACCCTGCAGTGCGTACCGCCGCTTCCAGCCGGTTGGCTGCCGCCAGGGTCTGCGCGTTCAGCGCGTCACGCTGGGGACCCCCCCAATCGAAAATCGGCAAACGCAAACTGATCTCAAAACCGCGGCCCGTCGTCTTGTGGCCTTCCGCGTTGTCGAATACCGTATTGCGAATAATGCCCAGCTCGATGTCCGTCAGGCTGGTCACGAAGTTCAAGCCCTGCGCCCTGGCGGCAGCCTCAAAGGCTGATTGGGCCATACGGATATCCAGCCGTGCGGCGCTGGCCAGCCGGCCGACCTCGGCCGGGTCGCGCGGCGCCTTGGGCAGATCGGGCAATCGCTCGGGCAGTTTCAGTTGCCCGGCCTGAGCGTCTGTCAGGCCGAGCATGCGGGTCAGTTCCTCGCGAGTCGATGTTGCCATGTGCTGCGCGCCCGCCAGTTGCGTCGTTGCATCGGCGTAGAACATCTGCTGGCGTGCACGGGTCAGCTTGTTGAAGTTGCCAACGGCCTGCATGCGACGCGCTAGTTCGGCACTGGCTTGCGCGCTGTCAACTACCTGCCTGGCATAGCTCAGGCTTTGTTGTGCGGCAACCGCCTTCACCCAGGTCTGTCGCACCTGGGTCACATGGTCGATGACATCGGAGCTCAGGCGCAACTGACTTTGCGCGATGCGCCGCTGCGCGATGGCGTTGCGCTGAGGCAGCGTCAGCAGGTCCAGCAAGCCAAAGGAGAGCAAGCGCCCCAAGTCGATCTCGGCGCCGGAACGTACGCGTTCGAATGTGAAGATGGGATTGGCTATCCGCCCTGACTGCGCTGCGTTGGCCGCATTCGCCCAGTTGTCTGCCAGCAGGGCCTGCAATGCAGGACTGTTGATCAAGGCAAGTTGCACCGCACCACTCTGCCCGAGCGGCTGCTTGAGCAACTCTGCGGCAGTACGTTCTCGCGCATCCCGCTGCTCATGGGTTTGCGCCAGCGACAGCCGGCCCGCCGTGAATTCGGCTGCATCCTGGTTGGTTTTGGCGATGGACTGGTCAAAATTGACGCTCGCGCACCCCGTCAAGACTGCCAGCGAGACCGCAGCGGCGACCAGCTTGACACGCGGCATCCGGTTTGAACGCGTCATGGCTTGCCTCCGTGACCCATGTGTGACCCCGGCATGCCCTTGGCTGGCTCGGGCCTGGCATCCTTGCCGCCCTGGCCGGTCGCAGTGCTTGCCGCGTTTCCAGCAGCAGCATCGGGCTCTATCGCCTCTTTGGCATAAACGCGCCAGCCGCCAATCTTGGCAACCGTATCGTTGGCTTCTACCCAACTGCCGGTTTTTTCGTCTGTGTAGGGCTTGTAGCCCTCAAAGGCCGACTGAAAGCCCGCAGGCGTGACCTTTGTCACCTGAGCTTTTCCCATGATGGAGGGCGCTACCGGGTTCATCTGCGCATGCGCAGCTGTGACCCACAGCGACATCGCAAGCAGTGAAAGCCAGCGCGGTAGCTTGGAAAAATGGCGGGTATTCAAAATAATCTCCTGATAAACAAATGGGGCGATTACGACAATCGCAGCAATCCAGGTGCAACGGGCAGTCAAGCCCGTGCTGGCGCAAGTACAGGCCCACTACGGGCCTGTAAATCAGGAGATCGGTGGTTTTTGGCCGAGCGCAGCGACGGCGCTGACAAATTGCGCGGTCGGCGAATGCGGCAGTGCGACGGGCATCGCCAGGGATGCACCGTGGGTCTCCAGGTGCGACAGCGCCACCGTGTGGCACGCCTGGCAGGTGGGGCAGACGTCGCAGCGTGAATCTGTTTGCGTTGCGTCGTCAGCTTTGGCATCGCCTGCGCAGTCATGCATGGCTGCTGTCTTGGTGGTATTTGCCTCAAACAACGCTTCGGCCACTTCAAAAGCCGTTTTTTCCACCTCGAAAGTGTCTGAAATCCCCTTTTTATGCACTTGGCCCGCTATTGATTCAATAACATCGTCACGCTGTCCGTGTTGGTGACTGCCCTGGCTCGACGCCATTTCAGTGGCCATCACCTCACCCGCCCAGCCGCGCAACGGCAACAAAGCCATCATCAGGACGAGGAGCAATAAACGCATGGGGGAATGATAGAACAAAGACTGAAAAGTTCCGTGAACCTGTCCGCTCAGGCCGGTGTGTAACCCGCCTCGTCAAGCACATGCACGATCGCGTCACGCGGCTGGGCCGACTCGACCCGCACCTTCTTGCTCGCAAGATCGGTCTCCACCCTGGCCTTCGGGTCGAGCTGCTGCACGGTCTTGGTAATGACTCCTACGCAATGCCCGCAGCTCATTTCGGTGATGGTGAATTCATGCATGGAAACCTCCTGAGACCTGAATCAGCCCATGGTAAACCCTGCTACGGTGGTAAGGTCAAGCGATCTGGCAATTCGCCAATTCTGTTGAAAGGGTCTTTAGCCCAATCGCCTTTACCTTCCCATCATGGGAAGGTCTACACTGGCCAGGATTCATAGCGCAAACAAACGGAAACAACTTTGGTCGACCCATCCAAACTGCCGATCGCCGTCACCATGGGTGAGCCGGCAGGCGTGGGCACCGAAATCACGCTGGCCGCCTGGTCGCGCCTGCGGCAGAGTGGTTGCAGTTTCTTTCTGCTGAGCGATCCGGCGCACGTTGCGGCGCTGGCGCAGGCCACGTCGTCCTCGGTGCCGGTCACGATCATTGCGCGGCCAGATCAGGCCAAGGCTGCCTTCGCGCAGGCACTGCCGGTTCTGCCGATTGCGCTGTCGGCCAAGGTGCGTATGGGTCACCCCGACCGGCGCAATGCACAGGCCGTGATCGACGCCATCCGACAGGGCGTGGCTTTTTGCACGGCGGGCCTGGCATCGGCGGTGGTTACGAACCCGATCCAGAAATCGGTCCTTTACGAAGACGGTTTCCCGTTTCCCGGCCACACCGAATTCCTGGCGCACCTGGCCGGTGGCACCTACCACGCCGTCATGATGCTGGCCTGCGCGGAGCTGAGGGTCGTGCCGGTTTCCATCCATGAATCGCTGGCGTCGGCGGTTGGTGGATTGCGCGGCGACGCCATCGTGCGCACGGCGCAGGCGACGGCAGCGGCGCTGGCGCGCGACTTTGGCATCGCGCGGCCGCGTATTGCCATCGCAGGCCTCAATCCGCACGCCGGAGAGGGTGGCAGCATGGGGCGCGAGGACATCGACATCATTGCGCCGGCCATCGCAGCGCTCAAGGCCTCGGGCATGGACGCTTCGGGACCGTTTCCGGCAGATACCCTGTTCACGCCACGTGCCCGGCAAACCTATGACGCAGCCATCTGCATGTACCACGACCAGGCGCTGATTCCCATCAAGACACTGGACGTGGACGGCGGCGTCAACGTCACGCTGGGACTGCCGTTTGTGCGTACCTCACCCGATCACGGAACGGCGCTCGACATCGCCGGCAAAGGAATCGCCGATGCTGGCAGTCTGGTCAGTGCGATCAGGATGGCGGCGCTGATCGCCGCCCATCGGCAAATGAATGGAGAAACTGCGCTATGAGGAAGATCCGCCTGGGTGTGAACATCGATCACGTCGCCACCGTGCGCAACGCCCGTGGCGGCGCCGACCCCGATCCGGTCCGTGCGGCGCTGATGGCCATCGAGGCCGGCGCTGACGGCATAACGCTGCACCTGCGCGAGGACCGCCGGCACATCCGGGACGACGATCTGCAGCGGCTGCGCAAGGTGTTGCAGGCCCCCATCAACCTGGAGATGGCCGCAACGCCGGAGATGCTGGAAATCGCTCTGGCCACGCGCCCACACGCCGTGTGCCTGGTGCCGGAGCGCCGCACCGAAGTGACGACGGAAGGCGGCCTCGACGCCGCCGGTCAGCAATCGGCCCTGCAGCCTTTCATAACGCGCCTGACCCAGGCCGGCATTCGTGTATCGCTGTTCATCGACCCGGAAGAAGCCCAGGTGCGGGCCGCTGCCCAACTCGGCGCTGCCGTGGTGGAATTGCATACCGGGAGTTATGCCGCTGCGTCAGCGCAGGCACGTGACGCCGAATGGAAACGGCTGCACAGCGCCGCTGGCGCAACCACCCGGCACGGCCTGGAGTGCCACGCCGGCCACGGTTTGAACTTCGAGAACGTCGCTCAGGTGGCTGCGATCAGGGAAGTCGCCGAGCTCAACATCGGTCATTTCCTGGTTGGCGAGGCCCTGTTCGTGGGGTTGGCTTCCAGTGTTGCCGAGATGAGAAGGCGAATGGCCCTGGGCCAGGCCTTGCCAGCGCGCCGACCAGCATGACCACCGCAACCATGCCGGGCCCGATCGCCCAGCCCGACGCCAAGATGACCTTCGTCGTGGGCGGTATGACCTGCGCGTCCTGCTCGGGCCGGGTGGAAAAAGCCTTGCGCAAGGTCCCTGGTGTCGTCGCGGCCGAGGTGAATCTGGCTACCGAAATGGCCGAGGTACACGGTAGCCCGAATGCGGTGGACGCAGCGACGCTGATCGCCGCCATCGAAAAAGCCGGGTACACCGCGCGCGAGGTGCTGCAGGACCATCCGGAAAACTCCAACTCCCGCATCGAGCCGTTCTGGCCGGTGGCACTCGCCATCGCTCTGGCGCTGCCGCTGGTCGCTCCCATGCTTGCGAGCCCTTTCGGGCAGGACTGGATGTTGCCCGGCTGGTGGCAATTCGCCCTGGCCACGCCGGTGCAATTCTGGCTGGGTGCGCGTTTTTACCGCGCTGGCTGGAAAGCGTTGCGGGCCGGCGCAGGCAATATGGATCTGCTGGTGGCGCTGGGCACTTCGGCCGCTTATGGCCTGAGCGTTTACCAGTTGCTCACGCACGGCAGCCACGGCATGGCCCATCTGTATTTCGAGGCGTCTGCGGTGGTGATTGCCCTGGTGCTACTGGGCAAGTGGCTGGAGGGCCGCGCCAAGCGGCAAACCACCGAAGCCATCCGCGCCCTGCAGGCCTTGCGGCCGGAGACGGCACGGGTGCGCCGCGACGGACAGGATACCGAGCTCCCCATCGCCCAGGTGCGACGGGAAGACGTGGTCGTGGTGCGCCCGGGCGAACGTGTCCCGGTCGACGGCGTGGTGGTCGAGGGCGCCAGCGAGGTTGACGAGTCCCTTATTACCGGCGAAAGCCTGCCGGTGGCCAAACACACGGGTGACCGGGTCACGGGCGGCGCGGTGAACGCCGAGGGCCTGCTGCTGGTGCGCAC
>Ga0335394_10009983_pt1 | contig 10701 bp, 7 predicted proteins | sample MAT03_FD_205741 | JGI IMG/M metagenome (GOLD analysis project Ga0335394, IMG submission 205741) | Freshwater microbial communities from Lake Fryxell liftoff mats and glacier meltwater in Antarctica - MAT-03 (spades assembly) (version 2) ... | reverse complement strand
TTGATCCCGAGCTTTCGCGGTTCAGTCTAGGCACGTACGCGATCCTGAAGCAGTTTCAGCGTGCGACCCAATTGGGCCTTACGTATCTATATCTGGGAATGTACGTCGCTGACAATCAACACTTGAACTATAAGGCAAGGTTCATGCCCCAGCAGCGATTCATCGCAGGGGCGTGGCAAAGTTTTGAGTGAAGCATCTTCAATCATTTAACCGCAGCTCGACTTGTCGCGGCCAAACGTTGACGGTGAAGCGCCACCGTTCCTTCGCAGAAATGCAAAAAGGTCAAGCCTCTTTTATGACGCGAACGCAAAACAGGTTTGACCCATTTGATCACTCCTGAGCCATTTGATCGCTCCTAGTATCAGTAGCCGCGCTTGACAAATTCCATAGTCTCGCGATGAGGCCATTTGCGATTCCCTCTTCGCTGATCTTCAGCGCCCAAAGCAGCGTATAGGGATCGGCAATGTTGAGTAAGCGTCGTACGGTTTTTAAAGTCGCCTTTCGCTCCGCGAAAGTACGTCTCGACACAACTTTCGCGGAGCGAAAGGCGACAGTTATTTTCCGCAGAATGCTAACGTGAACTCAATCTGTCAAATAGATCGTGTCCCCATTGGCGACTCCATTGGCGGCTTTGTCGTTGAACGCCAAAGCCAAATTGCTGTCGTTCGTTCTAGTTTTCTGATTCCAAGGCTCCGACAAGCTGAGCCATCAGGCCCATTCCCATTTGATAAATAACGCGATAATTTCCGCGCTGAAGTTCTTCGCTGCTTTTGTTCGCTTGAGCAACGCCGCCCAAGAATCCATCGGGCGTGAGGTGTGATTCGAGACCGATGACGGTTTTTGTTGCTGCCGACTTAGCGTTTTTACCGAGCCAGCCCTGTTGGGCACCGATCGCCAGTGCTGCCGCGATGCCGGCGCTACCGCTCGTATCGGGTGTGAGCTCTGGTTGGTCTACAAAGACACTCCACAAGCCATCGGTGCGCTGATAGGGCATGATCCAATCAGCGAGTTGCTCGAAAGCCTCAATGTGTTCCGCCAGATCGTTGCGATGGTTCAGTTCGCGAAGCGTGCGAGCGTAGCCGAGCATCTGCCAAGCAATACCGCGCGCCCAGGCGCGATTCCCTTTTTTAATTTCGCCATCCTTCGGCTCACTCGTTCGCCAAAACATTCTTCCATCAAACAACCGCTGTTGCCGTACACTCAACTGCGCCAGAGCGATCTGCTGTAACGTTTCGTCACTTCGCTGCTTGGCAATAACCGCCAATGGATATCCCACGGTGTAAGCGCCTTCGCTGGACGTATGCTGGCCGTCTTGAATACAGCCCTGATCGTCTTGGCGACTAAGCAGCGATTTTACGGCGTCGTCGAGTAGTGGGTGCTGCGGCTCGAGTTTTGACAAAGCGGCATATGGCAGCGCACCTTCGATGCCGTAAAGCTTTCCGTCGCTGGGAACACTGATGTGGTTTTCGTAGATTAGCTTTGCATTGATGACAAAACACTCGAAATGGTGCTTCGCGGCTTCTTTCAGGTTAGCGTGGGTTGGCAACGCGGCGAGATCGAGCAATCCATCCAGTACACAACCTTCTTGCCAGCTAAACGCTTGCACGCAGGCCAGCGAATCCATCCGAGCAAAGTACTCCTGCATGACATCCGGGACGCTGCCAGGGCAAAGTAGATGCGGCTGAAACGCAACGGGCATCGAGTTGCCCGAAGTAAAGACTCGCAACTCCGTGCCCTTGGTCAGTCGAAGCGCCACGCCTTCAACTCGGATGTCTGCAGTATCCGCTTTCGCGAGCGGAATCTCAAAGATTTGAAAAATGCAGCCGAAGCGAACATCAAAAGTGCCCAGTCTGCGACCCGACCTCGGAAGATAGACCTCGATCAGCTTCTCATCGCGCACATCCAATCCGACGGTGATCCGCATCGCGGTTGGACGCACGTCCTCGGGCAACATCGGCCAAGCAAGCACGAGCGGCTTCACACCGATAGCCAACGTCTTCCATCCGAACGGTTCGCGTTTACCTTTGGGCAAAGGAATATCTGGAGCTTTGACGACGGTAGCTGCGAAATATCCTGCCGACGACGCTTCATCGGCAAACAATCTTTGCGGCGAGAGGAACGCAGCAGAAACGGCAAGGGCACCGTGTTTTAGGGCCGTTCGACGTTGCATCAGGCTCTCACTTTCATCAACAAACATTGTCGAAAAGGGCCAAACATTGAGAAATACTTGTGTGAGCCCGAAATCGCAAGTACGACGGCCTATCCAATGAACTTCCATCTAGGGGCGGATAGCCGCTCGGTTACGAGATCGTGCGTTATCAGCCGATCGCGGCAATCATAGCGATCATCTTTTCATGGGACAGGGCGTTTGCCTTCGCGGCAGCGCCGCGTGCGGCGGGGAGGTCGGCGGCGATTTTCATGACGCACGCGGCGACTTGCGCACCCGTCGTCTTGTCAATCTCGAAGACCCAGTCGTCCATCTTCAAGTCATACCACATGCGGCCCTTTCGCGAGTCCGTCGGCTGGCGCAGCAACACCGACGGCACTCCGGTGCGAGCAGCACACGGCGCTTCGTGCCGCGCACCCAGGCGATGATGCCCTCGCGCAGCTTTGCGTGATCAAGTTCGGCGAACTTCTCGTTCTCCGCAATGCGGTCGGCATTTGGCTTCACCGTGTCGGGATGAATTTCCCAATACGGCGTCCATCGCAGACGCGGGATGGCGCAGAGGAACTCGCCTGGTGTCAAATCATATTGCTTGAGCAAGGCGGCCGCGGCGGCGTCATCACGCAGGTCGATGGCAAAGGTAGCATCTGGTCCGAAGTCCAGGCGCGGCCCGGTCACACCGCTGGCCTGCAGCGCACGGAGCGAATCAGAGTCGCGAAGAAAGACGAACTTCGCACCCTCTAAAAGTTCTCGCCGTTCCTTGATTTCCTGGTCGTTGAGCGTGATGCCGCCGAAACCGTAAGGCTTGCCCATTTTCTGCGCCAGCGAAGCCTCCTTAACAACGGGGAGTCCGGGGCCGGAACCGTGCAAAAAGAAATCGCAAGCGGCAAGTGCGGCTTCACGCTCGTCCTTTGTCTTGGCGATGCGAAGTTTAGGAAAACGAACTCGCAATATTTCCTCCACGCCACGATCTACACGCGAAGGCCAAAGTGTGACCTCGGCATGTGGCCGGTGCTTCTCCAGCAGCGTGAGCATCCCCGGTGTATGCGCGATCTCGCCGATGTTGACCGTCTGCCACGAGGAGCGGAGCAGGATCCGGCGTGGCGGAGCGTTATCCAAGCCGAACGCAGGCGTAAGGCTCGCGGCGAAGGTGGACTGGAGCAAGAGTCGGCGATTGATCATCGGGGGACAACCTTGTTCAAATAGGCTATGCGTCACCACCAGGCGTGACAGATTCATCCATGATTTTTTGAGCTTCCGCACGGGCAGCCTCGTGCGCTTGCATCTCTTCCTGCGATGCTTGTATCTGAACATTCTCGCCACTACCACCACAGCCGATCAGTGGGGTGGAAAAGGCGATCAGGGAAATTAGGCAAACTACTTTTTTAACCATCGAATGATCCAACTGAAAATTTAATGAAGAGGTGTCGAAAATTGAATTCACCTCAGAGCCAACAAGCCGGCTCCGAAGTGAATCCACAGCGTTGAAGCGAACCTGCTACTATTCAAGCGATGCCGTTTCTTTTGACGCAATGGTGCCCAATGCGCCCCACAAACCGTAAGGGCTAATCGAACCAGGTGCAGTTGCTACCCCACCGCCAAGGCGAACACAAGGAGCCGTCGAATTCCCTGCTTCAATCGAGTCGGTAATAAACTTCACTGCACCGTCACCCATCAAAATGTGGCAGCCGCCTTGGTGGTAACTCGACGGCGGCACTACTGAAATCCAGCTTCCGCCCGCACAAACTTCGCGATTGGGCGGCAACATGGTTACCATTGCCCCGTGCTGCATAATGGAACTCGCCCAGTTGAAGCCGCGACCTTCCGTAATCGCGAAGAGATTATTGGCAGCGCCCGACTCACCAAGCGTACTGAGCCAGAAGCGTGGCCGGGTCGGGTCAATGCGTGCCGGGGTATTGCACGTCGAAGGATTGTTGGATAACGGTGCCGTTCCAACGTTGCTGTTGAACGGACGCGTCCGAATGTCCCTATCACCTAGATCGGTCGCAATTTCACCGTAGACAATCGTATTGGCAAGGCCGTCCAAAATATCGCGGAAAGCTGTTTTGACCTGCGATTTAAATGCACCGCGTCCTTCCGCTTGAACGTTCTCCGCACGGTTCGGAGTTCCTGCGTGAAGCAGGTTCAAATTATTGTCTCGATTCCCAAAGATATGAATGCTTGCTACTGTATCGCCAAGACAGGCAGCGTAGTTCGTCCGTCCAAGTGACGGCAAACCTGTTCCCGGGTCGCTCGGGCAGCGATAACCGGCAACTGTTGTGGCCCAAGGAATGTATTGCAATTGCTCTGGCGTCGGGCCAAACGTAATCCAGGGAATTGTTCCACCTGGGTTCGTGGTCGTGCTTCCGTCGGTTCTTCCCAAACTTGGGCTGCTGATACGCTCCCACAGTGCTTGCTGCTCAACGAAGGGAAGAAGACCGACCAGTGGGCTAAGTCGACGATTGTTGGTAAGACTCACGCTCGTGTTGGTGAACGAAAGTAACGCCAGACTGGTTGTCCCCGTCGCATATCCGGGGAGCGAATTATACGCCGAGTGGTAGTTATGAATGCCCAATCCAATCTGCTTGAAGTTGTTGCTGCAGCTCATCCGACGCGCCGCTTCCCGCGCCGCTTGAACGGCAGGCAGCAACAAGCCGACCATCACCCCAATGATCGCAATGACTACGAGAAGCTCCACCAGTGTAAAGCCTCGGATCGAACGTTTTCTCATGATCAACACCTATGCAAGTACGAAAATTGAAACAGCCTGAGACAAGGCAACAATGGAAAAAATGTTGCCTTACCGATCTATTGTGCGGCGACTGCATTGACTTACCGAGAAAAGCGCCGAAAATTTTGTTGCTTCTTGCTGATCGCCAGTAAGTGGTTGCGAGGCTCGCCTCGCAACCCACTGTTTTGCAGGCTCCACCTGCCGATAGCGATTACGCGCCTCGTACCTAGGCTCCGCCTGGGTACGCACTGTCTGCGAGGCTCCGCCTCCCTAAAACACAGGTACGTCACAAAGAAGATGCACATGGCCTTTTCTAACATGGTCAAATACCTGAGTTGAGGTGAAGCGAACAAAGCCAGCAGCGAAGACTGTCGTGGTTGTGCCGTAGAAAAGAAGAATGGCGGCGACTTGGAGACGGCGCGTGCCCAAACGGAGCCGACGGAGCCGACGGAGCCTGGGTACGAGTAAAAAACAGCAGGCAGAGCCTCCAAGACATTGCATCCCCTGGCAGAGCCAGGGGATGCAATCAGCCAAAAGCGTCGAAAACTATCGCACCCTAACGATTGGCTGGTTATTTCGAGGCGGCGTCATTTCGCTTCCGCTTTATTTCACTATTTTCCGGTAGATCGAGAAGTTGGGAGACAATAGTGAGTAGGGGATCAACGCAGTGGCAAACGTCCAGCGGCAGCGAGCAGGCTACGCACAAACACCCTGCAGCCAGCAGGTAGAGGCAGATGAGCGAAGGTCGTGATCACGAAACGAATTACGAAACGTTTCTCGAGTGCTACTTGAGAGACCGAGATCGCTTTTTTGGTTACATCTATGCGTTGCTGCCGCACCAAGCAGATGCTGAAGACGTTTTTCAACGAAGCAGTTTGCTGCTTTGGAAGAAGTTTTCTGACTATGATTGTGAACGGCCTTTTTTGCCTTGGGCTTGTAGCATTGCTCACTATGAGGTTAGGAACTTTTTGCGATCGGCACAGCGCGATCGATTGCAGTTTGACGAGGAGTTGGTGACGCAACTGGCCAGAACACGTGAGGAAGTTTCTCCTGAGTGCGACACGCGGCTCGATTCGTTAAGAGGCTGCTTACAAAGGTTAAAGGCGGACGAGCGAGAGTTGATTGCAATGGCATATAGCGGAGCGGCGACGATTAAAGAGTTTGCTGAAACGAGCGGCTCAGTGCCTCAAACGCTCTACAATCGAATCAGTTTGGTTCGTCGTAAGTTGCTGAATTGTATGAAAAGAAAACTTGCGCAACAGGAGTTGGCACTATGAATGAAGCGAACGAAAGAAATTATTCTGACGACGAATTGAACCGTTTGCTTGACGAGCTCTGTAATGAGACGATCGATCAAGAAGGTCACAATCGTTTGCAGAATATCCTGAAGGCGAGCTCAGATTCCCGCGTTGAATACCTTGCACATATTGATCTGCACTTTGACTTGAGGCGCTTGCAGTCATCTGCGGGCGACTTGCCAGCCGACACAGCAAAATTTCTTGAGTTGATCAACGGTCCAGCAGCGTTCCTAAACACGGAAGAGCGTGGCCACCAAGTTAACGTTCGAAAGGCAGACTATGGCCAAGCCATTCGTTGGCGTCGCGCTACCGTCGCTGCATTCGCCGCAACGTTGTTATTCGCAGTTGGAGTTTCCTGGCTACTTGTTTCTAAAACTCGGATCGATGGTGAAATGGCCTCATCCGACGCAATGGCGCAACCGCTGGTGAAAATGACAAACGCGGCATCCGCAAAATTCTTTGGCGAAGAAACGCCGGAGCCAAATAGCCCGATGCGTATGGGGCATGAATATGCGCTAACCAAAGGCATGATCGAACTTCGTTTCCCCACAGGCGCGACAACGATCATTGAGGCTCCTGCCATTTTTAAGATTTTCACACCTTCGCGATTGGTGCTGACAACAGGTGTTTGTTCAGTGCATGCGCCCCAGGGCGCCCAAGGGTTCCAGGTTGATACGCCCTTAGCCGACGTGGTTGATCTCGGCACACGGTTTGTCGTTGACGTTTCCCAATCGGGCGAATCATCGGTCCAGGTCGTCGAGGGAGAAGCGGAACTGGTGGCGAAGGGTTCGCAGGCTGGCAAGAAAGATTCTGGTCGACCGAAGATCAGCTTGCGGGAGCATCAGGCACAACGGTTATTGCACGTGGGTGAGATACTGGCCGCAGAAATTCCGTATGACGAATCATCGTACAAGCACGATCTGCCCGACCGAATCATCAAATTCGATGCAGTTGAAGATGAAAACGGAAGTGTTGACGAATTGCTCACCGTCACGGTTCAGCGTGCGGGCAGAGAGTATCAATATTCGGTCGACGAGCTGGTGGGGATCGACCTGATTCACTACCGGTCGGCGAGCAATGCCTTCATGATCAGCCCTGAAAATACTCTGAGCGTCAACGATGACGAGCCCAGAAGCCGATTCACCGACCGCGACCGAAGTCTTCGCAGCGGCATGATTAATCCTGGTGGTCAGGTCGAACCACTGACAAGTGATCCTGTACTTGATGATCCGGCAGCACCCGACAATCCAGGAACCCCGGGCATCGGATTTCGCTTCCAAAGTCCCGTTGTCAATGGTGAAGGTCCCGACGTGGTTGTGTTTGAAATCCAGACCATCGTGAATCCGGAGTCTGGAGATTTCTTCCACGTCAGCCCACTAAAATTTTCGACTGGACTGCATTCTCATTACGTCGTTCAGTACGACATTGACTTGGTTTCACCACAGTCGCGCTTCATCTCGCCCTACCGTTTGTATCGCTCAACCGGCGTCCCTCTAACGCTTTCCCAAGCCTTGACGACACAGTGCGACAGCAGCGACGTTCATGCGGTTCGGGCCAAAGTACTGACCGTAGGAATTGATCTATCCGACCTTGGCTATCCTCTAGGCTCGAGCGTGGATGGATTGTTTCTTCAAGACGCACTCGATGACGTAAACTCCTTCGACCCAGTCTTTATCGCAGGCTTTCCTCCAACACCATGATGTTTGCACGTTTGCGTTTACCGCTTTTCGCTCTAGCGATGTTTTCGTTTCTGGTGTCTTTGTGGGCAACAGGACTTCTTGGCAACGAGCCGATTTCTGATGTTCAGATGAGGTTCTTTGAATCCGAAGTGCGTCCGCTGCTGGCTGAAAAATGTTTTAGTTGCCACGGCGAGAAGAAACAGAAAGGTGATCTTCGCTTGGATTCACTCGCTGCCATGATGGTCGGTGGTGAATCCGGCGTCGCGGTGGTTCCGGGAAAGCCTGATGAGAGCCTGCTGGTTGATGCGATTCGCTACGAATCATTCGAAATGCCGCCTACTGGCAAGCTTAATGATAAGCAGATCGAAATCTTGACCAAGTGGGTCGCGCTCGGTGCGCCTTGGCCCGGCAGCGATGCGAACATCCCCATCGCGTCAAGGGAAACGTTCAGCGAAGAAGACCGGAACTGGTGGGCGTTTCAGCCGGTAAAAAAATCGACCGTTCCCATCGCTCCGGGTGAAACGTGGCCGCGCAACGCGATCGATCATTTTATCCTCGACCGCATGCAATCGACGAATCTCACACCAGCTCCAGAAGCGGATCGAATTTCGCTGGTCCGGCGACTGTACTTCGACGTCATCGGCTTGCCTCCAACGCCAGAACAAGTGGATGCTTTTGTAAACGACAAGGCGACTGATGCATACGAACGACTTGTCGACGACTTGTTGAACTCACGCGGTTACGGTGAACGTTACGCTCGGCAATGGCTTGATCTGGTTCGATACGCCGAATCCGATGGTTATCGCGCTGATGGATTTCGCTCCGAAGCGTGGCGATATCGCGACTATGTCGTGAAGTCGTTCAATGAAGACAAGCCGTATGATCGGTTTGTTCAAGAGCAGATCGCAGGCGATGAGTTATTCCCTGGCGACATCGACGCCAAGATCGCGTTAGGTTACTTGCGGCACTGGGTTTATGAATGGAACATCCGCGATGCACCCGGGCAATGGAGAACCATCATGGAGGATGTTACCGACACGACGGCCGACGTATTCCTGGGGCTCGGGCTGCAATGTGCGAAATGCCACAACCACAAATTTGATCCGCTGCTTCAGAAAGATTACTTCCGGTTACAGGCATTCTTTGCACCGATCATGCCGCAAGACTTGACGATTGCAACGGAAGCTGAGAGCCATGACTACGAAGCCAAGCGATCTGCGTGGGATACAGCGACCGCTTCCATTCGCGAAGAGATCGCCACGATCGAGGCACCCTATCGAGAAAAGCTCAAAAATACGGCGATCAATCGTTTTCCGGAAGATGTCCAGGCGATGACGCGGAAGCAACATTCCGAGCGAACGCCCTACGAAGAACAGATCGCGTATTTAGTTTTGCGGCAAGTGGATGCTGAGTACGGAAGTCTGGAGGGAGCACTGAAGTCGGACGACAAGGACCGTGTCTTGGAGCTGAAACGCGAATTGGAAGCCCTCAAGGACCAACAACCCAAGTCGTTGCCGATCGCGATGGGGGTTTCTGATGTTGGCGCGACCGCACCGCCGACTTCGTTGCCTAAACGGCCCGACGAAATCATCGAGCCCGGCATTCCAAGCGTCCTTGATGATAAGCCTGCTGACATTGAACCGATCGCAGGCGTAGCGGCTTCAACGGGGCGGCGTGCTGCGCTGGCACGTTGGCTCACTCGTGCCGACAATCCGTTGTCAACACGCGTGATCGTCAACCGAGTCTGGCAGAGTCACTTCGGTCGTGGCTTGGCGGCAAATGCCAGCGACTTCGGTAAACTCGGTGAAGCTCCCACTCACCCCGAACTGCTGGATTGGTTGACGTCAGAGTTTATCGAAGGTGGTTGGAGTTTGAAGTCATTGCATCGATTGATTCTTCACTCGGCGACTTATCGTCAATCCACGCAGCATCCACACTACGCCGATTATCACGTGACTGATCCGCTCAATCATCTTTATTGGCGAGGTGATACACGGCGATTGCAGGCCGAACAAATTCGCGACGCAGTACTGTTCGTGTCAGGAAAACTGGAAGATCGTACCGGTGGTCCCAGCGTGAATTCCGACGGCGGTGCTAGAACGATCTTCACAAAGGTTCTGCGTAACTCACCAGACGAACTGCTGGACAGCTTTGACTTGCCGCTGTTCTTCTCCAGCAACGCGTCACGCAATACCACCACGACGCCGGTCCAGTCGCTGCTACTGATCAATAGTGAGCTGATGTTGGCGCATTCGCGAAACTTGGCGCAGTCGATCGGAAAAGAAGCAAGCGACTTACCATCGCAGGTTTATCTAGCTTGGCGGCGAGTTTATGGCCGCGAACCAAGCAGTGACGAGCTCGCGCAATCACTACTGTTTATCAAATCTCAAACCGCTCGGATTTCAGAGCTTCAAGCCGGCGATGGCAATCAGATCATTGAAACGGCGAAACTTCCGTATCGCGACGGTCAAGCGGTTCGGATTCTGCCCGGCAATGCCGACATGAAACTTGAAGTCGATCACTCAGATTCCATTGAACTGGCAGATTTCACCATCGAAACGTTTTTCCAATTGCGATCAATCGATCAAGGAGCAACGGTTCGTACCATCGTCGGCAAATGGGATGGTGATCGTACTAAACCAGGTTGGAGCTTTGGTGTCACGGGACATGGATCAAGGCGCAAGCCACAAACGCTAGTCTTGCAGTTGATGGGCTTTCCGCAGGATGGAAAGTTTGCTGATCGCGCCCTATTTTCCGATCAGCACATCGAAATCGACAAGCCGTATTACGCGGCTGCGGTGATTCGCCTTGCCAAAGACAGCCAACCAG
>Ga0335394_10009982_pt1 | contig 10701 bp, 6 predicted proteins | sample MAT03_FD_205741 | JGI IMG/M metagenome (GOLD analysis project Ga0335394, IMG submission 205741) | Freshwater microbial communities from Lake Fryxell liftoff mats and glacier meltwater in Antarctica - MAT-03 (spades assembly) (version 2) ... | reverse complement strand
GCCTGCCAGGCTATCGAGTTTCGGAGCCCGTTAAAAAGTTCTGCTTTATTGGAATTTGGACATGACTATGTCCGCCAGTTTGTCTCTTTTGCCAATGAAGACCGGATTTTTGCGGACGATATTAATAAAGTCGCCGGTATTATCAAAGATTTTTCGTTTGTGGAAAAGGTAAATGAGTTTGCGAAGGAGAGTGGTGTTTTGTTGAATGAAGGATATGAAGGGTTTTCTAACCTGTAGCGACACTTGTATATTCTGAGTCTTTGTCATTCCGGGGAACGAGGAATCCCAGAGACTCTAATATAGGTCACCGAGCTACCCTAATGAATCTTTCAATCAAATAACCCTTGTCATACCTATACTTCGTACCTCAGCACAACCTGCGGAGGTATCTCAGAGACTCTAACTGTAACACACGATGCACATATACAAACAACACCATTACTATGTTTACATCGTTACCAATCCCGAACGAACCGTACTATATACCGGTGTTACCAACAATCTTTCACAACGACTAATAGAACACTGGGTAAACAAAGGCCAACCCAAAACTTTTGCTGGTAAATACTATTGCTACAATCTTATTTACTTTGAATATTTTCCTTATATCAACAATGCAATTGCAGGAGAAAATGAAATAAAGGGCTGGCGGAGGCAAAAGAATCTTGACCTCATAAAAACAATGAACCCAGATTGGACTTTCCTGAATCCTTCTATTTGTGGTGAATGGCCACCGAAAGAGGCTACTAAAAGGTATTAAAGAACCTTGTGCTGACGATAGTCTGAAGAATCTCCAATCTTTAACGACTATTGCTTTTCGGGTATGTAGCGAATCTCCAATCTTAATGACTCTTGTCATGCTGAGGAACGAAGCAACTCAGTGACTTAAACCTAAAGACTCTATAAGTATATCTGAGCCACCTTAGATTTAAGTCTCTGAGATACCTCCTTCGTCGGTAGGACAAGAGTCATTACAACCAAAGTTTTCCCTAACGTTACAAGACTCCGAAATTCTACATCCCTGCCACCGTCTCCAACGCCAACCTCATCATCGGCAACAACGCCTTCTCTCTTTCATCAGCCGATATCTGCTCATGAGTAGGAATAATATCCGACACTGTCAATAAAGTAGCCGCCGATTTCTTTAATTGCTTTGCATTCGCAAATAATGCAAATGCTTCCATCTCTACCGCCATACAATCATTTTTATGTGCAAACTCCGGTGTTCCGGTAGTAGAGCGATAAAAAACATCACTCGAATGAACCGCACCTTTTTTCAATTCCATTTTCAATGCTGCTGCTGTTGCATTAATAGCTGCATATGCTTTTCCTTCGTGGTAAAGATGGTCACCAGGAAAACCAAAGGCACATTGGGCATAGGTTGATTCACTAAAAGCCCTTTCTACATTTACCAGGTCAAATAATTTAAGGCCGGTAGTATAAGCACCGCAGGTACCGATACGAATAATGCAACCCACATTGTATTCAGTGAACAGTTCATAAGAATAAATACCGATAGAAGGGCAGCCCATACCACTGGCACCCACTGTTACTGGTTTATCTTTATAAGTGCCGGTAAAAAAATAAATATTCCGGGTGCCGCTTACCTGTTTTACATTCTGCAAAAAGTTATCAGCAATATATTTGGCCCGCAGCGGGTCGCCGGGCATCAGTACTATAGGGGCTATTTCAAAGGGTTGGGCATTAATATGAATACTCATTCAACAAAGTTTGCTTGAAGATATTTCTTTTAAGAGAGAATAACGACTTTTGCGGTTCACCGCAGAGAACAGGAGAAACAGAGGATTCGCAGAGATTCTCTGCGCAAACTCAGGGAACTCTTGTTCTCTGCGGTAAAAAAATAATATATGACAACAGCTACGACCCGCTACGACCCCATAAAATATAAAACCCCAACCGGCACAACACTCTGCTGCAAAGGCTGGATACAGGAAGCAGCACTAAGAATGCTTCTTAACAACCTCGACCCCGAAGTAGCCGAACGTCCCGACGACCTTATCGTGTATGGTGGAAGAGGCAAAGCTGCCAGAAACTTTGAAGCCCTCGACAATATCATAGCAGCACTCAAAATATTAGAGAATGATGAATCACTCCTTATTCAATCCGGCAAACCCGTTGGCATTTTAAAAACACATAAAGATGCACCGAGGGTACTCATCAGCAACAGTCAACTTGTACCCAACTGGGCCAACTGGAAACATTTTGATGAACTCGAAAAAAAAGGCCTCATGATGTATGGACAGATGACGGCAGGAAGTTGGATATACATTGGTTCACAGGGGATAGTACAGGGTACTTATGAAACTTATGCAAGTATTGCCGACAAGCATTTTGGTGGCTCATTGAAAGGAACATTGAACGTAACAGCCGGTCTTGGTGGCATGGGAGGTGCACAACCTTTAGCAATAACAATGAACGAAGGGGTGGCCTTAATAGCCGAAGTAGAAGAGTGGCGTATTGACAAACGCATTGAAACAAAATACCTGGATGAAAAATATCTGGATATAGATGAAGCCATTGATAAGGCACAAGCATACAAGGTACAAGGCACAAGTAAAAGCATCGGTGTGCTGTGCAATGCTATTCATCTCTTACAACGTTTGATTGAAAGAAACATCATTCCCGATACATTAACCGACCAAACATCTGCCCACGATCCGCTCATTGGGTACATACCACACATATTAACCAACGAACAGGCCAACATACTACGGCAACAAAACCCAACCGAATACCTCGAACGCAGTTACGAAAGTATGTACCTGCATGTACAGCTTATGTTGCAACTCATGGACAAAGGCGCCATTACTTTCGACTATGGCAATAACATCCGTGCAAGAGCAAAAGAGTATGAAGATAGGAGTCGGGAGCCAGGAGCCGGGACTCACTACTCCCGACTAACGACTCACGACTGCTTTGCTTTTCCCGGCTTTGTCCCCGCCTACATACGTCCTTTATTCTGCGAAGGCAAAGGCCCGTTCCGTTGGGCAGCTCTTAGTGGCGACCCGAATGATATTGCTGTTACCGACGAACTTATCATCAATATGTTTCCGCATAACAAAGGCATGTTGCGATGGATGAAAATGGCCAAAGAAAAAATTGCCTTTCAGGGATTGCCTGCAAGAATATGCTGGTTGGGACAAGGCGAAAGAGAAAAAGCAGGTCTTGCTTTTAATGAACTGGTGCGAACAGGAAAAGTAAAAGCACCCATTGTTATTGGCCGTGACCATTTGGATACCGGTTCAGTAGCCTCGCCCAACAGAGAAACTGAAGCCATGCTTGATGGTTCTGATGCTGTAGCCGATTGGCCTATTTTGAATGCACTCGTTAATACGGCCGGCGGTGCCAGTTGGGTTTCTTTGCACCATGGCGGTGGTGTGGGTATGGGGTATAGCATACATGCCGGTATGGTGATCGTCGCTGACGGTACTGATGAAGCTGAACAACGGTTGAAAAGAGTTTTACGAAATGACCCGGGGATGGGAGTGATCAGGCATGCTGATGCGGGGTATGAACTTGCCAAAGAAACCGCAAAGACTAATAATTTGGATATACTCGATAGAATTAAGTAGCCAGCTGTTGGTCCCGCCTCAGCGGGGCCGACGCTGGCTATGAACTTGTCAAAGAAACAGCCAAAGCTCATAACTTAGATATTGCTGATAGAATTAAGGAAATCTGATAGCCATTTTTTGTATTTTCAAAAGTAAAACCTTCAATCATTGATAAAGAATAAAACGATAATTGTAAAGGACCAACCTATTACTATCATTGAAGTAAATAAACAGGATTACATTTCACTTACTGATATGATAAAAGCAAAAGATGGAGATTTTTTTATTTCAGATTGGCTGAGAAACAGGAATACACTGGAATTTCTTGGCATTTGGGAATCTGTGTATAATCCCAATTTTAATTACGGCGAATTCGCCATAATTAAAAGTAAGGCCGGGTTGAACAATTTTAAAATCAGTGTAAAAGAATGGGCAGAGAAAACCAAAGCAATAGGGTTGCAAGCTACTGCCGGAAGATATGGCGGAACCTACGGGCATAAAGATATTGCCTTTGAATTTGGAATGTGGATTAGCCCTGAATTTAAGGTTTATCTTATCAAAGAATTTCAGCGGTTAAAAGATGAAGAAAATTCAAAATACTCTTTAGAATGGAACCTGCAACGAACCCTTTCTAAAATAAATTACCGCATACATACCGATGCCATTAAGGAAGAACTGATACCACCCGCCATTACCAAACAGCAAAGCAGTATTATTTATGCCAGCGAAGCGGATGTATTGAACATGGCCTTGTTTGGACAAGCCGCCGCCAGGCGAACTAATAATAAAAGCAAAGAAGGAAATGTGAGAGACCATGCCACATTAGAGCAATTAGTGGTTCTTACAAATCTTGAAAGTATAAATGGAGTCTTAATAAGACAAAGCCTGCCACAGTCTGAAAGATTGCAGAAATTAAACTAAATTGCTATTAGCCAGATGAAATCTTTGCTGAATAGTGCAGGAATGAAGAAGTTGAAATAAGATTAGCTCTTTTTATACCGTGCCGCAAGCATAGGTTATAGCATACATGCCGGAATGGTAATTGTTGCCGATGGTACAGATGATGCTGAACAACGATTAAAAAGAGTTTTACGAAACGACCCGGGGATGGGAGTGATCAGGCATGCTGATGCGGGGTATGAACTTACTAAAGAAACTGCGAAAGCAAATGAATTAGATATTAAGAGTCGTTTGTAAACCCAAACCTCTCGGTGTCTTGTCATCCCGACGATAGGAGGTATCTTGTATTATTTGCCCAGCAGCAGTATTACAATCATCGTCTGTTGCGTCGCACTCTTGTATGCTTTGGAGTTCTATCAACAATATAAAGGTTCAGTTAAAATATAAAAACCCCCTTGGTTGTTAAGCAAGTGGGGTAGAATAAGCAATTAGTACCAATTTATTTACTCACTATTTCTTCAGCATCTTGTCCATATAGCCACATAATAATTTGGACTCCGTGAATCTATGGCTACTGAACCACGGCCCCATATATGATCATTATGTGGGCTGGGCAAACTGGTGTTGTACGCATACATCACCCCTACATAAATAGCAGGACCATCAGGTGCACCGTAGGTATTGCTGGAAGGCTGCACTTCTCTGGCCGTTCTGAACCAGGCATCAATAATTGTATTACCGTCCCTGCAGTATTGCGCCAGTTTTTTCCCTTCGTCTTCATTATCATAAGTAACAGATCCATATCCGAGTAATTGATGCAACCCGTCGAAAGCCCCATCCCACCTTTCAAATACACTGCCACCACCTGTTGCTAATACAGCATCCTGCAAAGGACCACAGGCTGCTATCACCACCCACTCCAGATCCTGCTGTCCCCATAAATCACCGGGATTTTCCGGAACAGTACCTACTTCGCTAAAACTTAGAGACCCATCATCAGGATTGCTCAATGTCCATCCATTCATATTGGCATGGCCTGCATAAAAAACAAAATCAGTGGCATCTACCCAGCTATCATCATCTCTGCGCCAGTCAGATTCAAACGCATTGCCATCACCCCAATTAAAATTAACGGCCCATCCTTCGGCGGATAACTTATCAATAAACCCTTTTGTATTATTCCTGCTGCCTCCCAATCCGCCACTTTCACCAATCCAGGAAGTACCGCACTCTTTCCAGCTTGCCTGGGGCGGAGTATAGCCAAAGCCATTGCCTCCTTTAAAATAAAGTGGTTGTTTAGTATTTATTTTATCACCTCTTTCCGTATTTTCTTCAGGTACGGTAGCACGGCGTTGCGGAAATGTTTTAGCTGTTCTGCTAAGGATTTCTTTTGCCGGTGGAATAAACTTATTGAAGGTAGTAGCTGGAATATTTACTATGCGTAAGGGAATCTTTTCTCCATTTACAGTCGCAGTGCCGCTATAACTGTAAACAGGATACAAGAAAGATTCTGTTCCCAATGGTGCGGTATAATAACCCAGCACAGAGCTAAACTTTACATCTTTCAGGTTGCTGGTCAATCTTCTGAATTGTTCATCAGCTGCATTATTGTCTATCATTTCATACATACCTGCCACTTCTTCGGCTTGTCGTAAAATGCCGGAGAAGCCAATTACTTTTCCACCATCACCGATAGTCACACTTAATTCTGTACCGCCACCTAACACTGGTATCTTGGCGAACTCTGGATTAAATTCCGGTGAAATTTTAAGACTGTAATTGATTTGTACATCAATTTTTTTATCGCTTCGTTGCTTTGTATCCATTCTGAAAGTACTGGCAATACTGTTGCCGGTATTTGAATATTCATATGAAGCAAATTTTGTTTTTTGCGGTAACAGTTTGGACTGACTGAGCAAATTGTCAGCAATAAGCCTTGCTTTTTTATCATCGGGCAATTGTGCTTTACTTTCAGGGTTCCACATTTCTGCTCTGTCGGAAGCCCATATGGCACCTGTTTTCATATCCATTTCAATAAGCTTTAGGTTTTCCTCTACTGCCATTTTATCTTCAAGTCGAAACGTTTTTCCACTGATGCCCAATATGTTTTTACCAGCATTCTGGATAAAACTTTCACTGAGTTGTGGTGTGCTTAATTTAAAAACAGGCAATTGTTTTTTTTGCTGTTGCTTTTCGCTTTTTCCCGGGTCGTTTTGAAATGACCAGATTAGGAAGCAAAAAACGAATGCAGCCAGTGATGCCAGTGCTTTTGATTTCATGATAATTGGTTTAATAGTTTAACGAATGGTATAAAATGAATAACTGAATTATAAGGTTAATAATTGCAGAGAAATTATTGCTACTAATAGTAAACTTTAACCAGAAAGAAATCGAAAAGAAAAAAAATGTAATTATATTATGATAATACAATATAGTTCTATAAAAGTAGCAAACAATATTTGGGTTTCAATATTTTTTTGCCATGTGATATCCTGCTAAGCATAAGCTAACATTCCTGCTCTCTTCCAGGCTGAGTCGCCAAACGAATAAACCTAGTCAGGTGATGTGTGAGATAGCTTCGCCTAAGGCGAGATGTGTTTGTTTTGTGGCCCTTAATAAAGAAACAATTTCTTAAAATAAGTTATACCTGTGAAGTGATATATAACCCAACCTGATGGTGTTTATGTTTACCCATCCCTCTAATACTATTAAAATCACCCAGTTAGTCTACTCTCCGGCAATGTAAATTAAGTCTCTATCCATGTAAAATCTGTTCGCCTTGGCAGGTGTTCGAAAAAAGTAACATGCCTCGGGTGGTGTTTTTTTTCACCAACCGAATAAACTAAGTACACAAACTTTATTCCCAGGCGAGTCTCTTATAAGAGATTCTACTTCCCTACCGAGTCTCCGCCTTTGCCGATTCTTAGCCGATGTCTCACAGCCCGGCCATTGTGTGTGGAGTGGACTCGGCGTAAATCTATAACGCAACTCCTTAGTTACGACAAGTGCCACAGCCCCAATACACAAAGCCATCTGACACTCGTCTGGGAAAAACATTTGCAAAGTTTCGCAAAAGAATTTGGAAAAGATTTCTTTCACTTGGTTGGTGAAGGACAAATACCAACCACGGGGTAAGCATTTACACTATACAATATTGAAATGAGAAAAACTATTTTTTTCATAAAACGATTTATAATTATTTATTCACTTTGGTAGTATCGCAAACAGGACTGAATTTTATTATTTAATTATATTTTTTTTTCGCTGGTTTTCGACCATCACAGCAGGATATATAAAATCAATATAAATATCAAATGCTGACTTCCGCAGCGACATATTATAATTACCGGCAGTGACAACGGCAACAATTCCCGTTGACTTATCAATGGTAATTAATTGTCCGCCGTTTCCCTGACAACGTACAAATGTTATAGGCTTGCCTTCGCTTATTTCGGTCGGTATCCAAAACTGATTGCTGTAACCAACATGCGGAGCAATAAGCGAATCTGCGAAAGGTGTGGAAACCTAGGATTTTAAAGTTTGGGCTACAAGATCGGCAGGAATAATCTGCTTGCCATTCCAGATGCCATTGTTCAGGAACATCAATCCAAACTTCGCCATATCCCTGGGTCGCATTCTTAATCCAGAAGCTGCAGAAGGATATCCACTACGAGTCTTTACCCATGTATATTTTTCAATACCCAATGGCTTGAACAAATATTGCTCACTAAACTTATCTACGGTTATTCCTGTTGCCTTTGCGACAATTTCAGCAAGCACCTGTGTGCATCCGCCGCTGTAATTGTATTTCTTACCCGGAGTATCCACCAGTTTTTGGCTTAAAACAAACTCAATTGCATCAGGAGAATTGTTCATTCTTACTTCGCTGTTTTGTGGATTCAGGTAAGATATTTCCTCATCCCAGTCTAATCCTGCACTCATATTCAACAAATGTTGAATAGTGATCTGCCTTTTTATTCCTGTATCATGCTTTGCATATGCTGGAAAGAAGTCAAAAACCCGCTGGTTCAAACTTTTTATTTTGCCCTGTGCATGTGCAATCAATATGGCAGCGCTGACAACGCTTTTGGTAATACTTCTTACATCATGAAGACTGTCTTGGTGATGATCTTTGAATCCAACGAAACCTACCCCCCTCGTTTCATCAATGCCGGGGAAATACTCTTCATAGACCAACTTGTTGTAGCGTAGAATTAATAGACTATGGATATTTGGGTAATTGCCACTGGTTATGGAATCGGTCATCGCCTTTATCTGCTTCTCATCCAAATTAACTTCCTTCAGCGTTGCAGTTAGAATGCCATCTTTTAGTTGAGCTGGCTTCTTGTATGCAGATGCTGATTGTTTCAACTGTTTCATCTGCCACTGTGTTACTACATACCGGGTAGCATGCACCACTGTATCCGGTTGAAACCGTGCCATATGATGGCCGCTGTTTCTAATAATCTCATATTTTAGGTTAGTACGTTTCATTGCCCATTTTTCCAGTTCCTCAATCCAGATTCTATTTAAAGGATTAGAAGGATCTCTATCCTGTCCGCCCCGGGCTTTTCCTGCAGCAATTAATAAATAAATAGGTGCAGCATGTTGTGCATCAGATCTTCTTGCCTGGTTCATGCTGCTATCGAAGAATCGCATTTCTTCCCGTTCTCCGATACGGGTTTTACTTGCGAGAATCTCTTTTATATATTTCGCATCTTCAGCCATCGAATCAGGAAATTCTTTATCGAATCTTGCATAAGATTCTTCCGGTGTAGGATCAACAAGCACAAGGCCTGCAACATCTTTTGGGTAAAGCCCTGCAAACACTCTAACAAAAGCGCCACCAAGCGACCACCCCGCAAGCACATAGGGTGGTTTGATACCTGCTCTATTTAGTGCCTCTCTTAATTCTTTTGCAACAGTTACTGCATCTCTTGGCTTACTGCAAGTGTCGGAATTCAGGTATCCAGGCCTGTCGTATGAAACAACTTTTGTAAATCTTGCAACTTTATATTGAACACTATCCCAGGTTTTATGATTGGATGCGCCACCAGCTTCCAATATTACCGCAGGACTGCCTGCACCAGATGCATACAGCGTCATCACATGATCATGCACTTTTACTTTTATGGTGTCAATTTTTTGTGCCCTGGCTACAAATGAAATAAAACTAGCAATGATAAATATTGATACCCGGGCTTTCATTAATAACAGCTCAATGATTTTCATCTTATAAAATTTTCAATTGTATTAGTTTATATTTTCGCTTTGGTTTGTGCAGACACAAACTAATGAAATCGATTTTTTTCTCTTTTAACATGCGGGAGGATTTCTAAAATCCTTTTGTCCTGGATCAATACATCCTGCTCCCGGGGCAGTTGGTCATTTTCAACATCAATAATGTTTATGTTTTCAGGAGATCACCACTTAATTGTATCAAAGTCTATTATAAATTATTACCACACCATAAATATAAAAACATTATAATAGATAGCCTCCGTTTTCTGGTGAAGGATAAAAGAATAAAATTATATGCTTTTGTCATCATGAATGACCATATTCATTTTCTTCCATGCCGGGACTCACAGTCTTACCGCTTCGTAACCGCTGTCTCACAGCCCGGTTTCGCCTGAGGCGAGATGTGTGGAGTGGAGCCGATAGCTATCGGCTCAGCGTAAATTTATAATGCAACTCTGTAGTTACAACGAGTGCTACAGACCAACACACAAAGCCATCTGACACTCGTAGGAGAACGAATAGAAAATTATTTTTTCAACATCCCCGTCCCCGAACATATTTTACACTTTTCGAACATCCATCTGGTTACGAACTGGGGTGTTCTTTTGACATAGAGATTAAAGCTTATCTGTTCCCATTCTTTATTTGTTACTTCTTCTATCTGGTAGCTCGTTTGTCCCAGGCCTTTGCAGGCAGTGCAAAATTTAAGTTGTTCCTTGCTATATTCATAATAATACCTGAAGTCACTGCCTTCTATCCCTTTACTAACATAGTTGGAACTGGAAGCTTTAACCAGTATATAGTAGGTGTCAGTAACACAATTGTATGATTGCAATATATATTTTTGGCTGCGTTTATCCTTATGTTCTACTGTGTTGCCTGGAGTGAAATTATATATTACCGGTATTTTTCTTTCCTTGCAGGGATCTTTAGGTGGTAAAGGAGTCTTTGCAGCTATCTCCTTTTGCTGCAGCAACAATTTACTCTT
>Ga0335394_10009979_pt1 | contig 10702 bp, 9 predicted proteins | sample MAT03_FD_205741 | JGI IMG/M metagenome (GOLD analysis project Ga0335394, IMG submission 205741) | Freshwater microbial communities from Lake Fryxell liftoff mats and glacier meltwater in Antarctica - MAT-03 (spades assembly) (version 2) ... | reverse complement strand
AAGGAGAGGAAAATTCAAGTCGAGGCTCGGTCCGGGCTGCTGGCATGGGCGAAGCAAGCCGGGAGTGGGCGGGATTCGGGATGCCGGTCTGACGGGCTTTGGCAGGGCAGATGGTTTGAAAGTACTAATCCGTCGCCGGACTCTGCTTGGGCTCGCCCTGTACCGAAGCCAGCCCAAAGCCGCCTGGCCCGCCTGCGGCCAGGGGTGCGCTGGAACTGCAGTGCGGGCCGGGTGGGATGCACTCGGCACATCCGTGTGCCTCGCCCCGCGGGCGGCTGCGCCGTCAAAGGTTCACAATACGCGACTCGCTTTGATCGCTTGCTGCAGACTTCGGCGCAACGCGCTGTTAGACCTCAGCAGCACTTCCATGGCACTCGGCGCGAGTGTGCCCAGGGCGCTGGCCTCAAGCACGGCCGCTTTCAGCTGCTGGTAGTCAAGCTCCCACGCGTTTGCCTGACGATCGATGTCGTCGGTCGGCGCTTCGTCCTCTTGGGTGGCGAGATTCAGCATCAGATCGGCAGCGCTCTGCCGCACACGGTTCGCATCGGCTGCGAGGCCGTCGTTTGATGCGAGCACGGATGCTGGCAGTTCCTGGGCCACGCTGGCGATCGCCGGCAACTGCTCCACCACGCTGGTGTAGTACGCGGCCCGCCGCAACACCTTGGACAGGCGCAGGGCCGTCTCCTGCGTCATCGCCGCGCGATTCAGGCGCACGACAAAGTCGTCCATGGCCGCGTCCAGCGAGGCCAGCGTGCCCTGGGCGAGAGACAGCTCACGGGCTGGGTCGCCACCCTCACGCGCCATACGGGCGCCCGCGCGCAAGGCCATGCTGCCGTAGCGTGCGACCTCGCGGTTCAAAGCATCGATCGCCAGCGCAGGCAGTGCCGCGGTGGCGGCGTCGAGGTAGCGAGCGCGCCCCTCGTCCTCTTCGGCCGACCGGAAGCGCGCTTCCAGAAAGGCCGCCAGCCGGTCGCTCAGGGGCCACATCATCAGCACACCGAGCAGACTGAAGACGGTGTGAAACAGCGCCAGAACGGCCGCCACACCCGCCGGCGCGCCCACCCAGCCGCCCAGCCATTGCGTCAAGCTCAGCAGCCACGGCAGCGTCAGCAAGGCGACGCCACCAGCCAGCAGGCTGAACAGCGCATGGGCGGCTGCCGCGCGCTTGGCGTTGGCAGTGGCGCCGATGGCGGCAATCAATGCGGTGCCGGTGGTGCCGATGCTGGCGCCGATCACCATCGCAGCGGCGGCTTCCAGCCCCAGCAGCCCGCCTTGCGCGGCTGTCAGGGTCAGCGCGTTGGCTGCGCTGGACGATTGCATCAGCAGGGTCAGCATGGCGCCGATCAGCACATGCGCGGCCAAGCCCCAGAAGCCCTGCAGGTCCGGAAGGCTCACGCCTGCGGCAACCTCGGTGAAGGCATTGCGCAACACGTCAATGCCCAGGAACAGCACGCCAAAGCCCGCCAGCGCCAGGCCGATGCTGCCGCGGCGCGAAGCGCCTCCGGTCAGTCGCAGCAACATGCCCACGCCGATGAGCGGCAGCGCAAGCAGATCGATCTTGATCTTCAGGCCCAGCAACGCCACCAGCCAGCCGGTCATGGTGGTGCCGACGCTCGAACCAAACAGCACCCACAGCACCTGACCCAGCGAGAGCAGGCCGGCGTTGACGAAGCCGATGGCTGCAACCGTCACCGCGCTGGACGACTGCACCGCCGCCGTGAGCATGAAGCCGCTGCCCAGCGCGCGCCAGCGCGTCCGGGTGGAGCTCGCCAGCACCTCGCGCAAGGCGGCGCCTGCGGCCAGGCGCAGGCCCTCGGTCATCAGCCACATGCCGAGCAGGAAAAGACCAATGCCGCCGATCAGGGCGCTGAATTGGGGAGCGGTCACAGCAACAAGACCTTGAAATACGGCAGCAGGCAAGACGCTGACGACGGTCGCCAGCGAGCGGCGTTATGAGCGCTGGTGTGGAGCCTTTTTCTCGACGGCGAGCGGTCGCAAGCCCCTGCGAACGCCGGAGGCTGCGCAAGCATCAAGCAGCTTTCGACGATGCGACCAGCACGTCACCGGCAGATTCGACCAGCACATGTTTGGTCACGCTGCCCAGCAGCTGCTCCAGTTGGGCCATCGCACTGCCGCTGACCGCATGAACCCGGTGCAGACGTGCACCGGCTGCGCTGGCCAGCCGTGCTGCGCGGCAGGCGGCCGGGCGCGACGGGTCGGAAAAATCGGTGGCGGCCAGCAGGCTTCTGATGAGGGTCATGGTGTCTTCTCCGTGGTCAGGATGTCACTGCGCAAGCTGCGGGCTGCCTCGTCGGCGGCGTCGTCAAATGGGTTCAGCACCCGCGTCACGCCGGCGTTCTGGAGCTGTTGTTGATGATCCGCGTCGCGAGCGACCGCCGCCACCTGGCCAGCGAAACCGATGGCTTTCAGCGCGTCCAGCAGCGCCCGGTTGGACTCCCAGGCGGGCAAGCTGCTGACGACCCACCGCGCCTGCTGCAACGGCAGCGACTCCAGAAACGCCGGGTCTTCTCCATCGCCGAAGCGGGCCGCCAGCTTCGCTTCACGCAGCGAGCGAACCACTTCCGGGTCAAAATCCACACCCAGGACTTCGATGCCCTGATCGCGCAGCTGGATCAGCAAGCGCCGGCCGTACCGGCCGAGCCCGATGACGACCACGTCCACCCGTGTCGTGCCAGTGCCTTGCGTCTCGATCGCCAGCTCGCGCACCGGGGTCTGGCGTTCAAACATCCCCAGCCAGGGTGCCAGCCGCTCATACAAGGCCTGGGAGTAAAGAATCATGTAGGTGGACAAGGTGATGGTGATCAGACCCACGAGCGTTGTCAGGCCCAGCGTGGCGACCCCCACATGCCCGAGTGTGATGCCCATGGCCACGAAGATGATGGAGAACTCGCTGATCTGCGCCACCGTCAAGCCGGCAAGAAACCCGGTGCGCTTGCGATAGCCCATCCAGCCCATGATCGCCATGACGATCAGCGGGTTGCCGATCAGCACGAATAAGGACAGCACCGCCGCTGAGCCCAGCTCGGCGCCGAGCATGGACAAGTCCATCTTCGCGCCCAGATCGACGAAAAAGAACAGCAGCAGGAAGTCGCGGATACCGGTCAGGCGCGCATTCACCGCTTCCCGGTAGGGGGTGGACGCCAGGGAAAAACCGGCCAGGAAAGCACCCGCTTCCTTGCTGAAGCCGGCCCAGTCCCCCAGCGCGGCCAGTGCCACGCCCCAGGCGATGGCAAACACCAACAGCAGTTCCTGCGATCGCGCCATCAACGACACGAGAGGCGGCAGTAGGTACCGCATGAACACATACATGAACAGGGCAGCAGCAGCGACCCTCAGGCCCAACGACTGCAGGACCCCCAGCAGGGAGCCTGCATCGCCAGCGTCTCCCGGGTCGCGCATGGCGCTCATGGTCATCATCGCCAACACCACGGCAATGTCCTGCACGATCAGAAAGCCCACCGCGATGCGCCCGTGCAGCGAGTCGAGCTCGCGCTTGTCCGATAACAGCTTGACGATGATGATGGTGCTCGAAAACGTGAGCGCCACCGCGATGTAGACGGCTTCGATCACGTCCTTGCCCAGCCCGAGCACCAGCAGGAAGCCAAAGCAGATGGTGAACGCCAGTTGGCCCAGCCCGGTGGCCAGTGCCACTGGTCCGATGTGGCGTACATGGTGCAGATCGAGCTTGAGGCCGACCACAAACAGCAGCACCGTGACGCCGATCTGGGCCAGCAAATCGATCTGGTCGTGCGCCTGAACCACGCCCAGGCCGGCCGGGCCGACGGCCAGGCCGACGACGATGTAGGCGATCAGCACGGGTTGGCGCAGCTTCACGAACAGGGCGCCGACCAGCGCCGCGATCAGCAGCAGCAAGGCGATCTCGGCGAAGGGACCGGTCATGACGGGCGTTTCCCAGTGGCAAGGCAGGGCGTCCGAACTCCGTGCCCGGTTGGATGGTGGTGCGTCATGGGGCCGACCCTCGACGCGTCAGGGCCAGTCGCATCTGCTTCTCGGACTCGAGCAGCGCGAACAGCGCGACACCGATGCCCACGATCAGCACACCGTCCCAGAACGGCACCGGCGCGGTGGCAAAGATGCCCTGCAGCACTGGCACGTAAGTGATGGCGAACTGCGCGAGCACAACCGCCAGCACTGTGGTCCAGACCATGGGGGTACCGCGAACGGCCTGCCAGGTCAAAGAGGTGCCATAGATGTTGCGGATGAAGAACAGGTGGAAGATCTCCAGCACCACCAGGGTGTTCAGCGCGATCGTGCGCGCCAGATCGAGCGAATAGCCGCGATCCAACGCGTAGGCGTACATGCCATACACCCCACCCAGAAACAGCAGCGACACCAGCACGATGTGCCACACCAGTTCGCCCGAGAGCAGGGGCTCGTTCCTGCGGCGGGGTGTGCGGCGCATCGTGCCGGCTTCGGTGGGCTCGAAAGCCAGCGCCATGCCCAGCGTGATCGCGGTGATCAGGTTGATCCAGAGGATCTGCACCGGCGTGATCGGCAACGCCAGGCCGAACAACAGCGCCACCACGATCGTCATGGCTTCGCCGGCGTTGGTCGGCAGCGTCCAGCTGATGACTTTTTTGATGTTGTCGTAAACGGTTCGCCCTTCGCGAACCGCGGCGACGATGGACGCGAAGTTGTCGTCGGCGAGCACCAGCTCGGCGGCTTCCTTGGCGGCCTCGCTGCCCTTGAGCCCCATCGCAATGCCGGCGTCGGCGCGCTTGAGCGCGGGCGCGTCGTTCACACCGTCGCCGGTCATGGCCACCGTCATGCCATGCGACTGCAAGGCCATCACCAGTCGCAGCTTGTGTTCCGGGCTGGTGCGGGCAAAGATGTCGGTCTCGACCACGGCGGCGGCGAGCGCCGAATCATCCATGGCATCGAGATCGGCGCCGGTGAGGACGCGGTCCGGGTTCTGCAGGCCGATCTGCCGGCCGATCGCGGCAGCGGTGCCCTTGTGGTCACCGGTGATCATCTTGACGCGGATGCCGGCGCCGCGGCATTCGGCGACCGCTTCGGCCGCTTCCGCACGGGGCGGATCGATCAGCCCCACCAGCCCGAGCAACACCAGCGGGCCGCTGACGTCGTCAAACGCAAGCACGGTGTGTTCCGGCGCGACGGGGCTCACGGCGAAAGCCAGCACCCGCTGGCCAAGCCCCGAGATGCGATCAGCTTGTTCATGCCAGTAGCTCAGGTCCAGCGGCTCGGTGCCCTGTCCGGCGCCACGCTGCTGCGCGCACATCGTCAGAATCTGCTCCGGCGCACCTTTGACCGAAATCACCGCATGGCGTTCGTGGTCGTGGTTCAGGCTGGCCATGAAACGATGCCGGGCGTCGAAGGGGATCGCATCGGTGCGTGTCCAGGCGGCGAGTTCCTTGCGAGCCTCCAGACCGCACTTGCCCGCCAAGGCCAACAGCGCACCCTCCATGGGGTCACCCTCGACCGTCCAGACACCGTCGCGCTCCAGCAGCGAAGCGTCGTTGCACAGGGCCGCCGCGCGCGCGAGTTCCTGCAAGATGGGATGCTCCTGCCCATCGACCGGGTGGTCATGCAGACTAATCGTTCCTCTCGGCTCATACCCGGTGCCATCGATTGAAAACCGATGGGCGCTGGTGGTCACGGAAGCCACCATCATTTCGTTGCGCGTCAGCGTGCCGGTCTTGTCGGTGCAGATCACCGAGACCGAACCCAGGGTTTCGATGGCGGGCAGGCGACGAACGATCGCATTGCGACGCGCCATGGCCTGCACCCCCACCGCGAGTGTGATCGTGAGCACGGCTGGCAGGCCCTCCGGAATGGCGGCGACCGACAGGCCCACCACCGCCATGAACATGTCGCCGAACGCGAAGTGACCGACGAAATAGCCGAAGGCCAGCAGCAGCGCCGCGATCAGCAGAATCAGTACGGTGAGCCAGCGCGCGAAGGTGTTCATCTGGCTGACCAGGGGCGTCGTGAGCACCTCGACCCGGGAAAGCATGCCGCTGATGCGCCCGATCTCGGTCTCGGCGGCCGTGGCCACCACCACGCCGCGGCCTGCGCCGCTGGTGATCAGCGTGCCGCTGTAGGCCATGCACACCCGGTCTCCGATGGCCGCATCGGCGGTGACGGGCTGCGTGCGCTTCTCGACCGGCATCGACTCGCCCGTCAGCAAGGCTTCCTGAATCTGCAGGTTGAGCGCTTGCAGCAGCCTCAGGTCTGCAGGCACCTTGTCCCCCGCCTCCAGCAGCACCACGTCGCCAGGCACCAGCGCCTCGCCATCGACCGTGCAGCGATCGCCATCGCGCAGCACCGACGCGCGCGGCGCCAGCATGCGGCGGATCGCCGCCATGGCCTTTTCTGCTTTGCCCTCCTGAACAAAACCGATCACGGCGTTGCCCAGCACCACCGCCAGGATGACCAGAGTGTCGACAACATGCCCCAGCGCGGCGGTGACCACTGCCGACGCCAGCAACACATAGATCAGGATGTTGTGAAAGTGAAGCAGGAACCGCAGCCAGGCGCTGCGCTGAGCCGGTTCGGGCAGGCGGTTAGGGCCGTGTGCCTGGAGGCGAACGTCGGCCTCAACCTGGGTGAGCCCGCCCGACGATGTGTGGGCCAAATCCAGCGCCGCCTCGGCAGCCAGCGTGTGCCAAGGGTCAGGTACCTGCTTGTCCGATTTTGATTGCACAATTCACGCTCCAGTGGGGATGGGATTTCCCTCTCCATTTCACTGTAGCGTGTTGCTGGCGGACCACGCTGACCTGAGTCAACGCTTGGCCCGCCGCGTTCGTCGCGTGGATATCTGGCGCCCGGCGCCTTCGGAGGAACCGCTGCGCAGGCCGGCGGAACAGCACGCGCATCGCCGACGCGGCGCAAACCCTTCGTACATCACGGCGTCGAACTGCACCGTCTCACCGGTGAGGCCCGCACCCTTCTTGATGGCCCGGTCCAGGGTGCCCTAGGGCATTCACCTTGCGCGCCTGTTCCACCACCAGCCGCAAGCGCGCGTTGGCGACCGGATCGGCACCGTGGCGCGCAGCAATCATGATGTCTTTGGCGAGCTTGCCGAACTGCGGATTCTTTCGTTGGCGGCCCGAGGCGATGGCGCCGAGCGTTTAGGGAGGGGAGTGTAGTGGGTGTGTCCGCTGCAAATCTGACTTGCTTCGTTGATCTCGAAGGTGAGCCCGGCGCGCGGGCGTGTACTGTGGCGTCGTCTATTCGGGGCCGTTTCGAGTTTCCAAGTTCGGTTGCTGCGGGGAGTGGCTATGGATTTTGACCGCGAAGGATTTGATCAAGAGGTTGGGGCACTGCTCCAGTGCATGCGTAAGGATCAAGAGCTCACGCAAGAAGAACTATCGAGCAGGATCGGCATTACCCGAGCCACCTATGCGAGCATCGAGGCTGGCCGTCAACGCGTTCCGCTCGACGAGGGTTGAGAGGCCATGTGGAAAGCTGTGCCGTGCAACCGCCGGAACAGGAGTCCGCGCCAAAGTAGTCGACGATCTCGCCCTCCCCGATCGGCAGAGGTGCAGTCGCCAGATTCAGTGCCTCCACAAGTTCCATTGCACTGACTGCGCGGCAGGCCATGTCTGCGGGGAGGTCTTAACTCTCGCAGAGAATTCAGGAACTTCCTGTCGGTCGTCAGAAAATAGTCGAGATTTCGGCACAGCACGGTCCAGAAACGGAACGCGTCCACCCAGCGCGGCTCACCGACGGCGTCGCAGATCGCGACCAGTTCATTCAGTCGTGCAAGATTCGGCCTCCCATCCTGCGGGACCTCTAGCGCGACCAGCAACGTCTCCGGGATCGGCTTCTTCGATAGCTGAATGAGCCGTGCAACAAACGCCTGTTGCTGATTGACCGATGCGATGTCCGCTCCGACCCTCGCGCCCATCCCTCGGCTTCGATCAAGCGGAGGGGGACCTTGGCGAGTTGCGCATCATCCCATAGTCGATGCGCCGCCCGCGAGCTTTGCCGCGCCGCCGCGTCAAGCGACGCGAGTGCTCCTATTTCGGCACGCAGCCAGGGCTCTGAACTCGATCGAAACTTTCCCTGATACTTGAGCACCGGCAACGAGACCGCGTGCGGACCCCGCTTCACGCTGTGATCCTGCATGACGCAGCGGGCCAACACACCATGATCGAACGCACATCGATGGACAAGAACCCGTGGCGCGTTCATGTCAGGCCCGACGACACGTTGCCGGGTCGTGTGGCGCCGCCGGTGTTGCGGTGCGCTCAGCCTTTTGGAAACAGCAACGGCTCATAGTCCCGGGCGCAGCGTCGGATTCCATGGACTTCGTACCTCGGCACCGGCAGGTGCCGCAGCGACTGCGTGCCCAATCGCTCGCAATGCGCGAGCAGCTCCTCGACAAAGCTCGCTGCGCGCAGTGGGTTGCCTTGTGCGATGTACTCACCGATCTCAGCCAGGTCCTCGAGCGCTGCGGCCGTCAGGACGACCTTCACGCTCCCGCAGCGCCTTACGGGCCGCAGCGCCGCGCGGATCAGCCGCGCCATCTCGGCCGGCAGGGTAATTGAGAGCTTCTCCGCGGCGGGCGCATCCATGCTGAGGCTCCTCGGATCATTAGGTAGGATTTAGTCCTACTTGATCCGATTCGGGAACGCCAACCCTCTCGGTCCGCTGGCGCGCAGCGGCGCTCTCCGTTGTGTTCTTCATCTCCATACCCCTCCAGAGCAGATCCTTATTCGTCATGCGGCGCTGCAGGTCTCGCGCGCTGCAGCGCCGGGGGCAACCGGGGCGCTGTCGTAACCTCCGCCTCGATGCGCCACTGCGGTGGCATCCGGTTGGGGGCGGCTCCAGGCGCGTTCGCGGATCTTCTTCAGTGCGATGTTCAGTGCCTTCAACGACTCGAAGCGTCGCAGGGCGCTCTCCTCCACCGACCAGATCACCTGGCGGAACGTCTCGCCGAGCGCGTCAGCCGGCACGAGCTCAGTCAGCTTCTTGCGCAGCTGCGCCGCCTCCAGCGGCGTCCGTATCGCGACGGCACCATGCACATCGTGCTGGAGCCGCTGGACCTGATGGGCCCGCCTTGCCGCACGGGTGCCGCCACCGCGGATGCACCTGACGCGCTATCACGGGGTATTTGCGCCGCACAGCCAGCTGCGCGCCTGGGTGACGCCGGCGCAGCGGGGCATGGGCAGCCCAGCGCAGGGTGCTGATCAGGCAGGCGAAGCGGATACGCCGATCACTGCGCGCCACGTCGCGATGATCCGGGCGCAGCGCCTCAAGCGCGTCTTTGGCGTCGAGATCGAGCGCTGCACTCGCTGCGGCGGGAAGCTTGCGATCATCGCCAGCATCGAAGAGCCGGCAGTCATCGCGAAGATCCTGGCGCACATGGAGAAGACGGCCCCGGATCAGCACCCACCCGAGCTGCCACTCGGGGCACGCGCACCGCCGACCCAGGCGCGGCTGATTCGATGCGCTCCTGAGTCAAGATGACCTTCGTCGAGAGCCGGTGAAGTGGATCAAGACAAAGGGACTCTCGCAGAAGTTCGCCTGAATCCAGCCCCGTGCAGGCTTCCCGCCATAACGCGCACAGGCTTCGATCTTCGCCCCAAAACACGCGCTTTGACCGCCACGCCCAGTTCATCGCCACGTGGCGCGACGTCGGCGGCACCAGCGCGGCCTGGGCACACATGGGACCACCGCCCCTGAAGCGAATGTGACGCCTGCCTTCTACTTTAATAAGCGTCCGAATTTCCTGAGTGCAATCAGGTTCGATTCATGGCATTTTCTGGAGACCTCTTCAAACGCGGAGCACTCACTGTTATGAAACCGATTGGCTTGTTGCGCCGTATATCTCACGCTTGCGTCGCTCGCCTCGCAAGCGCCATCGGCGTAACGCGGAACCAGGCCATCAGCGCACGCTTTGCATTCGGAGTGCTTGCTGCATTACTGCTAACGCTCGGTCCCGCTTGGTTTTCCGCTGCAGCCGGCCTTCTTCTCATCGGTATTGTTCTGGAGCGTTGCGACGACGAATTCGCCCGACTCTCGCGTCAACACAGCCCGAGAAGCGATCACTATGCCCTTGTCAGCGCCAGCTTGTGCAACGCCCTGGCGTTTGTCAGCCTCGGCATTGGTATGCGGGACAGCGAACTTGGTCTCGCGGCCATCGTCATGGGATTGTTTGCCGGATTCGCGGTGGTCCTCGTTCCTTGGCTGGTCAGGCGCCTCGAAGTCATCGATGGCAGGTGCTCAAACGAATTCGCGACCTCCGCTGGCCTGGACGCAGCTGATGTGCTGCTCCTCGTGCCCTTTGCGATCTGGGCTGGGTGGGCAGAAGGTCTACTGATTGTTGCCGGCTACGGCGTGCCGACTTTTGCCAGTGCGTTGTATCTTACCCACTACAGAAAGTTTACATCAAAGTGAGAATTTGGATGTCGGGCGATACGCAATCGCTCATTCAGATCTGAGGGATCCCCATCTTTGACCCAACTCCAGTTGGAGTGCTGGTCAAAAAAAGTACAGCACCGTTTTTCGCGATTCGGGCACAACCAAGAGCGGGGGCTTGGCCTGGCAGAGCGCTGCGACTAGTCGCGCGCGATCATGCGTATTACGAACCGCCTCTTGGCATTGATCAGGTCCCGCGACTGAGTCAGGATGACGATCGCTTGCTGCCGAGGAACCCGCAGCCGGTAGGGTGGGTTCATGCCCTCATCAGTGC
>Ga0335394_10009971_pt1 | contig 10705 bp, 8 predicted proteins | sample MAT03_FD_205741 | JGI IMG/M metagenome (GOLD analysis project Ga0335394, IMG submission 205741) | Freshwater microbial communities from Lake Fryxell liftoff mats and glacier meltwater in Antarctica - MAT-03 (spades assembly) (version 2) ... | reverse complement strand
TAGCGCCGTGCCGCTCACAGGATGCAACTTATTAGGACAGAGCTTGGGAGCTTGGGAGCTTGGGAGCTTGGGAGCTTGGGTTTCGAATTAAATTATCGACCATCGGCGGCTTCCACAGAAACAAAAGTACTGGGGCACGGGCGACTGACTACCGATGGATGTTGCCCACCAAGTTTCTGACTGTCCATACAGCCATCGCAACTATCTTCCAAGATTGTCCAAATAGTCGGGGAACAAATTTCGCTTCTTTTTTCCGCAACCTGATGATTGCCTCGTATGGGGCGAACTGCAGAAAGGTGTCTTGTTTGTCGGGAAAGCCTGGCCGATTTCGGCGAAATCGGCTTACGGCTGCGGCGGAACGCTTTGGAGATCTTTCAACATGCGTCGTGCTCCGTTGCCGAGGAACAGGACATCCACACCGGCCACGACAAGCGAATAGCCCTTGTCCATCCATGGTTTTACGGCGTCGAATGAGATGGCGAAATAGCCCAACGGCATTTGAACCGCCTGACAGGCCTCCGTGATACGATCAATTCCGCCCAGCACCTCGGGATCGGAAATCTGTCCCATCTTGCCGTAGCTGGCCGACAGATCGTACGGTCCCAGCAGCACTGCATCGACGCCCGGAACCTTGACGATTGCGGCGATGTTTTCCACTGCTGACCGATGCTCCGCCTGCACAATCACGCAAATGTCTGCATTTGCGCTCGCGACGTATTCGGCAAAACGAAACCCGTAACCGTGGGCGCGAGCCAGACCCACGCCGCGACTTCCTTCCGGTGCGTATCGCGCATATCTGACAACGTCTGCGGCCTGGTCGGAAGTGTTGACCTGCGGCACGATGATGCCTGCCGCTCCAAGGTCGAGGACTTTCTTAATCGCGACTTCATCGCAGGCCGGGACGCGCACGATACATGCAATTCGATGACTCACCGCCTGCAGGATGCCAAGGACATCCGCTGTATCGAGTGGTCCATGCTCGCCATCAATGAACAGCCAGTCGAAGCCTGCATCGGCAAGGATTTCCGCCGTGGACGCCGTCGGGAGTGTCACCATTGTGCCGAGCAGGCGTTCGCCGTTACGGAGTCGCGTTCGAAAACTGTTGGACATCGGTGTTGCCTGCTGCCGGGTCGCAAACTGCGGCCAGCTGTCTCCCGCACGCGTGCGACATTAATGGTTAATTCCAAAGTCGATACTAACCCGAAGCGTCAGCGAGGGATTGGGATTTGTGGCCCTCACTGACGCTTTGGGTTGGAGTTAAATCAACACCCCCGCTAAGCCTTTTCGCCGATGCGCATCCCGTAAAATGATCGATGCACGAAGAAGGAAGCGATCAGGAACAGTGCTAAGGCGATCACCAGGTTGAGCGGGACTCCAGTGCTTGCATGGAAGTCGAGAGCTGTCTGTTCCTTCGAAATACTGACTGCGAGTTCCACCGCGAGCAGGCCGAACAAAGTCGAGAACTTGATGACCGGATTCAGAGCCACGGATGACGTGTCTTTGAACGGGTCGCCGACTGTATCACCCACGACAGTGGCAGCATGTAACTCGGTCCCCCTCTCGTGCATATCGACTTCCACAATCTTCTTTGCGTTGTCCCATGCACCACCCGCGTTCGCCATGAATATGGCCTGATAGAGTCCCGCAATCGCAATGGACACAAGGTAACCGATAAAGAAAAACGGATCCGCGAAGGCAAACGCCAGCGTGATAAAGAAGATGCACAGGAAGATGTTGAGCATCCCTCGTTGAGCGTAAATGGTGCAGATTTCGACGACCTTTTTGCTGTCTTCCACAGATGCTTTTGTCACGCCATCCAGTTTGATATTGGCTTTGATGAATTCAACGGCGCGGTAAGCACCTGTGGTGACGGCCTGGATCGAGGCACCGGTGAACCAATAAACAATGGCACCCCCCGTCGCCAGTCCGAGCATGAAGGGAGCGTGCAGCAGCGATAGTTTTTCAAGATCGGCGGTCAGTTGTTCGGTCAGGTTCATGATGATCGAAAAGATCATCGTAGTCGCACCCACGACGGCTGTTCCGATCAGAACGGGTTTGGCTGTGGCCTTGAACGTGTTGCCCGCTCCGTCGTTTTCTTCCAGCAGATGTTTGGCACGCTCAAAGACCGGTATGAATCCAAATTCCCGCTCAATCTCCTGCGAGATATTGGGCACTTGTTCAATCAGTGACAATTCAAAAACTGACTGAGCATTATCAGTGACCGGCCCGTAGGAATCGACAGCAATCGTCACTGGTCCCATGCCAAGAAATCCAAACGCAACCAGCCCGAATGCAAAAACGCTTGGTGCCTGCATGAAGGTTTCCAGACCGTGGAGCGAAAATGCATAAGCTACGGTCATCAAACCAACGATGCTCAAGCCCAGCCAGTAGCAGGAAAAATTTCCCGCCACCAGCCCGGACAGGATATTCAGCGACGGTCCGCCCGCTTCGGATGACCGGACAACTTCTTTCACATGGGCAGATTTCGTGGACGTGAAGATCTTGACAAATTCAGGAATCACCGCGCCTGCCAGCGTACCACAGGAAATAATGGATGACAGTATCCACCACAGGGAAGCATCGCCGGCGAGTGGTCCCGTGGCGGCGGTCGGTCCGATGGTGATCCAGGAAATGGCGTACGTCATCACGATGGACACGATGGAGGTAATCCAGACCAGACGTGTCAGTGGTGTTTCAAATTCCATCTTGTCCGCATTCAGACTCTGAGCTCGGGTCAGCGCTTCATTGACGAAGTACGACAGTGCCGAAGCCACCACCATCATCACGCGCATCACGAAAATCCACACGAGCAACTGCACCTGCAGTCCTTCATGAAAATCCACTGCATCGCCTGCGATCAGTCTGACGCTTTGAGGATTGATCGCGAGCAGAATAAATGTGATCAGCGCCACGCCAGTGACACCGTAAGTTTCAAATCCGTCCGCGCTGGGGCCGACAGAGTCTCCGGCGTTGTCGCCCGTGCAGTCGGCAATCACGCCAGGATTTCGTGCGTCATCTTCTTTTATCCCGTAGACGATCTTCATCAGATCTGACCCGATGTCGGCAATCTTCGTAAAGATTCCGCCGGCGATTCGTAACGCGGCAGCTCCCAGACTTTCACCGATCGCAAATCCGATGAAACATGGTCCGGCGTAGTTGCCGGGGATGAACAGCAGAATGCAGAGCATAATGAGCAGTTCGACGCTGATCAGCATCATTCCGATACTCATCCCGGCCTGCAGTGGAATTGCATAACAGAGATACGGCTTACCGGCGAGGCTGGCGAAGGCCGTGCGGGAATTCGCAAACGTGTTGACTCTGATTCCAAACCACGCCACCAGGTAACTGCCGGCGATTCCGATCAGGGAAAAGAGCAGAATAATGCCGACCAGGCTGAGTGGAAATCCGTGAGATTCCGTCAGTGTTACGGGATCACGATAGAGAGCCAGTTTGCCGAAATAGACCGCGACGACCGTTGCAATAAACGCCCACAACAGCAAAATGAATTTGCCCTGAGTCTTCAGGTACGTTTTGCAGGTCTCGTAGATCAGGTCCGAAACTTCCAGCATGGATCTGTGAACAGGCATGTTTTTCAGATGCGCAAAGATCCACATGCCGAACGCCAGTCCCATCACACTGATCGCAATACCTCCGAACAGCAACATCTGCCCGCTCAGCCCCAGCGCGATCGGTCGATCCAGAGACGGGATAATGAGGTCGGCTTCCCCCGCCATGCCAGATTGCGGAAGCAGAGCGGCATAGAACAGAGAAGACAGGAAGACAAATCCGGATAACAACCGTGTCAGGGTGTTCGACTTCATAAGTGACCTGGAGGAGGGAAGCGCAGAATGTGGGAGAGATTCGGAAAGATCCGCAGAGTGTGAAGAATGTCAATAAGTTTGCAAGGCTTCCGGACAACTCGCACGTGGCTTTTTTCTCAGATCAGACATCCACCACAGAATTCGGCGACTCTGGCAGACTGGGCTTCTTTCTTGCATCTGGCTGCTTGACTCTCCAGATCGACTGTGCTTATGATCGACTCCGATTGCTGCGAAACGCAATCGCTGGCAGTGAGTCCTCGCCTTTCTGAACGCTGGAGAGTGTTGTCCGGCGTCCAGTTCTGCAACGTCGCCGGATCGAGTAATCGAAGTGACGGGATACCTGGCTGGTCTAATGCGCCCGGCCTTTTCCTCGATACCACCAGATTAAAAAGACAACGATCGCGATTGCATCCAGAGCAAGCAACGTTGCATCGAATCCGCTGACTGCCCCGATCCATGGTAGCGTCCATGGCTGCGGATTGTCGGTGAGATGGGCGGGACGCGGGAAGCGACGGGATTCATTCCAGACTGACCAGCAGACCCATGCCGCGACGCCAATGCTCGCACTCAGCAGCAGGACTCGAACCAACGAAACTGGCTTTGCTGGACCGCGAGGGAGCATGGCGGTGGACGCAACGTTGATCGTCGCGACGCTGGCTCGAATCACAGTCGATTCTGTCGTATCGCGAACAGTCGCATGAGGCACCTCGACAATCGGCGGCCCGGCATCCACCACGCGGGCCGATTCGTGAGCGTCTAAGTTGCTGCCGGAATCCATTCGTTCCCCTCCCGGGATTCGCAGCTTGTCGGCGGCTCGACAGAGACCAATCACCGAATCGATGGACTGCCATTCGCCTCCTTGTTCAGGTCGCACATGGTCCGTTTCCGCAACAACACAATCGGCCAGCATCTGAGCCAGTTGTTCGAACAAAATCGCCCCCGAAGCCCCGTCACCGGATTGCAGAATCCATCGACTCATATTCGCCTGACCGATTCAAAACACATGATCACTGCTCACGCCCGCATCGAGCGGCGTCCCAATCAGCCGCATCCCTTGCGGGGTCATCAGATTGTAGAACACTTTGCCGTCGATGGACTCATTCAGAAACTGTGCCCTGCCATCCGCGAAACCCACCGAGACGCCGCCGGGATGAAAACTGTTTGGCCACGGAGATTCTCCTTCGGGCATGGTTTTGCCCGAGTTGATCGCATGCGCGCCGGAATTTGCAAGACCGAAATCAACGTTACTCGTTGGACAGACGTTGTTCTGACAGATGCGGTGACTGAAATAAAACTTCGTCCGGCGGGCACTGCAGGAACCCCAGTTGGAATTCGCGGAATTTGGGTCATAGCCAGTCCGCACGTTCTCCGCAATCATCAGTGTATTCGACATGCCGTCTATAACGCTCGCCGTCGTGTGATATCGCTTTGTACTGCAAACGATTGAGACTTTGTATTCCTGAGAAGAATTTAATGCAGCGAGGCGTCGCATTCGGGCACCACCGACCCTGCGTCGGTGGATCACTGACTGGTGGGCTACAGCAGAAAATTTGTACCCCGCCCTGGCCTGCACCGACCCTGCGTCGGTGTAGCCGCGACGAGTAGCCGAAAGTCGCCCAACCACCGACACGAGGTCGATGGAGGGTGTTCTTCGTGACGTCTTTGTGTTGTAGCTGATCAGTCTTGCTCCCACCGACGCGGGGTCGGATGGAGAGCGGTTCGCAATGGCGAACTTCGGTTGCGGGCGAAGCCCGCGCCAAGCCTTTATAGCCCGGTGAGTTTTCGAAATCCCAGTTCTCATTGAAGAACAAACCGACACGCCGAAACACTTCGCGATCCGACGGGTCGCCATCATCAACACCGGACGGCACGCAGACCTGGCCTTCGCCCCAGCACGGAATTAAACGGATCGACGATACAATCCTGCACGGAATTCAATACTGTCGATTCGCCGATGCCGCCGTTCACGGTGTAGCTCAAATCACCTCGACCATCTGCGGAAATATCTGACGGACACGCCAGCACCTTAATATGCGTTTCCGCCAACGCATGGTTTGTCGGATAAGTCAGCAACTTCTGATGATCCCAGCGAGCGGCTAGATCTTTTCGGTCGATCCAGCTCAGAATTTCAACGACCCAGTTATGGTGCGGCCCGGGATCATTCTTATCCGGCCCACCCCAATACGCCGCCGCCGGAAACCTCTTTTTTGTTTCAGTCGCATTCAACAGTGCCAGCGACAGATTCTTGACATTGTTCAGACACTCTGTCCTCCTCGCCGCTTCCCGAGCACTGTTCACGGCTGGAAGTATCACCGACATGAGCAACGCGATAATGCTGATCGATACGAGAAGTTCGATCAACGTAAACCCACCGCGCTGTCCCACCACCTCGGCGAGCGGCTGGGCGTCAGCCCTCCGTGTCATCACGAACGTCCTCGAAAAATCCTCCGCGCCGCGCATCATCTCTGATATCCCAGCGACAGCCCTCCGCCTCGTTGCTCTCGTTTTCCACGGAGGGCTCACGCCCAGCCGCTCGCCTGAGTTCTTCATTTCGCAGACCGTCCGATTTCCTCGTCGGCGCCGATTTCAGTTTCAACGCTGAATTCATCCCGATGCTCGGTATTCCACTTCGACACGTCGTCGCTGGTCAAATGATAAATGTAGATCGAATACCCCACCATATCTGTCTTTGGAAAATCAAACAAGTATGCAAACTCCTTCGTCCGGCTGTAAAGATGATGCACACTGACTGCGTACCAACCCGGCTGCGGCCCCGTCAAAACGTTCGTCTGAAACTGCTGTTTCTTTCCACAGCGAGGATCAGCTGGTGGTGCCTCGTATTGAATCCCGGCCACTTGTGGATCAAAGGAGCCATGCACTGACGAGTACAGTGGCAGCGTCTCGGGATGCTGCTTGCACCAATCCGCAAGGAACAAAACATCTTGTCCCCAATCAATGCTGGCATCAATCAGATGAGCGGGCCCGTTTTCAGGGCCACCCACCCACTCGTTAAAGTACGATATCGAGTGGGGAAACACAGCCAGGCTGCTGAACACACCCCATCCCAACAACCCCCAAGTGACGCCCCTTAACCAACTGGCGATCTGAATCCGGTCCGAAAAGACTTGGCCAATGAAAATGAACACAAACGGATAGCATGGCAGAACATACCGCAGATACCGGCTAAACCCTGTTTGAGAACTCACCAGAGAAAACAAACAAATCGCCGGGATCAACAGTATAAGTTGCTCATGCAGAACAGGACTCAGGGATGTTGCTGTCTCACCTGCATTGGATATTTTCGCAGACGGTGAACACGATTGTCGTTCCATTTCAACGGAATGTGCGGCCATCGCCGACTGGAGCCCAAGTTTCAAGACCACCGCAATGACACCCAGCAACAGGAATCCCGTCGGTGTCTTTATCAACAACGCATAAGCATACCAGTACCACCATCCACCAAATTTATGCTCGCCGCGCAAATAGCACCATTTTCCTTGCTCGAAATCATACTTCTGTAGATCTAGCCCTTCGACAAAACTTGCCGGTAGCGGTACGGGAATCTCGCCCAGCCAAGTTCCCGCAAATCGGTTCCCAGCCTCCGAAGGAATTCTCTTTCGCAACAAACCGTTGGCATCCGGCCCCGCCAGAGTCCTGGTAAAGAACGAGAAATCTCCAAGCTTCGTAAACGATCGATCAAAACCATAGCCGCTATTGGTCACATACAAAGCAGTCAATCCCATCAGTCCCAATTGGCGTACAACTTTCCACGACCGACAATGACTGTGTACCAGTGCCAGTAATGGAAACAATGGAAGCAGAATGATCCAACTGGTCTTTGTCAGCAGAACAAGGCCCAAGGCCAAGCCTGCAAGCGTCGCTCTAGCCCAATGATTGTCGCTGAGCCAAGATCGATATGTCCAAAGACCGATAACCCCCATTGATGCGGCAGAACTATCTGGACAAATTGTCGCAGTCCAGCCAATTACCTCGGGAGCGAAACACCAACAGACGGTTGATGCAAATCCTGCAGCATCTCCTCCCAGGTCACGCGACCAACGCCAGACGCACATTGCTGCCAAAACCCAAATAGGCAGTAGCATCCAACGGCCAAATACGAACAACATGAAAGTCCGGTTACCATTCGCCCCAACGAAGTCACGGCCAACCAACCACTCACTGCGAGCCCCAGGCTCAGTCGAGTACCGAGACCAGTCATACTTGGGCACCATCAGAACCGCAGGAATTGCCGCAAGGCTCTTCACAAAGGGCGGATTCACTTCGTAAAGGGAAAAATTACCAAAGCCAACTACAAGACATCCCGCTGGCAAATGCGCAACCTCATCCACGTTCGGTGAATGCACGAACCCTTCCCATAGGATCAAAACAGCGGAACCCGCGATAGACAACAACGTCGAGAGCTGAAACCATTGTCTCGACCCCATATAGCCTCCGAAACTCCGCATTGCCGCCCGCCTATGGCATACGCCAACAGCGAATCACGAAATCCGTGTTCCGCAGAGAATTCTCTGCAGGACACCCAAGATTGCTACATAGGACCGCCGCTGCCACCGCCACCAGCCAACGGTTCACAGAAATAGTACGCAGCAGCCAGACAGGTCATCAGTGCTATCCTTATCACATCTTTCGCCATATCCTATAACGCTGCTAACAGAGCCCTAGCGTCCAATACAGCGGCGTTAACGTCCATGATGCATTGTGGGTCGTTGTTACACGCTGCTAAGTCAATATTCGCCTGTGTGATAACTGCGTTATCTGCAGCGGTGTATGCAGCTAACGCGGCGTCAACTGCGGCAAGGGCCACAGTCTGGCAAGCTCCATTAAATGCGTTAATGCAATCCGGATAGGGATCGCACAACGCGGGACGTGCGCACATCAGCAATGCCATTAAGGCGGACACACTACGAACAGTAAATCTGGCAAACATGATAATGACCTATTCTAATCGAAAAATTGAACAAACTCCAAGCTGCACTCCAAAAATTGAATTCGACCTAAACCAACTCAACTATCTGCTTTCCTTCGGATCCGAACAGCCACAATCCAGCCCAAAAACGCGACCGCCACAACGTTCAGCAACACAAACCAGAACGTTCGAGATCCCGCACGTGTTGGTATGATCTCCTGTGTCTGGCCGATTCGACTTTTGCGGACTTCACGTATCAATTGCTTCATCTCATCTACCGTACTGCCCTTAGGAACCGGAATTCGCGTTTCAGGGTCGATTTTTATCGTATACCTGGACATGTCTGGAGGCTCCAGAATATTTGGGTAGGGTGGTCGAAATTTTGGGACTGGGCGAATGTCTGCCCAAAAAACACTATGCAACGAAAAGTATTCCTTCATAGTTTTGGGCGTCTCCCTCCTGTATTCGGACGGTATCAAAAAGAAGTCGTCGGGCATGTCTGGGGAGGGAATAAACTCCAGGTACTCATATTTCCGGAACATCGCGCCTGAGGGAGATGATAACTCTACACATAGCGGATAAAGAGTCTCTTTATTCAGAAACTCCCGCGTCTCTGCCTCGGTTCCGCGGCCAAGAACCCCTAGCATCAACGACTTGTCACTTAATTGCAGATATGAATATGTGGTGGTCACGCAATAGCAAGGGACCCGGTCATAGACGACAGATTCAAGCCGCTGATCCAGAATTTTCCTATTGTAAGGTGGCTGGTAAACAAAAGAGAACGACATTTCATTTCCAAGCAGATAGCTGCGGGGGAACGTACCCAGCGAAATCTTAGACTTGTCGATTACTACTCTTGATTGGTCAAGAATATCATACGCATCGTCACCGAGTGTCACGACAACGGTCTGAGATGACTGCATCGCTTCGACTCTCCTGGCGACCACACCGTTGGCCAACGTCTTTTGAGACACCATTGTCTCAAAAGGTCCCAAGCGAACGCGAAACTTGAGTGGTTTGGAAAGTCGGTCATTTGACTCCTTTCGTATGTTGGCAAGAGTTGGTGGTTCATCGCCAACTGCAAACGCCACATAAAAAATGAATGGTAGACACGACCACATTGAAATACACAACTTGTTTCCGAGTGGCTTTCGCATCGCCGTTTCCTTTTTCCTACACTAAATCGAATTTGAAGTCTGAAGCAGTAACATACACAACTTCCGATCTCACCTTGTGACAGTTCCAACCACTCGCTCTTCAATACAGCAGTCGTTCGAACGGGGCTAAGCCAGACAATTCTCCGCACTCTGCAAGCGGCGAAACTAGATGGCCACAACGGCACCCCTAGGGAGTTTGCAAATATTGAATGTCGAGTTTTGGGTCGGCGATTATCTCGCCATCGACGGGAATGGTGAGACGCACAGGCAGATTGAGTTGTCGGTCAAATCCCAACAGTATGGAATCCCGAATCCTGCCAAGCGGTGCCGACAGGGGGATTTCCACACTGACTACTAACTTTCCAGGCGACCGATCCTTCACCGTACATTCGACAATACCATGTACGGCCGTTGCGCTTCGAAATCCAGCCAATATCTGAGGATCGGCGCTTGTAAGCGTCACCTGCCAAGACCGTTGCTGCCCTTGAACAACGTTGCCACATTGAACGAGGCAAGGCGAAGCCTCCACGAGCGCAATAATCTCCGCCCGAAGAACAATTCGAATTTCGCGGAACGATTCATCTAAGGAGTCTGTGAATACACGTAGCACCGCAGCACGGTGTCCATGCTGCATAGTTGGCATCCCATACCGGAACTTCAAGGGTTCTCCGGTCGGAATGACCGTGCCCACGACTAGATCCAATGCCTCGCAACCACATGATCTTTGAATAGCTGTGACTGTGATTGGCCTGCTTGTGGAATTATAGATGGCAAACTCATGGGACAGACTATCTCCTTGA
>Ga0335394_10009970_pt1 | contig 10705 bp, 8 predicted proteins | sample MAT03_FD_205741 | JGI IMG/M metagenome (GOLD analysis project Ga0335394, IMG submission 205741) | Freshwater microbial communities from Lake Fryxell liftoff mats and glacier meltwater in Antarctica - MAT-03 (spades assembly) (version 2) ... | reverse complement strand
GACCTCCAGCTCCGTGGCCCGCGCCACCTCGAGCACGGAGCCATCGTCCAGCGCGATCGCTCCGCCCGCCGGCAGCGCCTCCAACGGGGCGTCGGCGCTCATCGCGATCCGCAGCGCACCCCTGCCCACGCTCGGCCCCGCGAATCTCGGCGGGAGAGACACTGCGAGCGCAACCGCAGCCGCGATTGCGAGTCCGCCTCCCGCGACCATCACACGCCGACGCAGGGAGCGGCGCGCGGCGCGCGTGTCTCCGATGCGACGCCAAGCGTGCGCCACACCCGCTTCGTCGAGCGCGGGTCTCAGCTGCGTCTCGATCGGCACCATCTCAGTCGATTTGTGGCTCATCGCGCACCTTCGAGGTGGGCGCGGACCTGTTGGTCCGCAGCGGAAATCCTACGCTTGATCGTCGCGAGAGAGCAATTGCAGGCATCTGCGGTCTCCTCGACCGAACATCCGAGCACGTGGCGCAGCGTCCATGCGGTCCGGAGCTCGAGCGCGAGCTGTGCGAGCGCGCGATCGAGCAGCGCGAGCTCGGCGCGCTGCTCCGGCGAGGCTCCGTCATGAGCCTCGCTCTCCAGCGTGACCTCGCCGTCGTGGCTCTCGTTGCGCCACACGAAGACCATCGAGCGCAAACGATTGGCCCGGAATCTACGGTGCACCCGGCTGACGGCGATGCGCACCAGCCAGCCGCGGAACGCGGCCGGCTCGGCCAGCTGTGCGAGCTTCTCGAATGCGAGGAGGAACGTCTCCTGCACCACGTCGTCGGCCTCGGCGCGCTGACGAAGGAGGCGCAGTGCGGTGGCCGCGACGAGCTGCACGTGCCGACGGTAGAGGGCCTCGAGCGCCCACGCATCACCACGCTTCGCCCGGGTCACGAGCTCCGCGTCCGCGGGGCCGCCGCGCTCCGGTTTACCGCGCTCCAGATCGTGCAGAGGCTCGACCACCCGGAGGTGCAGTCGTGATGTGGAGGACAGCGCCATTGACAGATAGAGCCGTCAGCCAGCCAGAACGGCTCACGGAGCGCAAGCTTTTTCCCGGCGGCCCTCCATCGACCCTGTCGCCTTGATGGAAGGTCACTCGTCGAGGTGATGAACGAGTGCGCCGACTCAGAGGTGTGCGTAGAAGGCCTGAGCTGCCGAGTCTGCCGGCCCGGCGCGTTCACGTGTATGGGAACTCGACTCGCGGTCTGCAGTGCCGGCGGAACGGCATGCACATCATCGTCGACCTGCGACCTGGATGCGGGTGAGGCATGCGACGATATGCGGCGGCCTTGGCAACGGATCGCGTTAGAGCAGCCCGCGCAACGGTCCCCACGTCGCGCCACCGTCGACGGTCTCGAGCGCGCGCAGGTCCATGCCTTCGCGCGTGACGAGCAAGATTCGACCGTTGCGTGCGGCGAGCACGGGCGCGCCGCAGAGTCCGGTGCCGTCGTCCCAGCACGCGGCGGGCACCACGCTCGCGCCGATCGGGCGGCCGCGGCGATCGACGCGCACGAGCTGCACGCGGCCTCCTCGCGTCGCGTAAGCGACGATGCCCGCGCCGTCGTCTCGCGCCGCGGCGACGGCGGCGGTGCGTGGCAGGTCGCGCATCACGCCGACGTGGCACGCGCTCGCATCGTCGCACGCGAGCAGCCGCGCGCCGCCGCTGCGCAGCGGTGTGACCAGGAGCGCACCCCGTGAATCACAGCGCAGCACGGAGCGCGCGTCGTCGATGCGCTCGCCGCCCGCGAGCGCGAGCGGGTCAGCGATCACTGGCGTTTCCCCATCGACGCGGACCAAGCGTGCGCGCGTAGAGCTCGCGAGCGCGACCCAGATCGCCGCACCCGCGACGCATGTACGCAACATCGCGCCATCGCCGATCGGCAGCTCACCGATGACGTGGCTGCTGCGCGCAGCCGCGTCGAATATCAGCGCGCGCAATGATTCCTCGGCGGAGACCAGCAGGACGGAGCGCGCATCGGGAAGGAGCTGTGCGGCGCGCAAATCTGCGGTGCCAAAGTCGAGCACCTGGTGACTCTCGGCGATCAGCGGTGTCGCCGCGGCGCCGCTCGGTGGCGCGGCCGGAGTTGGAGTCGGCGTGAGCGCGCGCACGACCGGCGCCGGTGATGCGCCGTCGAGCACGAAGACGCGCAGCTCGGGTCCAACGTCGACGGTACGCGCGAGCACCGCGACGCGCGGCGGGCCACCTGCGACGCTCGGCGGCAGGACGCGCACGGTGTCGTCGATCGCGCCGCCCCACGGGTGCGCCGCAAGCAGCCACGGAGTCGGCGCCGTACTCGCGTCCGCACCAATCGGCGCGAGGCCCATGGTGCGTCGCGCACAGCGCGCGGGATCCTCCGCGCAGCGTGCTTCGGAGGTCAGCGACACGAGCCAGGGAATCGTCGGGCTGGTTGCGAGGTTGTCTACCGAGACTGGCCGCCCATGCACGACACCCTGCACGCCGCGTGGCCGCGTGATGCGCCGTACGTCGACTCTCCCCGCGCCGAGCCGGACGACGCCGAGGCCGCGCTGATCGAGCGCGAAGGCGACCAGCCCATCGCCGCGCGCCTCGAGATAGAGCGGTGCATCGGAGGCCGCGCGCAGCGGCAGCCGCGTCGGCTCGATCAGCGCGCCGCTCGCCGAAAAGTGCAGCGCGTCGTTCCCCATGCCGCGGTCGAAGCCCGACGCCGTGACCATCTGCGCCAGCTTCGCGCGCAGCAGCGCGATGGCGCGCAGCGGCCGCGTCGTGACGTGCGTCGCCGTCCGCCGCGCGAGGTCGAACGCATCGAGCTCGCGGCGCACGAGATCGACCGCGCGTCGGACCTCGTGCTCCGCCGCCGTCGCGCTCGGCAGCAGAAAGCGCGCCTCGACTGGCGCTACTGCGAGCAGCGCCGGTCGGCAACGCCCGGGCCATCGCGGCCCAGCGCGCAGCGCGAGATATGCAAAATGCGCCGTGTCGCCCGCAGGCAAGCCGAGCCCAGGCTCCGCCAGCGCCTCGCCGCCGTAGAGGCACGCGGCAAACGTCGCGAATCGATGGCGTGCCTCCTCGACGCGCGCGCGCTCGCGCAGCCACGGCACCCCGAGAAAGAGGCCGGCCAGCAGCAAATTGCCGACCACCATCATGATCACGGGGCGTCGATCCGGGCGGAAAGCACCGGCGAGCTTCGCGTCATCGTTCGTGCCGACCGCCACCGGTCGCGATGGTAGCAGCAGCGCGCGAGCCTACCCGGCCCAATGCTCGCACTGGCACGAGTGTTGTAATCGCGACGCTGGTTTCTCTCCACGGCAACCCTATACTGGCCCCGTTGCCCAACTCATCCGGCACGCCTCCTCGGAGTTCCATGCGCTACCTCTCGCGGCTATGGATGCCCCTCGCCGCCTTTCTGGCGGTGGCGATGGCATTCGGCATCACCTTCGTCTGGCCACGTCGCAACGGGCTCGACTTCGACATCGACAGTTCACCTCGCGCGCAGGCCGGCGGCCACGGCACGCAGCCGTACGACCTCACCGAGCTGCGCGTCCTCAACGCGGTGATCGTCCACGTGAAGGACCACTACGTCGAGCCTGAGCGGGTGAACCCGAAGCGCATGCTGCTCGCGGGCCTCAACGCCATTCAGCGCTCCGTCGCGCCGGTGATGATCGACTACGTCGAGGGCGCCCCGACACTAACCGTCCGCGTCAACAATCAGCAGCGCGATTTCCGCGTCGACGACGTCCGCGCGCCATGGGATCTGAGCACCCACTTTCGCCAGATCTTCGCGTTCTTGCAGCAGAATTTGCAGGGCACCGACGTCGATCTGCACGACATCGAATACGCCGCCGTCAACGGCATGTTGCGCACCCTCGATCCGCACACGGTCCTGCTGACGCCCGAGGTCTACACCGAGATGCGCATGACGACGCGCGGCGAGTTCGGCGGCCTCGGCATCGTCATCAGCGTGCGCGATGGTCAGCTCACCATCATTCGTCCGATGCCCGGCACACCGGCCTCCGGCGCCGGGCTCGCGCGCGGCGATCGCGTGGTGAAGATCAACGAAGAGGCGACGCTCAACATGCCGCTCAACGAGGCGGTCAGCCGCCTGCGCGGCGCGCCGGGATCGCGTGTCAGCGTGTTCGTCGTGCGCGAGGGCGCCAACGGCTGGACCACACCCCGCCGCTTCGACCTGGTGCGCGCGGTGATTCACATCGAGTCAGTCGAGTCGCGCATGCTCGAGGGCGGCGTCGGCTACATCAAGATCAAGAGCTTTCAAGGCAACACCTTCGAGGACATGCAGCGCGCGCTCGCCCAGCTGCACCGCCAGGGTCAGATGCGCGGCCTCGTGCTCGACCTGCGGGACAATCCCGGAGGCCTCCTCGATCAGGCAGTCCGCATCTCGGATGCGTTCCTCACCAGCGGCGTGATCGTCACGACCTCGTCGAACGATCGCTCGCAGCGCGACGTGAAGGAAGCTGTCGCCGAGGGCACAGAGCCGAACTACCCGATGGTCGTGCTCATCAACGGTGGCTCTGCGTCGGCGTCGGAGATCGTCGCCGGTGCGCTGAAGAATCACGACCGCGCGCTCATCGTCGGCCAGCGCAGCTTCGGTAAGGGCTCCGTGCAGGTGCTCTACGACTACGAGGAAGACGGCTCGGCGCTCAAGCTGACGATCGCGCAGTACCTCACGCCGGGCGACGTCTCGATCCAGGGCGTCGGCATCACGCCGGACATCGCCATCGATCCGATGACGGTCGACGCGGAGGACATGGACCTGACCGTGGACCAGGGCTATCTGCGCGAGTCGGACCTGCGCTCGCACCTCACCAATGAGAGCTCGGAGCGCGCGGCCGCGCAGCGCAGTTCGGTCGTGCTGCGCTACTACCTGCCAAAGGATCAGCGCGAGAAGCTGCGCGAAGCTGGCCCCGACGGCAGCGAAGAGAATCAGCGCGAAGACGAGTTCCTCACGCGCTTCTCTCGCGAATTGCTCACGCAGGCCCGTCGTCCCGGCCGCCGCGAGCTGCTGCAAGATGCGGAGCCGGTGCTCGCGCGCTCGCGTCAGGTGGAGCTCGACAAGGCCATCGCCGAGCTGCAGCGCCTGAACGTCGACTGGTCGCTCGGCCAGGACGAAGGCGCGTCGCCGGTCGAGGTCGTCGTGTCCACCAGCGCGCCGGCAGATACCGGCACCGCGGGTGAGCCGTTCGAGCTGCGCGTGCGCGTGACCAATCGCGGCCGCGTGCCGCTCTATCAGCTGCGCGCGACCACCAAGAGCGACAATCGGCTGTTCGCCGATCGCGAGCTCGTCTTCGGCAAAGTCGCGCCCGGTCAGACGCGCGAGTGGTCGACGACGCTCGGCGTGTGCGAGACGAAAGAGAATCGCCGCCAGTGCCGGCTCCCCGCCGACATTCCCGATCGCGCCGACGCGATCCGCGTCGAATTCGCCGAGGGCCACGACCACGCGCCGCCGCCCGCAGAAGTGCGCACGACGGTGCGCGCGCTCGCGCGGCCGCTGTTCGCGTACGGGCTGCAGATCGCCGACAACATTCGCGGCAACGGCGACGGAGTCGTGCAGCGCGGCGAGGCGGTCACCATGTATCTGCACGTGAAGAACGTCGGCCTCGGCGCGAGCCGCGAAGGGCAGGCGAACCTCGGCAACCTGAGCGGCGCGGGCGTGCTGCTGCGCGATGGGCGCTTCACCCTCCCCGCGCTCGCGCCCGGAGCGACGCACGACATCGCGTTCACCTTCGAGGTCCTGCCGGACTTCGAGGCGGACGAGGCGAAGGTCGAGGTCAGCCTAGTCGACGTCGCCCTGCGTGAAGGCGTCAGCGAGAAGGTCATCGTGCCGATCGCGGCTGCGGCATCGGCCGCGCCTCAAGCACGAACCGGTCGGCTCTCTCTGCGCGATGGGGCGGTGCTTCGTGCGTTGCCTGCGGCGGACGGCGCGCTCCTCGGTACGGTGCGCGGCGGTGCATTCGTCGCCGAAGCCCAGGCGACTCTCGGCACGTTCAGCCGCGTGAATCTCGGTGGCGGGCGTCCGGCGTGGGTCGCGACGGCTGACATCGCCAGCAGCGGCAGCGGCGGCCGCTTCGTCGAGGACTACGAGCACACCCCACCGACGGTCGTCGCCGACTACGGCAACCTGCTGGTGACGCGCGCGACCCAGATCGCGCTCCGCGGCCGCGCTACGCACCCCTCGCGAATCGCCGACATGTACATCTTCGTCGGCTCGCGGAAGGTCTTCTTCCAGTCGAACCGTGGCGCGACCAACCCGCGCGAGATCGCCTACCAGACGCAGATTCCTCTCCATGGCGGGACGAACTACGTGACGGTCGTCGTGCGCCACGACGACAACGTCGTCGGTCGGAAGACGTTCGTCATTCGACGCGACGGCCCGAACGGCGAGATCCTCGAAGCACCGCGCTTCGAGACCGACGAGCTCGGCGACGACGGTGACGGCCTGATCGAAGAGTGAACGGGCGGCGTGGTGGGGCCCTCGGCGAGGGCCTTCCGCCATGCTTTACACCTTGTGTCAAGAGTGGTATTCGCTGCCTGGTTCCGGGACGGACCCGGTACTTCGTGGGGGCGTGTGGCCACCAGCAAGCACAAGAAGACCGCGAGCAACACGGCGCGGAAGACCGCCCAGTCGACGTCGGCGAACAGATCCGCGCCCGCGGCGGCCAAGAAGACGGCCCAGAAATTGTCCCCGAAACAGTCCGCCAAGAGCAAGGCCCCAAAGGCCAGCAAGTCCGCCAAGGCCAGCGCGAAGACACCTGCAAAGGCCGCAGCGAAGTCCAAAGCGCCGGCGAAGGCCGCGCCGAAGGCGTCTTCCGTGAAGGCCGCAGCGAAGTCCAAGAGCCCGGCGAAGGCCGCGCCGAAGGCGTCTTCCGTGAAGGCCGCAGCGAAGTCCAAGAGCCCAGCGAAGGCCGCGCCGAAGGCGTCTTCCGTGAAGGCCGCAGCGAAGTCCAAGAGCCCAGCGAAGGCCGCGCCGAAGGCGTCTTCCCTGAAGGCCGCGCCGAAGGCGTCTTCCGTGAAGGCCGCAGCGGCTGCTCCCGCCAAGGCCGCGCCGCCCGTGGTCGCCAGCAAGCCTGCCGCGGGTAAGCCCGGCACCCCCGGAGGACCGCCGCGTGGCACACCGGGGCAGCTGCTTCCGTCACTCTCGCGCACGCCTGCGCGTAGCCCGGTCGGCGCGGAGGAGCTGAAGCTCAAGATCGGCGCGCTCTACTCCGCGACCAGCCAGATCAAAGCGTTGAAGCGCTCGATCAGCAAGAGCTTCTTCGAGATCGGCCGGATCCTCCGCGAGATCCAAGAGAAAAAGCTGTTCGAGGTGAAGGGCTACGGTTCGTTCGAGGCGTTCGTCGAGCGCGAGATCGACCTCGGCAAGATCCTCAGCCTGCGGCTGGTGCGCATCACGCACACCTTCGTGCGCGATGCGGCGCTGGCGGCGGGTCTCGATCGCTGTATCGCGGCGCTCACCGCGCTCGACGGGGAGGCAGACATGCTCTCGTCATCGTCGTCGGTGAGCACCGCAGGCGCCGCGGGCGCGATGGCGGGCCGGCCGACGCTTCCGCCGCACAAGCTCTGAGCGTGCCGGCGGCCGACAGCCGAGCGTTGCGAATGCTGTGATCTCGCTACTCGTCGCGCTGTTCTGTATCGCAGCGAACGCATTCTTCGTCGCCGCGGAGTTCGCTCTGGCGAAGGTGCGTCCGACGGCGCTCGACGCGCTCGCCCGCGCCGGCGACGCGAAGGCCGCGCGTGCGCTCGGCGTGACCCGCCGTCTCGATGCGTACCTCACCGCGACGCAGATCGGCATCACGCTGGCGTCGCTCGGCCTCGGCTCGCTCGAGCCGGAGCTGTCGAAGCTGATCGAGCCGGCGTTTGCGGCGATGGGCGCGTCGCCTTCGCTGGTCGAGAAGATCTCCTTCGCGATCACCTTCGCGCTGATCACGATCTTGCACATCGTGCTCGGCGAGCTGATCCCGAAGTCGTACGCCATCCAGCAGCCAGAGGCCGTCGCGCGACACACGGCGATCTGGATGGTCGGCTTCTATTGGTTGATCTTCCCCGCGCTGATCGTCCTCAACGGCATCTCCAACTTCGCGCTGCGCCTCGCCGGGCTGCCGCCGACGGAGCACGCCGAGGGCAAGCTCTCGCTAGAGGAGCTGCGCCTCGTCGTGCGCGCGTCGCTCGGCTCCGAAGGCGAAAAGAAGCGCGAGCTGCTCGAGCGCGTGTTGCGCGGCACCGATCGACCGCTGCGCGCCGTGATGGTGCCGCGCGTCGACATGACGACGCTCTCGCTCGAGGACGACTTTCAGAGCGTGCTCGAGCAAGTGCGCCGCCACGGCTACAGCCGCTATCCGATCGCGGAGAACGGCGACCCGGACAAGGTCGTCGGCTACGTGTACGTGAAGGACGTGCTGATGGCGGCGAAGCCTCCACGCGACGGCCTGCGCGGGCTCAAGCGCGACGTGCTGTTCGCCCCCGAGTCGCTCACCGTGGGCGAGCTGCTCGAGCAGTTTCAGCGCACGAAGATCCCCATCGCGATCGTGGTCGACGAATACGGCGGCACGAGCGGCCTGGTCACGCTCGAGGATGTCGTCGAGGAGATCGTCGGCGAGATCCAAGACGAGCACGACTTCGAGCAGCCGCGGCTGACGCGACTCGAGGACGGGACTGTGGTCGTCGATGGCTCGCTGCCGTTCGACGAGCTCGCGATCCAAGGGCTCGAGCTGCCGCCGCGCGAGGGCGGCGAGACGATCGGCGGCTACGTCGTCGCGGCGCTCGGGCGGCTCGCACATCCGGGTGATCGCGTGCGGCTCGGCGGCTGGGACGCCGTCGTCGAAGACGTGCGTCGGCGTCGCGTCCATCGCGTCTCGTTCGTGCCGGCGAGCGCCACCATGCCGCCTCCCGCGCTGACGATTCCGCCTCCCGCACAGGAAGAAGACGACGGCTGACCGCGCCTCGCCCTCGGCGCGCTCGAAACGCCACGTCTACTCGAGCGGCGACGCGATCGAGAACAGATCGGCGAAGCGCTCGACGCCCGGCGGCAGCGCGCCGCTGACGCGTCGATGTGCCCACAGCACCGGCGCGAGCAGATCGATCGCGTAGCTCATCGGCATCTCCTCGAAGCGCAGATCCGCGGGCAGTCGCGAGACGTGCGCCGACGCAGCGGAGTCGTCGACGAGCGGATCGAACAACGAGTGCGTGACGCCGTCATCACGCCGCCAGGCGAGGCCGAGCACCTCGACGAAGGTGCCGTGCAGCGGACGCACGAGGAGCACGCCGCCGCGCAGCTCGTCGCCAGCGACCAGCGCGCGCGCGCCGACCGTCGAGGCGAGCCCGATGCCGCCCTCGGCGCTGATCGCATCGGCGATGCTGCGCGCGACCTCGGCGTCTTCTTCGACGGCCAACAGCGGCGCGAGCGCAGCTGACGCGGAGATGCCCTCGGCACGCGCATCGGCGACGACCGCCTCGACGATCTTCGCGCGCGCGAGCACGTCGAGGGAGCCGTACGCGAGCGCGAGCCCGCGCGCAGCAGCCGGGTCACGCACGGCCGCAGCGAGCAGCGCGCCGAAAGGACCCGCGCGGCCGCGACCAGCGTTCGCGAGCGGCGGGCGCGGGCCGCGGTGACCAGGGGTCGACACTGCGCAGGGGTGTACCTGATCCGTGCATTCGGCGAAAGGCTTGACGCGCCGAGTCTCGGCCGTGTACTCCCGAAGCCTGCGATGTCTGCCGAATCCGACGCGATCGTGAAGGACTACCAGGGCCTGGTGCGCAGCATCGCGCTCAAGATGCGCTCGCAGTTCGACCTGACCTGCGAGCTCGACGACCTCATCGCGTTCGGCAATCAGGGCCTGCTCGAGGCGATGTCGCGGTTCGATCCATCGCGCGGCGTGCAGATGAATACGTTCGCGTATTACCGTATCCGCGGCGCGGTCCTCGATGGCGTGCGGCGCATGGCGTACCTGCCGCGGCGCATTCACCAGAAGATCCGCGCGGCCGAGTCGCTCGACCTCGTCACCGAGCCGATCGGCGACGCGCGTGCCGCGAATCCGGAGTTGAAGGCCGACCTCGAGGCCACGGCCCAGTCCCTCGATGACGCGTTGTCACGCGTGACCGCGGGCTTCTTGATGGCGGCGGTTGGCCAAGGCGTCGACGACCAGCCGGAGACGCCGGAGCAAGAGCTCGTCGATGCGCAGAGCCGCGCCCGCGTGAACAAGGCGCTCGAAGGCTTGCCCGAGCGCGAGCGCGCGCTGGTCCAGGGCTTCTACTTCGATGGCCGGCAGTTCGACGAGGTCGCGAAGGAGCTCGGCATCTCGAAGAGCTGGGCGAGCCGGCTGCACGCAAAGGCGCTCGACCTGCTGCGCGATGTGCTCGCCGAAGAATAGTCGGCAACTGCCGATCGACCGGGCCGAAGAGGGGCGCGTCTTTACCCACTCGGAGGTGACCCGTGTCCGATCCAATCTCCCGCGCCGCTGGCTCAGCCCTTCCCCGCACTCCTCTTCCCCGCACGACCGCGATCCGCTCCGACCTCGAGCGCTCGCCCTCCCCCGCAGGCGCCACGCAGCCCGCCACAGGTGGACGCTTTGCCGACGCGATGCGCGCAGCGCGCGCCGCTGCTGCGCCACCTGCGGCTGCGACGCCATCGGCGCGATCCGTCGGCGAGACCGCGCTGCGCGCTTCCGTTCAGTCGATCGTGCGCGGCGAGCGGCTGGTCAACGGCGTGATCTCCGCCGCGCGCCACGGCGCTACGTTC
>Ga0335394_10009968_pt1 | contig 10707 bp, 5 predicted proteins | sample MAT03_FD_205741 | JGI IMG/M metagenome (GOLD analysis project Ga0335394, IMG submission 205741) | Freshwater microbial communities from Lake Fryxell liftoff mats and glacier meltwater in Antarctica - MAT-03 (spades assembly) (version 2) ... | reverse complement strand
CTTCGAACTCCGGACATTGAGGCTCTGCAGAAAGAGGCGGCCACAAAGCTGGCACGATTTGAACAGCTGCAGAAGCATATCGAACAGTCTGTGAAGCAGAACCAATTGCAGGGATTGCTGGCAAATGTTGAGGAGTATCTGGCCCTGAAGAGCAATGTCACGGATTCCGACAGGAAACTCCGTGAACAATTGGTGGCACGAGAGCAAAAACAGAAGTCACAGATTAAGGCGTTACTGCAGAAGGTGCGACAACTCCGAAAGGATGGTCAGTTCGATGAGGCACTTGAATTGCTCCGCCGCGTGCCCGCTGAACTTCGGAATGATGACATCACCACTGCCGTCGAAGATCTACAGTTTTTTAAGGAGCAGCGATCAGGGGCGATTGAACAATTAAAACAGGCTCAGAACTCGCAGCAAATTGAGCAAGCTCTGAAACTCGCCGACGAATACCGCAGCATCGTAACCTCCTCAATCATCTCTGACTCGACATTCGAGTCGGCCATGAAGGAGTCTCAACAGCGGCTTGATCACCTGCGACAGGAAGAAGCCCGGACTGCTCAGCGGCGTCAGCAGCGAAGGAAAGTAATCCTTATCGGCAGTGTACTGAGTCTGTTGCTCGTTGCTGCTGTGACCTTCTTTGTCGTCCAGCGACAGCAGCGGCTGACGGCGATCGCCGACGCACAGAAGCGGGGTGACGCAGCATTGCAAGCGATTGACTACAGCGCCGCCGTAGAGGCGTATGATGAAGTCATTGGTCTGGATAACAAAGTTGGCGAAGCATGGTTGGGACGGGCCTTGGCGAAGCTGCAGCAGACACCGCCGGATGTGACGGGCGCGTGGAGCGACCTTGAAAAAGGCAAGGTCTTGACCCCTGACGCCAGCCAGATTTCAAAGGCTCGTCAACTTGCACACGTGCAGCGTGCAATTGAGCGAGCAAATGCTGACTCCATTACGGAAGCGTTAGAGGATATTGCTGCGGCTGAAAAACTGTCTGCCACCGCCGAAGAGATCCTCTCAGCAAAGGGCGCAGTGGCGTCGGCCTATCTGAGGCAGGCGGAATCGGCTGTGGCAGCCAAACAGCTTGACGCGGCCGTCACTCATCTGAAGGAAGCGGAAACCACAAATCCGAGCGTCGATCAGTTCTCCACAGTCAATCGACTGGTAGCCAATGCGTTTCTCGATCGTGCGGCAGAATCGTTGAAACAAAGTATGGCGGAGCCAGCGATTGCTGATGCCGAAGCTGCTCGTCAGCTGCAGGCTGATTTGCCACGGATCTCCCAACTCCATGCTGCGGGATTGGTCATCAGTGCTCAGCAGGCACTGGAAGCCGGTAACCGAGATCAGGCGAGTGCCGATTTTCTGAAGGCGCGAAACATCGATGCATCAGCCGCTGGCTTGGGGACTCTCGCCTCAACTTTCGCAGAAGGTCTTGTGAAACGGTGTGAGGATTCATTCAGTGACGCCGCGTTTCAGGAAGCCACAGCCGGGCTGCAGACTGCTGAAGAGATTGATGCAAGTTCAGTGAGTTTGCCAGCATTGAAGGAGCGTCTGGGCAACGTTTTAGCAGCCGAGGGAGATAAAGCCCTTCAGGCCAAAGAGACGGATCGAATGGCGGGGATTCTGCAGACGTTGATTGCTCTGGAAATCGAGCCCGAGTCTCAATCGCGGCTCTCAAACGCCATTGCCGCCGAATACTTTGAAATCTGTCAGCAGCAAATCGCAGCGCAGGATCTGACTTCCGCAGTTGCAAGTCTGGAACGTCTCCAATTGCTCGCCGAGGCAGATACGGTGAAGAAGGATCAGGCGGTGGCTGGTCTATTGCCTGGGATCTCATTGCTGCTGCTGAAGGAACTGGAGGGCAATGATCCGGCTGCAGCGGTACGAGCATTAAAAAGCATATCCAGCTGGACCACATTCACCCCGGAGTTTACGGACGAATTGCGCAAGCGACTCAATCTGCTCACGGCCGATCTGAAATCTGAACTCCCCAAAGAGATGATAGCGCCACCCACAACTGTCGCCCCATTCGACGCAGCTCAAGCGCAGGCTCATCAGACAGCTTGGGCCGATTACCTCGGGGTTCCTGTGGAAACCACAAACTCCATCGGAATGAAATTGGTCGTCATTCCACCGGGTGAGTTTATGATGGGATCGCCAGAGGACGAAGCGGATCGCAGTGTTAACGAAGGCCCGCAGCACAAGGTACGAATCACGAAGCCGTTTTACATGGGCGTGACGGAAGTGACGCAGGGTCAGTGGGTTTCGGTGATGGGCACGAAGCCGTGGGCTGGGAAGGAATACGTCGAGGAAGGCAATGACAACCCCGTAGTGTATGTAAGCTGGGAGGACGCCGTTGCGTATTGCAAAAAGCTGAGTACGACGGAGAACAAGTTGTACCGATTGCCGACGGAAGCGGAGTGGGAATATGCGTGCCGTGGTGGGACGACAACTGCGTATAGTTTTGGTTCATCATCCGAGTCTGTGAAGGACTATGCGTGGTTCAATGAGAACACCGGGTACATCGGTGCATATTATGCCCATCGCGTGGGCTCAAAGAAGCCGAATCCTTTTGGCTTGCACGACATGCATGGCAATGCCTGGGAATGCTGTTCGGACTGGTATGGTTCGGACTACTATGGATCATCTCCTGCGAGTGATCCTCCTGGCGCGACAACAGGCTCGGCCCGGGTGAACCGTGGCGGGTGCGTGGCCGACAGCGCCGGCGACGCCCTCCGGCTTGCGCGCCGCGGCGGGAGCGACCTGTCGTACCGGGTCCACGGCCTGGGCTTCCGCGTTGTCTGCGAAATTCAGCCCAAAGCAACCGCACAGCCAATGGCCGTCAATGAGACACCTGCCTTTTTGAACGAGGGGCCGGTGGCGTTTTACCCCTTTAACGGCGACGGCAAGGACGAAAGCGGCAACGGACACAACAGCACATTGAACGGGCCTTCTTCAGTAATGGATCGACATCGGATTGCGAATTCAGCGTATGAATTCGATGGTAAAGATGACTTCATTTTGGTTCCCCATCATCCCTCTCTGAACCTGTCATCCGGCAACTTTTCGATCAGTATTTGGGCGTCACTATCCAATGCTTCTGCACCCATTCATATTCTTGGAAAAGATGAAACGGGAAGCATTCAGAATGGCCAAGCGACAAAGTGGATTTTTAACGTCGGTTCCCCTACAGGAAATGATCAAAATTTTTTTGTCCATCGTCCCGGCAGTTCCAGCCCTGACGCATTGTTTTGTGCCCCCGTGAATTTCAAATTTGGCGATCCGGCATGGCATCATTACGTTGTGACTAAAATTGATTCGCGATACTCGATTTATATCAATGGACTGCTGGGGTCTGATGCCGACGGGCCTGCAAGTCTTGATGCTGCCAATAGGGCGTCACTTACGATCGGGCAGGCGGAAAACGGTGGTTGGGTCAAGGGGTTCCTGGATGAGATTCGAATTTATGAAAGAGGATTGCAGGCACAGGAGGTTAAGGCACTCTTTGAGTATGAGAATTTACCATCACCCAAAACAGCGTCAGTTGCCCCACCAACAGCCGTCGCCCCCTTCGATGCCGTTCAGGCGAAGGTTCATCAGCAAGCGTGGGCCGATTACCTCGGCGTGCCTGTAGAATCGACCAACAGCATCGGCATGAAGTTCGTCGTGATTCCGCCGGGGCAATTCACGATGGGTAGCCCGGAAGATGAACCGGGGAGAGAAGATCACGAGACAGTGCACAAAGTAACGCTCACGCAGCCGTTCCAGATTGGATTGGACGAGGTCACGCAGAAGCAGTACCAGAAAGTGATGGGCACAAACCCGAGTGCGTTCAAGGGCGTGCAGAATCCAGTGGAGCTGGTGAACTGGGATGACGCAGTGGACTTCTGTCGTAAAGTGTCGGAGTTGCCAGTAGAGAAAGCGGCGGGCTACGTTTACCGTTTACCAACGGAAGCGGAGTGGGAGTATGCGTGCCGAGCTGGGACAACGACCAACTACAGTTTTGATGACAGCGATGCACAATTGGGCGATTATGCTTGGTACAATGACAATTCTGGCAATACCAGCCATCCGGTCGGTCGGAAGAAACCCAACACGTGGGGCCTGTACGACATGCTCGGGAATGTATGGGAGTGGTGCCAAGATTGGTACGCGGAATACCCGGACGGCGCGGTGATCGATCCGACAGGTCCTTCATCGGGCTCGGACCGGGTGATCCGGGGCGGCAGCTGGCAAGGTGTCTCCGAGGGCTGCCGTTCGGCCTGCCGTTCCAGCTACCCACCGAGCCTCCGGCTCAACCGCTACTCCTTTCGTGTTGTCCGCAGTTCTCTGTCGGTGCCGAAGGATAAACTGACAAGAACGAAGACACCAGCCGCTACCAGAGTCCCGTTCGATGCCGCGCAGCCTACAGCTCACCAGAAACCGTGGGCAGATTACCTTCGAGTGCCAGTGGAATACACCAATTCGGTCGGCGTCAAGTTTGTTATTCTTCCGCCCGGTGATGGCCCTGACCCTGCAGCGTCAACAAAACCCTTTGTCGTGAAATACATGGGTCTGTGCGAGGTGACGCAAGCGGAATTCCAACGGGTCACAGGACGTAATCCATCGGAGGCTCGGGGTGGCCAGTTGCCTGTCGAGATGGTGACGGTTGAAGATGCCATTGTGTTTTGTGCAAACCTGAGCGACCTGCCAGAAGAGCAAAAGGCAAATCGCGTCTATCGATTGCCTTCCGACCTGGAGTGGGAAAGTGCTGCGCGGGCCGGTACAACCGATTCCTGGTTCTTCGGAAACTCCGCTGGCGAACTGAACACCTTTGCATGGTACAAAGGGAATTCGTCCCTGCAAAAGACGCGTGAAGTTGCTCTGAAACAGTGCAACCCCTGGGGATTCTTTGATATCTATGGCAACGTCTGGGAGTGGACTCAGGAAAAACACCTGCGAGGTGGCAGTTGTCGCAGCCCCGCAGAACAGTGCGTTTCGACCGATCCGAAATACAGGGCCGGCGACCGGCGTTCAGATATTGGATTTCGTGTTTTGATCGAAAAAAAGAATCACTAGATCAACCCTCTGTCAACAATCTTTTTACCAACCAATGATTCCTCGGAGATCCTGAATGACCGTCAACCTGCAACATGATCGCTGGTCTGTTTCTGATTCGGACTTTGCCGTCCGTGTCATGGTGCCGGACCTGAAAGGGTTCTTCGACAAACTGCCGCTGGTTGGTAATGCGCCCAAAGGACGGTCGCTGGTGATTGAGCCAGGGACGCGGGCGCTGGTGATTGATGAAGGTGTCCTGGTCGGCGAAGTCCCGGCTGGCTCCTACACCATGGAATCGTTTGTCGAACGATTGCAGTTCTGGCGAAACAAACAGACCACTATCTTTCTGACGCGTTCTGAAGAGGTTCCCGTCGAAAGTTACACGGCTGGCATGCCGTGTCTGGACGGTCTTTGCTTTGATGCGTCGTACCGCTGGACCGTTCAGAACACAAAGCAAAGGGGTCAGGACTCTTTTATTTGACGTCGGTCAATGTTAGACCTCGCTGTTGGCACGCACGAAACGCATTTGTCCGGCCGGTGAAGTCTTCCACGTTCTGAATCGAGCGGTGGCTCGGCTCACGATCTTTGAAAAGCCGGAAGATTACGCCGCGTTCATGCGTGTTGTGGAAGCAACGTAGGAAATCGTGCCGCTGCCGATTTATGCGATGGTGGCAATGCCGAATCACTGGCACTTTGTTGTGCGGCCCGAGACCAGCGATCAGGTAAGTGTATTTTCCGTCGCCTCACTCTGATGCACACAATGCGCTGGCAGCTCACTACAAAACGGGCGGCACGGGACATCTGTATCAAGGGCGTTTCAAATCGTTTCCAATTCAATCGGACGGGCACTTTTTGAAGGTGATGCGGTAGGTGGAGCGAAATCCGGTACGGGCAAATTTTGTTGAGCTTGCGGAAGACTGGCAATGGTGTTCCGCTTATGCTCGCTTCCAGCGTGCTGACGAGCGCCGCTGGCTGGCAATTCCTGATGATCCACCGCTACCGCAGATTCATCCATTCAGGCGGTGGGTCTGGTTGTTGCCAAACGCTCATGCCGCCGTCGATGAGCAGCATCTGGCCGTGGATATGTTCGGCAGCGTCGCTCAGCAGGAATACGGCGGCTCCTCGGCAGGCTTCGGCTCCGGGGACAACTCCGTTTGGCGTATGCAATTCCATCCACTGTCGCGCGCGAGGATTCTGCAGAGCGGGCTCCGTCAGCGGTGTGCGGATCAGGCCGGGTGCCATTCCGTTGACTCGAATGCCGTGTGGTGCCAGTGCCACGCACAGCGAACGTGTCATCGCATCGATCGCGCCTTTTGATGTGTCGTAGGCCACATGCGTCGGTTCTGACAGGCAACCGTTGATGGATCCGATGAGCAGAATCCTGCCGCGAATTCCACGCCGGACCCAGAACCGCGCGAAGTGCTGGATCAGCACGTATTGTGAATACACGTTCAGCTTCAACGTGCGATCAAAAATCGAGTAGTCCATTTCCAGAAACGGCTGGTCGATAAACGTGCCGGCATTACAGACCAGCGTGTCGATGTTCGGATTCAGCCGGAGGGCTTCTGCCGCGACGTCCAAGGGCCCCTGTGGCATCGGTTCTGTAAGATCACCCACGACCACGGGAACAGATGCCGGCAAAAAGTTCTGCAAACGAGCGTCGCGCAGCGCCTCTCCGTCAGTTCGCCGTCCATGCAGTACAACGCCAGCCCCGGCTTCGTGCAGGGCTTTTGCGATTTCCAGACCGATCCCCTGCGTACTTCCGGTAATGAGGGCATGTCGATTGCTGAGGACCGGCATGTTCAATCCATGAAGATGCGTTGATAATCACGAAACATGCAATCGAGCAGATCGCGACCTTCTTCGGTGGCTCGATAACGGACAAAACCTTCGCCGGTTTCCGCATCTGCCTTGACGATCCTCACGTTGTCATCGTCGCTGTACATCCACGCATCTTCCTGAAGCAGATGAAAGATTTTATGGAGCGATTCTTCTGCAGCGGGAAGGAAAACTTCACCGTCAAGGAACAACTGGTAACCGTACTCTTCCAGTTTCGGCCATGGAAGTCCGCTGCCGGTTCCACGATAGTAGGGTTGCAGAATCGATTGAGCATCCGGCTTCACGTTGGGATTGTGCAGCATATCGATCGCGTTCCAGGGACAGATCGTCAACTGGTACAAGTCGCTGCTGTCGCTCGGGGAGCGATAACACATCTGACATCCGATGCAGCGGCTGGTGTCGATCTGGTGATAACTTTCAGATGGTATCGGGTTGACGACTTCGTAAATGCAATCCACCGGACACACCGTTGCACAGGCATTGCAGGACGTGCAACTGTCCTTGTTGATCACGTTGAGGTAACGAGTTTCTTTTTTCCGATCCGCCTCGCGGGTTCGGAAATACTCCGTCATGGAAATAGTCATCGGATCGTTACTGCCTGTAAGTATGTGTGCCATCCCGCGCATCACGTCAGCGGTGCCAAAATCGTATCGCCCGTTTGGCTCCCCGGCAGGGAAGATCGTCCATTTTGGCCGTCCAGTCGCAGGATTTCCTGCCTCTGGGAAGAATACAGGCGATCGCAATTACGTCCGGTTGAGACACGACCCCGGCAGAAAATGCCGCTTGCGTCGCCCGTGAATGACGGTTTTTACTGCGATCCCAATCGAAAGGCTCTTCACTGTAGACTCGGTTTTAGAAGTGTGTTAACTTTCCACGCTCTTGACGTCGAAGCCAGTAAATGGCGTGGTCAAAGCGATGAGCGACACTCGCCCGGAACTTTGATCTGACGTTTGTGATTTTTTTCGTTCTATTCGGCATGGAGGCCGTAATGGGATTGAAGCGCACAAGTCAGCAGATAGCTGTTACCAACAACGTTCCTGCGATCGATGCATCGCGCACGCAGATCCGTTGGTTGATCCGCCGCGACATGGATGAAGTTCTGTCGATTGAACACGGCAGTTTTCAGTTCCCATGGACAGAAGAGGAATTCCTTTGCTGTCTGCGGCAACGCAACTGCATCGGGACGGTCGCTGAACTCGATCATAAAATTGTGGGATTCATGATCTATGAACTCCACAAATCGATGCTGCGGATCCTCAACTTTGCCGTTGCGCCGGATGCTCGACGCCACGGGATCGGACGTCAGATGGTGCAACGACTGGTCGATAAACTTTCGCAACAGCGCCGCCGCGAAATTGTGCTGGAAGTACGAGAGACCAACGTGCCGGCTCAGTTGTTCTTCGGAAACAACGGATTCCGCGCAATCACCGTCCTGCGTCAGCACTACAACGATACCTGCGAAGATGCTTACTACATGCGGTACTGCCTGACGGAAGATGCAACGATTCCGTTCATCCCCCACAACCGCATTTCGGAATACGACGCTGCGTGATCCTGAGCACGCTCGACGATCAGCACGTTCGACTCCGGTATAACAAATCACGCCACAAATCCTGCCCGAAACATTTCGGGCAGGATTTTTTTGTTTGCCCAGCGAAGTGGGCAACAGTTTGTAGGAGAAGGTCGAGACGAGATCAGGCAATGTGGTCGAGGTGACGACCGCGAGTTTTGATGGCTGACAGTGCATCAAAAGTTCACTGCCGGACGCGAAGGTGTGAAGTTTTACTTTGGATCTGGAGAATCGACTGGCAGAAGCATCCGGGCAGCGGGGCCAACCCAGCCGTCTACTCCCAATCGATCCCTCCTACCCCTTCATTCCCGAAGACATGGCAGACGAGATCTCACGCCTGTACCCGACCGAGAACACTGCCGATCCCATTGCCGTTCTCAAATTCTTTAAGCCCGACAGTTCGTGGACCTGGTTCCTCCCGGAATCTGATCCAGACCAACGCCGTGCGTTTGGCCTGGTCATCGGGCACGAACGAGAATTCGGTTGCTTCTCACTGGAGGAACTGGAATCCCTTCGCGGTCGGATGGGACTCCCCGTCGAGCGTGATCTGCACTTCAAGCCCAAACCGGTGTCGGAGTGCGGATTGAACTCCGCCACTTGAACGACGCCCGAACCTCAGCCACCCGGCTGCGGTTTTTCAAGACTGCAGCCGCTCAGCCTTCTTAAAACAAAACCCATTTCGACGATGCGCACGATTCATCCCACGCGACAACCATGCTAACATCCCCGTAAGGATGCTGCTCGCCAATGAATTTACGCTCTAATAGCTCCAGAACCGGGCTCAAAAACCGCACGAAGGGTTCCGTATGAACGGAACAACTTCATCAGCGGCAGCGGATGCGCACGTCGGCGGATCTTCCGGCGCTGCAGTTGCCGATACCGGACTGACGGCAATTCGGTTTGCTCCTGTCATTGCCGCAAACGAGGCGATGCCGTTCACTCAGTACCATTCCAAATACTTTACATACGAACTCACGAAACGTGTCGGGGCCGATCAGGCGGATAAGCTCGCTCAGTCGCTCAGCAACGCCATCGTCGATCTGAATCCGCATCAAGTGGACGCCGCACTGTTCGCGTTTCGGTCGCCATTGTCCCGAGGAGCAATACTCGCAGACGAAGTGGGGCTCGGAAAAACCATTGAGGCCGGGATCGTCATCAGCCAGCTCTGGGCCGAGAAGAAACGCCGCATTCTTATCATCATCCCTGCGTCGCTTCGCAAACAATGGAGCCAGGAACTCGCTGAGAAATTCTTTATTCCGTCGTTCATCCTGGAGGCAAAGAGTTTCCGTGAGCTGTCTCGCAGAACAAGTTCACCGTTTCAGCCGACGAATGAAGTTGTCATTTGCTCCTATCACTTCGCCCGTGCGAAAGCTGCCGAAATCACTGCGGTTCCGTGGGACTTGGTCGTTATCGACGAAGCGCATCGTCTGCGGAATGTCTACAAGAAGGACAACAAGATTGCCCGTGCCCTTCGAGACGCCGTGCGTAGTCGCCCAAAGATTCTGTTAACGGCAACACCGCTTCAGAATTCATTGATGGAACTTTACGGATTGGTGACGTTCGTCGATGAACACGTCTTCGGCAGTGAAGAGGCGTTTCGTGAATTGTATGCCAGAAAGTCCGACAGTCTGCCAGCCGGAGTGCTCGCCAATCTGCGGGCGAGGCTCGCGCCGATTTGCCAGCGCACATTGCGCAAGCAGGTACTTGAATACGTTCGATATACGAAGCGAATTCCAATCACTGAGGACTTCACGCCGTCGCCGGAGGAAAAGCGCCTGTATGACCAGGTGTCGGCGTTCCTACAGAAAGAGAATCTCCATTCACTCCCGAACAGCCAACGACAGCTCATCGAACTGGTGCTCCGGAAAATTCTGGCTTCGTCGTCGTTTGCGATTGCTGCAACCCTTGGCACGATGATCGAACGCTTGAAAAAACTGGAGCAGGCCGCACACACTGCGAGTGGCGAGCAGCTTGTGGATGTTGTTGGTGATGACATCGACCAGGCCGAAACTCTGGAGGATGAATGGGAAGAATCCGCGACCAATGGCGCACCAACCGCTCCCGAAGTACAGACAACAACATCGGACACTGCCCAACTTCTGAGGAGTCTCCGAGACGAAGCTGCTGAACTGACTCAGTACAAAAATCTGGCGGAATCGATCAAAGAAAACGCCAAAGGCGATTCACTCCTCAAGGCACTCCGCACTGGTTTCAGCAAAGCGGTTGAATTGGGAGCGAAACCGAAAGCACTGATCTTTACTGAG
>Ga0335394_10009963_pt1 | contig 10708 bp, 13 predicted proteins | sample MAT03_FD_205741 | JGI IMG/M metagenome (GOLD analysis project Ga0335394, IMG submission 205741) | Freshwater microbial communities from Lake Fryxell liftoff mats and glacier meltwater in Antarctica - MAT-03 (spades assembly) (version 2) ... | reverse complement strand
GTTGCCGGCGCCCACATCGTCGACCACCACGTCGGGCAGTTGATTGGCGGCGATGTCGGCCGCCGGATCGAGCTCGACGACATCAGCCGGCGCAGGCAGCGTGCTGCCAGCCGACTCACTCGACGACGCACCGCCGCCACACGCCGCAATGAGGAGCGTCGCCCCGAACGCGGTGGCAGCCACGCGGGAACGACTCGAACGGTGGAGGCGCATTCCAGCAGTGTGGCCGCTGGCGTCGGGCGCGTCTCCTCGGTTCACAGAACGTTTCGCAGTGCGATCAGCCCTCGCCCGTCCAGTAGCGCTGTGCCGCCTCGATCGCCTCGGCCTTCGACATGGCCCGCACGTCGTCGTCGGAGAAGCGCGCTTTCACCGTGAGGAGGTGCACCAACTCTGCAGGTAGTGGCTCACGTGTCGTGGCCGGACGGCCACCGCGATCTGGCGGGATGCCGTCGGCGACGCATGTCCAGAACGCTTCTTCGGACACGTCGAGTTGGTCTCGCAGGATGTGGGCGAACAGGCCCCGACCGATGTCTGATCGGTTCGGAGGATGCGAGATGCGTGTTCGTAAGACTCGCCCGTCGCCGATCGCCAACTCGTAGGTGATGTGATGGCGACCTTTTCGGCCCGTTGCGCTGCCGACTTCTGTCCAGCCCTCGATCTCGCAGAACCGCTGGTGGTCTTTTCGAGTCGGGACGGGGAACGACATCAGCCGCCGAGCATCCACACGCGGAGTTCATCGTCGGACGAGTGATCGACGAGCTGCACCAGGCCCCAATTCTGTTCGTGGTTGGGTGCGAGTCGGAGGCGGGCAGACCAGTCGGCTGCGTAGTCGCGCACGGCATCGATCAGTTCATCGATGGCATCGGCGGCGTCGTCGCCTTCAGCAGCGATCGGGGTGCCAGCGATGATTGCGAGCCATGCGTCGCCGTCGGGCACCAGTTCGACCCGACCGGCGTTCAGTGCCATCAGATATCGCACGAATCGTTGCCGGTCGACCAGCGCCGTCGAACGATCCTGGCGGACCACGGCGGCCGGTCGCCCTTCCTCGGCAGCGTCGAGCAACTCTTTCAAATGGGTGCGAGCATCGGTGAAGCGGTCGTATCGAACTGCGGGCATGGTGAACCTCCGGGGAATGAGCGTACGTTGCGTACGCGATGTACGCAACTCCGTTCGTGGGACCGACATTCGATCATGACCTCGAAGGATGGAGGAGTTCGCGGCGCAGGGCGAGGAGCTTGGGGGCGGGCTCGCCGTCGGACCAGGCGTCGGCCACCAGCACCCGCTCGTATGACTCCCACTCCTGGCGCACGCCCGCCAGATCACCGGCTCGCGCGTGCGCCTGCATCCGCAGTGAGATCAGCTCCTCGTGGCCGGGCAGCACCCGCAGGCCCGTGCCGGTGGCCCAGAACACGCCGTCGGTGTCGCCCAGCGACAGGGCATGACCGGCGAATTCGGCCGTTGCGGTGATCGCCAACAGCACCAGGTTCGACGTGATGCCCTCGGCGTCGGGCCACAGGTAGCTCGTACCGGCGAACGGCATGTCACGCACCAGCTCGACCGCGGGGCGCAGTGTCTCGATCGCCTGGCTGGGCGGTTGCACCCGGGCGTGCGCCAGCCGATCCTCGACGAGATCGGCATCGGTGGCGACGAGATCGTGCACCGGCAGCTGCTCGGTGAGTGTGCGCGCCACCCATTCCTCACCCTCGGGCGGCAGCACCATCCGGGCCAGCGCACGCCGTGCTTCGGAGACCACGTTCGCGAAGGTGGCGTCGCGCACGTCGAGATCCCACAGTGCCGTGCGTGCACCGGAACGTGTTGCCCGATCGCGGTGCGTCGTGAGCCATGCGATCAGCTCGACGGTCTTCGAGCGTTCGAAGCTTCCCGCCTCGCCGGTGCGTGCGTGCACCTCGACCCCGCCGAGCAGGCCGACCACGATCTCGTGCGGTCGCGGTTCGAATGGCGCGATCGCATCGACCAGCTCGACGATCTCGATGTCCGGGTCGGAAACGGCAGTCACGGGCACGGCGTCGTCGGACCACTGGATCTGGTCGAGCCCGTCCGCTGGTTCGAGGTCGCGCTCGGCGTCGCCGATCAACTCGGTGATCTCGGCCAACTCGCCGGGGCTCACGCCGACGGGCGTCAGCTCGATCGAAGCGCCGAACGCGTCGAATTGCCACCCGTCGGCGCGTGCAACGAGCCGGGCCGACGACGGGCGGACCTGCGATCGCTCGTCGGCGACCACGATCGCCAGACCGTGACCGGGTGCGGGGATCCGTTCGTGACCGCAGGCGCTCGGACCCTCGCCGTCGGCCGATTGCAGCAGCACGACTGCCGGCTCCCACATCTCGCCGCCGGTGCGCAACGAGCGCAGCTCGAACGAGGAACGATCGTTCAGCGCGGTGCTCCCGGCCAGCGAACCCGCCAGCTCCAAGGCAGCGTCGACCGACTCGGCGATGTGTGCGTTGCGATGGTTCAACAGCGTCGCTTCCGGCAGTGACACCCCGACGAGATGAGCGACCTCGGCGAACTGCGACGACGCCAACGCCGTTGCCACCGCGGTGACGATCTCGTCGGCCTGATCGGCCCGAGCAGCGATCGCCAGCACGCCACACGCTTCGAGGTCGACGAGCAGTTCGTTCCCATCGGGTGTGACACCGAGCTGCACGAGTGCCACACACGGCTGGCCGACCTGGCGGGCGTCCTCGCCGAGGATCTCGACGGGCACCTCGGCGCCGAGCCGCCACGACTGGCCATCACCGCTCCACGGCAACGGCAGGGGAGCGGGAGCGGTGAGGCGCAGTTCGAGATCACCGTCGGGCGACACCTCGATCCAACCGATCTGGCTGCCGGTGTCGATCAGCGACCGGGCGGCCGCACGGCACGCCACGTCGACACGCATCACCCGCTCGCCCGCATCGATCGTGCGCAGCCGCCGTTCGGTGCGCGCCACCTCGGGGCGCGGCTCGGGCACCCGATGGCGTGGCATCGCTGCACGCAGCCGCTGACGTCGCCGGACACCGACGAGCGCGAGGACGCCAGCCGCCAGCAGCGCTGCGTGTTCGAGGCGGATCGGCGACGGAGCCTCCGGAGCGGGGGCGCTCGGTGTTGCGTCGCCTGCATCAGCGCCGGGCGTTGCGGCCGCCGGACCGATCGTGGTGCTGGTGGGGATCGAGGTCGAGTCGGGTTGCGGGGTGAGCGGCAACGGACCGTTGGCCTCCGACGCGTCGGCGGATGCCGCTGGACCCGACATGTCGAACGAGTCCACCGCCGTGTCGACGGTCGTGTCGGCGACCGGCTCGACGACGGGCCCCACCGCCGGCTCGGCAAGTGCCGGTGGCAAATCGGCAACGACCGGTGTCGGGTCGGTGAGGTCGAGTTCCCAGCCGGGCACGATCAGGTCCGGGTCGTCGAACGTGCGCCCGCCGCCCATGTCGTCGCCCTCGTTGCGTTCCCAGATCTCCGGCCACGCCGTTGGATCGCCCAGCTGTTCGTCGGCGATCTCCCACAACGTGTCGCCGTCTTCCACCGTGTAGGTCGTCGCAACCTCGACGTCACCATCGACGTCACCATCGACAACTGGCGTCGCGGGAACGGCGCCGGCGACTCCACCTCCGGCAACGTCGACGGGGAGCTGGAGCGTCCAGCCGGCCTCGATGTAGGCGGGGTTCGTGAAGCGTTGCCCGCCCGGCATCACCGTGCCGAGGTTCGCGTCGATGATGGCGTCGGCGATCTCGAGCACCCGGTCCGGGTCGCCACCCGCCAGACCGACGGCGATCGCGTAGATCGACTCTCCCTGCGCCACCACGTGCACGTGGCCGGTCGCCTCGCTCGGCGCAGTCGGCGCCAGTGAGATCGGCATGGTCGACCGGACGGCTGAGGTCACGACCGTCGGCGACGCGAGATCGGGTGGAGCGAACGTCGTCGCAGCCACCGCTCGGGATTCCATCGACGACGCCAGCGATGTGCCCGAGGTGATCATCGGCAACACGGCGATCAGCCCGATGGCCACGAACCGGCCGACCTGCTGCGCCCATCCCATCCCGCGGACGTCAGGCACGGCCATCCCGTGGTGGCGTACGGCGTGCACCACCTCGACGACCGTGGTGACCACGATGACCACGATGGCCACCCACACCACGCACAGGCTCGATCGGATGATGCCGTCGATCACGGTGTCGTCGGCGAGCGGGCCCGACAGGGCACCGCCGACGTCGCCGGACCCCCAGTTCCACGGCGGGTCGGCGCCAGCGAGCGGGTTGGCGGAACCGAACCGTGAACGCGATGCAGCGATCAACGCGACCGGCGCTGCCACAGCCAACAGCAACAGCGTCACCAACGACCCGACGAAGCGGGTCCAGCGGTGCGGATTGCGTTCGCTCACGTGTGCTCCCCTCCGTTCGGTTGGATGTGGTCGGCGCCCGCCACCCGAACAGTGGGGCATCGCTTCGGGAAAAGGGAAATCGAGTTCACGGCGCCCGCTCCGCTCGCACCCTGCCCGCACCGGTGACCGTGACACCGTTTTCGGTGATCGTGACCGACACCGACACGCTGTCGGCCGCGACCTCGACCGAGGTGACCCGGCCGTCGACGCCGTAGCTGGTGAACAACGCACCGGCGGTCGACGAGGCTGCCTGGGTGGCGGCGTTCGGGTCGACCAGGGTGAGGCCGGTTCGCAGGTCGGTGACACCCGCCGCCTGCGCCCCCGACCGGGCGGCTTGGAACGCGATCGACTGCGCTGCCGAACGATTCGACACGCCGCGGTCGACGTCACGTGCGAGCCACACCAACCCGAGGAACGTGAACGCGAACATCAGCGCTATTCCGGCCACCAGGCCTGATCCGAGTGCTCCCTTCAGGCGACCGGTCATGGTGCCTGCTCTGTTCCCCGCAGCGGATCGATCGACGCGAAAGCTGTTGCGGTGTTCGTTCCGCCCGACGGCGGGTCGATCAGCTCGAGTCCGTCGGTCGACACCGTGCATGTGACCGTCACCGCCACCTGGCCGCCCGGTCGGAAATCGGAGACGTCGACCGACACGTTCGGCGACGCGCACGACGACGGATCCACCAGCATCGCTCGTCCGACATCCTGTGCGGCCGCCATCGCGGCCCCTGCCGATCGTTCCTGCGCAGCAGCCTGCGCAGCGGACTCGGCAGCGCTCTGCACCGTGGCGCGACTGTCGACGCCGCGCCCGAGGAAGATGATGACCACGGCCAGGCCGATCGCGGCCGGTGTCATGAGCGCGAGTCCGAGCGCATCGGACGATCCACGATCGCCGCGCAGTCGAGGCGTCACGGGGTGATCTCCTCGATCGGTACTGCCGAGGTGACCGAGACCGAGTTGGTGGTGCCGCGGATGATCCCCGGCGCGTCTGCGGTCACGGTCACGGTGACGACACCGCCGCCGGAACTCACACCCACCGTCACGTTGCGCATGTCGGTGTCGGCTTCGAGCACTGCGGTCGCCGACGCCTGGGCATCGTCGGCGGCGACCCCCGATCGGGCCACCAGCGCCGCGGTGTCGCGTGCGACCACCCTGGCTTCGGTTCGTGCGTGGCTCCACAGCGCCGCCTGGAACGCAGCGAACGCCAGGAAGATGAACATCGGCGTGAGCAACGCCACCGCCAGCGAGGTCGCGGCCCCCCGATCGCCGCGCAGGCGCGACGCAGCCGCCGTGGTGTCGGGCGTGGAGTCGGGCGGAACCGGCGAGACCATGGCGTCGACGAATGTCAGGGGGCCGACGGCGCCTGGACGGGTGTGCTCGCGGTGGTGCGGATCTGGCTCCAGATGATCGTGGCCACCACCGCCACACTGATCGCGGCAGCGGCGTACCAGAGGACCTGCTCGATCGATACAGCGCCTCGATCGCGTGTCGCGCCGCCATTGCCGGTGATGGCGGCAGGTAGGTGCAGAGTTCGGGTGATGAGGGCGAGGACGCCGGTGAGCATCGACATCGGATCGTTCATGTTCGTGTCCCTTCCAGTTGGGTCTTCCAGGTCGGTCTTCCAGTTTGTCGTTCGGGTCAGTTGAGGTTGAGGGCGGGATAGATGATGAGTGCCATGAACAACAGCGCCATGGCGACCAGGGGTGGGGTGACCTTGTCGTTGCGCACGCGGGCGTCGGCCTCCTGTTCGGCGGCCAGGGTGGAACGCAGCGTCGAACACTTCGCTGCCAGACTGCGAGCGACGGGTGCGCCTTCAGCAGCTGACAGCGTGGCGGTGGCCGCCACCTGTTCGAGCTCGACGATGCCGTAGTCGTCGGCGACACGTTCCAGCGCTCGCACGAGGCTCTGGCCGGTGGTGCCCGCCTCGCGCATCCGTCGGCGCAACTCACGGAACAGCATCCCGTCGCCGGCGCGAGCGGCCTGGTCGAGCGCACCTTCGTAGCCGGAGTTACCGGCGAGCAGCATGGTGACCATGTCGAGGTAGGCGCCGAGTTGGTGGCGCAGGTCGACAGCCACCTCGGCACTGGTCGCCATCGTGGTCGAGTGGAGCAACATGGGGGCGAGCACCACGCAGACGAGCGACAACGCGGCGGGGATCCAGATGCCGAGCGACAGCACACCGAGCGCCTGGAGGCCACCGACGATCACGGCGGGGATCACCAGCCCGCCGATCGCGGCGAGCACGAGGTATCCCACGTGCACCTCGACGCCACGGTCGACGAGTCGCAACGGTTTCGCCCAGGCTCTCGTCCACGTGGACGCTCGACGCTCGACGAACGCTCCGACCGAGGTGAGTGCGCCCCGCGAGTCCTGCGCTGCCGAGGTGGTCGCGGCAGCGGGTCGACGCAGATGCGCCATAGCCCGGTCGAGTCGCGGACGGGGCTGGCGCCAACCGCTCAGCATCAGCCACGCACCGGTGCAGAACACGATGCTGCACAGCGCCAGCACGCCCGCCGGTCTCATCGAACCGCACCCGGTCGTGTCGGCGATGTGCTGGTGGCGGAAGCGGCCCGAGCCGATGTGGCGCGTCGCCGCTCCTCGACCGCCGCGGCGCCCCCGGTGAGGAACCGGCTGGGTCGGGGGAAACGAGCCAGACGCTGCACCCGCAGCAGCAGGAGGGCGTAGATCGCGAGCACGATGCCGAGGAACAGCTGTCCGCCGGCGGTGTCGTAGGGCGCGAGGTACTCGGCGCGTCCGAACACCAGGAGCCCGACGACCAGCGATCCCATGATCAAGGTGAGCAGCATCACCTCACGCTGGATGGGTGCCCGCTCGGCCTCCACCAGACGACGTCGGTCGGCCTGACGCCGGGCCTGTTCGGCGAGCGAACCGAGCACCGCCGCAGTTCGGGCACCACGTTGAACGGCGATCAGGAGGCCTGCCGCCACGAGATCGCCGAGCGGGTCGTCGATGTCGTCGGCGAACCGGCGGAACACGATGGCGGGATCCTGACGTCCCAACCCGGCCGCCAGTCGCCGCACCTGTGGTTTGATGGCGGCTGGGCAGGTGGCCACGGTGGCGTTGATCGCACCGACTGGCTGGTCGCCGGCGACCAGGACGTCGCGCAGGTTCTCGATCCACGATGCCAACGCGTCGATCCGCTGCAGATCGTCGACGCCGCTGGTGTCGCGCTGCTGCCACGCACCGATCGCGTACCAGCACCCCACCGCCACGATCAGAGCGGCAATCAGCCACCCCGATGCGGCGATCACGATCAACGCGACGGCTCCGGCGCCGGCCAGGCGCACCAGGGCACCGGGTCGAGCGGCCCGACGCGGCGACGCGAGCAGATCGTCGCCGGCGAACAGCACCACCAACGCCAACACGCCCGCCGCGGTGGAGGCGACGAGGAGCGCCACGTCGAGACTCATCGTGCGTCGCCTTCCACCGCGAACAGTTCGGCCGGGTATCCGGCGAGACGCAGACGGTTGAGGTGGCGTTGCGACAGCGGGGCGATCTGGACGAGTTCGTCGTGGTCGTCGATAGCCCACACCTCGGTGCTCGACACGCCACCCGCCTCGCCGAGCCCGCCGACCTCGATGATCGACGTCACCCTGCGAATCGCGCTCTGTTCTTCGACGGCATTGCGGACCAGGTCGATGTGTACGACGAAATCGACGGTCTGGGCGATGAGGCTGTAAACGGCGAACTCGGGCAGGCTCGTGTTCGACTTCGACACGTAGTAGGCGAGGCGCTGGAGCACGATGTCCGCGGTGTGGGCGTGGATCGTGGCCAGCGAACCCCGTTTGCACATCGAGGCCACATCGAGCATGTCGAGCGCCTCGTCCTCGACCAGTTCGCCGACCACCACGCGGTCGGGGTTCAGCCGCCGGGTGAGCTCCACCAGTTGGCGGGTGGTGATCTCGCCCTCGCCTTCGGCGTTGGCTTGACGCGTGAACAGTGCGGGTGCGTCGGGGTGTCGAGGGTCGTCTTCGAGGCGCAGCTCGAGGAGGTTCTTCTCGACGGTGATGATGCGCTCCAGCGGCGACACCTCTCCCAGTAGTTCGGTCAGGAGTGTGGTCTTGCCGGCACCAGGCGGGCCCGACACGAGGATGGTGAAGCCACAGCGCACCAGCGCCCGCAGCTTCGCGACGAGCGGGCGCGGAAACAGACCGAGGTCGGCCAGGCCGCTCAAGCCCACCTGTCGCACCACGAATCGACGGATCGCCATGCGCGGATGCGTGGACACGCCGTGCTCGCTGCTGCCGCCGAGCACCATCACGATGCGGGCGCCGTCGCGCGACTGCAGGGTGAGCATCGGCGACGACGTGTCGAGGCGACCCTCGCCGGTGCCGGTCATCCGCAACGCCATCCGCTTCTGGAACGACGTCAACTCCGTCGCCGACGCCCACAGACGCCCGACGTCGATCTTGCGACCGTCGGTGTAGGTCACCCACGTGGAGTCGGGGCCGTTGACGTCGACCTCTTCGACCATCGGATTGCTCAGGTACGGCTCGAGCGGGCCGGCGCCCGTGAGTTCGGCCACCACCCGGGCACGCACGTGATGTTCGTCGGCTTGGCTGAGCTGGCGGGTGCCGCGCTGCAGCCGTTCCTCGTTGACCGAGGTGACCTCTTCGTTGATCCAGGCACCGACCAGCAACTGCTGGCGCCGTTCGTCGCCGGCGAGGGCGACACCGGTGGTCTTCGACGAACTGCGCGTGGCGTCGTCGTGTTCGATCGCTTCGATCAACCGGTCGGCGACACGGTCGGTGACGAGGACGATGTCGGCATCGAGTGGGTGGCCGGTGTGTGTGGGTGTGCCCAACGCTGTGCCCCTTTCCCCGTGGGCTCTGTCCGCCAGAGCGCGTCGGAACACTAACTCATCGCGTGATGTCCCGATCTTGGCCGAGTCGTCCATGCGACCAGACAGTGGGCGACGACGGCCCGAAAGGGGAACCTCCGTCGACACCGGGGAACTGCGGTCGGGGAACTGCGGTCGGGGAACGCCTCTCGTCAGCGTTCGTAGTGGTAGCGACACTGGAAGATGACGAGGTCGCCGTGGTCGACTCCGTAGACGAGACGATGTTCCTGCGTGATTCGGCGCGACCATGCGCCGGCGAGCACATGACGCAGAGGCTCCGGATGGCCGATGCCGTCGAACGGCTCTCGCACGCAGTCCTCGATCAACCGATTGATGCGTTTGAGCGTCTGGCGATCTGCCGAGACCCAGTGCTGGTAGTCCTCCCATGCTTCGTCTGTGAAGACCAGTCTCACCCGGTCGGGTTTCGCTCGGTCAGGTTTCGCTCGGTGCGTCGCTTCGAGGCAAGACTCTTCAAGAGGCGCTCGGCATTTGCCGGTGATCGCAACAGATGCGCGGTTTCCTCCAGGGCCGCGTACTCGTCAGCGCTCATCAGCACGGCATTGCCCGCCTTGGAGGTGATGGTCACGATCCCTCCGTCCTGATTGACCGCTTCGATCAGCGGGAAGAGCGTCGAGCGTGCCTGGCTGGCGGTGAGCGTCGTCATGCCTCGATAGTACCGTATTTCGTACCACTGTCGCTGTAGGCGAGATCATCCAGAACGCCCGCGAGGCGTGACGCGTCGCGCATCAGCGGGAGGCGACGCAGCCGTTTCGCTGACACCCCGGTGCGTCCGGCGATGGCCGCGGCGGCGAGCGGATCGTCGGCGAGTGCCACGGTCATGCGCACGGTGTCGGGCACCGACTCGTCGACGAACGCGCCGATCTCGTCCGGATCGAACGGTGTGTCGCCGACGACGGCCAGCACGATGACGGCGGCGAGGTGGGCCAACTCTTCGACCATCTCGACGAGCCGTTCGATGCGCACCGTTGCTGCTGCCGGCGACGCCGAAGCCTGATGATGCACGATCACCACGACGTCGGCCACACGCAGCGCCGGCGACGGTGGCTGGCCCGCACGGTGGGTGCCGGTGTCGGCGATGATCGTGGTGCCAGCCGCTGCCAGCGCCGGGAGCACGGCGATGGCGGCCTCCTCGACGGCGCGATGTGCCGCTCGGGCGCGCACGGCATTGGCGACGAAGCGCACGCCCGACTCGCTGCGATGCGTCATCGTGGTGAACGTGTCGAGCACCGATCGCCCGGTGCCGGCCCCCACGTTGGCAACGATGGTGGCGAGCGCAGGTTGAATTGGTGTATCGAGCCATCCGGCCAACGAACCGCCGCTCGGATCCGCTTCGAGCACGGTCACCTCGTCACCCGTCGGCCACCCGACAGCGAGCGCAACTGCGGAGGTCGTGGCAGCATCGCCGGTGACCGCGATGATCGTCACGAATCGCCCTCGTCAGATGC
>Ga0335394_10009962_pt1 | contig 10709 bp, 6 predicted proteins | sample MAT03_FD_205741 | JGI IMG/M metagenome (GOLD analysis project Ga0335394, IMG submission 205741) | Freshwater microbial communities from Lake Fryxell liftoff mats and glacier meltwater in Antarctica - MAT-03 (spades assembly) (version 2) ... | reverse complement strand
GAAACCACGCGCAATCTGCTCTCATTCAGTCGCCAACAGCCACTCAAACCAATCGCCACCAATCCCAACAAGGTGGTCGAACGCCTGCGCCTGCTGATCGACCGCCTGATCCCCGCCAACATCACGGTGGAAACCGACCTGTTGGTGAATGCTGGCAAGGTGCTGGCCGATCCCGGCCAACTCGAATTGGCGCTGATGAACCTCGCTGTCAACGCCCGTGATGCGATGACTGACGGCGGACGCATGGTGATCTGCACGCGCGAACTGATGGTTGATGATGCGCTGTCGCGCCGGGTCGGTGCACACCCAGGGATCTACGTGTCGTTGTCGGTGCGCGACACCGGCATGGGCATGGATGCAACCACGGCCGAGCGCATCTTCGAACCGTTCTTCACCACCAAGGAAGCCGGCCACGGCACCGGACTCGGTCTTTCAAGCGTCTATGGCGCCGTGCGCGCCATGGATGGCTTCATCACCATCGATACCGCCAAGGGCCGCGGCACCGTCATCACCATCAGCCTGCCCAAGGCGATCGACGACACGCACGACACGCCGACTCCCATGCGCCTCACCGCCCTCGGCGGATCAGAGACCATTCTGCTGGTGGAAGACAATCCTGCCGTGCTCGAACTCACCCGCGATGCTCTGCGCAACCAGGGCTACCACGTCCTGATCGCCAGCGATGGCGACGAGGCCCTGCGCGTGGTGCAAAGCCATCCGGCAACCATCAACCTGCTGTTGACCGACCTGGTCCTGCCGGGATTCAACGGCCAAACACTGGCGATTCGTCTACGTGCGATGCGTCCACAACTGACGGTTATCTTCAGCTCGGGGTACGGAGCGGATGCGTTCAAGCCAGCCATGGAACTACCCAACAGCGCGTTCCTGGCGAAGCCTTATACCATCGATGAGTTGATGCGCGCCGTGCGCACGGCGATCGATGTGAAGCGCTGAGTGCCAGACCGCAGATAACTAGCCGCAGAGACGCAGAGGTAAGACGAGGGCCGCAGAGCGGGCATCTGCTGGCGGCGTGGCTTGGTTTACGGGTTCCAGATTCTGGCGGGCGACTCGTAACATAACGCAGGGAATTTCGTCCGCCAATTTCAACTCTGCGGCCCTCCTCTTACCTCTGCGCCTCTGCGGCAAATTCGGACCCCGAAACTGTCAGGCTTCAGATGCCATAAAATCATCCACCGTCGGTAGGCGATCACGTTTCACGCCCAGACGCGGACGACACGCGAGCAGACCCTTGGTATACGGGTGCTGCGGATTGGCGTAGACCTCCGCCACCGGACCTTGTTCGACGACTTGTCCATGACGCATCAGCACCACGCGGTCGGCGATCTCCGCCACCACGCCGAGGTCATGGGTGATGAACAACACCGCCATGCCACGTTCGCGCTGCATGCGTTTGATGAGATCAAGAATTTGCGCCTGGATGGTGACATCGAGCGCGGTGGTCGGCTCGTCGGCGATCAGCAGTTGGGGATCGCAGGCCAGCGCGATGCTGATGCAGATGCGTTGACGCATGCCACCTGACAACTCGTGCGGATACTGGTCGTAACGCGTCTGCGGCTGGGGGATGCCAACCTGATTGAACAGCTCGATCACTCGCGCTTTGCGCCCAGCGGCATCGAGCGTGGTGTGCAGTTCGAGCGCCTCCGCCACCTGTGCGCCGCAGGTCCACGTCGGATTGAGCGCGGTCATCGGCTCCTGAAAGATCATGCCGATCTCGCCGCCACGCAGCTTACGCAATCGTTCGGCCTTCATCTGCAGGATGTTCTCACCCTTCCAGAGGATCTTTCCCGACGGATACGTCGCAGGCGGTTCCTGCAGCAGGCGCAGACACGACATTGCTGACACGCTTTTCCCGGAACCTGATTCGCCGACGAGCGCAACGACCTCACCGGCATTCACCGTGAACGACACGCCTTTTACCGCGTCGACCTTCCGCTCGCGTAGGGCGAAGGTCACGTGCAGGTCGTCGAACTGGAGAAGTGGCTCAGTCATGGCATCACCGGTTGTTCTTCGGGTCGATGGCTTCGCGCAGATTGTTGCCCAGCAGGTTGAGCGTCATGACGATGATGAAGATCGCCAACCCCGGCGTGTAGATCAGCCAGGGGTAGCGGATGTTCTGACGGCCCTGCTCCATCAGCACGCCCCAGCTAGGTGTCGTCGGGTCGCCCAGGCCGACGAAGGCTAGGCCGCTTTCGGCGCCGACCGAACCGGCGATTGCGAAAGTCGCACTGATGATGAGCGGCGCGATGGCGTTGGGCATGATGTGGCGGAACATGATGCGCCATTTGGGTAGGCCGAGGGCCTCGGCAGCGACCACATAATCGCGCACCGAATGGGAGAGGAACTCACCACGTACCAGACGTGCGACTCCTGCCCAGCCGGTCAAACCGATCACTATCATGATGATGAAGATGTCGCGGTCGAGCATGGCGACCACCGTCAGGATCAGGATGAAGGTCGGGAAACACATCATGATCTCGACCATGCGTTGCAGCAGGATGTCGATCCAACCACCAAAATAACCGCTCACCGCGCCGATGATGATGCCGATGAAAAACGCCAGCCCGGTAGCCACCAATCCAACCGTCAAACTAATGCGCGCGCCGAAAAACAGGTGGGTGAGTACATCGTGACCGCCGGCATCGGTGCCGAGCCAATAGGTGCCACCGGTCAAGGGATTGTGCGTCCCAGGCGATTGCAGGACCGCACCAGGATAGGTCGCGTCGAAGCGATGTTTCACCGGGGCGAAAACGGCCAGCGGACGGCTTTCAGGCGGCAGTTCACGCCAGGTCTGGATGTTCTGCTCGACGAATGGGCGGTGGTCCCAGATCGCCGTCCAACCATTTTTCCCAGGGATGAATGGCGTCCAACACATCAGGCCAACAGCGATGATCAGTGCGAACATCCCCGCGATGCGGCGGCCCGTACGAATGCGCTGGCGCAGGAACCACTGGCCGACAAGTAGCGGCGGCAGCAGCAATGCTGCAACGTTGAAGAAAAGATCGTGCGGTTTTTCGTAACTGCGGCGGTTGAAGAGATCGGTGAAGGCCGGGAATGACAGACCGTCCTTGCTCCACCACACCAGTGCCAACTCGTTCGAGATAAATGGTGCATAGATGCCAAGAGCGACAATGACGCTCATCACGACGAGGCCGAATCGCGAGCTGCCGCGGGCGATAAAACGTTGCCACGCCAAGGAGGCTGGCGATTGGAGCGTGGCTGGTTGCACTGGTGGTACTGGCTCGGGCTGCTCAGACATAGCGGCTCCGGATGCGCGGATCCGCCACCGCATACAAGAGGTCGGCGATCAGGATGCCGACCAGCAGCAATGACACCGAAATCACCGTCGAGCCCATCAGCAGGGGCGCGTCCCGTTCGACCGCCGCCTCCAACATCAGCCAACCGAGCCCTGGGATGGAGAAGATCAGTTCGACGATGAGTGCGCCGCTGAACAGTTCCGCGAGCAGTCCGCTGCCCAGCGTGATCATGGTGATCAGGCTGTTACGCGAGGCGTGGCCGTAGACCACGGTGTCATCGCTGCAGCCCTTGGCGCGCGCGGTACGCACGTAGTCGGCATCGAGTTGCTCCAGCAAATTCGCGCGCATGTAACGCGACAAGGCGGTGAAGCTGGCATAGCTGAGCACCATGAGCGGCAGAAAGGCATGCCACAGCAGATCAAGCAAGTACGCACCGGTCGGCATCCACGGCGCCCCATCACTGGACAGACCGCGATTGGGGAACCACGCCTTCGATGCGGCAGTATCCGTGCAAAAGTGGTAAAGCAGCAGCGTGCCAAGGAACATCGCCGGCATCGACCATGCCAGGAACAACCCGGTGGTGGTGATGCGGTCTTCGAGCGTGCCGATGCGCCGTGCCGAATGGATGCCGAGCGGGATCGACACCGCCCAGGCGATGAGGATGGCGATGGTATTGAGCCAGAAAGTGATCGACCAGCGGTCGGCGATGACGGTGAAGACGTATTCTTTGCGCGATTCGCTGTAGAGGTCGAGCGTTGCCAGCTTGACCATGAAGTCGACGAAGCCGGTATTGAACACCATGGCGCTCAGCGCCCCGCCCGCGCGCGCGGCATACTCGGCTTGGGTCTGCGGCTCAGCAAACAACGCCAACAACACCGCACGTTTTTCCGCCGCCTTAGGATCAACTACCGTGACGCCGGCTTCACGCGTATTGAGGTGCAGGATACGGTTGTTGCGCAGGGTCTCGTTGCGTTGCTGGATGCGTTGCAGCTCTGCGCTAGGCATGCCAGAGAGATCACGGGGATTGAGCGTGATGTAAGCGCAGTAGGTCAGCGCCTGCGCCGCCAGGATATGGATGTCGACGTTGGCCTTGTCCGCCAGTACCGCCACCAACGGCACGACTGCCTGCGGCCCAGCGAGCCACAGTTCTTTTTCCAGACGGTTACGTTTGCTGGGCGTGTCCTTGTGCCGGCCATTGGCGATGGTGTCACGCAGCCAGCCAGCGTAGTCGCCTGCATCATGAAAGCCGCGCAGATTGATAATCGCGGGCAGATCGTTGCCGGCCCGGCGGAAACGGTCGAGGTAATTTTCTACGTCCTTGGCCGCACCTTGGACCTTGCGATCACCGCCTCCGGCGGTTGCACCTTCGCCCATACCACCCGACACCTGCATCTGCTCCACCAACGTCGGCCCCTGGAGGCGCAGCACCACGAAGTTGATGATGAGGATCCCGAGAAAAGTCGGGATCATCAGCAGCAGACGACGGATGACGTAGGCCAGCATCGTTCAGGACTCGCTACGCTCGTTGTGCGACGTGCGAGGTGCGAGGTGCGAGGTTAAAGACCTCTCACCATCACCGTCCAACACCTCGATATCCCATCTGCCGCGCCCGCCGATCCCAATTGGGCATCCGCATCGCACCTCGCACCTCGCACCTCGCACCGCTGTCATCGCCTTCATTCGCGGAAATGCCAAGACGCAGCCGAACGGTTCACCAACGGATGCAGCGTATCTAGCCCGATGGTCACCCCCTTAAGGTAGAGGTCCGTCGCTTCCTTGCCGTGATTCTGCCAAACAAAAATGCCCTCGCCGCTGCGAAAGAAGGTGTACGGCTGCTCTTCATGAATGATCGCCTGGATCTCTTTGGCGATGGCGATGCGTTCCGAAGTTTCAAAGGTGGCGCGCAGCTTGTCCGCTAGTTCATCGACGCGGGCGTTCTTGAAACCGCAGTGGTTGCTGCCGCCCTGCACATCGGCCTGAGTCGAATGCCAGAGCTGGTAGTAGTCGATGTCCCAGTCCATGCGCCAGCCACCGACCACGGCATCAAAGTCCTTGTCCTCATAGACTCGGATCAGTTCCTTCCACTGGAAGGGCTTGGGCTCAACGTCGATGCCAATGCGCCGCAGTTCGTTTTTATAGATCAACAGCGTGTTGTCCCATTCCGGGCTGTCGGAGTAGTACTTGATGATGAAGCGAAACGGCAGGCGTTTGCCGTCGACTTCTTTGTCGAGGGTGCCATCGCCATCGCTGTCGCTCCAGCCGGCTTCCGCGAGCAGCACTTTGGCGCGCTCCAGATCGAAAGCGTAGGGTTTCACCGCCTTGTTGGCGTACTGGTTATCCGGATGCACATCGGTCAGAATCGCTTGGCCAAGGCCGAAGAACACCTCGTTGATGATACGTTCCTTGGGGAAGGCATGGCTCATCGCCTGACGTACACGTTTATCGCTGAACAGCGGACGACGGATGTTCCAACCCAGGTAGCTGAAGTTGAGCGCCATGAAGCGTTCCCACGCCAATTCGCCCTTTCGTCCGGCCTTGGGATCCTTGGGGTCGAGCGCCGCGAAACGTGGCTCCTTGTGGTCGAGGATCTCGGACTTGTAACGCAGTGGCGTCAGACCGTACGTTTGCACCTGACCGTTCTTGAAGGCGATCAGTTGCGCATCGTCCTTCTTCACTTCCAGATTCAGCTCAATGACATCGAAATGCAGCGGCGCGCCCCAGTAATCGGGGTTGCGACGGAAACGCATGACCTTGTCTGGTTCATACCCTTCGAAGATGAACGCTCCGACACCGACCACGCCGCTGATCTCATCGAACCAGTGTTTGTTGAAGGCGACGCCCTGCTGTTCCGGTGCGATCGGTGTGCCGTCGGCAGTATGGCCATAAATGTGACGAGGCAGCGGCGACAGGCCCATGCTGAAACTGAGGCTGGTGTAGACCTTGCGCTTCCAGCGCACGATCAGCGTGTGATCGTCCGGGGCTTCGACCCGCTCGACATCTTCGTAGTAGTTGCGCAGCGCCGGACAGTCGACTGCGGGGTTGAGGATCAAATCGAGCGTGAACTTGAAATCCGCGGCCGTCAACGGCACGTCCTTGGCCAACCATGCATACTTCGCCTGACTGGCGATGGTCGGTCGCTGCCACCGCACACCTTTGCGCAGGGTGAAGGTATAGGTTTGGTAATCGTCACTGATGATCACCGACTCGGCGAGATTGGCACTCCACTGCTCGGGATGTTTCGCCGGACGTTCGCACAGACTGTCGTTGCAACGCGAGTGCACATCTTTGCTGGTAGAGGAATTGTCGGTGAGCGGATTAAGCCCACGTGGCGTCGACCCGAACGCCTTGAGCGTGCCCCCCTGCCATTTTGCGTTGTAGTGCGAGCGATCATACGGCATCAGAAAGTTGACGCCCAGCTTGGGGTTGCCGTCCTGCACCGTCGGATCGATGACCGAGGCCTGCACCGTCGTGGTGGTCGGCTGGTTGCCCTGCGGGATCACCGCCGGTTGTTTGGCCATCGCCTCAGCGAGTTGTCTCTGCGTGCGCGACAATTCTTGCAGTGCCAGTTCCAGTCGATCGACGCTCTGGCTGACCCGCTGCAATTGCTGCGGTTGGCGCCAGCGGTCGACCGCCATGTAGATCAGCAGCGCGGCGGTGACGATCAGCAACATCCATTTTGCGGCATTCATCGGCGGACCTCGGGGTCGCAGGCTATGGGGATGACTGGTGGCCGGAAGCCGGCAAAGCGGGTGGACACCGCATCAGCAATGGACACGGGAAACCACATCGGTGCGGGTCCAGGGCCGGCCGAGGCCCTGGCAGGCGTAGCGGACGGAGTCCGCGAACAACAATCCCCCGGGTGCGCCTGCGCGCGCGAGCGGGGACGGCGAGCGGTTCGGCGCAGCCGGACACCCCGGCAAAGCCGGGGTCGCCACGCAGTGGCGCGTTAGCCGCTGACCAAGACCCGATACAATCCGAGTTCTTCCAGCCATTCCACCCGTTGACGGCCGCCGATGAGGAACTTGTCGAAGTCTTTGCTCCGCCCGGTCAGGGCGGTGAACTTGACTGCCGGGGCGTTGGGCAGGGCGGCGAATTCCTCGCAGGCACCGTCAAGGTTCTGCAACGCCAAGCGCAACAGGTGGTCGTCGGCCAGCAGGGCGCTGTCGCTCTCGCTGAGCTTGAACTCGTTGGCCGCGGCTTCGTTGAACGTGGTCTCGCACATCGCCGCCAAGGACGACAGCTCGGCCGCCAGACGGGCGATGGACTGCAGCGCGCCTTCGCGTTTGGGTGCCTCGGCCCGCGGAACGGTGTCGCCACGTGCCTGTTCAAGAGTCTTGTGGTAGAGCGCCACGCATTCGTCGAGGATCGGTGCCAAGCTGGTGGCGGCCTGACCGGCACGCGACTTCTTCTTCAGCACGGTTTCCAGGTCGCTCGCCAGGATCGCCGGCAGGGCGAGGATGCCGCTGCCGCCGTCGAGGCTGATGGTGATCGACACTGGGGGTGGATCGCCCAACTGCTGACGCCATTCGGCCACCAACGACACCATCTCGCGGAACACCGCGCGCAGCTTGGGTATCGCCTTGGCCAACACCGTGACGCCGAGCGCCCAGCGCGCACGGTCGAGGTATTCCACCAAGTCGCGCGAGGCGTCGCGCGTCGCGGCGATCTGACCGCGCAGGGTCTTGAACTCGTAACGATTGCCGAACAGGCGCGGGCGATAACGACGTGGGTCCTCGGCCAGCACTACGATCGCACGCAGATCGGTCAGGCACTTGGCCATCTCGGCAAGGTGACGATCGGCGACGCGCGCCGCGTGGCCTTCGGCTTCTTCGTTAAGCGTGATGACTCGTTCCAGCTTGCGCACCTGGTCGAGTTTCGCCCGGTGATCACCGCCGGTTTCGAGCAGGCCGAAAGCTTCGCGGTAGATCTTCAAACGTTCGTCGATGTTGCCCGCATCGCCTTCTTCGTAACGGCTCAGGCGACGATCGCGCGCGGCGACCTCTTCCATCAGTTCGTGACGTTCGGCTTCGAGCTTGGCGATCTGCCCGCGCAGATCGCGCACGCTGCCTTCCAGCTCGCGGCGTGATTGGTCGAGTTTACGAACTTCGGCGATGACGCTTTCGGCCTCGGGCGGTAGAGCCGGGACTTCACGACGCGAGGCGATGGCACCCATGGCATCAAGCAGCCGCCTGGTCGCAGCGACCATGCCCTGCGCATGACGACGACTAGCGGCAAGGTCCTGACGGTAACGGCTGAACGCGCGCCCGACCTGCTGGCCGAGCGGTTCGCCTGGGGGAACCACTTCACGCATTTCCGTAAGCGCGCCCGACACCACCAGCACGACGCGTTGCAATTCATCGCTCTGGTGGGCAGTTTCGAGCTGCACTGAACCGAGCTTGGCCTGGTTGGACGACAGTTCGTTGATCAGCGTATCCAGACGACCGCTGATCGCCTGATGGCGCTCTTCCCACAGGCCGCTGAGGGTCTGCATGATCTCGACCGTCAACGACAGCTCGGGACGTTCGCCCGGCTGCAGCGCATCGACGCGGGCGTTGAGCTGACTGGCACGTTCCTGGAACTGCGCCGCTTCGAAGGCCGCCTCGTCCGGACGGAAACAGGCGAAGAACGTCCGCCACAACATCAGCGCTTCTTCACCGACCTGGTTGGCAAGCGGCGTCGGTGCCAACAGATGACCGAGCGCGCCAAGCGGATCCCCGGCCAGATACCCACGACCACGCGCCGCTTCGATCAGGGTCGAGGACAACTGGTCATAGGCCTGATGCATCGCCGCCAAGGCGCGGGCGTGCTCCTGCTGGATCTCACGTTCAAGGCGGAGGATGGTCGACTTGATGGGGCCCATGGGCGGGACGTTACGGACGACCTCGCGAGCCGGAAGTGCGGAAGCCACCCTGCCGCGACCGGTGGCCTTCACGCTTCCGCCGAGGCTTCCGGACGGAAACATCCCGCACCATGACCACCCTCCTGATCGAAATGCCAAGCGGCATCGCTGGCGACATGCTGCTGGCCGGCCTGCTGGACCTGGGTGCGGACATCCTGCGCATTCAACAGGATCTGCTCGCACTCGGGGTCGGTCCCATCCGTATCACCGCCAAACGCGTACGGCCCAGCGGCATTGCTGCGGTGCAGGTGGACGTGGTGGCGGAGCAGGAGGCCGCGTGGGAGCAGCGCATGAGCGCGGGCCACGACCATCACGGTCATGACCACGGTCACAGCCATGACCATGACCATGATCATGGGCACACGCACGTTCATCCGCCGAAACTCTCGCTGAGTGGCGATGCTCCGGCTCCTGCGGTGCACCGGCCCTACCGCGTGATCCGCGACCTGCTCACCGCCGCTCCCCTGCCGGAACGGGTGAAGGCCCGGGCGCAGCGCGTCTTCCGCGCACTCGCTGAAGCCGAGGCGCAGGTCCACGGTACCGCGGTCGACGACATCGAGTTCCATGAGGTCGGCGCACTCGACGCCATCGCCGATGTGGTCGGATGCTGCTTGGCGCTGGAACAACTTGGCATCGATCGCGTGATCGCCACTGCGCTACTGCCCGGCAATGGCTCGGTGCGTTGCGCCCACGGTCGTATGCCGGTGCCGGTTCCGGCCGTGGCGGCGATGCTGGCGCGCACCGGCGCACCACATCGTCAGATCGCGGAAGATACCGGCGAATTGACCACGCCAACCGGCTGTGCGTTGGTGACGGCATTGGCCGATGAGTACTTGCGCCCGGGCCACGCGCTTGACCTCACCACCAGCCGCGTCGGCTACGGCGCTGGCCACAAAGTCATCCCAGGCTTGGTCAACGCCGTGCGCGTCAGCTTGGTCGAGCAAGCCGGCACCGCGCACGATCAGGTGTGCGAGCTGCGCTGCCAGGTCGATGACAGCACCGGCGAGCAACTCGCGGTGCTGATCGCTGATCTGATGAGTGCCGGGGCGAAGGATGCCTACCTGACGCCGGTGCTGATGAAGAAGGGCCGCCCTGGGTACGAACTCACGGTGCTGTGTGCGCCAAATGAGCGCGAAGGACTGACGTCGCTGGTGCTGACCCGCTCATCGACCATCGGCGTGCGCCATCATCTGCTCGACCGCACCGTGCTCGCGCGCCGACAGACCAGCGTCAGCGTTCACGGCCATGAGATCCCGCTCAAGATCGTCACCCTGCCCGACGGCAGCGAACGCGCAAAACCCGAAGCCGACGCCGTGCGCGCGGTCGCCCGCGCACTGAGCCTGCCGTTCGATGACATACAACGCGAAGCACTCGCGGCGTGGGACGACGAACGCGGCTGAGCACACCACGCCCCCTGGGTTCTGACTCAACGCTTTCCACGCATCCAGATGCGCATGCCGGCGAAGATCAGGCTGCCGAACAACAGCACGCCGACCGGCACCAGGATCAACAGTGCACCTGGACCAAAACGCAGC
>Ga0335394_10009952_pt1 | contig 10714 bp, 9 predicted proteins | sample MAT03_FD_205741 | JGI IMG/M metagenome (GOLD analysis project Ga0335394, IMG submission 205741) | Freshwater microbial communities from Lake Fryxell liftoff mats and glacier meltwater in Antarctica - MAT-03 (spades assembly) (version 2) ... | reverse complement strand
GGATATTCCTTGTGGCGAAGTCCCATGATTTCTTGTTCCTCGGTCCAGGCGGTGATTTCGAGGCAGTCGGGGAAGGTTTCGCGTTTCACAATCAGCGAATGGTAGCGCGTGGCTTCAAAGGGGGATGAGATTCCCGCAAACACGCCCGTGTTGTTATGGATGATCGGGGAGGTCTTTCCGTGCATGAGACGGTCAGCACGAACGACATCGCCGCCATACACATCTCCGATGCTTTGGTGTCCGAGACAGACGCCCAGGATGGGTAGCTTTGGAGCAAAGGTGCGGATGACATCGCACGAAATCCCGGCTTCTTTTGGTGTGCAAGGGCCGGGTGAAATCACGATGCGTTCAGGTTTAAGCCCCGTGATTTCCTCCAGCGTGACTTCGTCGTTTCGCTTCACCAGTATTTCCGCCCCAAGCTCGCCGAAATACTGGACGAGGTTGTAAGTGAAGGAGTCGTAATTATCGATAACGAGGAGCATGGGATTTAAGAAGTGAGATTTAAGATTTAAGAATTGTCTGACTCTGAGCAGCTGGGTGAAATGAGAGCCTTCTTGATGAGTGACAATAAAAGGCGTTTTGATGTGGTTGGGAGATTGAGCGTTCTAGGCAACGCGCAAAAATCTTAAATCCTAAATCTCAATTCTTAGTTTTCTCCCGTGCTGTTTTGATTGCGGCGGCAAAAATGGCAGTCAGTTCCCCGGCCTCTTTGTAAAGAGGTTCTATGAGATGCTTTGCAAGCATTTTGGCTTCGATAATCAATTCCAGCCAATAGACACATTCATCTGCTTCCTCGAGGCAGATATTCATTTTGGAGATCCATTCCGCTCTGGATCGGCCTCTTAATGATGACCGATAGTTTGCACCGACTGAAGTGCCTGATGCCATGAGTTGGGAGGAAATTTGTCTGGCAGCTGGATCCCTAGGCAAGGCCCGAATTAACTTTATAGTACGCAACGCAAACTCTCTGGTGCGTAATTTTAAATCATTTTTATCCATGAAGTATGGGATTTAAGAAGTGAGATTTAAGATTTAAGAATTGTCTGACTCTGAGCAGCTTGGGTGAAATGAGAGCCTTCTTGATGAGTGACAATAAAAGGCGTTTTGATGTGGTTGGGAGATTGAGCGTTCTAGGCAACGCGCAAAAATCTTAAATCCTAAATCTCAATTCTTAAATAGCCTTGGCTCTAGCGATGGCGGCCATCATGCCCATGGCCTTGTTGACGGTCTCCTGGTATTCGCCTTCCGGAGTGGAATCGGCGACGACTCCAGCGCCGGCTTGCACGTAGGCTTTGCCTTCCTTGAGGACGACCGTGCGGAGGACAATGCAGGAGTCGCTGTTGCCGTCGAATCCAAAGTAGCCGACAGTTCCGGCGTAGATGCCGCGTTTGCTTTTCTCGAGTTCGTTAATGATTTGCATAGCCCGGACTTTGGGACTGCCGCTCACCGTACCTGCGGGAAATGTGGCACGCATGACGTCGTAGGGTGTGCGGTCGGGTGCGAGAAGGCCTTCGACATTGCTGACGATATGCATGACGTGGCTGTAACGCTCGATGATCATGAAGTCGTTGACCTTCACACTGCCGTAAGTGCTGGCGCGTCCTACATCGTTCCTGGCGAGATCCACCAGCATGAGGTGCTCGGCGCGTTCCTTAGGGTCGGCGAGAAGCTCTGCGGCGTTGGCGTCATCCTCGGCCTGGTTTGCACCACGGCGGCGTGTGCCTGCGATGGGACGAATCTGGATTTTGGAATCAATTGCCCGGACATGCACTTCCGGACTACTTCCGATGAATGCGAAACGGCCGGCAAATTTCATGTAGAACATGTAAGGCGACGGATTCACAAAACGCAGCGAGCGATAAAGCGTGAGTGGATCGCCGGAATAATCGGTCTCGAAGCGCTGGGAGGGGACGAATTGGAAGACGTCGCCTGAGCGAATGTATTCCTGACCTTTTGTCACCATCGCCATATACTCTTCGCGCGTGGTGTTGCTCGTTGCATTGGCGGGAGCTGGGGCTGGGGTGATCGGAAACGTGGGGAGATTCACCGGACGAGCCAGCTTGGCCTGGATCGATTCGATCGTTTTCACTGCCGATTCGTATGCTGCTATAGCGTCGTTTTCGACAAACGCATTTGCCACGATCCGCAGGCGCCGAGTGCGATGATCGAAAATCAGCAGCGTGCGGCAGATCGCAAAAAAAGACTCGGGAAGACCGAGCTCGTCTTTGGGGGCTGCAGGAACGGTTGGCTCGAAAAACCGGATCATGTCGTAGCCCAAAAAACCCACGGCTCCTCCGTTGAAGCGCGATTGAAGCTCCGGAGGCTCGTCTGGCAATGGCACATATTTGAATTGCGCCATGATTTTTTCCACTTCCGCGAGGGGATCGTGTTGGCAGTCGAAAGTATCCGTTTTTCCGTCCTGCGTGATAATGATTTTTCTCCCAAGACTTTCAATGGTCAGATGTGGATCCAGACAAATGAAAGAAAAGCGCCCGGTCTGCTCGCTCTTCTCCACGGACTCAAAAAGGAACGTGTAGCCGCCCTCGTCGAGCTTGGAAAAAGCCGTCACCGGCGTTTCGGTGTCAGCGATCAATTCCGCATAGACGGGGATCAGGTTGCCCTTTTTCGCCAGCTCCTTGAACTGGGAAAGATCGGGTGAAATGGATGGCAGCATAAAATGAAAGTGAGGATTCACCGATTGTTATCCGCAGCGATGGGAAAGGTTGTCCACGGCAAGAACGGAAAAACATGGAAGCAGAGACCGATGCAGAGCATTTGCGCTCTTAATGCCAAAATGAAGATCATAGGTGTTTGCAGTCATTCCGTGTCCTTCTGTGTTTTCCGTGGACCAATTTCAGCGGTTACGGTTTCAGGCGGATGGTTTGTAGGTTTCAGCTGCATCGAAAACGGGTTTTTCCTGAACGGTTCTGGGTTCCGCGCTCATATCGAGTTCCTGAAAAAAGCAGCTCTCAAATCCCGTGTGACATGCGCCGCCAGTTTGCTCGATTTCAAAAAGGAGCGTGTCGCTGTCACAATCGACATACCAGTGGATGACTTTCTGAACATTCCCGCTGGTTTCCCCTTTCACCCAGTATTTCTGCCGCGACCGGCTCCAGTAGCACATCATACCCTTTTCCAATGTCTGGCGGATACTGGGTTCATTCATCCACGCCATCATGAGTACGCGTTTGGTTTTGGCATCCTGGATAATTGCAGGAATGAGACCGTCGGAGTTGAACTTAAATTTGCTGATCATGAGTGGTGTGATATAAAAATGAAAAAGCCCGAGGATCCATTTTGGCTGGAATCATCGGGCCGGAAAAGGCGACGCACAGTGGCGACGACCGCTTCACCACAAGGGGCGAAGCAGGCCCGTCTTAAAACCACCAATGCCAGTAAGAATACATGCGGAGTCTCTAAAGGCGTAATTTGTATTCCGCAAATGAAAATTTCCGTCATTGTCATGGGCATGAATTCCGCTATGTCAGCCCCGACATCCCAGCCCGACCTGTATCGTGAGTAAAAATACCCCCAATAACGAAGAACAAGAACAGATTCGACAAACGATCGAAATGTTCGAGGTGATCATCCAAGCAAATCCTCAGGACACCCATAGTATGGAGATCCTGAAGGAGGCTTACATGAACTCGGGGGAACAGGCCAAGGCGGTGCAGGTGGGACGCAAGCTTGCAGAGGCATACGTCGAAATGGGGCAGTATTCATCGGCACTTCTGGAATACGAAGGCATCCTCCAGATGGAACCTGATAATGCGGAGATCATGGCTGCGCTCGGAGATTTGGGACAGAAACTGCACGAAATGCAGGCTGAAGAGCAGGCGCGGCAGAGCGAAGGAGACAAGCTCGCCTTAAATGAAGTGATGGTGGATGGCTCGAGCGGAGATTTGATTGCGACGGAACGCACCAAATCCAAGGATGAAGAGCGTAAGTCGAAGGCAACTCCAGAAAAGAAACCGGACGAAAGCAATGACAAGCTCGGCAAATTCCTCATCCAAAACAGGATTGTTACAGAAGATGTTGTTACTCGTGCGATGGACGCAGTGCGTGAAAAGAACAAAGCGGTCGAGGGTCAAAAACTTACCATCTCACTTATTGAGGAAATCGTCACCCGCGGTTCGCTGGATATGGACGTTGTTATTGGCGGTATATTAAACAGGCTCAAGTTTGCTTATATTCCGCTCGATTGTTACGACATCGACCGACAGGTGGTGAAAATGCTTCCTGAAAATATCACCTTTGGAAACTTGATGGTTCCTTTCGATCTTATCTCCCGCACATTGATGATTGCGATTTCCAATCCGTTTGATTCTGAAGCCATGAAAGCCGTGCAGCAACAGATGGATTATCACATCGAATGGTACCTTGCTTCGCCGAAGGTGATTTCTAAAACCATTTCCGACAGCTATCGCTTAAAAGGATAAAATCATGAGTATCAAATCTTTTGGTGAGCGTATTGCAGACATCCTAATTGAAGAAGGGCTCCTTTTGCCGGCCCAGCTTCAAGAGGCCATGGATACGCAAAAAAAGCAGGGCGGACGGTTGCTTAAAATTCTGACGGATCAGAAGTATGTCACCGAGCAGGACATGATGATTTCGATGGGACGTTGTCTTGAGACACCACCCATTAATTTGCAGAAGGTGCGCGTTCCTGAAGAGGTGATGGAGCTTGTGCCGAAGGAGATGGCCAAGAACTACAAGCTGGTTCCGATTTGTCGTCTGGGGAAAAAGCTGTTTGTGGCGATGGCGGATCCGCTGAACGTGCTTGCGCTCGATGATCTTCGTCAGCGCACGAAGATGGAAATCGTTCCGATGATTACTACTGAGCGCGCTGTTTCGGAGGCGATCGCCGGTGTGGGACAGAATACGTCAATGGACGATGTGATTAAGAGTGCGGCTGAAGGGGCGGAAGAAGACGTGGAAGAGGTCAAAGCCCCGAAGGAGCAAGTGGATCTGGATAGTATGGCGCATGATTCCGAGGATGCGCCGGTGGTGAAAATCGTGAACTTGATTCTGGTTCAGGCCATCAAGGAAAAGGCATCGGATATTCATATCGAACCCTTTGAGAAGGAAGTGAAGCTTCGCTATCGTATTGATGGTGCACTGACTACGGCGACCTCGCCGCCGAAGGCACTTCAGCTGGCAATGGCTTCGCGTATTAAAATTCTCGCGGGTCTCGACATCGCCGAACGCCGGGTTCCCCAGGACGGACGCTTTCGTATCCGCGTTTCTGGCAAAGAGATCGATCTACGTATCAGTATGCTTCCGACGGTGTACGGGGAGAAGATCGTTATCCGTCTTTTGGATAAAGGAGCACTCAGCGGAAGTATCGATAATATGGGCTTGGATGCCTATACACTGGATAAGATGAAAGTTGCCATCGCGGCGCCGCATGGAATGATTTTGGTTACCGGTCCGACGGGTTCCGGAAAAACCACCACGCTCTATACAGTACTCAGTGAGCTGAATAATCCGATTTATAACATCATCACGGCGGAAGATCCGGTGGAGTATCAGTTGGTCGGTATCAATCAAGTTGCAGTGAAAGCCGAGGTTGGCCTGACTTTCGCCGCCGCGCTACGCTCCATTCTTCGTCAGGATCCGGATATCGTCATGATCGGTGAGATTCGTGACAACGAGACCGCAGACATTGCCGTGAAAGCGGCGCTCACGGGTCACCAAGTGCTTTCCACCCTTCATACGAATGATGCTGCAGGCGCTATTGCGCGTCTGGACGACATGGGAATCGAGCCGTTCCTGATTTCATCCTCTGTGATTCTAACCTGTGCACAACGTCTGGTGCGCCGTATCTGCCCGAACTGTAAGGAAGAGTTCAGCCCACCATCGGAGGTGTTTGAGCGTCTTGAGATGGAAAACGATGGATCACCTCTTTTTCACGGTGCGGGTTGCGATCGCTGCAAACGTCGCGGTTATCTTGGTCGTGCACCAGTGCTGGAAGTGCTTCCGGTGACGGAAGCCATCCGGAAGCTGGTCATCAAGCGGGCGAGTTCGGCTGTAGTTAAAAATCAAGCAATCAGCGAGGGCATGAAGAGTCTGCGTATGGCGGGTATCGACAAGGCGAAGGAAGGAATCACCACGCTGGAGGAAGTGTTGGCGATGACTTCGGACGATCACTAACCCGGCGGAGGTATCATCCTCTCCAGAAGTCCCCATGAATGCACAACTGGAAACAATCATTCCAAGCAGTGATTCTTCCTTTGTGGTCTTCAGTGTGGACAAGCCACGTTTCGATAAAAACTGGCATTACCATCCCGAGATTGAGCTGATTTATGTGATCGAAGGCGCAGGAGAACGCTACGTGGGGGATGATATCAGTCCTTTCGTTTCGGGTGATCTCGTTTTAGTGGGAGCCGGGCTGCATCATGTCTGGCGCAGCCATTTAAATACTGGTTCTAAACGGCAGACAGGAAACGCACAGGCGATAGTGGTCCAGTTTTTAAGAGAGATCCTCGGTTCGGCGCTGGATGAAGCTCGGGAACTTGCCGGAATTAAAAAACTGCTTCAACGGGCAACACAGGGGATTGCCTATCCGCCGCCTGTAGCAAAAGGGATTTTTTGCATGATGCAGGAGCTTTCCGTAACGACAGGATGGAGGCGGATGAGTCTTCTACTGGTTATCCTTGGTGAGCTCAGTAATTGCGAGAACGGGCGCCTGCTGGCGTCATCGGAGTTTTCAACACAGATGGATCAAAAAGGCGCGGACCGCATCGCCAAAGTGATGAACTATATCACCGAGAATTTCAGCCGCCCAATATCACTGGCCGACGTTGCGGCAAAGGCGGCGATGAGTCCGTCCGCCTTCTGCCGTTATTTCCAGAAAATATCAGGCAAACATCTATCTCAATTTATCAACGAAGTCCGTCTGGCGAATGCGTGCCGCCTGCTTCGTGAAACGGAACAGGATGTGAGTTCCCTCTGCTTTGAGTCTGGCTTCGGAACCCTCTCCAATTTCAACCGCATTTTCAGATTGGAAAAAGGAATGGCTCCTCGCGACTTCCGCAGCAAGAGCCGACTGGTTTGATAACTAATATCATCCGGGATATTTCGGAAATGTGGTGGGATTAAAGTGCTTATGCTTGAGAGAAAGGGCGGCACAGATTGCCTCTTGCCTCACAGATTCCATATCTGTGCCGAACACGCTTTGCTGGTTGCTGGAAGTATACCCTATATTGGGCGGCCGCACCGCCGTACTTCGTTCTTTTTAAACACCCCCTTGAAGGAACATAAGGACTCCCTGCATTTCTTTCGCTTACTTCGTGGATGATATACTCCTGTTCCATCAGGGTTTATCTGTATGACTGTATTCTTCCTTTTCCGTGTCTTTTTGTGTGCTCCGTGGACCCTGTTTTGCGGTCGTCGTGCTTTTCGTCGAGCAGGATTTTGCATCTTTACGGTGAAGTCTGCCTTCTATTCCATGCTTCAATGAGTGTTTATCGCCGTGCATTCGGATATTTTCGCCCGTTCATGGGGCAGACGATTGCCGCTATGCTGCTCACGCTTGTAGCGAATCTTTTCAATGTGCTGCGTCCGTGGCCGCTCGCTTTTATCGTGGACCGGATTCTGCCCGCTGCGAAATCGGGCGCGACTCAGTTGACCTTGTGGGATGGGCACTCCGTCGTCTGGAACATCCCGACGCTGCTGATGGCTGTGTGCGGGCTGATGGTGGTTTTTCATCTGCTGGCGGGAGGGATTGGGTATCTGGTGAGTGTGCTGACCATCCGTGTCGGGCTGCACGGTTTGCTCAAACTCAGAACCGAGCTGTATTCCTACCTGCATTTGCTCCCGCTAAAATTTCATGATCAGCGGCGCAGTGCAGATTCCAGCTTTCGCGTGGCGTATGATTCGCAAAGCATTCAGACGTTTTACAGCAAGGGCTTTTTTGTTTTTCAAAGTGTCTTTTCGCTCGCGACAACCTTTGCGGCGATGTGGTGGTTTGACTGGCAGATCGCGCTGTTGTCGCTGCTGGTGGTGCCGTGCATCACGCTGGCGATTTACTGGTACGCAAAGCGCATTCGTGACGAGAGCACGGTGATCGCTGAGCGAGAGAGCGCGGTGTTGACAGTGGCGCAAGAGGGGTTGAGCTCGATCAAGATGGTGCAGGCGTTTGGTCGCGAAGAACATGAAGTGGCTCAGTTTCAGCAAAGCGCCAGGCAGAGTCTGGAGGCGAGTATGAAGCTGAATGCGACTTCGATGAGGAGCTCGCTGATTGTGGGGACGCTGATCGCCGGAAGTTCCGCCGCGATGTTTTATATCGGTGCACAGCATGTGATCGCCGGTCAGCTCACCGTCGGTCAGATCTGGTATCTCTCCACGCTGCTGCTCATGCTTTATCAGCCGCTGGAGGCGCTCACGCATGTGGCTTGGGGCCTTCAAGGGGCGGCGGCTGGAGCGACCCGGTGCTTTGAGGTGTTGGACCGGGAGAACGAAGCGGATCGCCCGGATGCCCGTGAATTGGAGAACACACAAGGCATGCTGGTTTTTGAGAATGTCGGGTTTGGCTACACCCTGGAGCAGCCTATATTGAGGAACGTCAGTTTGAAAATTGAGCCGGGTCAGACGGTTGCATTTGTAGGCGGAACCGGCGCGGGCAAGAGCACGCTGCTTTCCTTGGTACCGAGGTTTTACGAGCCGACCGAAGGCAAAATCAACCTCGATGGTTTCGAGCTCGGCGCGTTTACCAAAAAATCGCTACGCAAGCACATCAGCATCGTTTTGCAGGACACGCTGCTTTTCTCCACGACGGTGCGGGAGAACATCGCCTATGGGCGTCCCGACGCGACCGAAGAGGAAATCATCGAAGCGGCGAAGCGCGCACAGGCGCATGAATTCATCATAGCCATGCCGCAGGGATATCGTTCGCAGGTGGGCGAACGCGGAGGACATCTGAGTGTAGGACAACGTCAGCGTATCGGCATTGCTCGCGCGTTTTTAAAGGACGCGCCCATCCTGATTCTTGATGAACCCACCAGCGCGCTCGATTCCACGACGGAAAGCGCGATCATGGAGACACTGGAGGAATTGATGCGCGGGCGCACGACCCTGATCATTACTCACCGTATCGGTACGATTCATCGCATGGACAAAATTGTGGTCCTTGGAAACGCGACTCTGCTGGAAGAGGGAACCGGCCCTGAGCTGGTCGCCCGCAACGGACGCTATGCCGAGCTGTATCGGGCATCGGGGCTTGGTGTGTAATTATCTCAATGTGGCGCGAGCTTCCAGCTTGCGGCTGTGTGGTAGGTGAATTTCACGCTTGCTGGGCGCTTCGCTCAGCGGCGGCGGCGCCAGTGCGGTTCCTGTTCGTGATCGGGGTCGGTGCGTTGCTGGGAGCGGTGCGCTTTGTTGTGCTGCTCACGCTTGGAACGACGCTCGATGGTCATCTGACGCTTTCTGCGACTTTTACGCAGCTTTTCAATTTCCTCGTCGAGCTTGAAAAACGCTTCGAGCCGGGAGACCTCCAGCGTTTCCGCTGCGATGGCTGCCCGCAGCGCGCAGCCCTTGTCGGTGCCGTGTTTGCAGTCGTGAAACTTGCAGGAAGCGGCTAGTTCCTCGAGGTCCGCGAAGCGCTCCCGCAGCGTCGTTTCATCGGACCACATGTGGACTTCGCGGATGCCAGGATTGTCGATGAGGATGCCGCCTTCCGGCAAAATCATGAGCTCGCGGGCGGTGGTCGTATGGCGTCCTTTGCCAGTCACTTCATTGACTTCATTCGTCCACTGGTAATCGTCGCCGAAAAGGTGATTGATCACCGAGGATTTACCGACCCCGCTCGAACCCAGTAGCGCAATCGAGACGCCCGGCTTGAGGTATTGCTTCAGCACCTTCAGACTTTTTCCTTTTTCTGCGCTGGTGCTGTGCACATCAGCATCTGGATTAAGTGCGCGGATCGCCTCGCATGCTTCTTTGTTTTGTGTCGCGGTGAATAGATCGGATTTATTGACCAGAACGACGGCTTTGGAACCGCTGCGACCGATGATGGCGAAAAAGCGTTCCATGCGACGGAGGTTAAAATCCCCACCGGGATCGGTTACCACGACCACGATATTTACATTGGCGGCGATGACTTGCTCCTCGGTGCTGCGTCCGGGCATTTTGCGGGAGAGGCAGGTTTGCCGGGTGAGTCGGGCACGAATGACATTCTCGCCGTCATCACCTCCAACATCCAAGGCTACCCAGTCACCGACTGCGGGAAGATCCGCATCTGTCTCGGCATCGTGATACACCTTGCCGCTCATCACGACCTCAAGCTGCTCACCGTCTCCGAGTAGGGCGCCGTAGGTGATCTTATTGTCCCGAATCAAACGGGCAGGCTGCCAGCCATTCTTGAGAAAAGGAGCGAACTCCGTTTCAAAAGCCTCATTCCATCCGATGTCTTCAAGCTTCATTGATGTGGGGGTATAGTAGCCAAGTTTTAGGTATTAAGTTTTAAGTAAATGCAGTGCGTCGGCATCATCTGCCGCTTCTTAAAACTCGGCTACTCATCCTGAGTTTATCTTCCTGTCTTCCGTGGACAACCATTTTGCATCGTTCCGCCTCAGTGGATGACTTTTTCCAGCATGCGGCGGACGGCGGCCTCGGCTTCCTGAGCGTCGCTGACATTACTGACTCCGATCTCGAGCATTTGCTGACCGGTGTTGCGACGTCCATTCATGACGGCATTGATCCGGCGTTGATGAGT
>Ga0335394_10009949_pt1 | contig 10716 bp, 9 predicted proteins | sample MAT03_FD_205741 | JGI IMG/M metagenome (GOLD analysis project Ga0335394, IMG submission 205741) | Freshwater microbial communities from Lake Fryxell liftoff mats and glacier meltwater in Antarctica - MAT-03 (spades assembly) (version 2) ... | reverse complement strand
TCGAAAGTAAAGTTGCGCTTCCGCTCCACACGAGCTCCTTTTCACGATCCTGCGCTACAAGCACATCTGTACCTATTAAGAGCATCAAAATAAACAAGGCATAACTTCGATTCATAACATGCGAATAACGGAATTTTATTGGAATTTATTTCTTTTAAAATTTAGAGCTGCTTTTATATAAGAGAATAAGTGATGATCAAGTTCAAGCTCTTCACTTACTGATTTATGTCATGTACAGCACTGATTTCGCTTAGTTACCAAAGTTTTATTCGTCAATACTTTAGCCAAGAAAACAAAAAATAGAAATCATGAAAAAAAATGAAGGTTCTGTTGATCGGGTAATAAGAGTATTGTTAGGAGTTGCCATCGCCCTGTTCTTTTTATATCATAACAGCTCTTGGGCACTATTAGGATTAATTCCTGTCGTTACAGGCATCGTTGGAATTTGCCCTTTGTACAGCATTTTGGGAATCAATACTTGTAAAGTGAAACCTCGAAGTTCATAAAACAAAATAAATTCATATTTTGATGTTAGCATTATTGAATTCACTATTTTTATTCCTATTGATGTAATAGAATATGAGCGAAATAAATCAAAGTGAAATTATTGATACCGTTTTTAAACACGCGACGGAGGGAATTATAATTGCCGATGCTAAAGGCAATATTCAAATGGCCAACCAAGCAGCAGCTAAAATGTTTGGCTACACGGAGGATGAAATTTCAAAATTAAGTATTGACGATTTGGTTCCAAGTGCCAGCAGGGAACATCATCATAAATACCGTGAAGGCTATGCGAAGAATGCACATGCGCGTCCGATGGGTTTAGGCTTGGATTTACACGGAGAGAAAAAGAATGGTGCATTGATCCCAGTGGAAATAAGTTTAAGTCCGGTAGACATTAAAGGAATGAAATTTTTCATCGCCTTCATTATCGACATCACGGTTCGAAAGAATATTGAAAAGACGATAATTGAAAAACAAAAGGAATTGGAACGAGTGGCTTCCGTTCTAATTTCCACGAATGAAGGCTTAGAAAAAAAAGTATCGGATCGCACCATGGTCTTGCAGGAAGCCATCAGAGAATTAGAAAAATCGCGGAATGAGTTGAGTCAGGCATTAGAAAAAGAGAAGGATTTGAACGATCTAAAATCAAGATTTATTTCGATGGCCTCTCATGAATTCCGCACTCCACTAACTACCATTCTTTCCTCTGCAAGTTTAATTTCAGAATATGTAGAAACCTCTAATAATGATAAAAGAGAAAAGCACATCAACAGAATAAAATCTGCCGTAAATAATTTGAATGACATTTTAAGTGATTTTCTCTCCCTTAGTAAATTGGAAGAAGGAAAAACAAAAACGGAGTCAAGAAAATTAGATTTACCCAAACTTACATCAGAAGTAATTAGTGATTTCCAACTGAACTGTAAAAATGATCAGGAGATTATTTATACCCACCAAGGAAACAATATTGTTTCGCTGGATATTAAGCTTTTGAATAATATTTTAATCAATTTAATTTCTAACGCTATCAAATTTAGTCTGGAAAAAAAACCTATCACAGTAAATACGAAGGTGGGTCCAAATAATATAATAATTGAAATTGCTGACCAAGGAATAGGCATCAGTGAAGAAGATCAAAAACATTTATTTGGAAGATTCTTCAGAGCAAAAAATGCTTTTAATATTCACGGAACCGGATTGGGTTTACACATAGTTAGAAATTATGTGGACCTCATGAATGGTCAACTCACGCTTCAAAGCGAACTAGACAAGGGTACAACTATCACCATCACCTTCCAAACAAATTAATTAAAATGAAAAAGAAAATACTATTAATTGAAGATAATGCAGATGTTCGTGAAAACACCTGTGAGATACTTGAGTTAGCCAACTTCGAAGTATTTAGTGCTGTTGACGGACAAGAAGGAGTAGCCCTCGCAAGAAAAGAAACACCTGATTTAATCATTTGCGATATCATGATGCCCGGATTGGATGGATATGGAGTACTTCATTTATTAAGTAAGGATCCTGCAATGTCGGCTATTCCATTCATTTTCTTAACTGCGAAAGCAGAACGAAGTGATATGAGGAAGGGAATGGACATGGGAGCAGACGATTACATAACAAAGCCTTTTGATAGAACGGAACTTTTAAATGCTGTTGAGAGCAGAATAAAAAAAGCGGAAATTTTAAAAAAGGAATACGACAAAAACTTTGATGGTTTAAGTACATTCATTAGTGATGTGGCAGGAGACAATGCATTGAAAAAGTTTCTTGATGGAAAAAAAATAAATCATTATAAAAAGAAAGAAACCATTTATCTGGAAGGAAATTTCCCAAATGGACTTTTTTACATCAACCAAGGCAAAGTAAAAATTTTTAAAACTCACGAATATGGAAAGGAGCTCATCACTGATTTACTTAAAGAAGGCGATTTTTTCGCATACACAAGTTTGTTGGAAGAAAAACCATACAGTGAGTCGGCAGAAACTTTAGAAGATTCTGAAATCACATTTATTCCAAAGGACGAATTCTTCAATTTAATTTTTGGCAATGTAGCGGTGACCAGAAGTTTTTTGAAAATTCTAACCAAGGGAGTAGTCGATAAACAAGAAAAATTAGTTGACCTCGCTTATAGTTCTGTAAGAAAGAGAACCGCTGAAGCCCTACTCCTATTACAGGAAAAATATCAAAACAAAGAAGATGCGCAATTCTCCATGGCGATTGCACGTGATGACTTAGCAAATATTGTAGGAACAGCCACCGAATCATTGATTCGAACGCTGAGTGATTTCAAGGAAGAAAAATTGATTGAAATTAAAAGTGGAAAAATCAAAATTCTAGATGAGAAAAAACTGAAAAATTTGAAAGGTTAATTTGTAATAGAAAACATCTTTTAAACATTTGTAACATAAAAAGGCTCTATTAAATTTAATACAGCCTTTTTGCAAATTATCAAACTAACAATATTTTAATAGGGATCAATATTGTCCTGGTCTTCCGAATTTTCCCTAATTTGAGTAGATAATTCGGCCCCTTCATTATTTTGTTGAATCAAGGTCCAGTTGTCGGTGGCAGAAGTTTCCAACCACACATTTCCAGATTTTCGAAATACCTGCGCAGCCAATCCGAATTGATTAAAGAATTCTTGCTCCAACTGATGCACTGTCATGGTTTCGACAATTTGCAAACTTCCGTCCTTCTCCAGCTTACGACAATCCCGAACTACCTTGCCTAAATCATAGAGTAAAGTCTTTGCAGAACCTTCGCCAATGCTATGAGGAGCTTTAAAAAACTCTACTTTTAAAAATGGAAAGAAACTCGTAAACTCCGATTGAATTTCACGTAACCTTCTTTCACCATTGATTTGAATATTTAACATCGGGATTTGATTTGATTTTCTAAACATCACATTATTATTGAACAAAAGTGGATGGTTATATTCTTTTATTCAATGACAAAAGTCAATTTGCGCTATGATTCAGTGCGAATTGACAGATATCAAATGCAAATATGATATTCATCAATCTGCATTTATACAAGGTGTCTTAAACTTGCTAAGCTTTGAAAACGATGCCCTCCAATACTATTCTCACTCAAACCCAATGCTTTCACTGCGGAGCTTTATGCGATTCAGAGACTGTTAAAGTTGAAGAGAAAATATTTTGCTGTGAGGGATGTAGGCTAGTATACGAATTACTGGAAGAAAATAATTTATGCAATTACTATCAATTACATGATCGACCGGGCAAAACGAATGAAAATACAATTTTAGGTGATCGATATGCTTATCTGGATGAAGTTGGAATTTCCAATCAACTCATCTTGTACAAAGAAGACCACACCTCTCATATCAAATTTCATATTCCTGCTATGCACTGCGCCAGTTGCATCTGGCTGCTGGAACACATGAACCGTTTGGATTCGGGGATAATAAGTTCCAAAAGTAATTTTATTAAAAAAGAAGTACACCTTGTTTACGACCACACAAAAACAAGCTTAAGGAAAATAGTAGAGAAACTGCACGAAATAGGGTATCCTCCGGAATTGAATTTAAAAGAACTGGAGAAAAATATAATAAAACCAAAAAACAAAAGCAGAATTTATAAAATTGGAATTGCCGGATTTGCCTTTGGAAACATAATGCTATTGAGTTTTCCCGAATACTTTTCGTCGGGCACATACGAAGGTGAAGATTTTCATCGCATCTTCGGATACTTAAATTTGATTTTATCACTTCCGGTGTTTTTTTATAGCGCTTCTGAATTTTTGGAAAGTGCCTTACGGAGCTTTCGTCAAAAAATAATTAACATTGATGTTCCTATTGCGATAGGTATTGTTGCCATGTTCTCAAGAAGTATTTATGAAATTGTATCAGATACAGGTCCGGGCTATTTTGATAGCATGACGGGTCTTGTATTTTTTATGTTGATAGGAAGAAATTTTCAAAGCAAAACCTATGAATGGCTTTCGTTTGAAAGAGACTACAAATCATACTTCCCCATTGCCGTGAGTCGATTGAATGGTCGTAAAGAAGAATTTATTTCGATACGTGAAATTAAAACAAACGATCGCTTATACATACGCAATGAGGAAATTATTCCGGCCGATGTGTTGCTATTAAGCGAAGAAGCACAACTCGATTATAGTTTTGTGACCGGAGAATCCCGAAAAGTAAAATGCATTAAAGGTGAAAGAATTTTTGCGGGGGCCAGATTAATCGGAAGTCCCATCGAAGTATGGGTTCAGAAAGATGTTTCGCAGAGTTATATCACGCAACTCTGGAATCAAAGCAATGAAAAGAAATCCATTAAAAGCAATTACCAAATTCTGGCAGAAAAAATCAGCAAATGGTTTGTATTAATAACGATCAGCATAGCTGTAGCTTCATTCGCGTATTGGTATTCATCAGATCCATCAAGAGCGATATTAGCATTTACTTCAGTACTCGTGATCGCATGTGCTTGTGCGCTTGCATTGTCGGCTCCATTTACTTTTGGAAATATGTTGCGCATTCTTGGTAAGGCGGGAATTTATTTAAAAAATACGGATGTACTCGAACGCCTTTCAGAAATCGATGTGGTGTTGTTCGATAAAACCGGAACACTTACGTCGTCGGATAAAGTGCATGTTGATTACAAAGGCAAGGAACTTTCTCCTTCAGAAAAGGAAGTCATTTCTGCACTTGCAAATACTTCTGCTCATCCGTTCAGCAGAAATATTGTAAAATATCTTCAAGCAGAAATTAATTCCCACGTAATTACTGATGTCATTGAACATCCCGGAAAAGGTATTGAGGGAGTGGTCGATGGCCAACTCGTAAAAATAGGAAGTCGTACATTCCTCCTAGACCAAGAAAAGATCAAGGTATCATACAAAATTTCTGAAACTGGAGTATCTATGAATGGAGAACTGATGGGCTTCTTTGAATTCACATCTTCGTTCAGAACATCAAGTGAAAATTTACTGAAGTCGTTCAAGAAAAAAGGGTACGAAATTTCTATTGTGAGCGGCGATTATAATCATGATGAAAAATATTTACGATCTATTTTAGGCAATGAAACACCCATGCATTTTGAAAAGCAACCTCTAGACAAATTGAATATTGTAAATGACTATATAAAGAAAGGACATAAAGTGATGATGATTGGTGACGGTCTAAACGATGCCGGCGCTTTGAAAAATAGTGATGTAGGTTTGGCTGTATCAGAGAACATAAACAATTTTAGTCCGGGCAGTGATGGAATTATTCTCGCAAAAAAATTCGGGCAAATTCATCAATTAGTACGCTTTGCAAAATCAGGACATCGTATTATTCTTATCAGTTTTTTCATTTCCATACTGTATAATTTAATTGGGCTTGGCTTTGCAGTTCAAGGAACGCTATCGCCGGTTGTAGCAGCCATCTTAATGCCAATCAGCACAAGTAGTTTAGTAATCTATACAGTGATTGCCAGCTCCTATAAGGCAAGAGTTCTTGGATTTCAAAAATTAGTTAACTGACTATAATCACCCATTCCAATAACAATGATCAATCTTAATGATTCACTTCAAAAGTAGTTTTGTCCATCATGAGCGTCATTCTGATATTAATCGCATTTAGCTTGCTTGTAGCAGGAAGTTTTTTAATTGGGTTCCTCTGGTCGGTTAAAACCGGACAATACGATGATGATGTTTCTCCGGGTGTAAGAATTCTTTTTGAAGATGAAATCATTGATACTAAACAAACAAATCAAAAAAAATAATACATAAGCTGTATGACGATTGAAAAATTCAGTTATGATAATCGCATTGTAAAAAACTTTGCATTAGCCACCATAATTTGGGGACTCGTAGGTATGTTGATGGGATTAATCATCGCCCTGCAAATTCCTTTTCCCGGTTTAAACATCGGTGAATATTTAACCTTTGGTCGTGTGAGACCTGTACATACGAATGCGATCATTTTCGCATTCGTAGGAAACGGAATTTTCATGGGACTATATTATTCATTGCAACGCTTGTGTAAAGCAAGAATGTTTAGTGATGGCTTGAGTAAATTCCATTTCTGGGGCTGGCAATCCATTATTGTATTGGCGGCTGTCACACTTTTAACCGGACACACATCCGGAAAAGAATATGCTGAATTGGAATGGCCCATTGATATTTTAATTGCGATTGTTTGGGTTGCATTTGCCATCAACATGTTTGGAACAATTTTTAAAAGACGAGAGCGACACATGTATGTTGCGATTTGGTTTTATATTGCCACAGTGATCACAGTTGCTGTTTTACACATTGTAAATTCTATTGAAATTCCGGTCAGCATTTTAAAAAGTTATTCGGCTTATGCAGGTGTGCAAGATGCTTTGGTGCAATGGTGGTACGGACATAATGCCGTTGCATTTTTCTTAACTACACCCTATTTAGGTTTGATGTATTACTTCGTTCCTAAAGCGGCCAACCGACCTGTATATTCATATCGTTTATCGATCATCCATTTTTGGGCATTGATATTTTTATACATTTGGGCTGGTCCACATCATCTATTATACTCTGCACTTCCCGATTGGGCGCAATCATTAGGAACCGTATTCTCCATCATGCTGCTTGCTCCATCCTGGGGTGGAATGATTAATGGATTGCTCACCTTACGTGGTGCATGGGATCGAGTGCGCGAAGATGTGGTTTTGAAATTCATGGTGGTAGCGATTACGGCTTATGGTATGTCGACCTTCGAAGGTCCGATGTTATCATTGAAAAGTGTGAATGCCATCAGTCACTTCACCGACTGGACCATTGCACACGTTCACATTGGCGGAATGGGATGGAATGGTATGTTAACTTTTGGAATACTTTATTGGTTAATTCCAAGATTATATAAAACACAATTATACTCTTCTAAGCTTGCATCGTACCATTTCTGGATTGCTACACTAGGAATTTTATTCTATGCTGTTCCGATGTATTGGGCAGGATTTGTTCAAAGTTTAATGTGGAAAGAGTTTACTGCAGATGGAATTCTAAAATATCCGAACTTCCTCGAGACCGTTACACAAATTTTACCCTTGTATAAACTTCGTGCCTTGGGAGGACTTATGTTTCTCAGTGGCGCTATCATGATGGCTTATAATTTAATCAAGACCATGAAGCAAGGAACTTTAAATGCTGAAGAAGCTGCTGAAGCACCTGCACTAGAAAAAGATGAAGTTATTCATGGCGGACATTGGCACCGTTGGATTGAACGCCGACCTGTACAAATGTTATTGTTTAGCACAATAGCCATTTTAATTGGTGGTATTGTTGAATTCATGCCCACCTTTCTGGTGAAATCAAATATTCCAACGATTGCAAGTGTAAAACCATATACTCCATTAGAACTTCAGGGAAGAGATATTTATGTTCGAGAAGGATGTTACACGTGTCACTCACAAATGATCCGACCTTTCCGATCGGAGACCGAACGTTACGGAGAATATTCCAAAGCAGGAGAATTTGTTTACGATCATCCATTCCAATGGGGATCGAAAAGAACGGGACCTGATTTAGCTCGTATAGGTGGTAAATATCCGAACGTTTGGCATTACCATCACATGCTTGATCCAACGACAATGTCGCCGGGTTCCATTATGCCCTCGTACTCTTTCATGGCTGAAAATGATTTAGACATTAGCAGTACGCCAGCAAAAATTCGAGCCATGCAAACTTTAGGAGTTCCATATCCTGAAGGCTATGACGAAAAAGCCAATGCAGATTTAATCAAGCAAGCGAAAACAATTGCTGATGATTTAAAGAAAAACAAAGTAAGTATCGCATCAGAAAAAGAATTGATTGCCATGATAGCATACTTACAACGTTTGGGTATTGATATCAAAGCACTAAAAACTGAATAACTAAAAGAAAATGTTTAGAAAAAACCTTGAAAGCATAGCCGATGTAAGTATATATCCGGTCATCTCACTCTTAATCTTCTTTATCTTTTTTTCTGTGTTGATTGCATATCTCGTCAAAACAGATAAAAGCTATATGGATGAATTAAGTCAAATTCCACTAAATAATTCAGAAACAGAAAACGAATAAAAATTTATCTATGAAAAATAGATCACATCATAAATTAAACACAGGAATTCTCCTACTTCTAACTACTGCTTCACTTTCGGCTCAATCGACGGCTGCCGTTGAAAAAGTTCCGGTGGCCATACCTGAAATATTTTTCAGAAGTGAATTGTATCTTTTACTCTTCCTCTTTATCATCATGTTTATTGCGATTATTTCACTAACAAAAAGTTTAAAGAAACTTTCTTATGGCATGCTGCCTGAAGAAAAAAAGATGGCTATTCGAAAGTCAAAAGAGGTTGAATATCATCAGGAAATAAACGCAGAAAGTTTCTGGACCCGCCTCGATAAAAAATTATTGACCAAAGCGGTGCCGGTGGAAGAAGAAGCGGATATTTTGTTGGATCACGACTATGATGGCATTAAAGAATTAGATAATAAATTACCACCATGGTGGGTGTGGGGATTTTATTTTACCATCATTTGGGCATTTGTTTATTTAGTGCATTATCATATTTTCAGAACCGGTCCGCTTCAAATTGAAGAATATAACATCGCTATGTTAGAAGCAGAAGCTATACAAAAAGAACGTCAAGCGAAAATGGCTGATTTTGTTTCTGCGGAAACCATTACTGCGTTGAACACTCCGGAAGCATTAGGAAGCGGAAAAAGCATTTATGATAAAAACTGTGTGGCCTGTCATGGTGCAGCCGGCGGTGGCGGTGTTGGGCCCAATTTTACCGATGACTATTGGTTGCATGGTGGCGGAATAAAAAACATTTTCAAAGTAGTGACGGATGGTGTTCCTGCAAAGGGTATGATTTCATGGAAATCACAATTGACGCCTAAACAAATTCAGCAAGTCGGAAGTTATATACTTACCATGCAAGGAAGTTCTCCTGAAGGTGGTAAAGAGCCACAAGGAGATAAATGGGTCGATGAAAGTATAGGATCTTCAGTTGTGATTCTAGATTCTATAGTATCCAATGCAACAATTAAACTTTAAAATAATTATTAAATAAATTGTCTGAAGCCACATCCATATTGAATCCAATTCCAGATCCGAAAGGAAGCTTTCGCGATTCAGTGGCAACCATTTCTTCGGATGGAAAAAGGAATTGGATCTATCCGAAAAAGCCGAAAGGAAAATTCTACAATAAGCGTACGTATGTAAGCATCTTTTTTCTTGTGCTACTTTTCGCAGGTCCATTCATGAAATTGAATGGACATCCATTCATACTCTTAAATATTATAGAGCGAAAATTTATTCTCTTCGGCATTGCCTTCTGGCCACAGGATTTTCATCTCTTTGGCTTAGCCATGTTGACATTTATTGTATTCATTATTTTATTCACAGCTTTGTTCGGTAGAATTTGGTGTGGATGGGCTTGTCCTCAAACTATTTTTATGGAGATGGTATTCAGAAAAATTGAATATCTGATTGAAGGAGATTACATGCAGCAAAAAGCATTGAACGCCGAATCACCGAATCCAAGAAAACTCAGAAAGAAAATTTTAAAGAATAGCATTTTCTTTTTGATTTCATTTATCATTGCCAATACTTTTTTAGCGTACATCATTGGAGTTGATGAGTTGTTTAAAATAATCACGGATCCTCCTTCCCAACATTTGGGTGGATTAATTAGCTTGACCATATTTACTCTTGTATTTTACGGCGTCTATACAAAATTCAGAGAACAAGCTTGCATTGTTGTCTGTCCTTATGGGCGATTACAGGGAGTTTTGCTCGATAAAAATTCTGTGGTCATTGCCTACGACTACAACCGCGGTGAACCTCGGGAGAAGTTACATAAAGGACAAGAACGCAAAGCCGGTGATTGCATTGACTGTCACCAATGCGTACAGGTTTGTCCGACGGGAATTGATATTCGACACGGCACTCAATTGGAATGCGTCAACTGCACTGCTTGTATTGATGCTTGTGATTCCATCATGGAAAAAATTGACAAACCATTAGGATTGATTCGCTACACTAGTGAAAATGCAATTTCGAAAGGAATAAAATTTAAGGTAACGGGAAGGATCATTGCATATTCTGTTGTTTTATTTATTTTACTTGGCTCCCTAATTACATTATTAGCCATTCGTAGTGATGTAGAAGCTACTATTCTAAGAACACCGGGAATGTTGTATCAGGAATTAGCAGACAAAAAA
>Ga0335394_10009947_pt1 | contig 10716 bp, 12 predicted proteins | sample MAT03_FD_205741 | JGI IMG/M metagenome (GOLD analysis project Ga0335394, IMG submission 205741) | Freshwater microbial communities from Lake Fryxell liftoff mats and glacier meltwater in Antarctica - MAT-03 (spades assembly) (version 2) ... | reverse complement strand
GCGCGCTTCGGCCTGCAATACAAAGACCGCGACAACACGATGAAAACGCCGTTGTGCATTCATCGCGCCCCGCTCGGCACGCACGAGCGCTTCATCGGCTTCCTCATCGAGCACTACGCTGGGAACTTCCCGCTCTGGCTCGCACCTGAGCAAGTGCGCGTGCTTCCGTTGGGTGGTCCCGACGATACTGAACTCATGGATTCCGCCCACGCGTTGAAAGCTGAGCTGCGGAGTCACGGCGTCCGCGCGACGATTGACGACAGCAACGACCCGATCAAAGCCAAGATCGCCAACGCCGAGCAGTCGAAAGTGCACACCATGCTCGTCCTCGGCAAACGCGACCTTGAAGCCGGAGTCGTCAGCATCCGTATCCACGGCAAAGGCCCGCAAGGCGCCAAGCCAAGGGCTGAAGCAGTCGCCGATATCCTAGCCCAGATCAAAGAGCGTCGAGCGTAGATCGCATCTCATAGGGCGATGCAACCCAGAGCCAAACTCCACCCGTCTGAGATTAAATACACAGCAATCCATACGTTCAAATAAGCCCTGTTTTGAACATATGGGATTTTATATATGCATTTGAGCCGATATGACCTCCGCAAATGGCTTGAGCTTTCGTTGCACATAGCGCGTTGTAATCCGGCATAATTTTCTCAAAACCTCTAATGTCCACACCTGCACAACTCATTCATCACACCCCCGGTAAAGGGAAGACTTACTCCGTAGTGGGAGACAAATACGTGATACTCGCGACAGGGGAGGAAACCGACGGGGCGTATTGTCTCGTGGAAGCAACGGTGCCGCCGGGAGGAGGTCCGCCGCCCCACTATCACACGCGGGAAGAAGAGACGTTTTATGTGCTGGAAGGTGAGATTGCTTTTACGGTCGGAGAGGAGACGATCATCGGCACGCCAGGGACATTCGTGCAAATCCCCCGCCACACGCCTCATGCGTTTAAAAACAAGAGCCCGGTTTCGGCTCGGATGCTGATTCAGTGTGTTCCCTCTGGATTTGAGAAATTTATGGCGGAGTTTGCGACTGAACTACCGTCGCCTGACGCATCGCCTCTTCCTCCCACATCTGGCGAAATCGAAAAGCTGCTCACAGTTGCTCCGGCATACGGGATCGTGTTGCTGCCGCCGCCTCATTAGCAGGTTGATTAAAATTTCCGCTAAAAGAAACAGCCGGTGAAAGAGGAAATCTTTCACCGGCTGAAAAGTAGAAGCTAGCGCGTGTGTTTACTCGCCGTCCGAAGCGATGGCTGCCTGCGGGCAGATTTCAAGGGAGGCCTGAGCCTGGGCGAGTTCTGCGTCTCCTTCGGGTTGCTTGTGGAAATACACCTTCGACTCATCGTCGTTGTATTGCAAAAGATCGGGTGCCTCATCGAGGCAAACCCGGCATGGAGTGCAGAGCTCATTGTCCACATACCATGGACCAGGAATGTTTTCGGGAACTTTGTTGTTTTTATCAGCCATAAGTCGTGAGGTTTTAAATGAAGATTTGAGAGTGGATTAAAGAATGCGCCCGATGTTTGCAAGGGTGGCTTTTAGGAATTTTGCTACTTCTTCACTTCTTTTGCCCACGCGTCCTTGAGTGTGATCGTACGATTGAAGACGGGCGCGCCCGGCTTGGAATCGTAGTCGGGATAGAAATAGCCGAGCCGCTCAAACTGATAAGGCTGTCCAGCCGCCGGTTGCGCGAGCGACGGCTCTAGTTTTGCCCGGATGATTTGCAGTGACGCCGGGTTGAGCACAGTCCGGAAATCGCGTCCGCCGGCTTCTGGTTCGGCTTCGGTGAAGAGACGATCATACGCCCTCACTTCTGCCTCAATCGCAGTTTTGGCGCTCACCCAGTGGATGGTGCCTTTTACTTTCCGTCCGGCGTTTGTCATGCCCGTTTTGCTTTCGAGATCGGCGGTGCAGCGGATTTCGATCACGTTACCTTGTGCATCATTTACCACTTCGTCGCAGTGGATGATGTAGGCGTATTTGAGGCGCACGTCTTGGCCAGGGGTGAGACGGAAAAATTTCGGCGGCGGCGTCTCCATGAAGTCATCCTGCTCGATCCACAGCTCACGGGAAAAGGGAATGTCGCGCAGACCGGCGTCGGGATTTTCCGGGAGATTGATCGCCTGACACATCTCCGTTTTGTCCTCGGGATAATTGGTGATTACGACCTTGATCGGACGCAGCACCGCCATGCGACGCAGCCCGTGCTTGTTGAGATCAGCGCGGATCGCGTGTTCCAGCACGGCGACATCGGTGTGCGACATGTATTTAGTAACGCCGAGCTGATACGCAAAATCGCGTAGTGCGCGGGCACTCACGCCGCGTCGGCGCATCCCCGAGATCGTGGGCAGCCGGGGATCGTCCCAGCCTTTGACGATTCCCTCCTCCACAAGCTGGAGCACCTTGCGTTTGCTCATGACGGTGTAGGTGAGATTGAGCCGGGCAAATTCGTATTGGTGCGGACGCGGCTTCCAGAGTGCGAGCTGATCAATGATCCAGTCGTAAAGCGGCCGGTGCACTTCAAACTCCAGCGTGCAGATGGAATGCGAGATTCCCTCGATGGCGTCGCTCAGGCAGTGCGCGTAATCATACATCGGATAGATGCACCAGTGATTGCCGGTGCGATGATGTTCCGAATGCCGGATGCGATAAAGGATGGGATCGCGCAAATGGAGATTCGGGGACGCCATGTCGATCTTTGCCCGGAGCGTCTTCTTTCCGTCTGGAAACTCTCCACCGCGCATGCGCGAGAAGAGGTCGATATTTTCGGCGACTGTGCGCTCCCGAAACGGAGACGGGGTTCCCGGTTTCTCGGGTGCACCACGATACTCGGCGATTTGGTCACCACCCAGATCGCACACGAATGCCTTGCCAAGCTTGATGAGTTGAATGGCAAAATCGTAGAATTTGTCGAAGTAGTCGCTCGCGTAAAAAGGCTCGGCGGGTTGCTGCTTCAAGCCGATCACCTGATCCGCCCATCCGCCGATCAGCCAGTTTACATCCTCGCGGATACTGTCCACATACTCGGTGTCCTCGGCGGTGGGATTGGTGTCGTCCATCCGCAGGTTGCAGGTTCCTTGAAAATCCCGTGCGATGCCGAAGTTCAGGCAGATGCTCTTGGCGTGACCGATGTGCAGATAGCCGTTTGGCTCGGGCGGAAAGCGGGTTTTGATGCGGGGATACTTTGACTGCACAATATCCTGAGCGACGAGATCGCGGATAAAATCAGAAGGTGGAGGCGTGTCATTGGCTTCGTTGCTCATTAGTTGCGGATTCTTAGAAAAGATGACCGGCAAAGTCTAGCAGGCTGTTTGGCCCGGCGGGAAAGTTGGACTGGCCGTTTTTATAAACACTGGGGAGGCCTATTGGTTGGGCTTGTGCGTTAAATGATGTAAAACGCAACTTTATGAAACCGACAAAATCCAAATCATGGTTCTCCCGTTTTGCTAAACAGACAGCCAGGGCAAGCGGACGCCCCGCCGCATTCGGGCTCGCAGCAGCGGTCATATTGGCGTGGGCTGTCACCGGGCCGTTATTTCAATACAGCGACACCTGGCAACTCGTTATCAACACCAGCACTACCATCGTTACGTTTCTAATGGTGTTTCTCATTCAATCTACGCAGAACCGGGATTCTGAGGCCGTGCAGGTGAAGTTGGATGAATTGATTCGCTCTATTGAGGGCGCTCACAATGCCTTGTTGGATTTAGAAGAGCTGGAGGAGGAGGATTTGGATGAAATACGGGCGAAATACACTGCACTGGCCGAAAAGGCGCGAGAGGAAATTCCTATTGAGGAGGTATAAAAAGACGGTGCGTTTACATCAAGCTGGTGCGGTAAAAGTGTTGAAGTGATGAGTGCCTTACCCACTTAACCGTGACTATGCAGAACTGGTCCACGAAAGACACCAAAGGCACGAAAAAGGGGGCCACGGAAAAGTGTTCAGGCATGAGCGAGAAGCCAAATCATCAATCATAATTCGTAAATCATAAATTCCTTCGCCTCCTTCGCGTTCTTCGTGGTAAACCCACCGCCGCATTTATGAATTCCAGAATCGCTCTCCCATCCTCTGCATTAAAAGTCGGTTTTGTCGGTTTCGGCGAAGTGAACACTCCGCGCGATATTATCGAACGGAAATGCAAATCAGCCCGGGATGCCATCGCAGGAGCCGGTTTTACCACGCTGATCGAGACGGTGCCGGTAAGCGATGATCCGGCGGGAAATGATGTCCGCCGTGCCATTCAGGACCTGTCGGACAAGGGGATGGATGTATTGGTGGTCTGCATCGCAGGATGGATTCCCACCCATGCGGTGATCAGTGTGATCAGCGAATTTCAACATCTGCCGATGGTGATGTGGGGGCTGGGCGGTTACTATGAAGGGGAGCGTCTGGTGACGACGGCGGATCAGGCCGGAACGACCGGACTCCGCAAGACGATGGCTGATTTTGGGTATCGTTTCCGTTACGTTTGGGATCTGCCGGGCAAGCCGCACAAGATCGAGCAAGTCGCTGAATTTCTCACCGCCGCCCACGCGACCCGCACTTTAAAGCATGCGAAAATCGGCATGATGGGCTTCCGCGATATGCGTCTATACGCGACCCTTTATGATGGTGTCTCACTAAAGAAGACGCTTGGGGTGGAGATCGAAATGTTTGAGATGCTCGACATGGTGCAGCGCGCGGAAAAAGTGACTGCGGCAGACGTGGAAGCAGTGATCGCGAAGGTGAAAAAGGAATGGACCTTTGAGAAGTCAGCTCAGGCGGAGACGCTGGAAAAGAGCGCCCGGTATTATCTGGCGATTAAACAGATCATCGAGGAGCAGCGTTACGACGGGATTTCTCTCATCGATGTGGACGGCATGAAGAAGCTGCTCCAACTACCACCAGCGATGATTTTTATGCTCATTGCCAACGAGCTTGGTCTGCCGACCATCCCGGAAAACGATTCTCTTGGTGCTGTGACACAACTCATCGTGAAGGCGCTGACGGGTCAGGCTGCCGCTTACTTTGAGTTTTACGAGTTTCTGGAGGATCGTCTCCTGATGGGAGTGCCGGATTACATTCCTGCCGCGGTGGTGGAAGGGGAAATGCGGGTGCGTCCGACCGCATTCGGTAGCTTTGCGGAAGGCGTCTTGAATATCTCCAAAGTGAAGACCGGTCCGGCCACACTCGCGCGTTTGCTTACCAATGAGAAGGGGTATGCGATGCATATTCTCACGGGTAAAGTCGCTACGCCGCGTTCATGGGAGGAGGCGGGGTGGGCGCAACCTGCGCCGCAGCTTCCGGGCTTTGAGTTTGTGCTGGATAGCACCGTTGAGGAGTTTGCAGAGAACGTCGCCGGTCAGCATTATATTCTCTCTTACGGGAATCAACTTGAGCTCATGAAACAGTTTTGCCGCCTGAACGGAATCCAGGTGATTCACCATCCAGCTACCCGGATTTAATTTGCATCTGTAAATATCCCCGATTGACGCCCCGGAAATCCCTGCGTAAGCCTTTCAGTTCTCTTTCTTTAATTTTTATGATCCGACATCGTTTTTCTCCATTGTTTGCACTGTGCGCACTGACACTCACTGTTCCTGCTTTTTCAGCAGACTTGGAGCGGGCGACCATTACGGAGGCGTTTAACAGTGTGACAGTTATCGACCGGGCGACGAAAGCGAAGAGCCAGGCAAAAGTGAACGGCGAGTTTCTTGCACCGAACATTATGCGCACAGGTTCAAACTCCCGCGCGGAACTGGTCGCTCCTGATAATACCGTGACGCGCATAGGTTCGGATACGCTATTTTCCTTCATTCAAAACAGCAGGGAGCTTGATCTGGAAAAAGGATCCCTGTTGTTTCATGCGCCATCGGGAAAAGGCGGCGGCACGGTTCGTACTCCTGCAGCATCGGCAGCTGTGCTCGGCACGACTATTATTGTTTCCACCACTCGCAAGGGTGGGGTGAAGGTGCTCATGATCGAAGGTAAGGGACGCGTAACTCCCAAGAACGGGAAGAAAATCATCATTCGCGCTGGCGAGATGGTGATAATTGAACCTGGAGATACAGAGGGAAAAGTCTCGAATTTCAGGATCAGAGAGCAGAGCGAGAATGCCAATCTGATTAAAAAATTCAAAAGGCCGCTTCCGTCCAAATCCAGAATCGATCAGGCGATTAATAAGCAAGAGAAGGAAATCACGAATGGTGATAGTGAATTGATGGGCAGAGACTTGGGAACGGATCTTCTGATCCCGCCACCGTCTGGTTTCCAGCAGCAGCCGCCACAGCCAAAGCCGCCAACGCCAAAGCCGGAACCAAGAGCGCAGCCAAAAGCGAGTCCGACTCCAAATCCAAAAGCATCACCGCGTCCATTTTTTGCGCCACCTGGCGGCACTACAGGGAGCACAACAGGAGGCGCTGATAGCGGGTCAACTGGAAGCACAAGTGGCACCTCTGGAAATCCTACTACTACCGGCTCTACCACCGGCACCCCGACTGGAATCCCTACCGGCACTCCAACGGGGGTTCCTACCGGGATACCGACTGGGGTTCCTACCGGGATACCGACAGGCACTTCGACAGGACTGTAAGTAACTTGCTGGCTGAAAAGTAGTCCTGAGCTTTGGAAGAAAGCATGTGAGAACGGGTGTGATTGGAAGTGGTGAGAAAACGCATCGGCGAAACCGAAATTCACGGGGAGGGTGGGCATCTTGGCCGCCGTCATTGGCGTCCCGCCAAAGAATCCCATAATGCGGAGCATCACTTTGTCCGCGAGGTGGCTGGCTGCTGTGCGATACCGAGTCAGAAACCGCTCAGACAGGATGCCCTCGCAGGCGGGCGGGACGCCACACCCAACCCGGAAACCAATGACTCCGGCTTCGCCGGGTTGGGGTCCAAACACTCCGGGTTTCATTCCGCCTCTGTAAGGCGAACGCTTCAGGGGTTCTTTTGAACCTGATACCTGCCATCCGGGAGCACTTTGATTTTGAGTGGGCGCTTGCTGGCTTCAAAAGCGTCGTAGGCTGGTTGAAGCTGATCCCAGAATGCCGCGAGCGTGGGATTTGATCCGATCTGCGAATCCCGCCATTCCATCCAGTCTTCGCCTTGCATCCGGCCGGGGAAATTATGGATGTGAATGGGACGCTTTTTGGTGTCCAACGCCATGAGATAGACTTCCTCCATGCGGTCGTCCCCCAGTGGCATGCATCCTATGGACATCGCATTTCCATGGATGAAAATGTCCGTTCCGGGGCGCTCACGATCTGAGAGGATTCGGTCGGATGCGTTCGGGTAGTTCAGACCGAGCGAAAGGTGAAAGTTGCTCTTGGGATTAAATCGATCCACCTCGTAAAATCCTTCAGGCACCTGTTGATCGCCTTCACGACGCTTTGGGCCGGATCCGCCGCTGTCGGCGGTAATCCCATAGGTCGCGATTTTTCGAAAGGGTTCCGTTTTCATTCGCGCCCAGATTTCCAGTTCGCCTTCGCGCTTAAAAGTGCGGATGAAAAGTTCATCAGCAGGATAGGGGAGTCCAGCTTTTTGAAAGAGTGAGTGGACTTCATTCAGGCTGCGTTTCCGTGCAGCGGAAACGCGGTCGTCGTCGTTCTTTGCGAAGGAGGTAATGAGAGAGCGACGCACTTCCGATGACTCGGGATTGTCGGGGCCTAGCTCAGGGATATGCACCGGCCCAGAGAGGTCAGGCATGGTTGAACGGAATAGGAGCACAAGGGTGACAACAAGAACCATGAGGCAGAGAATGCCGGTAAGTCGTCGCATACATCACTTTCGCTCAATCTGGGATTAGGTGTGGCCGAGTTTTAAGTTTTAAGCAAAGGCAAGAGCTGTAGGTGCATTTTGCTATTAACCATCAACTATAATTTATCAACCAGGTTTGCCTACTCCGACTTTTTGAAGACGATCTTCTTCGGAGCTGCATCGGTCTGGCTGAAGCTATCCTTTAGCGTCGGTGCAGGCTTGCTGGCAGGAGCCTGGGTTGCAGGGGGCGTCGTACCTCCGCCAAGCGCCTGACGCAATGCGCCTTCTACAAGCTGGGCGCAATGGATTTTCATGGGCGGCAGTGGACCGAGCGGTGCGCTGAGCGCCTGACCATCCATCGCCATGGCTTCCTCCGGAGTTTTGCCCTTGATGAGTTCCGTCGCGAGGCTGGCGACGGCAATAGCTGTCTCGCAACCGAAAGTCTGGAACGTTGCGCGATCAATCACCTTGCGTCCGTTCTCCTCCTTGAACTTCACCCACATCCGCAGCATATCGCCGCAATCGGCGCTGCCGACTGTTCCTACAGCGTCGGCGTCGGCCATCTCTCCAAGGTTTTTAGGCGAGCCGATGGCTTCCTCGATTTGTTTTTGTGGGTCGTTCATAGAGTTTGTCCTGAGCTGTTGAGTAATGAGTTGGCCGGAGGGTAGCACAGATCATTGCCTGTTCAGCCAGTCTTCGACAAATTGTTTTGCGACACCGGGTAGTCGCAAAAGTGGAGGTTGTCGTTTTGCGCTCCGGAGTTTTTCGGGCAGATGATCATCCATAAGAATCAACTGCGGATCATGGCTTGGTGATTCGCAGGAGGTGAAGGGGACATCGTTCCGATTCACCACCACTGGAAGCCCGCTTTCCAGCATGGCTGCTGCGCTCCCGCTTTTACCGATGATCCCCCATGGCGTCGTGGCGATTCCGAAGTCTGCAGCGGCAAAAATGTCGGCGGCTGCTTGTGGTGATAGTTCGCCCAGCTTCTGAAATTCAAAAGCGTCCTTATATTGGCGTTCCAGTTTCGCCCACAACTCAGTTCCGCTACCGATGCGTCCCACATGAATAAGCTTCACCGGCAGTCTGATCGCCCGCAGGTGGGTGAAAAGCGGTTCAGATGGCCAGACGGGATGCAGGGTGCCGAAAAACACAAAGGTAAGGGGCCGCTCTAGGGTGACGGCTTCCAGTGTCCTCGAAGTTACTTCGAGAGAAGGAGGAGGGAGCGCGCCGAACAGCGGGAGCACTTCAGCCGGTATGCCTTCGCGTGCCAGAATGCTTTGGTAGAGCGGATTGCTGGTGTGAATCCGCCGCACGTTCAGCAGGGCCGTCAGTTTTTTAATGCTGCGACGCTGGATCCAGCCCGTGAAGCGATGTTTTAAGGAAGCGCCCGATTCGCCGCCGATCCACAGTTCATGAAACATGATTTCCATCGGTGTCGCACCGAAGATCGAATGCAGCGCTGGAATCGCATCTGCAAAAGTCCCGCGTGGATGAAATCCATACACCACAAACTGGAGGCTGATTAAGTCGGGCGCGAACTCGGCGAGCCATGCTTTTGCTTTGGTCGCCCGATCAGTCCATGACATCGCGGATGGAAGACGGAGTAAATCGGCAGTGCATTCCAGCTTGGTAGCAAGGCGGTCATTAAGCGCTATCCTGACTACTGAATGCCCAAGTTTTTCGCATTCGCTAGCCAGCCCCGTCATGTAATCGCCCACACCGTCACAACCTGGTTCAAGCCCACTGGTGGCAAAAGCGATTTTCAATATTTTGATGGTTGAGATTTAAGTCCTGCCAGGGAGCCTGTTGATAACCATGAAATGCCGAGTGTCCTGTGGATGCTCTAGGTTTTTTTGGGTTTACGAAATGTTACAGCCATCTGAAGTAAAAATTTCCGGCGTATTGGAGCTGGTAGATACTGGGTTAGCTTTTCGATAATATTGATTATACTCCGGGGTAGCGCGCGGAGTAGTAGTTCCAACTTCATGTGGCCGTTGGTTAATGGGTTTGTAAATAGCGAGATCACTTCCACTTCCAAACCAGCACGAGATGCTAGTTGTGTAATTTCGTCAGGATAGAGTAGGAAAATATGTCCATCAGAGTTTGGCTTGAACTGCATTGCCTCGTAAATACTTGGGTCAGAGCAATCCGAGAATCTGGGAAGAGTGTTCCTGAAATAGGCGCCGTTTGGAGTCGTCATGATGATATAGCCTCCTGGTTTTACTAATTGAGCGATTTTGACGAGAAAATCGTCGGGGTGAGCTACATGCTCAATGATTTCCGTGATTAAAACAGCATCGAATAGGGTAGGAAAATGGAGATCGAATACATTCCCTGGAGCAAACTGGATGTTGCCTCGCTCATATTTGAGCCGTGTGTAGCCTTCTAGATCCTCTCGCAGATCGTTCCATGTGACGTCGTAGCCCATTTCCGCAAGGGTAAGCGAAAAGTTTCCTTGCGCCGCAGCGATGTCGAGGATCTTTGCACCAACAGGTAGAGCGCCCGCTAGTAGGCGAATTGTTATCCTCCGACGATTGTCGTAAGCGTATGCGTAACCACGATTGCTGATCTCACCGTAAACCTCTTCAAGATCATATGGATAGGAAAGCTTCCATGATTCAGGCCAGTGATCCTCGATAAATACGCGTCTCATAGTTTGGCTGGGTGAATACTTAGACCACGTGGACACCAGTAGTTGTTAGCTGCTCCGTATCCCAACGCGAAAGTGGCTTATTTTAAAGCATTTCGACATAGGCTGGCGAGGCATGTCACTACTTTTTTAGAGATGGAGATACGAGTGCCCAGTGGCATTCCGTCAGTGCAGCAAAGTTTGATCAGGTTCGTCAGACGTTTCTCATGCCGGTAGGCAAACGCGAGTGCTGCCCATTCACCGGATGGCGAGGCGTCGCGTCCCTTGGTCGCTAGGTTCGCGGCCATCACCTTCAACATCTCAAAGGCGCGATGGCGGTAG
>Ga0335394_10009946_pt1 | contig 10717 bp, 7 predicted proteins | sample MAT03_FD_205741 | JGI IMG/M metagenome (GOLD analysis project Ga0335394, IMG submission 205741) | Freshwater microbial communities from Lake Fryxell liftoff mats and glacier meltwater in Antarctica - MAT-03 (spades assembly) (version 2) ... | reverse complement strand
TGGCCTTCCCAAGATCGCCATCCGATTCTTTCTTCAAACGATCCGCAAACATCGTACTCGCCTTCTCAATCTCCGGGCTGTTCATCAGGAACAATCCCTGCGGCGCTGTCACGGTCTGCGTCCGCACCGGACAAGGCGCACGCCCGTCATCGACATCGAAAGATTGCAAAAAGTTCGGCACAACTTCCCGGCTCGTCGAGAAGCCGCGAACGATATAAGCGCCACGCCGATTCGCCTTCGTCTCAGGCATCGCAGGCCCCCGGCGTCCCAGCGGCGCGCGGCTCTCAATATCGAACGACGGTCCGCCTAAAGTGGTATCGAGGTTTCCGGCCGCCGTCAGGATCGAATCCCAAATCGGTTCCGCCTCCAGCCGCTGCAAGCGGAAACTCCACAGGAACCGTCCCGATGGATCGAGGTTCAAATTCTTCTTCATCTGCGCTTTATCGCCCGAACTCGCCAGCCTGTAGACGTTCGAAGTCATCATCAGCTTGTGCATCGCCTTTTGGCTATACCCCTGCGCGATGAACTCCGTCGCCAGCCAATCGAGCAGCGGCTGACTCGCCGGCCGCCCGCCCATCAGTCCGAAATCGCTGGGCGACTTGTGCAGTCCCTCGCCGAAATGCCACTGCCACAAACGGTTAACAGCCACCCGCGCAAACAGCGGGTTTTCCTGCGCCGTCAACCAATCGGAGAAAGCTTCTACCCGGCCCTCGCGGAAGTCCATTTCGCCGCTATAAAAGGGCCAGCCGGGCTCCACCGGGTTGTTCTTCTCCGGCCGTTCCGGGTCGCCGCTAGTCAGGATGTAACTCTTCTCCCGTTCCAACCCGTGATCCGCCTCAACAGTCCAGAATGCAGGCAAATCTTTCACCATGCCGCGCCGCCCACCGCCCGTCACCTGGTTCAGCTTCGCGCGTAATTCCCGGTAAGTGGCCTTGTCCGAGGCCGTCATCACCTCTTCGATCTTGTCCGAATCGATGCGGAGCACAGGGAAATAGTCGTCGGCAATCTTCTGCTCAGCCGGCGTCCGCGCCTTTTCCTTCTTATTAATAATGGCTCGTACATCGGCCGGCAGCATCGCCACCCGATCGGCGTAAAGTTTGGCGCGATACGGTTCAACAAACGCATTCATCGGTGCTTCCGCCGCCACGCGCAGCTTCTCATAATCTCCAAGCTGCTTCCCATAAACAATCAGTTCAGCCGGCGTCGCCAACGTCTGCTTCTTGATCACCAGCGGATCGAAAAGCGCCTTCATCGCGTAAAAATCCTTCTGCCGGATCGGGTCGAACATATGATCGTGGCACTTCGCGCAGCCGACCGTCATTCCCATGAAAGCAGTCGAAACCGTTTCAACCGCGGAAATCTGCAACTCGCCAAGTTCTTTGCTATCCCGGTTTACCGCGCCGCGCGCGAGAAACCCAAGCGCAAACAAATCGTCCGGCCGCCGTTCCAATGGTGCTCGACGTCCCACCGCCGCGATCGTCGTCCGCTCTGTCGTCCGATATCCAGTCAACTGAGCCCGAACGAATTGGTCGTACGGCACATCGCTATTAACCGCATTGACCACCCAATCCCGCCAGTAATGAATTCCCGGCGCCGCATACATTCTCTCTTCAGCATCCGCGTAACGCAGAACGTCCAGCCAGTGCCGGCCATAGCGCACTCCGTACTGCTCGCTCGCCAGCAGTTTATCGATCAGCTTTTCATAAGCGTCCGGCGACTTATCGCTCAGATAAGCATCCTGCTCCGCAGGGCTCGGCGGAATCCCGATAAGGTCCATATAGACCCGGCGCAAAAGCGTCCGCTGATCAGCCGGACCCACCGGCGTCACGTTCTTGGCCGTATACAGCGCCCGCGCAAACGCGTCGATCGGATTGCCCGCCGCGCCAGGCACGGCCGGTCGAACCACCGGCTGCAGGGCCCACAGTTTGGGCCGATTCGCCATCGACGGAACCACCGGCATTTTGGGTTTAGCGGCGGCAGCGGCTTTCGGCGCCGGCTTCTTCCCCGTTTCGGCCCCGGAGACCAGTAAGCATCCCGCCAATGCGAAGACGGTCGCCTGAAGATGAATACGCATCAATGTTGGCTCCAATATAGATGATGCCGTTGAAGGCCGAAAAATTACAAGGCACTAGTCGATTACTGCGGCCGCGACCATTTCCAGCACCCGGCGCAAGCCGTCATCTGTCCCAATCGGTCCGTCGCTAAACTGGCTGCGCGCCGCGGGCTTCCAACCGTCGCGCGATCCATCGTACGGATATTCCTGCTTCAAACCCGTCCGCGCCGGATTGTACTGCCCATCGTCGCCTGACATTTTGTAAATCACCATGTCGAGCGAAGGGATCACCACCAAACCATGCCCGCCGCCGCCGGACTTGAAGAACGCGTCCTTCGGAGCGCCCGCCACGTGCCCATCGGCGTTAACTTCCCACATCAGGCTCATCGGCGCGTGGGTGTTCCACTTCGTCGGCTTGCCGCATAACTCGATGTAGCTCGCCGGAATGATCTGCTCTTTGCCCCAGCGGCCTTTCTTCAAAATGGCATAAAGAAATCGCAAATGATCGGACGACCGCAAAGCAATATCGCCGCCTGCCGGAGTATGCGCCAAAACATTTTCACCGCGCCGCATCGCCCACGCCCACTGGCCCCATCCCAGCGGCTTGGCGAGCCTCTTGTCCACATACTCATGCAATTCCATGCCCGTCAGGTTGCGCAAAACAATCGACGCGACATGCGGAGAAGAGGAAGCATACGAATAACCATCGCCGGGTTTGGTCCAAAGCGGGGTCCGTAGCGCCGCCAGATCCTGGCCCAACTGCGTCGCCAGCCGCGGAACCGGCGTCAGTTTAACCGCCGGTACGCCGTTCACAAATCCGGGATTGCCGCCTTCTCCATGAAACCCCGAAGACATCGAAAGCAACTGGCCCAGCGTGATGTCGGCCTTGGCCGGATCATCCAGCGGCATCGCTTCCGGCAGGTATTTGGCGTTAAACACCTTGGTATCGAGCCCCTCCGGAATCCGCGCCTTCTTCTCATCGAGCATGATACCCGAAGCGATACTCGTATAAGCTTTGCCGACTGACGCCGTAGCCGGAATTGCCTCCCGATGCCCGCGCCCGTAGTAACGCTCATAAACCAGATAGCCGTGGCGAACGACAAGCAACCCGCCGTGTTGACTACTGCGCGTTGCGTACTCAAAAGCCTGGTCCAGCTTCTTAACGTCCAACCCCGCCGTCTTGCGAATAGCGGACGCATCCTTCAACGTTCGCCATCCGCCCGCGCTGTCGGGCTTCGGGAAGTACTCCTCCCCGAAACCAACAGCAGCGGCCACCATAATTAGGAATAAGTACCGCAATTTAGAAGCTCACCCGCAGGCTGAATTGCAAATTGCGCGGCAGATTCGATTGCGGATTCGAGAATGTACCGAAGTTCGCATTAGTAATCGCCGTATTCAGGCCGCCCAGCAAATGCCGGTTGCCCACATTAAACGCCGACGCCCGGAACTCGATGATGTTCTTCTCACTCTGGCCGAACTGGAAGTTCTTGCTGGCCGCCAGATCTTCACCAAGCTGCGACGGCTGGCGCAACTGCGAAATCGTCGCCGGCACATCACCGTAGTTAAAGTTCGCCGGCTGCACAAATGCCGCCCGATTCAAATACGCGCTCAACGGATTCGTCGGATCCCAGTTAGCATTCACCAACGGCTGACCGGGAACGTAGTTGCACCGTGCCGCGCCGCCCCCCGCCATCGTCTGGGCGCAACCGCCGACGCCGAAGGAAGTCCCGCTCTGGTAGCGGTGGACGCCCGAAACAATCCAGTTGCCCACAATGCCGTTTACCACCGGTTGCATATTCGCCCCGAATGCCTTGCCCTTGCCAAACGGCAAATCGTAGACATAGGCCATCGTGAAAATATGCGGACGATTGTCGCCGCTCACAACCTTCTCCGCTGTCCGATTGTAATAGTTCTGCCCGCCCGTGCTCACCAGCGCCTTGGAGAAGGTGTACGATGCCATCGCCCACAGTCCCTTGGAATAGCGCTTTTGGAAACTCGTCTCCAAGCCGTTATACGTGCTGTGGCCGTTCTGCGTCGTCACCGATCCGAATCCGCTGTACTGCGGGAACGGCCGCAACGCCTGCGAAAGCGTCAAATTCTGCGGGAAGCTCGCGTAAGGCAGCTTGAACCCGGAAGCGACAACAATCGGATTGTTGATCACCGAACTCACCGGACTGGTGAGCAGGTTGCCATAGATTCCGAAATATTTCGGATCCAGCTGATTAAAGTCAAAACCGCTCTGCAGCTTGATCCCGTAATTGGCATGGAAACTCGTCCGCAGCAACGTCGACGGCGTAAAGCTGTGCTCCACCGTCAGGTTATAGTCCGCGTAATAACCCGGCTTGCCGGATTCGCCGGTCTTGTACGTCGGGCTGCCGTTCACAACCAATCCCGGATTCTTCTGCGGCGGCCGTTGGCCCTCGACGAAGGCCCGGAAACGGGGGGAATCAAGCCCTTGCTGCTGCGTAAACGAAATACCGTTCGACAAGTTGTTCGCGATGGAACCGAAGCCGCCCCCGAAGCCCTGAATACCGTTATCGGCGTTGCCGTCCTCACGGATAATGTCCCACATAATCGCGCCGCCGCCCCGAACTACCGTCTTCGAGCTCACTTGATAAGCGAAGCCCAATCGCGGAGCCCACGCGTTTTTCCGGGTATCGAGCAGGATCGGCCGATCCTCCGAAGCGAACTCCAACGCGCCCAGAATCCCATTCGCGTTCGGATTCGGAATCGTCGGATTGAAGTTGCTGTTCTGCAATTTCGCTTCCCGCCGCGGCAGGCTATAGTCGTACCGCAGTCCAAGGTTCAACGTAAGCTTCCTGCTGATCTTGAAGTCGTCCTGAACGAATCCGGCGTAGTATTTGTACCGGTAATCGATATCCGCCCCAAAGTTGAACGAACCGCCGCTCGGCAGCCCCAGCAGGAACGCCGCGAATCCAATCCCATTCTGTCCGGCCACCGAAGGATTGCCTGTCGCCGCGGCGTTATAGCTCAACGTTCCGCCGCAATTGTTACAGTCCAGCCGGCGATAGCTCAACGAAATGAAGCTGCCGCCAATCTTGATATTGTGCCGGCCCTTCGCCCACGAAAGCGCATCGGTGATGTTCAGCGTTTTGCTCGGCGATTTGGTATCGACGCTGCCGCCATAATTGCCAAACTCCGTATTGTACTTCGTGTACGCCCCCGTCTTCTCGGCGCCGGAACCGGTCAGGCCGGGCAACCGTGTCGCCGCGCGATACGATTCAGGCAGACCAAGGTTCGGACCTTCCCCCAACTCGCGTTGGTTGATTCCCAGCGTGAAGTGGTTCAGCAGCGTATTCGTAATCGTGTAGTCGCTGCCGAAGCGCCAATACTTAATGTGGCCAAACTCCTGGAAAGCCTCCGCCAACGGACCGGGAATCGGTCCGGCCAGCGGATAGCTGTCGAAATACTGCCGGCTGAACATCCCGTTCACGCGGAATTTATCGGTGACCATATGGTCGCCCTTGATCGAATAAACCCCCTGCCATGCGCCGGGCGTGCGCGAGCCGTTATTGCGGATGAACGTGTTGTTGAAAACGACGTTCGGACTGTCCGGCTGGGGCAAATACTTAAAGATCTCCTTCGCCACCGGGCCGATGCGTTCGGGGCAGATCACGTTCAATACGCCGTTGCACGACATTGGCCGGCGGTCGTTGGCGTTGGCGATGATGTTGCCGCTCGCGTCCAACGGATCGTACAAAGGAACCATCGCGCCGCTGGCGTTTGTATAACGGCGGAAATCGCCGTTGCGGAATTCATTGATCGGCAACGAAGTCAAACCGCTGCTGCTGTAGTTCTTGGCCCGCGACCGTTCGCCGGCGAAGAAGAAGAACGTCTTGTTGCGCCCGTCATAGACCTTAGGAATGAAAATCGGCCCGCCGATATTCGCCGCCTCCACGTGCTGACGCCGCACCGTTTCACCGCGTGCCGTTGTGCCCCAGAAGAAGCCCTGTGCATTCAACTTCTCATGCCGCAGTTGGAGCATCGCCGATCCATGCAGTTGGTTCGTCCCGGACTTGGTCGTGAAGTTCAACACGCCGTTCGAAGCCCGGCCGAACTCAGCCGAGTAAGCCGACGTCTGCACCTTAAACTCTTCCACTGCTTCCGCGCTAACCACGCGCATCTGCGGATCGTTCCGCCGTTCGCTCATCGATTCCGCGCCGTCCACCAGCAAGCTCGCACCGTTCGCCTGCCCGCCTGCGATCCTCGGCGCACCGCCGGTCGTATCCGGGTCGCTCGTCAGGTTCATCGAAACCCCGGGAGCCAAACTGGCAAATGCCAGATTGCTGCGCAAACCGCCATTGATAAACAGCGGCAACTGCTGAATGGCCTTGTTGTCCACTACCGTTCCCAAATCGCTGCGATCCGTCTGCAGCAACGGCGTCGTCGAGGTCACTTGAATCGTCTCGTTCACCGCGCCCAACTGCATCTGAATATCTAACCGCGAAGTCGTGTTGACCTGCACTACGACATTCGGCGCTTCCGCCTTCCGGAACCCTGCCTTCTCGGTAACAACGCTATACTTCCCGGCGGTTAACGACAGGAACGTATACGTCCCTTCCGTGTTCGTCTCCACGGTGGCCGTCTGCCCCGTCGCCGGGTTCGTCAGCGTAACCTTCGCCGCCGGCACAATCGCGCCTGAAGTGTCGGCCACCTGTCCGGTGATCGTTCCGCGGTCCTGTCCAAAAAGGACGGCGCTACCGAGCAATAAGAGAAAAACTTCGAGGTTTCTTAATTTCACAAACTTCTCCAGGAACTTGCTGCGGTCGAAACACTTTTGGGGCGCCGGCTTCGGGTCCGGTGCGCTGCGGCGTGCGGATCGGGTCTCCGCGAGGACTCTACAAGGTTCGGGTCGTTACGCAGATCGATAGACTCTCCAATGCGAAATGGTTAGTGAAGTGAGTCTTTCGTCGCCCAACGCTCCGGACAACGAGCCAGGGCAACCATCTCCGTCTAGTATAAATGAACTATTTGAAATTTCTCTCGAATCCGAGGCCCCGTGCGTAGTTCAGATCAGCTACCTCGAGTCCTCTGGTTTTCCTGCGCTATTTGATCGCGGTTTTGAGTAGACAGACTATTCTGCGCACCAGTTGCTCGAAGCAATCCACTTGGTCCACGCCAGAAAGCGCTACTTCCCGCTCGATATCGCCGCACGCCTCACTCAGCGCATGGCACGGTCAAACCTGACCCCGCGAGAGCTTCAAGTACTCCAATTCGTAGCCAAGGAACAAAGAGATCGGCCGCGTCTTCGGGATCAGCGCCAACACCGCCCGCAACCACGTCAACACCGAAGCCGCCACCATCGCCATGCGCCAGGGCCTCGGCTCCCTTACCGGCTAACGAGCCTACTTACCGCGAAACCGGAACGTCAGCCACACCGAAAATGTCACCGGATACCCCGGCGTTCCATGAATCCCCGTCAACGCCGCCCCGCCCGCATACGGCCGCGATTCAATGTAGTTCTGCGTCTCGTAGTAGCGCCGGTTCGTGAAGTTGTCCACCGAAAACAGGAAGTCCGCATGGCGGTTCACTCGTCGCACCAGGCTCATGTCGAACACCGTGTGCCCGGCTGCGCGAATACCCGCGTCTTCCTGGTCCAGCCGGTAGCCCCCGCCGTAGCGGCGCGAATCTTCCCGCCCTCGCCTGCGTCCAGGAAACCGAAGCGGTCCAGCGCTCCCGAATTCACCAGATCCAACGGAATCTGGCCGGATGAATTGTAGGCGGTCAACCCCCCATTGAACTTGAAGCCCACGCTCCGCCGGTTGCTCAGCCGGCGCGTCACATTGGCCGTCAGGTTGTCACGGCGATACCCCAGCGCTTTAACGAACGGGCCGTCGGTATGAGAGCCTTCATAGGCGAAAAAGGAGTCGACGTTTTTCCAGTCGGGGCTAAACGCGAAGAATCCCCGCTGCGTGTTGAACGACCCGCCCTGCATGCGCATGGTGAACTGATCTGGCAGCGATTCGCGCAGCCGGATGTGAACCACGCCCAGCCCGCTGAAGTCGCCATTGAATGAGTTCAGGCGTCAGGCTCTTCAAGCTGCCCAGGTAACCCTGTCCATGCCCCTGCGTCGTCTGGTTCTGCTGAACATTGTCCACCAGAATCTTCATCCCGCCGCTCACGCCACCGTGATCCAGATTAAACCCGAAGCGGCGAATCTCAATCGACTTTCCGCCGCCTTCATGCTGGCCCGCATTTATGCCCGCGTTGAACTGGTGAAATACCTGGTCGTCGCGCGAGAACAGCGTCTTCTCAAAGACCTCTTTGTTCCGATGATCGATCAACGGTTCAACGGGTGACGCATTGATGGTGATGCTTGTATGAACCTTGGGCAATTCCGGTTTTGCCTCTTCCGCCAGGGACGCCATCAACAGGTCCGCGGTGAGTCCAATTTTCTGGCAAATTCGCATTCCTTCCCTGATACGAAATAATCTCCCAAACGGATTGGCGTATCGAAAGGGTATGATTACGAAATCATGCGCACGCGACTCTGCACAGCCGCCGTAATCGCCCTCTTCCCGTTGGCGGCCGGAGAATGGCCCCAGTTTCGCGGGGTAAACAGCTCCGGCGTCTCCGATGAGAAGAACCTTCCGGTCCACTTTGGCCCGAATCAGAACATGGTCTGGAAGACTGCCCTCCCGCCGGGCCACTCCTCGCCGGTTTTTAGCAAAACCCAGATTTTCGTCTCGGCCTACGACAAGGACGGCATCTATCTGTTCGCGCTCGATCGCAAATCGGGCAAGGAGCATTGGCGCAAAACAATTCCCCGTCCGCGCATCGCCGAGCACCACAAGTCATCCACGCCGGCCAGCCCTTCGCCCGTCACCGACGGCGAGAACGTCTACGCCCTCTACAACGACTTTGGCCTCATCTCCTTCGACAAAGCCGGCAAGGAACGCTGGCGTCTCGACCTCGGCGCCATCAATAATCCATTTGGCCTCGGAACATCGCCGGTGCTGGCCGGCAACACCCTCCTTGTTAATATTGATGCCGAAAGCGGCTCGTTCTTCCTGGGCTTGAACAAGGACACCGGCAAGCAAAAGTGGCGCCGGGAACGGCCCGACTTCACTCGCGGCTTCTCCACGCCCGTTCTCTACAAACCTGCCAACGAACCCCAGCAGGTATTGATCGCGGGCTCCTATTCGCTCGTTGCCTACGCCGTCGAAACCGGCGAACCCATCTGGTGGGTCAACTCGCTCACTTGGCAGTTGAAGCCCACGCCGGTGATCCATGGCGACACCGTCTATGTCCTCGGCTGGGCCGGCGGCTCCGACGAAGGCGCGCAGGAAAATGTCCCCGATTTCCCCGAAATCCTCAAAACCCGCGATACCAACAAAGACGGCAGGCTGACCAAGGAGGAGATCGCCGACGAACGCTTAACCAAGGACTGGGCGGCCATGGATCTCGACCGGACCGGCTTCGTCGAGCTGCGCGACTGGAAGATGTACCAGCGCCGCAAGGAGGTGGTGAATGCCGTCAATGCCATTCGCCTTGGCGGCCGCGGCGACATGACCGATAAGTCCGTCCAATGGCGCTATTACAAGTCACTGCCCAATGTGCCATCACCGCTCTACTTCGAAGGCGTTCTCTATCTAACCAAGGAAGGCGGCATCATGACCGCGCTCGACGCCGCGACTGGCAAGGTCCTTAAACAGGCCCGCTTGACCGGCGCCCTCGGCGACTATTTCGCCTCGCCCGTTGCCGCCGACGGCCGCATCTATACGACCTCGCAAGAGGGCAAAATCGCCGTGATCAAGCCCGGTCCCGAATGGGAAATCCTCGCCGTGAATCCGATGAACGAACCCATCAATGCCACTCCCGCCTTTGTCGACGGCCGCATCTTTATCCGCACCCACGAGCATCTCTACTGCTTCGCCCTCCAATAACCCGCGATGTCACGACTATTTCTCCTTTTCGCACTCCCGCTGCTCGCCGCGGACTGGCCGCAGTACCGCGGTCCAAACGCTATCGGCGTAACTGCCGATCGTAACCTTCCCGTCGAGATGGGGCCGGAGACGAACGTGGTCTGGAAGACCGCCGTGCCTCCGGGTCACTCGTCGCCGATCCTCGCCGGCCCCCGGATCTTCCTGACCGCCGTGGACCTTGAGGCGCTGTTCACCATCGCCTACGACCGCGCGACCGGCAAGGAACTCTGGCGGCGCGAAGCCCCGCGACCCCGCAAAGAGGCGTTCCAGAAGACCAATTCAGCGGCCTCCGGAACTCCGGCCAGCGACGGCAAAATGGTGGTCAGCTTCTTCGGCGACTACGGTCTGGTGGCCTATTCCGTGGAAGGGAAACCGTTGTGGCAGATGCCGCTCGGCCCGTTCAACAACGCCAACGGCCACGGCTCATCGCCAGTGATCGTCGACGACATGGTGCTGCTGGTTTGCGATCAGGACACCGACTCTTATTACTTGGCCATCGATAAGGTGACCGGCAAGGTCCGTTACAAAGTGGAGCGCCCGGAGACGACCCGCGGCTACGTCACCCCCTCGGTCTGGCGGCCCGCCAAGGGCTCCGCCGAACTGATCGTTCCCGGCGCCTACATCACGACCTCCTACGAGCTCAAGACCGGCAAAAAGCTATGGTGGGCCGGCGGTATGGCGTGGCAACTGAAGGGCGCGCCCGTCATCGTTGGCGACA
>Ga0335394_10009944_pt1 | contig 10718 bp, 8 predicted proteins | sample MAT03_FD_205741 | JGI IMG/M metagenome (GOLD analysis project Ga0335394, IMG submission 205741) | Freshwater microbial communities from Lake Fryxell liftoff mats and glacier meltwater in Antarctica - MAT-03 (spades assembly) (version 2) ... | reverse complement strand
CGCCTTGGCCGTGGGCACCAGTTCGCGGCCGTCCCGCAGCAGGTACTTTTCGGCGATCAGGCCCTCAATCGTCTGCGCCCGCGTGGCCGGGGTGCCCAGGCCTTTTTCCTTCATCGCGTCGCGCAGCTCTTCGTCGTCGATCAGCTTGCCCGCGCCTTCCATGGCCGACAGCAGCGTGGCCTCGGTGTAGCGCGCGGGGGGTTTGGTCTTCAGCGCGGCGACATCCACAGTCTCGGCGCGCACCTGCTCGCCCGGCGCCACGGCCACCAGGTTGGCACTGCTTTCGCTGCCTTCCTGGGCTTCTTTGCCGTAGACGGCCAACCAGCCCGGCTTGACCAGCACACGGCCGTTGGTCTGGAAGCGGTAGGCACGGCCAGCTGCCTTGATCTCGCTGATGCGCGTGGTCACCATGAATTCAGCCGAGGGGTAGAACACCGCCAGGAAACGCTTGACCACCATGTCGTAGAGCTTGGCTTCGATCTCGGTCAGGCTGCGCGGCGCTTGCAGCGTGGGGATGATGGCAAAGTGGTCTGACACCTTGGTGTTGTCGAACACGCGCTTGGTCGGCTTGATGTAGCCCTCGTTCAAGGCCACACGGGCGTGTCTGGCGAGCTCACGCAACGGCCCGGGCAGGTCTTCACTGGCGATCATCTCGAAGGTCTGCTTGACCGTCGGCACATAGTCTTCCGGCAGCGCGCGCGAATCGGTGCGCGGGTAGGTCAGCACCTTGTGTTTTTCGTACAAAGCCTGGGCCAGTGACAGCGTGGTCTTGGCCGAAAAGCCGAAGCGCGAATTGGCCTCGCGCTGCAAGGTGGTCAGGTCGTACAGCAACGGGCTGGCCTGGGTGCTGGGCTTGGCCTCTTCGCTCACCGTCGCCGGCTGGCCCACACAGGCCCGGGCAATCGCGTTGGCGTCGTCGGCGGCCCACAGGCGGTCAGCGCGCGCCTCGGGGTCGTCGGGGTTCTTCCTGAAAGCCGGGTCGAACCATTTGCCGTCGTACTGGCCGGCCACGGCGTCGAAGCTGGCCTTGACTTCCCAGTACGGCCGCGCGACGTGTTTGCGGATCTTCTCTTCGCGTTCGACCATGATCGACAAGGTCGGTGTCTGCACCCGGCCGACGGTCGTGAGGAAAAAGCCGCCGTCGCGCGAATTGAACGCCGTCATGGCGCGGGTGCCGTTGATGCCGACCAGCCAGTCGGCCTCGGAGCGGCTGCGCGCGGCGTCGGCCAGGCCCTGCATCTGGCTGTCACTGCGCAGCTTGTCGAACCCATCGCGAATGGCCTGCGGTGTCATGCTTTGCAGCCACAGCCGGCTGATCGGTTTGACGGTCGGCTTCTTCTCCGAATTGGCTGCGTACTGGACGATCAAGCGGAAGATCAGCTCGCCCTCGCGCCCGGCGTCACAGGCGTTGATCAGCGCGGTCACGTCTTTGCGCTTGACCAGCTTCACCACCGCGTTCAGCCGAGTCTTGGCCTTGTCGATGGGGGCCAGGTCAAAGTGCGGCGGCACCACGGGCAAATTGGCAAAGCTCCACTTGCCGCGCTTGACGTCGTATTCCTCGGGCGCCTTGATCTCCACCAAGTGGCCGACGGCCGAGGTGACGACGTAGGTCTCGCTTTCGAAGTGGTCGGCGAACTTCTCGAACTTGCCGGCCGTGGGCGTGAGTGCGCGCACGATGTCCTGGGCCACGCTGGGCTTCTCGGCGATGACGATGGTCTTGCTCATGTCTTCCTTTTTCAGCAACGGCACGGGCCCGGCAGATGACGCCAAAAGCCCGTGCCTAGAATTCGCGGTCCTCGCGCGCACGCCTGCACGCCCACGCATGGGCGCACATGCGCCCATGAATTCAATGTACCGAATTCGCCGTCGCCCATGCCCAAGACCCTTTCGCCCGCAGCCAAAGCCGACCCGCGGCGCATCCAGGTGCGCAAAAGCGGGGTGCATGGCAAGGGCATGTTTGCCTTGCGGCCGATCGCCGCCGGCACCCGCCTGATCGAGTACACCGGCGCGCGCATCAGCTGGCCCGAAGCGCTGCGTCGCCACCCGCACGACCCCAGCGATCCCAACCACACCTTCTACTTTCACATCGACGACCAGCACGTCATCGACGCCAACGAAGGCGGCAACGCCTCACGCTGGATCAACCACGCCTGCGACCCGAACTGCCAGGCCGACGAGGTGGACGGCCGCGTCTTCATCCGCGCCCTGCGCGAGCTGCATGCTGGCGAAGAACTGTTCTATGACTATGGCCTGATCATCGACGAGCGCTACACGCCCAAGCTGAAGAAGGAATACGAGTGCCGCTGCGGCGCACGCCATTGCCGGCGCACCCTGCTGGCCCCCAAGCGGCGCTGAAACGGCCGCACCGACGCTTTCTGCCCGCCTGCTGAAAACCGCTCTGCTGCCGTTGCCTGTGCTTCCACCATGAACGCGCCACGCCATGAACTGGCCCTGGATTGGGGTCTGGCGGCGTTGACCAGCGCCCTGCAAGCGGCGTTGCCGGGCGCGGTCGTGGAAGCCTTGGGCCAGGTGGCGTCAACCAACACCAGTCTGCTGGAACTGGGCCGGCGCAGCGTTGGGCCGCTGTTGCCGCGCTTGCTGGTGGCCGAGCAGCAAACGCAGGGCCGCGGCCGGCTCGGGCGGGTGTGGCATGCCAGCCCAGGGGCATCGCTGACGTTTTCGCTGGCCTTGCCGCTGGCGCCGCGCTCCTGGAACGGCCTGTCCCTGGCTGTGGGCCTGGCTTTGGCCCAGGCGCTGGAGCCCGCACCCGCCACCCGCGCCCGCATCGGCCTGAAGTGGCCCAATGACCTGTGGCTGTGGGAAGGCCCGGGCCAGGGCCGCAAGCTCGGTGGGGTGTTGATCGAGACCGTGGGCAGCACCGCAGGCCTGCCGCGCTGGTGCGTGGTCGGCGTGGGCTTGAACATCCGGCCGCAGCCCGAGCACGGGCCCAGTGCCGGCTCGGCGTGTCTGGAAGAGCTGGCTGGGTACGGCGCTGCCGCGCTCACTGCGCCACTCACTGCGCCACTCACTGCACCACTCACGGCACCATTCACTGCGCCACTGACCGCGCCACCGATGGCGCCACCGATGCCGCCACCGATGCCGTCACTCACGGCACCGGCCGTGTTGGCCACACTCGCACCAGCGCTGGCCTTGGCGCTGCAGACTTTTCAAGCAGAGGGCTTCGCGCCGCTGACCGAGGCCTATGCCCAACGCGACGTCTTGCGCGGCCAGGCCGTGGCCACGCTGGAGGCCGGCGTACCGGCACAACAGGGCGTGGCCGAGGGCGTAACGGCCGAGGGCGCCCTGCGCTTGCGTGCTGGCGCCTTGCACCACGTGCTCAGCGGCGAAGTGAGTGTGCGCCTGCAGCCGGGCAGCGGGCCGTCGTACGGCGCCGGTGTTGCCTCAATAACCATACCAAGCGCACCATGTTGAGGGCGCTGGTGCTGGTGCTGGTGGTGGCCAACGTGGCCTTCTTGGGCTGGACTCGAGGGTGGTGGGCGCCCACCTGGCCCGCACCACGCCAAGCCGACAGCGAACCGCAACGCCTGGCCGCCCAGGTTCGGCCCGAACTGATTGCGGTGTTGCCAGCGCCGGCCGCCTCAGCCGCCATCGCAGCGGCCCGTGCGGCAAGCCAGGCGGGTTGTCTGGAAGCCGGGCCAGTGGCTGCGGCTGATCTGGCCGCCGCCGAAGCCGCGCTGGCTGCCGCAGGCATCGCCACCGGCACGTGGGCCCGCGCGGCTGCCAGCGGTGGCGTCTGGCTGCGCTTTGCCAGCACCGACGCCGAACTGCGAGACCGCCTGGACAATCTGGCCGGGGCGACGATGGGCGAGGGCTTCAAGCCCTGCGATATCGGGCGTTGAGTCTCTGTCCGGGCGCCAAGTCAGCCAGCGCTCACCTTCAAGATCGACGACGGCCAAGCGCCAACACACCCACGGCCAGCGCCAACAACAGCAGCCACGGTGCTGACATGGCACCACCGCCGCCACCGCCGCCACCGCCGCCACCGCTGATTGGCGGTGCGGCCGGAGGGACGACGGGCGGGTTGGGGTTGGCAGCCACCGTGACCGCCTGGTCAACGCTGGCCGTAACGCCCAGGTCGTCGCTCAGCGTCAGGCGCGCCGTGAAGCTGCCAGCGCCCGTGGCCGACAGCGTGACTGTGGCGGCATTGGTGGCGCTGGTGATGGACGCAGCTGTCGTGCCAGCGTCCACCACGCTCCAGTTCCAGGCGACGATGCTGCGCCCGGTGTTGGTACTGCTGCCACTGCTGGACAAACTGATGGCACTGCCCGCCGTGGGCGTGGTGGTGGTGACGGTGATGCGCGCCACCAGGCTGGCCACGGCCTGCACGGCTGCACCGGCGTTCAACATGCCGGCGCCACAAAAAGCGGTGTTGCAGTAGCACTGCAACTGCTGGACGCTGCTGCTGGGCGCTGTGCACTGGCCCACGACCGTGCCGTCGCCGTTGTCGCCACCCGTGGTGGGGAACGGCCGGGCGGTGTTCTGCAGGACGTTGAGAACCCCGGTGGGTGTGAGGCCGGGCTGGGCCGAAAACATCAAGCCCACCGTGCCGGCTACCAAGGGCGAACTGAAGCTGGTGCCGACCGTCACGTCAAAACTGTCGGTGTAGTTCGATGTCGCCGGCGCCTGGGTACCGTCGTTGGTGGCCGCCAGGATCGGGTACAGGCAAGGCGAGCCGGGGGTGATGTTGATGCAGTTGCCACCCGGCGCAGCGATGGAGACCTGGGTCCCCAGATCCGAGAACCCGACCTTGGTGCCGACATGGCGCAGCCCCAGGACCGCGATCACCCCGCGACAGTTGGCCGGTGTGCCCACCGGACCGCCGGCACCATTGCCCGCCGCCGCCACGATGACCGTGCCACGCGCCAGGATCTGGTCGACCACGCTTTGGTAAGAGGCGCTGCAGGCCCCCGTGCCGCCCAAGCTCATGTTCAACACCTTGGCTGGGTTGGGGTTGTCCGGCACGCCGGCCACGTTGATGCCGGCGGACCACAACATGGCAGCCTGGATGTCACTGTCCACCCCAAAACACTTGCCCAGTACCCGCACCGGCAGCACGCGAATGCCGGGCGCTGTGCCGGCCATGCCGATGCCGTTGTTGGTGGCTGCGCCGACCAGGCTGGCGGTGGACGTGCCGTGCCAGCTGCTGCTGGCCACGCTGCAACCGCTGAACTTGGGGGTGCGTGATTCGGCCGCAGTGACCCAGTCACCGGTGTCGCTGGGGTCGGCGTCACGGCCGTCAGCGTCATTGCCGACCACGCTGTCGGCCACGAAGTCATAACCCGGCAGCAGGCGCCCGCCGCTGGCCACGCGGCCGAGGTCGGGATGCTCGAAGCGCACGCCGGTGTCGAGCACCGCCACCACCACGGCGGCGCTGCCCTGGGTGCGGGTCCAGGCGGTTTCGATGTCGATGGACGACTTGACCACGCTGTCGGGCGCACGCAGGTACCACTGGCCGCTGGCAGGCCCGTTCGGGCGCACGCTGGCTGCAGCGGCGGCGTAGAGCGGGTCGTTGGGCGGGGCGTTGGGCGTTAACAGGAAGCGCTTGCGCCCGTTGACCTCGGCAAACTCGACGTCTGGGTCGGCCGCGAGTTCACGCGCCAGGGTGGCCGCGTCCACGCCAACAGCGCGGACCACCTGAGAACGCTCGTCGATGGCGCTGCCAGCCAGCAAGGCCCGGCCGCGGCGCGCGCCCAGCAGGTTGGCGCGCTGCGTCAGTGCGTCACCCACGGCGGCCCGGTCGGCGCCGGCCGCCAATGCATGCCGACGCATGACCGAGGCATCGGCCTTGAAGCGCACGATGACTTCGTCTTCCAACGGCGCCAGGGCGGCGCGAGTGGGTGGGTTCTTCGGTGTCTTCGACACTGCCGGCGCGGCCCAGGCAATGGACCAAGCGGCAAGACACGTCAGGGCCAGCGGCAGGGCCGCCACACGCAGTGCAATCTTCATGCGTTCCAGTTTAGGTGCGCGCCCGGCAACGTGCCCATGCGGGCGAAAACTCGGTGTACTGCGGCCAGACGTGGCGTGACGTTGGTTACGCCGGGTTGAGCGTCAATTGCCCTGGTTTTTCTGCCCAGTTCCGAAGGCGAGTCCCGCACAACGGGTGGCGGTCAAAAAAACGCCCGGCCGTTCCCACGTTTTGTCATTCCACTCGGGGCGCGACGGCCGCTTCGACTCGGTTCGGGGGCGCTTGTCAGCGCGCCATCACCTGCACCATTTCCAGCACCTTGTTGGAGTAGCCCCACTCGTTGTCGTACCAGGCCACGACTTTCACGAAGGTGCTGTCCAGGGCGATGGAAGCATCGGCGTCAAACACGCTGGTGCAGGGCTCGCCACGGAAGTCGGTGGCCACCACCTTGTCCTCGGTGTAGGCCAGCACGCCCTTCATGGGGCCGGCTGCCGCGGCCTTCATGGCGTTGCAGATGTCGGCGAAGCTGGCTTCACGCACCAGTTCAACCGTCAGGTCGACCACGCTGACGTCGCTGGTCGGCACACGGAAGGCCATGCCCGTGAGCTTCTTGTTCAGCTCGGGAATGACCACGCCCACGGCCTTGGCCGCACCGGTGCTGCTGGGAATGATGTTTTCCAGGATGCCGCGGCCACCGCGCCAGTCCTTGTTGCTGGGCCCGTCGACGGTTTTCTGGGTGGCGGTGGCGGCGTGGACCGTGGTCATCAAGCCGCGTTTGATGCCAAAGCTGTCGTTCAGCACCTTGGCAATCGGCGCCAGGCAATTGGTGGTGCAACTGGCGTTGCTGATGATGGCCTGGCCGGCGTACGTGTTGTCGTTGACGCCGAACACGAACATCGGTGTGTCGTCTTTGCTGGGCGCACTCTGGATGACCTTCTTCGCCCCGGCGTCGATGTGCTTCTGGCAGGTCTCCTTGGTCAGGAACAGGCCCGTGGCTTCGACCACCACATCGGCCCCGACCTCGCCCCAGGCGAGTGCTGCCGGGTCCTTGTGCTGGGTCAGGCGGATGCGCTTGCCGTTGACGACCAGTGTGTCACCGTCCACCGCAATGTCGCCCTTGAAGCGGCCGTGCACGCTGTCGTACTTCAGCATGTAGGCCAGGTAGTCGGGCTCAAGCAGGTCGTTGATGCCGACGATGTTGATGCCGGGGAAGTTCTGCACGGCGGCACGAAACACCATGCGCCCGATGCGGCCGAAGCCATTGATGCCAACGTTGATGGTCATTGTGTTTGCCTGTCAGTTGTGGAGTGAAATGAGGACGAATTTTCGTCGTAATCGTCCAACGGTTGGTTGCCCCAGCGGGGGCGCAACCACGACATCAAGGTGCGCAAATGCGGTTGAGCTGGTCGTCGGACGCCAGCGCTCGAAAGTCCGACAGGTTGAAGGTGTAGATGCGTTCGGCCGAAGACCGCGCGGCGCAAGCCAGCAACAACGCGTCATAGATTTTTGCCCCACTGAGGCCGCGGACCTGCATCACGGTCAGCGCTGCCAGGTACTCGGCTTTCCCCGCCGGCACCAGCGTGCAGTGTTTGAGGATGTTGTCGCGGATGATGCTCGTGGCCTCGCTCGGGTGCACGCGTGGCAGCACGGGCAGGCGCGTCAGTGCGGCAAAGGCCTCGGCAATCGAATGAACGCCGATGTATCCGTCATCAGCACCTGTGGTCACCCGGCGAAAAGCCTCGAAAGCCGGAACGTGGTGCGGATGGCTCAGAGCTGACGCTGCGACAAGCACGCTGGTGTCAAAAAAGACCCGCATCAAACCTTCCAGGCGTTGACGTCACGCTCGTCGCGAACGGCGTCGACGGCTTGCGACCAGTCCACCGACCCACTGCCTCTACCCTGGTGCACCCACAGGCCTGCGCGCTGTTTCATCGAGGGCCGCTCGGCCACCGGCCTCAACAAGATGCCTTCAGCGCTGGTAACCAGCTCCAGCTCGGTGTTCGGCGTCAATTGAAACTCAGCCCGGACGTTCTTGGGCAGTACGACCCGACCCGCTTTGTCGATAGTGATGATCATGCCGCGGACAGTACCATTTGCCAGTGCGAATGGCAATTAGACGCTGTTCCGATGGCGATTTCACGTGAGTCCAGTGGTCAGGCCCGACCTGCTGTGAGATGAATTCGGTCGGGTCAGCGCCGACCCACGCAGCCGCTCAGCGTTCGCGTGTGGCCGTTGCGATCAAGCTTTCAGGGGTTAACTGCTGGGTTGGATGTCGAGCCTGGCGCAGGGCACGCGCAGGGTGGTGGAGTCGGCGAAGACCGAGTCCAGGGTGTTGCCAGGAATGTCCAGCTCAGCCGCTGCCAGCCAGCGCATCAAAGGGCGACGCGCCGGATTGCGATTGTCCAACTCGCGCACGTCGTTGGGCATGAAAGGTTGCCGGTACTGCAGCCTCAGATCAAACGGGCAACCCATGGTGCTGAGGTCGAACAGCAATCGCTGTCTCTTGATGTCTTTGACTGAACTCAAGAACTGCATCAAGCCCAGGGGCTTGAAGCCGTAGCTGCCGCCTTCCAGCCGGAATACAAACACAGCGGTGGCCTCGACCGGCGCGCCCTCATGGCAGGCCATGCGGTAGCCGCTGACCCAGGGGGTCACAGCCTGCACCAGAGGCTGCGTCCCGGGCCTGGCGAACACTTCAATGCTGGGGGCTTGGTCGGGCGCACTGAAAACCATGCGCACCAGGACGCGACCCTGCAACCCGCTGCGCAGAGCGCTGGTCGGGTAGACGGGCGGCTTGTTGCGCTCGGGATGCGCAAGGCAGGCCAGCAGGCTTTGCCGCCTTTCGTCATCGGCGTCCCGCGGTGGCGCCCAGGTCACCCGCTGACTGTCGGGCTTGAAAACATAGTCGAAGACCAGCCGCACCGGGCCTGACTTGCTGTCCAGACAAGGCACTCGGTAGTTGCGCACGTGGTCTTTGACGGCTGCCACGAACAGCGCTTTGCTCTCTGTCGCAGCCTCGTTGGACTCGTCACCGAGCGCCACTTGCACGTTGACGCCGGGCCGCGCATCGGCTTCGGTGAACACCAGTTCGACCTTCACCCGGCCGGCCAATTGCGCTTTCCAGGCCTGGAAGGGGTACTCGGGTTGAAGCTCAGCGCCGGCCTTCAGCGTCAGGCACGCGAGCGCAGCCGAAGGCTCCAGCGTCACGGTCTGGGCAGCCGCTGGGCCCACGCCCAGCCAGCCCAGCAGCGCCGTGAATATTGCCGCAGCGAGCTTCTTGTCAAGCCCAGCGCCGCGTGTCGAGTCCTGCTTGTTCATCCCAGCCCTCCCAGGCAAAAAAGTTCAGCCCTTCACGACCTTGCGCACCACCGCAACAAGGTTCTCGGCCGTCAGGTTGAAATGTTTGAACAACACCGGCGCCGGCGCGCTTTCGCCATAGGTGTTGATGCCGACCACGGCTGCGCAGCCGTACTTCCACCAGCCGTCGGTCACGCCGGCTTCGATGGCGATGCGCGGCAGCTTCCTGGGCAACACGCTCTTCTTGTAATCCACGCTCTGACGGTCAAAGACACTGGTGCTGGGCATGCTGACCACGCGCACGGCAATCTTCAGCTTCGCAAGTTCAGCTTGGGCGTGCAGCGCCAGTTGCACCTCGCTGCCGGTGGCGATGATCACGGCCTTGGCTTTCTTCGTCAGCCCGACTTCACTGGGCTCGGCCAGCACATAGGCACCCTTGGCGATGTCCTCCAGCCCCGACTTCGGCAGGTAGGGCAGGTTCTGGCGCGACAGCAACAGCGCACTGGGCCGGCCAGCGTTGGCCAGCGCCACCGTCCAGGCCACCGTTGTCTCTGCGCTGTCGGCCGGGCGCCAGACGTCCAGGTTGGGGATCAAGCGCAGGCTGGCCGCATGCTCCACGCTCTGGTGGGTGGGCCCGTCTTCGCCCAGGCCGATGCTGTCGTGCGTGAAGACGTGGATGACGCGGCGCTTCATCAGTGCGGCCATGCGGATGGCGTTGCGGCTGTAGTCGCTGAAGGTCAGGAAGGTGCCGCCATAAGGGATGAAACCCCCGTGCAGGGTGATGCCGTTCATGATGGCGGCCATGCCAAATTCACGCACACCGTAGTTGATGTGGCGCCCGCCGTTGGACCTGCCGTCTGCGTCCATGCGCAGGGCTGGTGTCGCGGCGGTGTTGGTCAGGTTGCTGCCGGTCAAGTCCGCACTGCCGCCCAGCATTTCAGGCAGCGCTGCGGTGAAGGCTTCCAGCGCCAACTGGCTGGCTTTGCGGCTTGCCAGCGTGGCCTGCGCGGTGTGAGCGGCGACGACAGCGTCGACCGCGGTCTGCGCAAAGTTCGCCGGCAAAGCGCCACTCATCCGTCGCATGAGCTCAGCCGCTTTATCAGGGTGCGCAGCGTGGTACGCGGCGAAGCTTTTGTCCCATGCGGCTTGGGCAGTCGCGCCGGCGGCCTTGGCGTCCCACGCGGCATAGGCCGCGCCGGGAATCACGAAGGGCGGGGCAGTCCAACCGAGCGCTTCGCGGGTGAATTTGATCTCTTCGACACCCAGCGCCTCACCATGTGCCTTGGCCGTGCCGGCGCGATTCGGCGAGCCTTTGCCGATGGTCGTTTTGCAGATCACCAGGGTGGGCTTGTCCGCCGCCTGCCGGGCCTGCGCCAGCGCCTGGGAGACAGCCGCCACGTTCTGCCCGTCGATCGGGCCGATGACGTTCCAGCCGCAGGCCTCGAAGCGTTTACTGGCGTCGTCGACGTACCAGGGTTGCACCTTGCCGTCG
>Ga0335394_10009940_pt1 | contig 10719 bp, 11 predicted proteins | sample MAT03_FD_205741 | JGI IMG/M metagenome (GOLD analysis project Ga0335394, IMG submission 205741) | Freshwater microbial communities from Lake Fryxell liftoff mats and glacier meltwater in Antarctica - MAT-03 (spades assembly) (version 2) ... | reverse complement strand
TCGACCGCCTTGGCATTCCATTCTCGGGCGGCGACAACGTGATCCCAGGACAACCCGGTCAGCCACGGCGCCAGGTGAAAAACATGCACTCCGATGTCGTTGATGGTTCCCCCATGCTGGCCGGGCTCAAAATACCACCCGGCGCGAGTTCCCATCCGCAACGGATGTTGTGCCGACACGTTCATTGTGCACACCCTGCCGATTCTGCCGCTTTGAATGATCGAGCGCATTTTCAGGAATGCGCGATTTTCGACCAGATCAAGCTGAGCTCCGAGGCACAGCCTGCCTCCGCGGACGAGTTCGGCGATTTGATCCAATTCCCCCAACTCCGTGCACACCGGTTTGTCGGAGATGACATGTTTTCCCGCACGGAGCGCCGAGATCGCCAGCGATCCTCTCCGCGCGTAAACGTCGCCAATGGCCACCGCTGTGCAAAAGTCGGATTGAAGCAGATCCGCAAAATCCTCATGCGTGAAGGTCACTTCTCCCTCCCTCTCGAGACGGGCACGGGTCGTCGGATCTCCCTCCCAAGTTCCCGCGATCTCGCAGGCCGGATGAGTTTTCGCGAGCCGCCAGAGGGCGAGAATGTGGGGGTGCCGAAAACCGGCAAATGCGAGGCGGTGTGTCATGGTTTAAAGACGGTTTCTACTTTTCCAGAGGCGGCGGAGCGATAAATGGCTTCAACAATCGCCACGGCCCGCCCTGCGTGTCGACCGTCGATAATTCTTGCGGGCTCTCCCCGGATTGCCTCGCAGAATGAGGCAATCTGATGTCGATGCCCCTCGCAAGAAATGGCTTTCGGATCAGACACCGCGCCGCCGACTTGCCCTCCCTCGCCGGAACGAATCGCATCATCCCCTGGAAGCTCGAATTCAAAACGCCAGTCCGTGATCCGGTCGTTCTCCAGAACCGCCGTCCCGCGATTGCCAGACACCTCCAAAGAAAGGTTCAAACCGGGGTAACAGGATGTGGCCGCTTCAATTGTCCCCACCGCGCCGCCTTCGAATCGAACGATCGCCGCGAGCGTGTCTTCGACCTCAATGCCCGGATGTGCCAGTTGCCCGGAGAAGGCGGACACTTCGGTCGGCACCCCACCGAACCACTGGAGGAGATCGACGGCGTGAATTCCCTGGTTCATGAGCGCACCACCACCGTCAAGGTCCCAACGTCCCCGCCAGGTCGAAAGCCGGTAATAATCCGCATCCCTCCACCACTTCACCCTTGCACTGAGGAAAGTCAGACGCCCAAATCGCCCCGCGTCAACCGCTTCACGCAGCGCAGCCGCTCCGGCTCCAAAACGCAAGGGGAAAAAACCCGCGAGGATTCGATTTGAGGCCTCAGCCTCCCCGATCATCCTCCTCACGCGCTCCAAGGAAATCTCCAGCGGTTTCTCGCAGAGCACATGTCTTCCAGCCCGTAGCGCAGGAATAACCGCATCCTGATGCACCCCGCTTGCCGTCGAAACCAAAACCCCTTCGACGTCAGCTTCACCGAGCATGTCCTCGATCTTTGTGAAGGAGCGAGCCCCAAATCTGTCCGCCAGAAGACGGGCCTTCTCCGGGTCCCTTGAGCAGACAGCCGTCAACTTCGCCCCGCTAATCCTCCCGATTGCCTCCGCGTGAGTTTGCGCAATCGCTCCACTGCCCACAATCGCCAGCTTAACCGGTTGAGAATCAACGATCATTGTGCGGGCACGGAAGAACGCAGAGCGTCACTCCAGAGAATGCGGTCATCAAGTGTATTCGCGCCGTAGGACATAGATATGAAACATTGCATGGTTACTGTTTCTGCCCATCACTTCCGCAGAAGGACTCAATATGTCAAACGTAAAGCCGGAGAAATTTTTTTTAGCGCAAGAGCTGAAGGTCTGTCGGTTTGCCTTGCAGTAGCAAGAATTAACTGAAATGTTACATTTTGACCATGTTTGCAGAAGTCATCCCGCAGACCAAGAAGGTGAGTTTGCGCGATGTGGCCAGACTCGCCGGGGTCTCTCCTGCCACTGTCTCGCGAATATTAAACGGGCATGAGAATGTTTCAGGCGAGACGAAAGCCAAAACGCTTCAGGCTATCGCTTCCCTTGGCTATGAGCGGAAGTTGCGTCTGAGCCGGTTTTTTAAGGAACTCCATAATGGGACTCAAACCGTCGGCTATCTGGCGGGCTCCTCCATGCGCCACGCCATGCTGGCCTCGGATGGATTCTACTCACGATTTCTCCTGTCGATTTCCAGAGAACTTGCGGCCAACAAGTTGCATCTTCTGTTCGGCGATGCGCTGGCCGATTTGACTCCCGATGGTCAGTTGCGGTGTGTTGCCGAAGGGAAAGTGGACGGTCTGATTCTGGAAGCCTTCCAGCCGGACCTTTCCCGCATCCTCAGCCATACTCAGATCAACCTTCCAACTGTTTTCCTCAACGTGGAAATCGATCAGCCTCAAACAGACATCGTTATCCCCGCCGTGGAAAAGACCGCATTAGAACAGGTCGAGTATCTTCACGCGCGTGGCCACCGCCTCATCGCCTGCTTTCGCTCCCGACCGGGCCAAACGTGGCAGGACCGCCGCTATTGGCAGGGGTTCCATTCGGCCTGCGAGCGGCTCGGTATTGGCGAGTGCAGCAATCTCCCGGCTCCCGAACCATTCGAGCGGGGCGCGCATGGCCGGGCCGTCCGGGAGTTTCTCCAACGCCTCCTGAGTCTTCCCGTGAAACCGACCGCCATCGTCACGTATGACGGCTACGCGAACGAATTTTTCGTCGCGTGCCACGAACTCGGTCTCCAGATCCCCAGTGACATCAGCTTGGTTGGCCATGATGACCGGACGACTTATCTGGCCGGTCTTCCCCTCGGACTCACCACCTATCGGCTCGATATGGAGACGATGGGATCTGCCGCCGTGAGCCTGCTCGTCGAGCGCATCAAGAATCCCGCCCTTCCCTCCCGACTCCTTCAAGTCACCGGAAAAATCGTCGAGAGAGCCTCTGTCCGCGATCTTTCTCGCTAAGAACTCTTAAAATCTAGCGATTGTGGCAGAAATCATTTTGATGATTTAATTCTTGCTATGAATAATAATTCTGAAATGTTTCACGCCATGAACCTTCCATCTCAACTCTGTCTCACATTTGCGATTTTCATCACGCTGGTGGGAATTCCATCCCGCTCTTTGGCGACCGCGATCTACATTTGGGATGGCCAAGCCGGCGACGGTCTCTGGACTTCGGGGACTAACTGGAGTGCCAATCTCCCCGTAGCCGCATCGGATGGCGCTCAGTTTAACAACGCTTACGCATCGGGTGGACAAACCATCAGTCTGGGTGGCGTCGACCAAAGTCTGAGTCAGCTGACAATTGCCAACACGACGGTGCGGGATTAGTCACTCTTACTAACGGCAGGCTGGTGCTAAATCCTAGCCAGGCGACGGGCTTTACTCCGTCAGGCGCCGTGAACTGGTCTCCGACAGCAACTCCGGACTTTACGATCGACGCAAACATCGAGCTGAAGTCGGGGGCTGCGAATATCTATTTCCAAACACGACCTGGCCTTGGCAGCCCCACCCCGGTCCTTTCGCTTGGCGGAAACATACAAATCACCAACAACACAACGACAACGCAGACCTTGTTCCGCTTCCAAACGAACGCGGCGACGGTCGTGCAGAAATCGGGAAGCGTCCTCTCTGACGCCGGGACGACGGAATCTTCACTCATTGTTCTTTTTGGGGGCTCGAATCAAACAGTGACTCTGGGTGGAGCGAACACGTTTACACTGGCGAGCGGGGCGTCTTTTCGCGTGAATGGAACAGGCGGGACTTTGAACCTGAGCAACAATTCAGCATTGGGAAATGCTGGAAACAACCTCTCTTCCGGGGATACTGCACTGACGAATTCAACCGATGCCCGTTCTATTTTGATCACGGGCAATCAGACAATTCAGAATCAGGTTCTGATTAGCACCTTCAGTGGCAACACGACCATTGGTGGTTCCAATACATCCGGCACGGCAACCTTTAATGGGACCGTGGCGCTGAACCGACATGCCTCGGCGGCGAGTAATACCACCTTTCTCACGGCGGCCAGCGGCGGGACGGTGCTTTTCAGCGGCAACCTCACCGCAGGAACCGGAGCTGCTGCCGCTGGAGGCGTTGAGAAAATCGGCGCCGGCACGGTCATTCTGGGGGAACAAACACCTACACGGGCTCCACCATCGTGACAGCCGGAACGCTTCTCATCACCGGCTCCACCTCGTCGTCTTCCTCCTTTACCGTCGGTGCCGGCGGCACCCTTGGCGGAAATGGAACCATCGGAGGGGCGACAACGGTCAACGGCATACTCAATCCTGGGACGACATCCAGCGCAACCAGCGTCTTGGTGTTTGGCAACGGTCTGACTCTTTCGGGGACTACGGCTTACAATGTCAACGGAACCAGTCGGGGCACGGGATACGACGGCATCAATATCAACGGGGGCAGCTTGATTTATGGCGGCGCTCTGACACTAAATATCGGCACGACATTCTCTGATAGCCCTCAAGTCTTTGATCTCTTCGGCGGCTCGGCATTCGGTACTCCGACCGGAGGTTTCTCGTCGGTCACGCTCACTGGAAATTACACCGCAACCCTCCTCAACACTTCCGGCACCTGGCGGGGATCCGGAGGTGGATTCGACTACAGCTTTGTCCAAAGCACCGGCGACTTGACAGTCGTCCCTGAGCCGTCAACCGTTTTCCTGATTCTGGCTGGCGGATTCTCCGTTCTCGCGTTGCGTCGCGCCCGTCGTGCGCAACCCATCTCGCCCTCCAGCCCCGCCTGACGCCATTGCCTGGGTGAAGCCGGACGACAATGCAATCCCTCTGGCCCTCTTGATCTTCGAAGTTGGAACGGCGCAGGGTGCCCTTCCCGAGCAGGGTGGTGGTGGTTTTCGAGGCACGCCGATGCTGTGCATGGACTGTCCGTTGGCGGCGAAGAGGGGTTCTTTGCGGCGTCCGCAGCCTGCATCGGCGAGCAACCCTTCGAGGAGGTTGGCTCCGAGGCGCAGCACGGCATCGCGGATGGCGTCCTCCCATGCTTCGAAGTCGGTCTCTCCCCGGTTCCCTCGCCGTTCGCAAGGAGGCCATCCATCTCTGGATTTCGTCCTGGCTTTCGGTTTGGTGCCAGGCGTTTTTTTTCTGCTTAGGGATCCTTGACGATTCGGTCGCTCAAGGCTTCGCTCAAGGCTAAAAGTCGGGGAGAACGTAGGGGCCGAGCCGCACTTTCTGTTCACCCTTGCGGACGGTCACGGCGAGCTGCTCGGTAATGGAGCCGCAGCGAACCTGGTCGAGGTTTTCGATCCGGGAGAGGAGCTGGCGGCAGCGGGCGTGGAGTCGGACGATGGTGGATAGGGTGCTTTTTATTTAGTATTTAATACTACCTTTTGCAAAGGAAGTGAAAACTTCCTAACCCTACTTTTTGCCACGTACCCTGTCCCCCAACGGGGATGGGGATTTTAAGAAACCGGGGTGGGTGAAGGAGTCGGGGTTGGCGTCGGGGTTGGCGTTGGCGTCGGAGTGGGAGGGGGGGTTGGCGTCGGGGTCGGAGTCGGAGTCGGAGTGCTGCCTGTTCCTGATCCACCACCTGCACCAGTTGATGCTCCCGAAGTGGTTCCGCCCTGATCACCGGAGAATTCGTTTCCGCCCGTGGGTATCTCACCCGCTGGAACCTCACCCGCGGGGAGGTTGTTGAACGCTCCCGCCAGAGTCACAAATTCTTTCGTGGCACCGGTTGGTGAGAGAATGCCCTCCTTAACCAGGGCTCCATCAAGAATGAGTGCTCCGTCAACCAGTTTGCTTCCTGGCAAGTCGCCAAGGGCAAAGTTACGAAGGGTGATAACGGTTTTGGTGATGTCGGCTTGCTCTTGGCCTTTGGCGGCAACACCCACGATCAAAGCGGCATAAAATGCGGATCTTTCTGTTTCCTCGGGGATGGCCAGAAGGCCGGCTTTGCCAAGGACAACCCGATTTTCCTGCGAGAGACCGCCCTCCAATCCAGCCATCAGATTGACAGCGGACGCCATGATCACCAGCGAATTTTCCGGCGCGGCTTTGATCATGACGGTGACTGCCTCAGACAGGGATTCCACGGTCAGAGTGCCGGCCAGCTTGCGCAATTCCGCCTCAACAGCGGGATCGGACTTGGATTCCCGAATGATTTTCGAATAATTTTTATCCGAATTGGCCAGAAGGGCCACGTCATTTTGATACATCGCAACCAACTGCGAAAGTTGACCTTTGCTGTTAGCCTGCATTGCGCTGTTGACTTCGGACATGGGATAATCAGCCCCGACGATGATGACGGCATGCACTCGCGGTGTTCCCAGCAACAGGAGAGCCATTGTCCCTAAAATTGCGACTGATTTTTTCATAAGCTGAGGCTAGTTATGTGATGCGGCTCTGTCTAGCAGGAAAGTTTTTAATTCGCGTCGGGCAAAACTTCCTTGGTCAGCCGGGCGACGCCCTCTTTGGCAAATTCGCTTTGGGGATATTTATTCCAAGCCTTCAAATACCACGAGAGGCTGGATCCCGGTTGATTTTTTCCTTCCAGGTCCTGGGCTTTGCGGATGGCTTGGACAAAATCGGAGGCCTCAATGGTCAGGTTGGCGCGAACTTGATTTAACTTATTGTCGTTCGGATACTTCTGGAAGACTTTCTCCGCGCTTTCCCATGCTCCGGCGTAGTTGCTGCGTTTTTCAATTTCCTGGGCCTGAATAATGGCCGTTTCGATGACCTGCATGTCGTCGAGCACTTTGCGGAGCTCTTCCTGTTTCTCCGGATACATGGAAGTGGCGGCGATAAAACGCATCTTGTCGTCGAAAATCTGCCGGTAATTTTTCTGGCTGAGCAACTGGTCAAAGTCCACCAGGGCGCGGGATTGCACATCGGCCTGCGAGAAAATCATTTTCGACACCTCGGTCAGGGCGGGATTGCGCGGCCAGATTTCCATGGCGGCTTTCAGTTCGGTTTCCAAGGCCTCCTTGTCACCGCTGACGGCGGCATTGCGCGCCTTGGCGATGTGCATGGCGGAGACCTGCCGGGCCGTTTCAATGGCGGCAGTGGGCTTGGAGGTGTCGGCATCCTTCCCGGTGACTTTCAACTCCGCGACAAGGGTTTCCGCCAGCGTGTAATCCTTGACCTCCAGGGCGCTGATGAGCTGGTTGGATTTTTTCACGAAGGCGAGGGCCTTGCGTTTGTCGTCGCGGCTCAGGGTGCGGATTTCCGGGAGATATTCGCCGATGACGAAATTCTCGGCCAGACGTTTCGAAGCGCTTTCCATCTCGTCCTTTTCGAGGAGAAATTTGAAGGCCTGAACACCTTCCCGAACATCACGGATGATCTCGTTGGCCAGCGAATCCACCGTGCCCAAGGTTGGCGGAAGGCCACTGGTCTTGGCGAACAGGCTTTTGGCGTCCTCACCCACCCGGAGCTGGCTGTCGCCATCGGCGAAAATGCTGCGGTAAAACCGCGTCCCGATGATGGCGTGCTGGAAACGCCTTTGCAGGAAATGCTGAACGATCAACGCTTGAAACTCGATTTTGATCTGGAGTTCCGCCACCTCGCTTTTGAGCTGGTTCGTTTTCAGCAGAGCGGTGATTTCCGCCAGGCGGGTAAGAATGGGCTGCATCTCCATGTCGCGTTTGAGTTGTTGTTGTTTGGCCCATTCCGCAGCCACTCCTTCCGCCTTGCTGCCGGGAGCGTCGAGACGGTTTCCCTCGGCAGTCAGCTTGGCATTCCACTCCAGCCGCTTGCGTTCGACTTCGAGGCTTTTATTGGCGGCGGATAACCGGTCGTTGTTTTTTTTGGCCAGCCATGAGGAATAAACCTGATTCGCAATGGAATCGCAGAGTTTCGCATCATCGGGAAATTGCGCGGCCGTAGTCAGGAGCCGGAAGGCCTCGTCCATGTCCTGCGGGGTGATTTTTCCCGGCGTCAGTTTTTCCATGATCCGCTGGAGAGTGGCTTGGTATTGCTGGTCCGATTCCGCAGTAGAAGGCGGCGCGTTCAGGTATTTTTCGAAACGCGCCGCAAAAAACCGGTTGTCATTGATGTTCCAGTTCTTGCCGTCCCACTGCACAATTTCGGTGCCGGGGTTCAAAAACGGCATGTCCTTGCCGAGAAAACTCGAACCTCCGTCCGGCTTCGCGGCGTTCCCATTGGACGAATCGGCCGGCGGAGAGGCCGGTTGGGCTGCGGGTTGGGCGGGCGCGGTATCGGGCACTTGGGCGGGAGCCGCTGTCGTGACCGCGAGGAAAATCACCAGAAGGCGTATCATGATTTTATCAGGTTCTTGGTGCGCAATATACCCTTGTTGTCCACTTCCAGCAGGAAAATAAATTTTTGGCCTTTTTGGATGTTGATGTGATTGAAATCCGTGGTCACCAGGACGGGAAGAACATCGGCCCCATCGTTGACGCTGATGGCGATGAGGCGACCGGTACTGGGAGAGTAGGCCAGGGAGTCGTTCACCTCGCCTTCGATTTTATAAACGTTGCTGCGCAGGCTGTTGGCGTTGTCCAGGTAGGCCTTCACATCCAGCAAGGCGATGGTGCGAAAAGGTTCGGATGTCGCCGTGATAAAGAAGCGTGATCCAAAAAACGCCGCCGCCAGCAAAACGACGGCAATTACGATCCAGAGAGGTTTGATGGAATTTTTTCCACGACGAGCCATCCGCGAGCATTTACACCACCACCCCGGTGGCGGCAACGGGAAATCCTGCCGGTTTAGGACTTCATTCGCGCGGGAGAGGCGCAAGCTTACACGCCGCCAACCTGAAATCCGGCGTTTTCAAAGAAGGCCCGCACGCGGTCCGGCTGGTCGCCTTGCAATTCGATTTCCCGTTCGTGCACGGCCCCGCCGCAACCGAGAGACTTCCGGGCCGATCGCAGAAGGTTTTCAATTTCAGGTGGGGAGAGATGGGTGGGAAGCTGGCTCACGACCACGACCGTCTTGCCGCCCCGGTGTGCTTTCTCACGGCGCAGGACGATGCGGGGCTGTTTAGGTTTTTCCATCGTGGCGGGAGAGGCCGGCTCTGCGGGAAGATCCGGCAAGCCCTCACTGCTGAGTCCGGCAAAAGGGCTTTGCCAAGGCGGTTGAAGTGCGGAGACCGGAATTTTTTTTGCCACGGATTTTGCCTTAACAGGCAGGTCCCGGATTTAACAGCGACAAAATTCTTGGCGTCCCGGCGGTTCTACCGCACCTCTTCCGGCGGGATGAGGCGGGAAAATTCCGCCGTCTCGCGATAGCGATCAAAAAAACGGTCACTCACAATCATCTGGAAAGATGCCTCCGGGACCAGGGGGCGCAGCATGTGCAAATAGCCCAAGGCGTGTTGAGTGTTCCCGGATTCGATTTCAATCGCGGCGGCCCCTGCCAGCCAATTGGCCTGACCGGTGCTCAGGTTGAGTTCGAGGATTGCTTTCATTTCGCGGAAGACCGCTTCCTTGTCGCCGGACTCCAATCGCGCCAACAGAATTTTGTTAGTATAGAGGGGGTTGGCCGGGTCGAGAGCGTTGGCTTTGCGCAGATCAGCCAGGGCCTCCTCATGCCGCTCTGCCCGGCGCAGGATTTCCGAGCGATGATAAAAGGACGAAGGATTTTTGTCATCAAGGGCAATGGCTGCGGTGAAATTTAGGACTGCTTGTTCCGGGTTCTTTTCCAAAACTTCCAGCGATCCCAGCGCACTGTAAGCCTGCGATTTGCTTTCCTCCTGAGTCAGAGCCTTGGACAGAAAAATCCGGGCCGAGGCCAGATCGCCTCTTTTCAACGCGGCCTCGCCGCGGGTGAGATCGGTTGGAGAGGATGGGTCGGTGGGCTCCGGTGTGGAGGGTGGGGGTTGGACGGAATGGACCGAGGGAATGGCCGACATTGCTATCGGAGGCTCCGGCACGGGAAAGAGTTTTTCCCATAGCAGCACCGTCAGGGAAACTGCGGTTACCAGCAGGATGATCGGGACAAAAATGCAAAGAAACCGCCGTTCCTGACGCCAGCGCGGGTCATCGAAGCTTTCGAAAAAGGACCACATGGGGATAGGCGCATCACGATTACCGCAGGCGCTTTTCATTCATACAAGCATGACATGCCGTGGTGGCGCAATGAATCCCCTGATGTTTATTAGAAGTTCATTCAGAAAGGCCTGTCTCGATGCCTTGCGCGGCCAGCTTGACCGCGCCCGTGCCGACCTCCAGGCGTCTCTGGCTGGAGCGAGACCGTAAGAAAGGATGCGTCTCGAGTCGCAAGTGCGTTCCACGCAAGCCTCGATGGTCAACGCCCGGACGGAATACAACCGCGCCACCCAATTGCTTCGTTCCCGCACGATTTCGCGGGTGGAATTCGACCGCGCCGAAACCAGCTACCGCGTGGCCAAAGAAAACTTCGAGGCTGCCCGTCAGACGCTCGATCAAAGTGCCATCGGCCGCGAGGAAGATGTCCAGGCCCGGCAGGCCGACGTGCGCGGGCTGGAAGCCCGGGTGGTCGAAGCGAATCTCCAACTCGCGGATTCCACCCTCCGCGCTCCCTACGATGGCGTGATCGCCCAGCGGTTTGTCGAGCAGGGCCAGAACGTCCGGGCCAAACAGCCGATCGTGAAGTTCCAGGATACCCAGGAAATCGAGATCGCTGTGGATGTTCCCGAAACCATCATGGCCGCCGATTTTGGCTCCGCTGACATTGTTCAGTTGGTCGCAGAATTACCACCCCCACCTCC
>Ga0335394_10009939_pt1 | contig 10720 bp, 7 predicted proteins | sample MAT03_FD_205741 | JGI IMG/M metagenome (GOLD analysis project Ga0335394, IMG submission 205741) | Freshwater microbial communities from Lake Fryxell liftoff mats and glacier meltwater in Antarctica - MAT-03 (spades assembly) (version 2) ... | reverse complement strand
TTCTTCTGTCGCGGCCATCGACGCATTGATGAGCGTGGAGGTTAACGCCGCGGACTTCAGCGACGGAGTCGTTTTCGTCGTGAATTTCGCTGACAGCCGGTGCGGGCGAGACGAGCAAGCGGAGTGGGGCTTGGCCTGCTCGGTCACCGGAGGCGGCTACTCCACGAGTCGCAGCGGCATAGCAGGCGGCAAGGCCAGGCTCATCGGAACACAGCTTGGGCGGCTCGTCGTCTTGCCCGTCTTGCATGACAGGGTCGAGAGAGCGGCCGTTTGCTCCGAGGATTTTCTCGATGCGTTGTGCCGTGCGTCGGGTGATGCCGGCGACTTCTGAACGCGTGGGCGTTGGAAGAGTGTGAAAGAGGAGAACGTCATTGGTAGCGTCGCGGACATAGACGCCGTCTAAGGCGAGAACATGGAAGTGCACGTTGAGCCAGAGGGCGCTGTCAGTTCTCTGCACTGCGGCGATGGCGCCGGTGTGGGCGTCGGCAACGCTTGGGGACGTACGCGAAGGCACTCACGACTTGCGCCGCGAGGACGCGGTCATAGCCGAGCAACGCACGCAAGCCCCAGGGCAAGGAGCAAATCCAGTGACGCACGGGTGCGCGGGGCAACACGTGCTGCTCCATGTGGACAGCGGTGTCGGCCATTCGGCGACCGAGGCAGGAGGGGCAAAATCCACGGCGTTTGCAGAAGACAGCTACGAGTTGCGAATGGCCGCAGCTGCGGCAAACGAGGTGCAGGCAACCTGCGGATAAGAGCCCGCAGCGCAAATACTCCTCGAACTCACGCACCACGAACTTCGGAAGGCCGCCATGCTCGGCGAGGTCTTCCAGCACCTCGGGGCAGCTCGAAGCGGCCGAGCGCCGAGATGTCGCGAAGCGTGATGTCGGCGACCTCCTGGCCGACGAGCTTGCCGTCAGGACCGACGCCGATCAGCACCTTGCCACCCTCGCAGTTCAGAAACGCACAGAGCGGCTCGCCGGCGCACTTCAGCTCGGCGGTCGAGCGTTTGAGCTCAAGCGTGTCGGACTCGCCTAGGGCGACGAGCGATTGGAGGGCGGCGAGGGTGGTCACGGCTGGGGCGGCTCCTGGACAGGTCGGAAGAGCCCCAAGCCGAAGCTGCTCGAATGCCCCAAGCGAATGGGACCGGCGACGGACACAGCAAACCGCAGCCGGATCATCTGCCCTCGACGGTCACCGATGAACGCGCGCCTGTTCGCCTCGCGTCGAGGAACATGCACCGATACCCACTTGGGAGAGCCCACGAGCTCGACGTCGACGTCCCCATCAATCCCGCGCCGCAAAAGCTCGCGACGGATCTGATCGACCATCGATTCCCCTTCGCGCTCTTTGCCACCTCGAAGGTGATGACGAATCGGGACGTACGGGGTGACCGATTCCCAGACGAGCGACGACTGGCCGTCGAATCCCGGAGGCGGCGGGACAGCTCGATCGAGCGGGACGAGGCGCACCTTCCACTCGTCGGCGTCGGCGCCCGCTGCTGCCCACGACACGTCGCGCGCCGCGGCGAGCAGGATCGCTTCCTGCTCATCGGCATCGAACGCGCGCGAACCCCTCCATATGAGGAGGCGCGTCGTCTGGCCACCTTCACACCACGCCAAGAACTCCGTGTGACGATGGCCCTTGAGTGGCTCGTCGTCCGCGTTCTTGCCAGCCATATCAGCGATCGCTTCGCGTACGTTGCGCCCGACGCGCGTCCAGGTCGCCGAAGCGTCACCGGTCTTTAGCCTCAGAAGCTCGCGGAGCACTGCGCCTCGGAACCGTGACGTGAGTCGTACGATCGCGCTGGGATCCGGCGCGACGTTCCACCCGAGCGCGAACTGTATCAAATGGCAGTCGGGCCGATGCACAGGTATGCGTCTCCGCTCGCGTGCTGCGGGGCGCGGTGGCCGAACCGCGTAGAGCCATTGCGCGCCAGGGGGGACAGCTCGCTTCACGGCTTCAGGGTTATCGGTCGTGCGCTCGAGGTCGTCGCGCGTGGCGTCCGACCGCGGCGAGAGCACAGGCACAGCACCAGCCGCGCGCTTGTCGAGCGGCGTGCAATTGGGCGTAGGGATGACTTCCGCCGAGCCTGCGAGGCGAATGCATGTGAGCGTCTCGGCGCGTCCAAAGTAGGTTATGCGAGCGAGGCACTGTGCGAGCAGCGCACGGAGTTCGTCAGTCCAGTCATCACCTTCGATGAACCACCACACGGGCGACTCGGGCGGGACGCACCAGTAGTTGTCTTGGACGAGGCTGGTTCCGTAGCTGCGTGTCCCTGCCTTCTTCTTCTCGGCCGGCCGCCACCCGAACTCGGTCGGGTGGTACTGCCTGAGCGGGCTTCCCTTCCGCGCGTCAGCCGGGAGATGGAACGCGTACGTGCTCTTGCACAACGCGGCCTGCAGTTGTTCGAGCTTCGCGAGGTCCGGCTCCTTCTCCGCCTCACGCGCCCACTGGTAGCAACGCGCGGTGACCGCACGAACAAACCGCCACGGGCTCGGAGGCCACTCGCCGTGCGGGTCGTCGAACGGATTCACGCGCCACGGCGTGGCGTGGAAGCGTCCAAGCGGGAACTCTTGTCGAAGGACGAGTTTCATCCCTCGGTCTCGCCAGGGTCTTCTTCGTCGTCGGCATTCTTCTTGTCGCTGGCTCCGTCTTTGCCCTCGCGATACAGCTCTTTACGCGGCCAGAACACGTCCGTGATGCGTTGCTCGCCGAAGCCAGCAGCGGAGATCGCGCCCTTGATGTCGACCTCGAGCTCCACGTCCTGCTCGCAGCTCTTGAGGGCAGTGCGCCGCAGGTGGCACCCGGACCTGAAACGGAAGGGCGACTCAAGGAGCTTCTGGATCTTCCACAGCGCGAGGGCGACGAGGAACTCCTGTTGGGTCTCAGAGAGGCCGAGCGTGTCGTTGCCCCTCTTGCGGCCGAACGATCGGATAAGACTCACGTCCAGCACGAAGGTAGCGCGGATCGAGTCGGCGGTCGCGTCATCGACCGCGAAGATCGCCTGCACACGCTTGTCCGACTTCGGGCCGAGCTGCTTGTCGAACTTGACACCGGAGCGATCAACGCGACCTGCACCGAAGGCCTCGACGTGCGCCGTCAACGCGCGCGGGATCTTGATCTGCCACTGCGTGAAGAGCGCGCCGTGGACGAGGGAGTTCGGATCGACCTCGAAGATCGTCTTGAAGACGTTCCACCAATTGTCAGGCGGCGGGTGCGCCTTCGTGCTTCCGGGCAGGACGATGCCGAACTTGTCGATGAGATCACGCTCGAGCGTGAGCGGCTCGTCCTTCCCTTCCTTGCTCTTCTTCGTTGCCTTGGCATCTCCGCTCAGGACAGCGCCTTCGAGCAATAACGAGGACGCAATGCGATGGCCCTCGGTGAGGCTCGTAACGACGACCTCGCGGTTCTTCGTGGGCTCCTTGCCCTCCGTCGTGTTCGTGACGCAGCGGATGTAGGGCATGCCATCGAGGTCCTCGACGAGGTCGAGGTCGTGTGCTCCGCGCTGGCAGACCGATTCGAGGTGATTGGCCATGCTCGCGGCGCTGTCGACAATGCAGACGTTCTGGGTGCTGCCGTCCTTCCTCGGCGCCTTGTAGATGACGTGACCGATCTCGGGGAACCCAGCCGGTTGGAACCTGTCGCCGACTATTGGCTCAAGCGTCGCCGTCAGGATGAGCGGTGATTCGCCCTTCAGGACGTCAGATGGGGTGAGCTTCCTTGGTTCAGACATGTGCTTTGACTCCTGTTTGCTGGCGTCGAGGACGAAGCCAGCGTGTGAAAAGATCCGCCCGATTGCGGTCCGAAATGGTGAAAAGCAGCGCGGCGACCAGGCGGTCCGGGTCATGCGCGCTCAAAGGCACATCGAACGACGCCAGGCGCGCTCCGGCCATCGCATAGCGGCTGCTCGCGAGCCGTGTCGCCGCGTCGAGGTTGCCAGAACGGATCAGCGTGACGAGCGAGCGCGCCACCTCCGTGGTGCGTGCGCCGGTCTCGTCGGTGAGAAGGTCGTGCGGCGACAGGGTACGGACGATCAAGGCACGCTGGTCGACAAGGGGCTGCATCAGCCCGAGCAGGGCCAGCTCGCCATCCACTCGCAGAGGACGGACCTGCCCGTGGATGAGCGTGCGTAACGCCTGCGGGACTTTTCTCCAGTCGAAGAGCGCGAGCCGCGAGAGCCACGCCGAGAAGAGCAGCTCGTCGAGCTCGCCGGCGAACCACTGACTCAGGTCCGCCAATTCGGCGGCGAGCGGCGCGCGACCTTTCGGGCGAGTCGTGATGGTGGCCTCCAGCTTGCCGTCGTCGAGCAAGCATCGCGACAGAACCGCCCCGAGGACACGAGCCAGTTCACCCGGTCCCCACACCCAGCGTGCAGGGGCCACCTTCGAGTGTTCGAACCAAGTCGGCTTTGTGGTCCAGTCGTACTTGCCATCTTTGGTCCACTCAACGCCAAAGCGATACGCCGTAAACGGCAGCGCTTCAGGGAATCCGGACACGAGTGACAGGGCGAGCCGCGCTTCGACTCCGGGCGGCTCGTCGGTGAACAGCGAAGGCAGCCATTCGAGTGGCAGCGGCTCCCAGCGAACCTTTTCCTCGCGGAAGCTGCGATTGCGGTCGATCCGGTCCAGCGCAAAGGCGACCGCGTCGAGCAGCGCGATGGCCGCTTCGGGGCGGTTCGGCTCTGCCGCGACGTTAAGGAGAGCCGCCTCGATAGGGCCACGAATACCAGCGAATCGCTTGCCATCACGCGGAAAGCCACGGTGCTCAATCAGTATGGTGATGCGCTCAAGCGCCTGCGAAAATGCGCCGGCAGTCGGCGAATGTGAACTCGGAACTGCAACCGTGCCCTGAAACCGGGCCTCCACGTAGTCCTGCGCTGTCGTCCACCCGAGGACGAATCGGCGGAACTCCACCACCCCCGCATCCACACCTCGCCGGAGGATTGCACTGGCAAACGCCGCAGGCGTCTCCACGGAGCGAGCAGCAAGCTCGGCACGCCCCCGGCGAAAGAGCGTAACCACCTCTGAGACTGCCATCGGACGTTCCCAGACAGGCGTCCACATCTCTGCAGTGTCGCGCTTGGCCTGCCCACTGGTTTCAGACGCCGCAGCCTTGGTGACAAACGGGAAGGCCCCGACGGCACGTGCTCTTGCACCGAGTCGGCGCGACGAACCACCGGAGAGGAATGAAACGCCCTCGCATGCCAGGACCATCAGCCATGGAGAGAGAAGGCCATCGCGAAAGGCTCTCTGCCCATTGTTGTAGAGCTTGTTCGCATGACTAAACCACGTCGCAGCATTCAGGTCCTTCTCCAACCACGAGATCGGAGTGCCCTGAAGGAGAGCTTCGAGCTCGGTGCGCTTTCGAGCGGCTTGCGTGCTGCCTGCCTCAGCGTCGGCCTTCTCGCGTGCATTCTTCTTTGCTGCCGTCTCGTTATTGCCCTGCTTGGATGGCTTGCACGGCGCCAAGAGCTCCGCGGCACGTGCCCATCCCTTGGCAAAGTCTCGTTGCCCGATCTTCCCCGCCTTGCCCAAGACGGGATTCATCGAGCGGCCAGCGCCGTGCGCCACGACGTGAGCCGCAAATCCATCAAGCAGATCCTCCGCTGCTTCCCCCTGCCAGAGTGCGAACGGAACTCCACTCGTTGCCTTGGTCTTGGGCTTCTGAGCCAGCTCGCTACTTTTCTTCTGTGCGTCCGCCCAATTGCGGAGATAAGGGGTCCAATCGCGTCCGCTCGCGACTCGGACGAGCTCGTCGAGAAGCTCATCCATCGTCGTCGGACCGCCGACCACCTGGAGCACCTCGTCGCGCCACGCGATGCGCGTGCTTGGCCACTTCCGGCTGAGCACACGCAGGAGCCCGAGGGATGCGAGGTAGTTGCCCAGACTGTCGGGAGACAGACCGGGCAACGCCAGAACCGGAAGCCGAAGCTCAGCCGCCACGATGCACCTCGCTGGGCTTGATGCTCGCGCTCGGTCGTTCGCTCGCGCGCCAGTCCGCGACACGAACGAGCGCTTCCAGATACGCCAAAGCGAACGGACCGAGGTGGCGCGGCTCGGTCTCCGGAACGGCACCGACATCGGTCTTTTCTTCGGGGCGCCACGTGCCCAGCAGATCGGCGACGAGGCCCGTCCAGCCGTGACCGCCAAGAACGAATTCGCTGCCCTCCCAGCGCCCCTCGGCTCCATCCTTCGCGACGGAAAAATCGAGCGGCCATTGCTCCGTCCCGAGCACCAACGTGTTGGGCTCGCGCCGCACGCCGAAGACGTCGTCGCCTTCGCCGGTCGTCGCGATCGGCTTTGCCGTCGAGCGCAGCACGGTGCGTGCTTTCCCGTGGTGTGTGGCGGCGAGGTAGACCGCGAGGGCTGGGTAGTTCGCGCCGCCGTCGCGATACCTCCGCCACATCGCGAGCGCGGAGGCCACCTCGTGGCGCAAGCCAGGACGAAACTGGACGTGACCTGCCCAGCGAACGTTGGGGAGCGCCCTCAGCGACTTCAGCTCGTCCTGGCCGAGTTTGTCGTCGATGGCCCAGCGAAGGCGCGTGACATCGTCTCGTCCGCGTAGTCGCCGTTCATCCGATAGCGGCAGCGCTCCCGGTCGAAGCTGAGGGATCTTCTGTCGGATCGCGCTGGGGTCGTCGACCACGTCGACCGCGAGCACCCGCGGGGTCTTGGCGAGCAGCGCGCCGGGGATGCCAGACCGATCGGGCAACGCGCACTGCCACTGGGGATGCGCCTTACCGAGATCATGAAGGCCCGACGCCTCAATGACGGCTGTGCGCGTATGACCGATCAGCGCGAGCGCATCGCACATCTTCTCTGCTTCGCGACGAGCATCGCCCAGATGATCCTCGAGCCGCGACCAGTAGCCGGCCTCGGTCCAGGAATCGTCTCGCAGGGTTGCGCCACGCCCGGCGCGCGGCACGTCGTCGAGGGCGTTCGCCTTGTCTCCCGTCCAACCCTCTGTGGTGTCGTAGCCGCCGACGTCACGCTTCAACATCACGAGCATTCCCGGCCGGATGTCCCAGTGATTCACGCGATCCCATCGTTCGGTCTCGTCGTCCCACAGCCAAGCCTTGCCCTTGCTGCTTTCCAGCATATTCTGAACACGCACGAACGAGACGGGGCAGCCCTCCTTCGCTGGCTCGAGCAGAGGCCCATCGAGGTCGTCGCCGCGCGGAGGACTGTCGCCTGACCAGTCCCGCCAGAACACCGTCACATCGAGATCGGGGTCGGTACCGCGCACGAAGGCGCTGACGTCGGTGAACCCACCGTGAACGTCTCGCTCCGTAGAGAAGAGGCCATGCACGTCGAGGGCGCGCGGCAGCGGGCTCGGCTTCGGCTGCAACGCAGCAGACACGTCCTTCTGGCACGTCGTGTTCAGATCGGCGATCGCCTCTGCGAAGGACTTCGTTTGCGAGAGCGGCGCAAACGCATCGACAAGCTTCTTCGCTCCCGCGATGTCGGCGCTTTCGTACGGGCCGATTCGTTCGGTCTTGCTGCGTCCCTTCTCGGTTGGCGTCTCCCAGAACCACGCGCGAGCGTCTTGATCATCGCCCCTTCGATTGAGGCGCCCCAAACGCTGGAGCATCGAGGGCCAAGGCGCGAGCTCCGACCAAAGACGATGCGCCGAGATGTCCACGCCCGCCTCGATCACCTGCGTGCTCACGCAGATGAGGCCTGGATCATCCGTTGGTAGTTTGCCGGCCTTTCGGTTGCTGTCGAAGTCGAGGAGCCGTTGTTCGTGCTGGCTACGGTCCTCGCGCCGAAATCGCGAGGTGAGGAGAACCTTGTGCGTCACCGACAACGCACGGCACACGTCGCGCGCCATGTCCACAGTGTTGCAGATGACAAGCGAGAGCGTGCCAGCCTTGTGGTTCAGCAGCACGTCCGCCGCGATAATGTCGGCTGTGACCACGCCCTCCGTCGGCGACTTCGCAGACTTCGGCTTCTTCGCTCCGCCTGCCTTCGACGGCTTCTCTGGCTTCCACTCTTCAACAGGCCGCTTCGAGCTACGCCACCAGGAGAGTCCCTCATCGCCGTCAAGCGTGGTCTTCAGCTTCCCCTCGAACGCCCGCTGCTCTGATGAAGGCTTCCCAAGGTCGTCGCGAATTCGATCGGTGGTGCTCAGAAAGGACGTGCCAACGGTGGCGCTCATCCAGGTCGTCAGGCACGGCTTGAGGGGTAGGAACCGCTTCCTGCGCATCCAATCGAGTTGAGACGTCGTCCAGAGGCCCGGCCCCATAAGCTGGACCTCGTCGATGAGCCAACGGCAGTCGTTGTTGAGCAGGCCAAAATGGACCGGCCACTCGAAGCGGCTCATGGCGTAGCCACGATTCAGGGCGCGCGACAGGAGTTGATCCTGTGTGCCCACGAGGACCCAGGGCTTGTCGGGGGACCGGGTCCACTCATCGTCGATCGCTCCGCCCATGAGCTGGTGAACGCGGACATCGATCTCCGGCTTCTCGTCCCTGAGCGTGTCGAAGTAGCCCTTCAGGCGCTGCACGGTCTGCGTCACGAGGCTTCGCATGGGCAGGCAGACTACGAGGTGCAGTGGCTCAGGCCGCTTATCGACGAGAAGGCGCCACGCCCACGCGAGCGCAACCTCCGTCTTACCAAGGCCCGTTGGAATGGGGAGCACGTCGGGCAGACCATCGACGGCGACCTGGAGCTGCCAGCCGTACGGCGTGAACCCGCCGGTGGCGGTCTTGAAGAAGTCCGTGAAGGACTCCTCGCGCGAGCTACCCGCCATGATGGCCCCCGTCTCCGCCGCGCGGCTGCGCGTCGATCCACTGCTCCAACTCGGTCCGCTTGATGCGCCACGGTCCGCGTATCTTGAAGGCGGGGATCTCACCCGCGTTCTCCATCGCGTACACGGTCTTCTCCGCGAGCTTCAGCAACGCGGCGACCTCCTTGGTGGTCAGGACCCTGTCGGGCATCAGGGCTCCGTCATGGGCGGTACTCACGGATAGCAGCGGCATCAGACTCCAAGCGCCGCCATCCTATGCCGAAGCGGGTGCGCGCTCAACGGTTGTTCACGGGGGGTGACGCTCTCCACCTCCTGTCGCCATGCGACCTGCGTTTGTGGGGGCTCGTACTCGCTCAATCCATGCAGGAAATCGTCGACGGGCGGGCGTCCGGGGAGTGGCTCGCGGATGGTAGTCATCGACCACGCGTCAAAGAGAATGTCTGTCACCGGTAGGATGGTTGGCTGGGGGGAAAACGCCGCCAGTCGCTCCTCAAGTGGCAGAGCACTCAACGCCGCCGGGCTCGCATCAAAACCGCTTCCGTCGCTCCGTCGGGTCAGCTTACGTAGCAGCGCGTTCGTTCGCTCGCATCGCAGGTCGAACTCGTTGATCTTGTCCGGGCCGTCGCTCTTCGTCGTCTCTTTAGTTTCCCTGGTCCCCACGACAACCTCAATACGCGCGACGTGATTCGGATCGGCACCGAAGCGATTCACGCGGCCGAACCGCTGGGCCATGCTGTCAAAGGGCGTTAGATCGCAAACGAGGTAGTCTGCGGAAATGTTGACACCGACCTCGCCAGCCGACGTGCAGATCAGATACACGGTTCCCTCGGCCATCTTTAAATCTGGGGTGCGATCGCTCGGAGGCATGAAGCGTGCGAAGATTGCATTGGACTTAACAAACTGGTCGCGCTCGTAACCTCGCTTCGTGCCCGTCAATGTCTCGACATCTTCTTGCTTCGCTTTTCGCAAGGCGCTTGCAATCGCGGAAACATCCTTCACCCGTCGCACAAAGATGAGGACAGCTTTGCCGCTGTTTTTCAACGAATCGTCGAGTGCAAGGCTGGCAATTCGGTCCGCGACCTTCTTTTCGTTCTCGGTGTGCAAGGTGATGGCTTTGTTCGCGCGAAACCGTCGGTCTACTACCGGATTCTTCTGGTCAGCTTCAGTTAACCCAAAGGCGTGATCACCGGAGCGCGACGTCGCCGAGAGGGCGATCACATGAAAGCGATTGCGCTCCCACTCGTTGAGCTGCTGCTCCGCCCGAATAGCCTCGATGAGCGCCTGAAACGCCGGTTCCAGGTGGGCTTCGTCGTGAACCAGAACTGAGTCTTGACCCAGAAATGCGGCGTGAAGAGGGCGCGACCTGAACCCTCGCCCGTACCCGCTGAACAGCAATCGACTTCCGATCATGTCGACCGTGCCAACAATGACGGCGGGCCGTGCCGGATCGTCCCGCCACTCCGCGTTGTCGGCGAACTGTCCGCGCAAAGTACTGATCGCCAACGGGCTGTCGGTTGTTTTGGAAGCGAGCGCGCGAAGGGCGGTGGCGACCTCCTTCAGCTCAGGTTTTTCGTGCAAGCTCCGTCGCAATTGCACAGCTTCGCGCGTTGATTGGTCGACCACGGTACGCCGATTGACGACGTAGACCAAGCGTCGTGGAAACGAACGAACCTCGCCGTTCAGAGCATGATGGGCCAGTGCCAACAGCCAAACGGCCATCACCGAGGTCTTACCGAGACCGGTGGGGATGTCGCACGTCGAAGGGAAACGAGCAGCGATTTCGGGGGACGTGAACCGGTCGAACAATGCTTGCTGCCAAGGGAATGGCTCATTGCCGGTCAGCGCTTTGAACAACTCAGTAAATTCTCTCACTTCAACCTGGCCTCTTGTCCTACGCGGGACGGAAAGCTGCGAACGGCGTCGATGGGTTCACCCTCCCACACCCCAACTCCCCAACCATGCGCATGAT
>Ga0335394_10009938_pt1 | contig 10721 bp, 9 predicted proteins | sample MAT03_FD_205741 | JGI IMG/M metagenome (GOLD analysis project Ga0335394, IMG submission 205741) | Freshwater microbial communities from Lake Fryxell liftoff mats and glacier meltwater in Antarctica - MAT-03 (spades assembly) (version 2) ... | reverse complement strand
TATTCATGGTCTTTCGTGCCAAAGATTCGGGGAATGTATCCCTTGACCGCTCCGGAAGTGGAAACGGGATTCCCCTTCGGTCTTTATCGAGCCGCTCGCAAAGCCACGGTGGACGGCCATGTGGTGGTGTGGCCAAAGACCGTGATGCTGTCTGGGTTGCCGGACGCTGCGGAAACTCGTCAATCTGATGAACAACTTGCTGATCGGCGCGTCGGCGACTTCGGCGATATGCTGGGCACGAGGCCCTTTCGTCAGGGCGATTCCCTGCGACGAGTCCACTGGGCTCAGACGGCGCGTCAGCAGGAGTTGATTGTCTGCGAACGACAGGCTCCGGCGACAACGGCCGTGCGAGTCACTCTGGATGTTGATCCAGGCAGTCATCCCAATTGCGACTCGTCAGAACGTCACGCAAATGACACTATGGAACTTGCTGTTCAGGTTGCCGCCAGTGTCTGTGAATCTCTCCATCGTCAGCATTGCCGCATCGAACTTGTGCTGCATGATCAGCTGCTGGTGGCCGGCGAATCCGCAGCCGGCTTTTATCGAATGATGGATGCCGTGGCTCAGGCCACACTGGCGGACAGGACACCAACATTAAATCATCGGCGAGTGGCCGCGGCCAACTTCGGCATCACGGTCACGACTCCAATGGGCCTCCGATGGCGCGGACGACAGCTTTCCGGACAACACACGATCAGTGTGTCTGACGGATCGACGATGCAACAGGCGTTGCCAACAACCGGAGCATGGATCTCCCTCGGGGAACCCAAAGATGTGGAAGCAGTTCTTCCTCGTCGCTGGAAAGGAGCCTGCGATGTTCGGTAGATCTGCATCGAAGGTGCCATCTGGAATTTCCAGGGCAATCAGTTCCCGTCGCGAATCACGGCCTCACACGCACGCGGCAGAATCATCAGTTGGTGCCGCCCGCAGGACATCTTCCTCATTGCATGGGCTGACCGTCGGACTTGCGCTGCTGGCCTCGCTGATCTTTATGTTGACGGATGCCGACGGCGGACGCAGTTCTACATTCCTCTGGATTCAGGTTTCCGTCGAATTCGCTGCGACCCTGGGATTCGCCTGGCTGGTTCGCCGACGCTCGGCGCTGATGAACGAAGCTCCGATGATCATGCCGCTGCTGCTGATCATTGTCTTTGCGAGTTTACTCTGGGAACCGTTTCAGCGATGGTTTCTGCTGTCTGGCCGTCCGTTTGAAATGATGGTGATGCACAGCCAGAAAAATCTGATGCTGGCTGCTGCGGTCTTCGGCTGCTGGGCCGGTTGCCAAAGATTGTCGATCCTGATTGGAGTGGCTCTGGCAATTTTTTGTGCGGCCATTGCCCGCGAGTATCGGATTCAATGGCTGATCGCCATCTATGGATTTGCCGCCGTCAGCTGGTTGATCGCCAGCTACTGGGACACGCTGCGGTCGCGTCTGATTGCTGGAGAAACGCGTCGATTCCCGCTGCGGTGGCTGATCATCGGTCCGTCGATTCCGTTGTTACTGCTGTTGGCTTCGGCCACCGGTGGCCAGAGTGTGATCACGTCCATGCGAGGATTTCTGCCAGGATCGGGTGGTGATGGTGATTCAGACCAATACTCAAGAGGCGGAGTCAACGACGGCGAGAATCTGGTCGCCGGCACCGACAACATCAAGTCCTTTGGTCCCATCGAAGACGCTCCGTTCGCGGACGACGACAAGCCAAGCCTCTACGACGTCTTTAACGATTCGTTTGACGAACCGGTTCGCAAAATCAAAGACCAGGACCGATCAATTGCATTGCCTCCGGAGTTGCTGGCCGAAATCAACGCTCGAATGGCGAGGTCACAACAGGCCGGGAGAGAGTTCTCAACGCTGCGACGGTCCTCAAGGCCCGACCAGAAGAAGATCAAGGATCTGGAAAGTCGTGCGCTGCTGTATGTCGCGGGTCGAGTTCCGCTGCATCTGAGGATGGAAACCTACGATGTCTTCGATGGCATCGACTGGATCGCCGAAACGTTGACGAGCGCGCCTCGAAGCATGGCGATCATTCCCACAAACGGGCGACCGTGGTTGCGCCTACCCTGCGGAAGTCGGGGACTTCAACTCCACGCTGATCCGGAAACCCATGCGATTAAGGTGATCAATCTTCGGTCAAATGTGATCCCAACGCCGCTCGATCTGCAGGCCCTGCATATCGATCAAGTGGATCGGGCAGACATGTTTGGTTGGCACAGTGATACCATTCTGAAGATGGAACGAAAATCCCTGCCGGAATTGACCTCGATTCACCTGATATCAGAATGCATGGATCAATCACGGCTGATTGATCACGAGGAACTTACATTTCTGGCGCTGTCTGACACGAAACGGACGCAATTGCCGGAAATAAAACAGATCGCTGCTGTGCGAACTCTGGCCGAACAATGGACACAGGGAATTCCGGAAGGTTACCGAAAGATCGACGCCATTTGCCACCGGCTGCGAGCAAACTACGCGCTGGACCGATCGGCTCGCGTTCCGCAAGAGTGTGACTTTCCAGTCGGTCATTTTCTGTTTGAATCCAGACGAGGACCGGATTATCAGTTTGCCACCGCAGCGACTCTGATGCTGCGAAGTCTGGGATTTTCGACAAGGCTGGTTTCGGGATTCTACGCCAATCCGGAACGATACGATGCTCGCAAACGTCATACGGCCGTGCATTCATCCGATGTTCATTTCTGGTGCGAAGTCTACGTCGGCGCGGGGACATGGGTGACGCTGGATCCAACCCCTGGATACGATGTGCTCAGCCCGCCGCCCGGACTCACGCAACGGACGCTGTCGCTCATTGCCGCCGCCGCACGCTGGATACTCAATCATTGGCTGATCATGTTGCTGGTCTCAACAGCAGCATCGACTGCATTCGTCAAACGTCGATTACTTGCTGACCGTTGGAATTCTGTCCGCTGGAAGATCGCTCCGGCAACGACGCCACGGGGACGCATTCTACAGACCGTCCGGTTGCTGGATGATCGCTTGCGACTTGCAGGACAGCCCCGTCCTTCCGGCATGACACTGACAAAATGGCTGCGTCAGCAACTGCAGCACAATTCAGCCTCGCCGGTACTCAGTGAGTTTCTAAATCTTGCGGACTGGGCGGCTTACGGCAATCAGAATGTTTCACATGCAGTGTCATTCGAGGTCACTGAGAAATGCTGCCGCCGGATTCGACAGGAATTCACACTTGTTGAGTTTCGGCGAACTGTGCTGAGCCGCAGAGGCCTTCGTTCTGTCATTCAACAATGTCCTTTATCAACCGAAGTCGCTTTCTCATGACTGTGGCCGAACTCTCCGTTTCTTCACATGCTGACCTCGCTTCGCTGTCCAGACTGCGTGAGCGACTCAACTTTGCATTGCGCGGCAAGGCTGACGTCGTCGAGCTCGTGCTCGTCTGCCTTCTGGCAAACGGACATCTGTTGCTGGAGGATAAGCCAGGACTTGGCAAAACAACACTGGCCAAGGCGCTCGCGTCCGGAATCGGTGGCCGGTTTGCGCGGTGCCAATGCACGCCTGATCTATTGCCGAGCGACATCACCGGCTTCAATATCTTTAACCAGAGTTCCCACGAGTTTGAATTTCGCAAGGGCCCCGTATTTGCGGATGTGCTGCTGGCGGATGAGATCAATCGTGCGACTCCCCGAACCCAAAGCGCGCTACTGGAAGCGATGGCCGAACGGCAGGTGACCGTGGACGCTCAACGCTACTCGTTGAGTGCTCAGTTCTTCGTCATTGCGACTCAGAATCCGATCGATCAGCATGGAACGTATCCTCTGCCCGAAGCCCAGTTGGACCGCTTTGCGATGAAACTGAGTGTTGGCTATCCCGGACATGCCGACGAAGTCCACATGCTTCAGGACGCAGTCGGCGGTACATTTCGGGCGACAGACGGACAGCCCATTCTTGCGCTGCAGCAATTGAACAGAATTCAGGAATTGGTCGCTGCGCTGTCCGTCACTCCCAGTGTTCAGGACTATCTCGTTCGCCTGGCTCACGAGTCGCGCCGGCATCCCAGTATTGCTTTGGGGCTCAGTCCGCGAGGATTGTTGACCTGGCAACGCGTTGCGCAGTCGCGGGCATGGTTGCTGGGGCGTTCATTCGTGACTCCGGACGATGTTCAGGACGTTGCTGAGCCTGTCCTCAGCGTTCGTCTTGGTTTGGAGGCGACCGAAGCCAGTTCCGTGATTCAGGAGATTCTGAGTCAAGTTCCAGTGCCGAATTATCAGGAGTGATCATCCGGCGAGCGGGGGATGTCAATCCCCTGATTGCCGCCCGTGAACACCGCAAAAATCAGGGGACTCACGTCCCCCGCTCGCCTTTTCAGGGGATTCCCATGTCCGGCTCTTCTTCAAACAAACGTTGTCACTATCTGCCGTGGTGCTCCATGGTACTCATCTGTTGCTCCCTCACGCTCTCAGGCTGTGGCTCTTCAGCGGAATCGCACGAAGACGAACATGACGACGAGCACTTGGAGCATTTCATTCCCGCCCATAAGCCGAATAGCTTCGGCGACCTTGTGGAACAACTGGCATTGCGAGTGCCGAGATTGACAGAAGGTGGTCAGCCGACTGGCGGCAGCGACGGAGGGCATGCCACAGCCTTACAGGAGTTCTCCGACATCATCGGCTGGATTCCCGAACTGGCAGCGGACAGCGAATTGATGAGGGCTGATTTTGAATCGGCTGTCGCAACGGGAAACAGACTCACGGAAGCATTCGCTGAAGCTCTGGGACCCCGAAAAACAAAGGTGTTTGATGCCGCAGCGTTCGAGCCGTTGATCAACGAACTCCGGAAACTTGTTCCAAAATCACAGGATCGAAAAGAGCAGATGTAATCATGGCCGAAATGATGTTCTGGGGCTTTGCCGTTCGATTCCTCACCAGTCTGGTCCAGGCTTCGCCATTTATCCTTGTCGGATTCGCTGTAGCCGCGATCCTGAGGAGATTCTTCGGTTACGAGGCGACTCGGCGACTCTTCGGCGAAGGCACTCGTTCGGCCTTGTTTCGAGCCTGGGTCATCGGAATGCTCCTGCCGGTCTGTTCGCTCGGGGCGATTCCAGTGATTCGAGAAATGCGGCGCGCGGGAATTCGAGGCGGAACGATTCTGGCATTTGCGATGTCCGGGCCTTTGTTCAATCCGCTGTCGCTGCTTTACGGGCTGACTCTTTCAGAGCCGATCGCCATTCTGTCGTTCGCGGCCTGTTCGCTGGTCATCGTGACGGTGGTGGGACTGATCTGGGATCGCATGTTTCCGGATTCCGCGTTGCCGATCCTTGAGGAAAAAGCCGTTGCCTACGGCTATGGACGTGTTCTGGCAGTCGGCACTGCGGCAGGACGGGAAGCCACGTCAGCCTCATTGCTGTACATCCTCCTGGGACTTGCTGGCGTCGGTCTGCTGGGCGCGTTCATCCCGGCCAACAGCTTGCAGCACACATTCAATTACGACAACCCGCTGGCACCTCTTTACATGACCGGCATGGCGATTCCAGTCTACGCCACGCCGATGCAGGCGATGTCTCAACTGGGCATGATGTTTCAGCATGCCAACTCCATCGGCGCTGCCTTCGTACTGCTGGTTCTGGGAGCTGGCATGAATCTGGGAATCGTCGCATGGCTGTACCGCGAATACGGCTTCAAACGCGGAACCACATGGTTGGTACTTCTGTTGAGCATCGTGCTTGCTCTGGCCTACGGAGTTGATCAGCCACTGTTCCCAAAGGACATTGAGCCAGCCAACCACACGCATGCATTCGATATCTACTGCCAGCCATTTTCGGGCCCATTGAGTACGTCGTACTATGAAGCGACAAAACTCAAACTGCAACGCGACGTCAATCCCTTCGAATGGCGTCCTTTATGGATATTCGGGCTGCTTGTATTTTCTGGGGTGGTCCTGAAAATCACCGATCCGTCGTCGAAACTGGAACGATGGCTCGAAGCGACTCCCCCCAGCGAGATCGCCGGACGCGGAGACATCATCGTTCCTGGTCCTGTCCTTGGTCTGTTGTCACTCGCCGGGCTTGTGGTACTCAGCGTCGTCGGATGCTTCGCCTACTATCCGGCACCAGACGATTGCCTTGAAGCCATGACGGATGCTCGAGTCGAAGCCCTCAGTGCGGCGCTCGCGATGGATCATCCGGCAACGAAGTACTGGGCTGAACGGTACGACGACTGGACTCGCAAGCTTGAAGTCGGCGCCTGGCTTCGTCACCGGGAACTGAGCGACTATCACCGTTGGAAGGCTCGACTTCTGCGAGAACAACTGGAAGGACTGGAGCATGAAGTCGAAGACGGCGAGCGTGGTGAAGTCCACCAGCTGACTGCCAGAATTTCGCGCACGCAAGCACGCATGCGCCGTGCGTTCACCGAGGAATTCTAGGCGGGATCTCGGATTGATCACATCTGGGTTCCACAACAGCCCGGCATGGGACTGACCGCACGCTGCGGGACGATTCAACTGCAATGAAATTGTTCACAATTCCGGGAAAAGCGTAACGAATTCCTCCGCAGATTCGGTAAATTCGCCTCGAATCCAGTCCTGTGAATTGAATATTGCATTCACAATGATGACGAACTGAACTACAATTCGATCTGAACTACAAGGGTGCGGATGTTCTTCTGGTCGGGAGCAATCTCCACGACGCAAGCCGCGCATCGGATCGGGATCCAAACCGTTATTCAGTCAGCCAGGAATGCTTGAAGGTAGCCGACCAGAATGAAACGCCTACGCCTAAACCTCCGACACGACCGTAATATATCAACGAAGTTCTCCTCCCGCCCATCGGGATTTACGCTAATAGAACTTCTGGTGGTCATAGCGATCATCGCAATTCTGATCGCGGTCCTGCTTCCTGCGGTACAGCAGGCAAGAGCTGCTGCTCGCAGGGCACAGTGTCAAAACAACCTGAAGCAGATTGGTTTGGCTCTGCATCAGTTTCACGACACTCAAGGAGCATTTCCTCCGGCTCGGCTTGTCCAGGATGGAATTCGCACGCTCTCCGGCAACGGAACCACTACGGGAGTTGATGAACCATCATGGCTGATCCGTATACTGCCGCATCTGGAACAATCGGCGTTGTACTCCGGATGGGATTTGTACAAACCATTCGGATCACATTCTTTGACCGTACGGCAGACGGTTATTCAGACCGCCATGCCGGGACGTCTCCAGTTGCACCAGATGCGGTTGTGGTCATAACGCTGCCTTGCGGCTGCGGCGGAGGCTTTCAGCGCATTCCCGGTGGGGCGGTTGTTGATTACGTTGGAAACCACGGCGACATTTCGCCGGGGGCAATCGGCCAGCCGACGGACTTTTATTGGGGAGGTCGGGGAACCGGCGTCATTATCTCCAGCCATCCCAAGGTCAAAGGCACCGACATTGTTGCCGGATGGGAAGACCAGGTTGCGATCCGCGATATCTCCGACGGAACATCAAACACAGTGATGGTCGGCGAACCGTTTATTCCGGACGGCGAAATGACGAAGAGTCCGTACAACGGGCCAGCATATTTCGGACGGCATTTTCAGAATTTCAGCCGGATCGGCGGACCTGGCGTTCCGCTTGCACACAATCCCGGCGATCAGCGGGGAACGTTGTATTCTTTCGGCAGTGCCCATGACGGCATCGTCATGTTCACGCTGGCGGACGGTAGTGTGAGGGGAATCTCCACGTCGATCAGTTCCAGTGTACTGGGCGATCTTTGCAATCGCCGTGACGGATCAGCTGTCGGTGAATTCTGAAGCAGGAAATCGGTCTGTGAATGCATTTCATGGCAGCTTGGCTTTCATCTGTATCTCGATGGTTACGGGATGCGGGGCCAGCCAGGTTCCTACATATCCCGTTTCGGGGACCGTTGTTTCTGATGATGGTTCGCCAGTGCGAACCGGCACAGTGGAACTTGAGTCTCGTGACCACAAGCTCACGGCGACCGGAACGATCCGCGAAGACGGTAGTTTTGTGCTCGGCACCTACACAAGTAACGACGGTGCCTGCGCCGGGGAACACCGGGTGATTGTCACGCAACTGATCATCAATGATGGTACTGTCCAGCACACAAAAGATCACGGAAAACCTGTCGATCCGTTGTATGCGTCCTATAACTCCAGTCCCTTGACCGCATCGGTCAGTGAGAAGTCTGAAAATACTCTCAAATTCATTGTGAAGTCCAGACGTTCCGATCGTTAGTTTTCGTAACGCCAGGAAAACACCGTGCATGCAATTTGCACACCAGTTGAACCTGATCGCTGCGCGTAGAAACCGTTGATCCATGTTGCGTCGAACATTTCTCAAACGGTGTCATCTTGCCGGACTTGGCTTTGCCGCGCCGATCGGCTGGAGGTCGATGTCGGGGGTGGCTGAGGATTCGTCACTTTCAACCGGCTACCCGGGGCCGTACTACGTCGTCTTCAATGCCTCCGGCGGCTGGGACACGACGTACCTGATGGACCCGAAGGGCGTGGAAGGCATCAACCGACTTTATCAGGAAGGCGATATCCTGACAGTCGGCAATCACCGAATTGCTCCCATCGCGAAGCACATCGAACAGGGAATGAGCAACGAGGAATTCTTCGCGAAGTACGGGCCGGAACTGCGAGTGTTCAACGGGCTGGATCTGTCGGTCAATAACCATACTCCCTGTGCGAGGTATATGGCGACCGGGAAGCTCGACAGCCTTGCGTACCCGACGTTTCCGGCACTTGTGGCGGCTTGCCACGGTGCCGGGGCACCTCTCGCGTTCCTGACGTTCGGCAACTACTCGGCCACCGGCAATCTTGTCCCCATGTCGCGCGTGCCGTATCTGCAGTCCCTGAAATTACTCGCGCGAGCCGATTCGGTGGAAGGCAGTGATCATCCCTATCAGGACGCATTCGTTTCGGATCGCATTGAACGCACGCTGGAGCAGCAATTTGAAGCCCGAGTTTCGGGCGCGCGATTGCCTCGCGTCGAACGAAGTCAGAGTATGCTCTATGCAGCTCAGGCAAATTCCAAAGCCCTCGAGCGCGTGGTTCCATTTATTCCGAAGGAACAGTCAAAAGAGAGACTTGCGCAGCAGAATGATATTGCATTGGCGGCGTTCAAAGCCGGCGTTTGTATCTCGGCGAACCTGTCGATCGGTCAGTTTGACAGCCACAACAACAACGATGTCGATCAGATGAAATTGATTCCGGAGTTTCTCGCAGGCATCAATGATCTTTTGCGAAAAGCGGAGGATCTTCAGATTCGCGACAAGCTCGTCGTGATCATTCAAAGTGAAATGGGCCGCACGCCGAATTACAACAGCGGCAACGGTAAAGACCATTGGTCCATCGGCTCCATCATGTTCCTCGGCCCCGGCATTTCGGGGAATCGCGTGATCGGTGCCACGGACGAAAAGCAGCAGCTCGTACCCATCAATCCGGGATCGCTCGCGATCGACAACGACAAGGGGATCCGCGTCCGTCCAGAGCAAATTCATCTGGCTCTGCGTGAATTCGCCGGTGTTCAGGATCACGCATTCAGTAAACGGTTTCCGCTGGAGGTCGCTGTCAGCGAAAAACTGCAGAATTTCTGGACCTCATAGCGATCAGTAATGCAGGACAATGAACAATCAGTCTGATCGATGAACGATCAGTTGCAGATCAAACCCCGTCTGCTTCCCATCAATGAAACGGCGACCTCGAATCACCTGGAACACGCTGAAAAGCTCATCAGTTCAGTCTGCCCGATCCTTGACTGCAAGTACACCTTCCGCTTTTGCACAATTCGCGCAGCAATAAAAGACGCCATTCGATTCAACACCATGACCGACTACTTTGCACCCACAGTGATCGCATGTTGGTGCGAGCAGATGAATGGCACATTCAAAGGAATCGAACACATAAAGTTCGCCCTGCATGTCAATTGTAAACGACTTGTCATAATCATTACCGCAAACGCTGCAGATTGCCAAGGCTCTTCTCCCACTGAAATTTTGTAACTCAAATTAATCCAGGAACTCACTGTGACGACGCAATGTAACTGTCCATTTTTCCGTCAAAGATGCGACGATCCACGGCGAGGCACTCCCTAATTCAAGCAATGACTGTGCCAACCCTGATTGCAATTGTCGTTCGCGATTGTCCGTCCGCAGCCGGAATTCGCACAGGCACCGATTCGTTTTGGAATGATCTTTGCGTTCCCGGTTGAAAGGACATGAGTCTTAGACTGGGCAGCGATCTATTTGCAATCAGGCTGCCGCTGTTCAAACAAGAGCGGCGTTGGCTTTTCAAGGATCAGGGAAAATGATTTTCGATATGGTCGGATGGGTTGTGTTTGGTCTGATCGCGGGTGCCGTAATTCGATTGATTACACCCGGGCAGGATCGCCTTGGTTGCCTTGGAACCATGGCGCTTGGTATCTCCGGGTCATTGGTGGGCGGCTATCTCGGACACCTGATCTCTGGTCCGGTCGACACGCAATCTCGGCCGGCCGGATTTCTGGGAGCGGTCCTGGGTGGCATTCTCGTCCTGGTTGTTGTGCGCCTGCTGAAGCGAAAGTGACAGCAGAAAGAAGAATTTGAGTTGAGTGCGTAGGTCGGACCAGGTGAAGCGCCGATCCGGCAGTTGTCAGATAGCGTCCCGAAATCGACGTCGCACCAGCGGCAAGACGTTGCCGAGGCCAAACCAATACAACGGCGAAGAACCGGACATGTTACTCCGCCACAATCTCAGCCGCGTTCCAGAACGCG
>Ga0335394_10009937_pt1 | contig 10721 bp, 5 predicted proteins | sample MAT03_FD_205741 | JGI IMG/M metagenome (GOLD analysis project Ga0335394, IMG submission 205741) | Freshwater microbial communities from Lake Fryxell liftoff mats and glacier meltwater in Antarctica - MAT-03 (spades assembly) (version 2) ... | reverse complement strand
TTATTTATTTTCCAGGATCTGTCCCACAAATTCCAGTTTGCAGCTAAGCCTATAGCTGTGTCAATTGGTCCAGGCCAGTAGTCGTTGCCTGTTTGCCGGTAGGTTTGTGCTGCCATGTGAACTTGTCCGCCGGCATCCATTCCTCCAATCCAAATTCCACCTGCAAATAGTGCTTGCAAACCACTGCCTTTAGGAACTTCGAATTTGGGATTGGAGAAGTCCCAGAATAAATCACTTGATGATGTAACTCCTGCCTCAATGTTATTTATATCAATAGATGTGTAGCCGATTGGTAATTGAGCATTTGTAACGGTGGAACCCATTAAAATTATTCCAAGCGTTTGTAAGAGAAATTTATTTTTCATGGCTATAAATTTTTGTTGTTATAATATGAAGTCCCTTTTCAATTGGATTTTGTTGCCTGACGTTTAAAAATATTATATCTTACTCCGGCACCAAAGGAGACTCTGTTTATTTTTTCGGAGTAAAAGGGTTGGCTGGTCTCCATTTTATTTAATGCATATTGATATTCGGAATTAACAAGTAAATCAATTTTCTCACCAAGGGCATAGCTGAATTGTAATCCTCCTTTTATTCTTGTTTGCATTCTTTGCTTGTAGTAATCTGTAGAACTCACTTTCTTAAAATCAGGATTGAAATTGGTGGCGCCCTTCTTTTGACTAAAAATATCTATAATAAATCCTACTTGAGGCTCAATAACAAATCTTCCCACCGGAATCTCATATCTAATTTCGCCGGAAAATGAAAATACATTATAGGTTATGTCATGTTTTATTGGGATGTTGCGTGACTTATTTACGATCGTTGAATCATAATTTGTTACGAGTATAGGTGGTGAAAATGGAAAGAGAATAAAGTAATTGATGGTATCAACGGAAATCGATTGGTAATATTCCGTAAATGTAAAACCAAAATCTTCTTTTCTATTGCTATAATTTAAACCGGCACTTACCGAAAAATGTTTTTTCAGAGAATATCTTACTTTCAATCCGATATCCAGCCCCGATGAGACTGGACTTTTTTCAGGTTTGGAATTCAGCAAACGGTTCGCAGCTGTGTCGTTGGTTTGCGCTGTGATTTTTGAATAGTAATAAACCTTCGCAGCATAAATTTCCAACGAATATTTTGTTGGAATATGGGTGATTAATGCTAACGAATCTTTTTTGATTATCTTAGTGGGTTGTTTTATAAAATCTTTTTCTGTGTAGGGAAGTGAAATTGCCGGATAATATAAATGATCGTAATTATAAATTAAATTGGAAGTTAATTCTGATTTTCCATAATATAGATTGTTAGTTCCGGCTGATTTATTTTTTAAATTGGAATTGGGTTCAGAATTTTTATTTGAAGGCTTTAATTTATTTTCCTTTAGGGAAGCAACTGCAATTCTTCCTGATTTGTCCGGGCCTTTCTTATTGAAATCTTTTCCATTTGATTTGTTAGAGGTAAAATCTGAATTATTTATTTCATTAGCATAGTTACCGGAGTGATTTGGTTTTAAATCTTCATTGGTTACTGATTTTGTTGAAGCATTTGCTGATGAAATTTTGTAATCGGAACTTGATTTGCCGGTTGTTTCTATAGAAGAATTCGGAATTGTATGCGTGGTCTCAAAGGAGGGATGATTGTACATCATCAATGCTGTTGAACCAAGTATCAATATACCCACTACCCAAATCCAAAGAAACCATCTCTTTTTGTCTGGCGGTGGTATTAACATATCAAATAACCCTGCAGGAGGTTTTACCTCACTGTGTCTGAGCTTTTGACGAATTTCATCATCGAATTTTTCTTCCCCTGTTTTCATGCTGCTATGATTTTCATTTCTTTCATTCTTTGTTGCAAATATTTTCTTGCTTTCATTAATTGTGAACGAGATGTTCCTGCGTTGATTCCCATCATCTTTGAAATTTCTTCATGATCATAACCTTCAATTACATAAAGATTAAAAACCATTCTATACCCATCCGGCATTTCGGAAATTAATTTAAGCAATTCTTTCTCCGACATTTTACTGATGATATCAACTGATTCAGTATAATTCACCTCTGATATATCGTGGTCAGGAAAATATTCAGAAAGGTTTTTTAATTTGTGGTAATAATTGATCGCAGTATAGATGAATATTTTTTTCATCCAACCTTCAAAGCTTCCTGTGCCCTTGTAATCCTCTATTTTGGAAAAAACTTTTATAAATCCGTCTTGCAAAACATCCATTGCATTGTCGCGCTGATGAGTGTAGCGTATCGAAATCGCATACATAACTGCACTGTAACGATCATAAAGCGCCTTCTGTGATCGTCGATCCTTTTTTATGCATCCTTGTATGAGTTCCGCTTCGGTCATATGTTTAACCATCTCAAAATTTCGGGTATTCTTATAATTAAGACTGCTTTTCCAATGAAAATGCTGCCTGAGAATATGAAATTATTAAACTTAGTAATGGGTGGAGTAATTTTAATGTAAATTCTTCCAAATGTATTGAAAATCAATTTATTGAAAATATGAATGATTGTAATGTTCAGATCTAAAAAGTGAATTTCAGGAATTATTGGGTTACTTTTTTATCAATAATCATTCATAATTCTCTTTAAAAAGAAAAGCCACAGCTTTTTGTGCTGTGGCTTTTTCAGGATTTACTAACGATTTATTCAATAATCACTTTTTCTATTTTCTTATCCGAGCCATTAATTACCTCAAGGAAATATATTCCGGGTGTAATGCCTTCTAAATTCATTTCTGTTTGGTTATTACCTGATGAAGAAGTGCCGGTATTTACAAACACTTCTTTACCAAGCATATTAATCAACCTGATACTGAAATTGCTTTCTGATGCAGACTCATAAGAAATATTCAAAATTTCATTTGCCGGAATCGGGAAAAGATTCAATTCGAAACTTTGCAAATTATTTCCTGTTTCTCTGCAATTAAAGGTCACCACTTTGGTAAAGTAGCTCGACGATCCACATGCATTTTGTGCTCTCACCCGAACACTTCCTGCAGTAGCAGCAAAGTTTACAGTTACAGCGGTAGCATTGGTAACCAGAGTTGCAGTTGTAGAAGTTACCACGCCATCATTTATTTTGGCACCAGAAGGTACCGTCCATGTATAAGAGGTTGCAGTTGCTATTGGACTTATAGAATAAGGAACACCAAATTGATTGGCGCATGCTGTAGTACTTCCGGTCATAGATGTAGGAACAGCAGGAGTGGTTTTAACAGTTACACTCCGTAAAGCACTTGTGCCGCAGGCGTTAGATGCACTAACACGAATATTTCCGGTTACATATCCCGCAAGGAAATCAGCAGTAACCGAATTCGTTCCTTGCCCGGTTGCAATGGTAGCATTAGCCACACTAAATGACCAGTTATAGGTCATTCCCGCAACAGCAACAACCGAGTAAGGAACAGCTGACAATCCACACAAACCACTAGTTTGTCCGGTCATAGTCCCGGGAGTAGTAGGAGTATTTCTCGTAATTGTGAGTGACCGAATAGCACTGTTACCACATGTGTTAGTAGCATAAACAGTTAAGGGTCCGGTTGCTGTAAATCCTGCACCATAGGATACTGTAATTTGATTGGTTCCCTGTCCGGTTATGATCGTTGCACCAACAGGAGGTGTCCATGTGTAAGAAGTAACGGTTGCTACATTGGTAACACTGTATGTTTTTGCAACACCGGGACAAATTTTGGAAGTCCCACCAACAGAAGTTATACTGCCTGGAGGTGATGGTACTGTACAATTAATAACTGTTGTAGTTTGTGAGGAGGAATTGCTGCATGAATTACCATCGGTATAAGAATAGGTAATTGTATATGGACCGCCAACTCCTGCAACCGATGGAGTGAAAGTATTTCCACTGATTCCGATTCCGCTAAAAACTCCTCCCATGGGTGTTCCTGTAAGTGTGGCAGTTCCTGCGCTCACATTATAACTTGCTGTCAGTCCGCTAAAACTTACTGTAGGCAATGGATTTACAGTAATGTTTGCCGCAGCAGAAATATTCGTACATCCATTACCGTTAGTATATGAATAGGTGTAGGTTGTTGATGGTCCTGTGTAAGGATTAGGAACGCTGAAACTTCCACCGGCAGGGCTTCCTGACAAAGCAATTGAAGTTCCTGCACATCCGCTTACATTTCCGGCAGTTACTGTAGGCAATGGATTTACAGTAATGTTTGCCGCGGCACTTGTTGCATTACAGCCAAATGGAGTAGTTAAAGTATAAGTATAAGTGTTAGAAGAACCTGTATAAGGATTTGACACGCTGTAGGAAGCTGTTGTGCTACCCGGAACTGCCGCAGGACTTCCTAAAAGATTTATAGGTATGTTGGCACAACCACTAACCGCAGAAGCTGTTGGTGTATTTGGTGTTGTTGAAATAGTTAAAGTAGTACTTCCGGTTGCACCTGTACAATTTGCATTAGAACCAAAAACAGAAATTATGGAATTTGTAGTCGGTTGCCCTGAAGGAAACACAACCGTAATTTGTGTTGTTCCCTGACCTGAAGTAATAATACCACCATTAGTAACTGTCCAATTGTAGTTTGTAGCATTGGTGATTGTTGCAACAGTAACCGTGATAGGAATATTTGCGCAATAAGAAGTAAACGCAGTTTGAGGACTTCCTGCAGAAGCTACCTGTCCGGAAATGGTAAGGTTAGCTCCGTTATCGCTTCCGTTAACAACAGGATTTGAACTAACAACACGAATTCTGTAACCGCTTCCACTTGTGGTTCCGGCAGGAATAGTGCATGAGATGGTTCCCCCAGCAGTCGCTGTTAATGATCCTATACTGACGGGATTTGCAAACGAGCCTGCTGAATTTGAAAGTTGTGCTATAAATATATTTCCTGCATTCGCCGATCCGTTTGTGGTGAAACTTACATTTAGTGCAGCTCCTGAACAATAGTTAGTAGTTGCAATTGATGAAGTAGTAATTGAAGAAAAAGAACTTGATGTAATAGTGAAGTTTGAATTACTCATGTCAAAGTAAATATTTCCAACCGCTTCCACTTTTATTCTTGCCTGTGTTGTAGCCAAACCCGGAACTGTAATACTTTGAGTTCCGTTGTTAGGTGTGCTTGCAAGGATTACAGTTGGGAATGTATTTCCACCATCAGTTGATAGCGATATTTTTACATTTGCTGTACTGATAGGCGAGGCAGTTGTTCCGCTCACATTCCAGGTAACAGTTTGTGATGAACCACTTGCCCAGCTCACTGCAGTATTTGGAGCAGTTACTGCAAACGCAGCACCGGTATTAATTACTGCGATGGAAACAGTTGAGTCAGGATGTGTAACTCCACCACCTGCCGACTGATTGTCTCTCACAGTAAATTGAAAATTCATGGTGCGGGCAACATTTGGAAGAATTTCTCCAATTGTTGTGGTGTTGTTAATGATGTCAGAAAGTTTAGGGAAAGTTCTCGATGGAGAAGTGGTAGGTGAGAAAGGTCTGAATATAGGTGCGTTTCCGAGATTTGCATTCCAGGCACCTGCTGTTCCTAAATTATATTGTTCCCACGAATAGGTGAGAGGATGTCCGTTTGGATCTGTTGCAGCACCTGTTAATTCAAATGGAGTTGAAACAGGAATAGAATAATTTGCACCCATGCTAGTTACAACCGGAACACCATTTCCGGTGCTGGTAATTACTGCACATGAATTTCCACCACCTGTTGTACTGAAGTTGACAATTTCATCAAAGCTTTTTGTATGGAAATAAGCAATACTATTAGAAGCAAGGTTGTCGGAGCCACAAATTCCGGCATACGCCATAATAGTAATTCCACTACCCGGTTCATAGGCAGCAGAAGCAACTCTGTTTCCACTACATGAACTTGTTGCACTGTTGAAAGTATGATTGCCTCCAAACTGATGTCCAATTTCATGTGCAACATAATCAATGTCGAAAGGGTCACCAACAGGATTTGTTTGTCCTGTTACTCCTCGTGCTTTGCTGCTTCCGCATATTACACCAAGTCCGGCCACACCACCACCTCCTGTACTGAATACATGTCCGATATCGTAATTTGCAGAACCAATTACATTGTTACAGGTGGTTACATTTTGTCCTAACATAGTACTTCCATTTCCGTTAGTATATGGATCGGTTGATGAATTGGTGTAAACAATTAAATTGTTGTTAGGCACCATTACCATTCGTATTGCTACCTCTGTTTCATAAACTCCATTCACTCTGTTCATCGATGTTACCATTCCTGCCATTGCACCTGAAACAGTTCCACCTTTGGTAGCAGCGTATTCACCTGTGCACGCCAAAGCCAAACGATAAGTTCGGAGTTGAGTACCTACACTTTTTTGAACACTTGCACCTGCAGGAATTAAATCACGAAGAGATGTTTCATCTGCTGTTTCACAATTAAAACCTGATGTACGCTGAATATCTTTTTTGTTGTAACAGATGTAATCTGTAGTTGTGTTCGAACTATAAGGATCAATAAATATTTGTCCTGTTGGAGAAAGTATCATCGCATGAAACCCAAGTGGTGTTATATCCAATCGAATAATAGAAGTTGGATCGTCAGTTTTAACTCCTGCATAGGTTTTTATTTCAGGAAATTTTGCAGCTAATACAGCACTCATCACCTCTACTTTGTAAATGCGAAAATTGGAAGTGGTGCCATCCGGCATAGGCATTTCAAAAATCACCGGACTTGCTGTGCGTGCATTCTCCGATTCTTCAGGTGCCGATGACAATAAAATCTCCATTGCAACCGGATCAATTTGTAATGTCCGATAGTTTGCAGGAAAAAGATGCCTTTCTCCCTTTACAACAATTGCCGTTTCAGCAATATCCCTTAGTGCCTTTTTTTCTACACCCTGGGAGTTGGCAACATGACCGGTAAGCGCCACACATGCCACCAGCAGACCCGCGAGACTGCCTCTTAAGTTAAATTTGAACATATTTATTTGGATTTTAAAGTTGGTTTGCCTGAGAATCATAAACCAAAGTTACGCCTTATTAATTATACCTAACCTTCTTCAGTTCGAACTTTTTTATGGAGGGTTTGAGTGCTATTAATTCGCAAGTTATTGATTTTGAAGAAATTCACTCTTTTTCATGGTTTGAGAAAGAATTAAAATACCAAAATTGGACGTCGGGTGGAACGGTTAATTTAAATAAGGAATCAGTAAATACTACTTCTGTGTCGGTATATAAATGGTTGAACCAGCCTCATAATTCCAGAGGAATGTTGACTGGAAATACCTACCAATAACTCCTGTTGTTATTAAGCAAAATAGTTCTTAAAATGAAAATTTATTTTAAAATCACTAATTTACCGTTTGAAATATTTCCTTCGCTAGTATTTGCCTGCCAAAAGTAGATTCCATTTGATAAATTATTGATGTCTATTGTTTGCGAACCACTGAAAATATTTTTGTTTAATATTTCTTTTCCCGTTGAGTTGAATAAAATAAATTGAACTGATTGATTTTCGTTCAAGGAGTGTTTGACAGTAAAATAATTTTCAGCCGGATTAGGATAAACATAAATCTGCTCACCAAGTATAGGAATAGATTCATTTATTGCCGTAAGTGTATCACAGGAGCTGCCTAAATCAGCCCCTAAAAAATAATTTGGATGGTACGGAATGGAATTCGAACAAATAGATGGGAGTGTTATTGCATGTTGTTGTAAGTCACATGCCAAACCAACACTATCCGGATTGTTGATGACATGAAGATAACGTGTACTGTTACCTGTACTGATGTAAATTTTATTGTCAGGAGCTAACCTGATCATGCTAAACAAGGCAGCTAGCAAAGTGCTAGCGGGGTCATAAGTTGAATCCCAAACGGCAACAGTTATTTGACTGGAATCAAGTATTGGGTTTAACAAATTATATTGATAAACACGATCTACAGAAGTCACATATACTAAATTACCATTTGGTGAAAAAGCTACATGTCCGTCATATTTTCCATCATTGATTGTGGCATGGCGAAAATTACTAAACATTCCGGAACATCGATCAAAGTCATAAACATCCAAATCATAATTTCCATCCATAAAAGCATATTTAGCTCCATCTTGTGAAAAAACATGTGTGGGGCTAAATCCCTCTCGAATAGAGCCTATATTCTGTGTATAAGGTCCATATATTGAATCTGGTGTTACGAGGAATTTGAAATAGCGGTTACTCCAGTTTTGATGACAAATAATCCACCAATCTCTTCCATTGCCATGTTTGCACGCACTAAATCCTCCTTGAGTTATCGAATCAGTAAATAAAACAACATTTTTATCTGTAACTGCCCCTTTACCGTTATCCAGGGTCATATCAATTTTGGAATAATACACAAAGCGAGTATATATCGCAGCGTTTACATTGAAGGAATCCATTGAGCAATGGAATAAATAATAAATACTATCTTGCCCTGGCATAGGAATTATGATGTGTGATTGGGTAAGATCAAGTCCGAAAGTGTCATTTGCCAAATCATTGGTGTAAAAGCTTGGATTTAAGAAATCACCATTTACCATGAGTGAATCAAAACGATTGGCAATGTAAACTCCGTTAGTGTAAAACAATAAATTGCCTGATGTATCGGAGATGCTTGCAGTAGTTGTACCAAAATTCATTTGCCGGGCATGAAAAATTGTATCAGCTGATCCATTAATAAAATTGACATCCGTGCCACCAAATGGATAACCTGCCCAGCTTTGATAGCCCATCAACCACAAATTGTTCACACCTTGCGAAAACAAAATGGTTGGCAGGGTCAGAAATAGTATTATGAGTTTATGTTTCATTATAAAGTTAAATAGAGGAGATTGCATACTTGCAATCTCCTCTATTTATTTTTTGGTTATCTGATGATTGAAAGCTTGCCCGACCCGATCAATTGATCATTGGAATAAACTTTGTAAAAATATATAGATGGGTTAATATTTAATGTGCTGAAAGTAAATTCTTTTGAATTGCTTTCTAGAGCTGTTCGATATATTTCTTTACCATACGAATCAACTAATACTAATGTACCATCAGAATTAGTTGGAAAATTGTATTTGAGCGTTGCTTTATCCTGAGTTAGATTCGGACTAATAGAGGTACTATATCGAGTATTGTTTTTTTCTGAAGCAGTATTTGTAGTTGTTGCTGCTTCACGTAATATAACTCCTGCATTCAAACATGTAACAAAATCATCATAAATCATATCATCATCGATCAACGAATATAAACCCCGAGCTTTCCAAACTGCATTACCACCAGCAATGGGACATTGAATAGCAATTCCATAAAGTGTTTCGATTTGTTGAGTCGTAAAATAAGAAATGCCTTTCGCAATAGTGACCAGGTAAATTTCATTAACTTGTTTTTCATTTTCTTCAAAAATCTGACTAGTTGCCAACGAAGAATTAACAAGATTTACATTGTCGGCATTAAGAGTTCGTGAATCCTGTACAAGTTCAAGTGCTGAAATATTAAAATTTGTCAGAGGAAGAATGTTGTATTGAATAGCTTGTATTTGAGACAATGCAGCCATTTTCTGAGCTACAGTGGAATTTTCATCTAGTAGGATGACAACATTGGCTTTAAGTGAAGAAAGCAAACCATCTAATTGCAATTTATTATTTTGTAAGGCAAGTTCAACAGATGGCGCTATGTCATATAGATTGGATGCAGCTTCCATGACCTCATTAACCTTATCCAACAAACCATTTTGATTTGCAATATAGAAATCGTTGAGAACAGTGTAAGTGGTTCGATAAACCTCATTTTCATCTAGCAGTTTCCATAATTGTTTAGCTAGCTCATACTGGCTCGGATCTGTAAAAACCCCGTTTTGAATAAGATCCTGATCAATTTCAAAATTAAATTCATGATCACAACCATCACAGGCTACAAAATTAAATTGATCACAATAATTTTCTCCGACGACTGGAACACATTCAAAGTTTTGTCCAGCTATAAAATTAAACCAATTAGAAGGATCCCAAGTAGGTGGCTCTACTGTTGACCCGGGAGAAGCAGTATTATCATAATTAAATGGATAGATGCTTGCATTAACTGGATTTTCATACAATGCGCCCCAACCGCCATTAAATGGAGAAGCAAACCATTGGTTTCCTTTTAAGGCCTGAGTTCCGATTATTGCAAAATTATCAAGACGTAAGCCATATTTATGATAATTTATTTCATTCCCTTTGACATCAGTATTATAGGCATAACCGCTAAAGTATATACCGTTGGTAGTGCCATTTACTTCATTACATGATATATTATGATAATCTCCCAATTCAATTTTAATTGCGCTTTGGTCTTTTTTAGCAAGGTTATAATCAGTGCCAGGACCAGTAATAATATTACAACTAATCTCATCATTTGAGCAGGATTGAGTTATAATTCCTTTCTGGTTGTTCAAATTATTAACCATGTTAACTTCATTATTTGTCACTTGATAATGTGATGCAGTTGTCATACTAATACCTCTAGTTGCATTCGATGCTCCAAGTACATGCCAGATATGATTTGAATTTATTTTGGAATCCGGATTTTTCCCATTCTGCTCGATCACATTTATTCCTGCTACACCCTTGCTTCCTGGAGTTAAAGATCCAAAATGAATGTAATTGTTTTCTACCAATAAATGTCTGGCATTGTCATTCATTCGTAAGTCAATTCCAAAGTAGTCAGATCGAATATAATTATTGAGAATATCAATT
>Ga0335394_10009933_pt1 | contig 10724 bp, 5 predicted proteins | sample MAT03_FD_205741 | JGI IMG/M metagenome (GOLD analysis project Ga0335394, IMG submission 205741) | Freshwater microbial communities from Lake Fryxell liftoff mats and glacier meltwater in Antarctica - MAT-03 (spades assembly) (version 2) ... | reverse complement strand
CCCGATGAGATGCTAAGCAAGAAATCCATCGAAGAATTGGCGTTAATGGTGACACAATTACAAAAGCGTCTTCGCGGCCGGATATCGTAGCACCAATTGCAGCTGGTTAACCTTGGGGTCAAACCCTGTTTTCGGTTTTCGATGTGTTTGAAACTGCCGGTCAGCACGATGACCGAATGTCAATTTCCAAAGTGCCATGCACCTGTCGGCCTTCGAACTTCCTTCCCCCGCTTTCGTGCCGATGGCGATCAGACTGGCATCCATGCCATCCCAGCCGTACAATCGGCGGCATCCATGACCGCCGTCTTCAGTTCTGTACTTTACTCACAGACCAGCAGCAAAAAATGCCTCTTGCAGCAGGCAACGTTCGCAACTGGGCGATGCATGCGGCGGCGATGGTCATTGTCCCTGAGTTGGAAGCCGAACTATCGCCGCCTAGACAGCGTGAAGGCACGCTCATCCAATCGAGCAACATGAAGGTATCGCGCAGTTCGAACCATCAACATCACAAGGCAAGTACTCATTTCGCCGGTTGCGACGTTTCGACTTCCGTCATCGTGGCTGACCGGCGATTTCAAATGGTCACTTTAAAACTAAGCCCGAACCGACTTCCTATCTGACAGGTGCATGGCACTTTGCGAAGCGGCCAAGGTCGTTTCAAGAGCTTCCCCATCCAGGATGACGATCACTTTTTTGTCGGCTGCCGTTACGTTGAACGCAACGCATTGCGTGCCCAAATGGTATTGCGAGCCGAAGACTGGCGATGGGGTTCGTTGTGGCGGTGGTTGCAAAAACCTGAACCGGAACAGCTGCTTTCACCCTGGCCGATTCCTCGGCTACCCAATTCGAGTAAGACCAGCACCGCCCAAAACAAAGAGGTTTGACCCATTTGATTGCTCCGGAGTAGGGCTTTTGCTTCGCGGTTTTGTCGTGTTAGCTGACCAGTCTGGCCCACACCGACCAGGGTCGGTGGAGGGCATAGCCCCGTCTCGCTTCCACCGACCCCGTGTCGGTGGAGCGACAACTGACCGGCTACAAAACCCGAAAAAATCGCGCAGCGATCGCCCTCCACTGACCCTGAGTCGGTGGAGGCGCGATTGACCTTCGATTTGGCGGCTACTCGGCACTTTGCAAATTGGGATCGCGTTAAAAGAGCGGACACCAGCCCGCAAGGATCTTGGGGTGAAGTTGGTCAAGGGGGACACGCTCTCAAAACTGCTGTCCGATCGAACCGAGCCGACTTCTGAGCGTGGGAAGTTCGTCGGCATCTTCGGGCAGATCTGCCAGACGATGGCCTACGCGCACTCCCGAGGCGTGATTCATCGCGACTTAAAGCCCGCCAACATCATGGTCGGTGCGTTTGGCGAAGTGCAGGTGATGGACTGGGGACTCGCCAAGGTGCTGCCCGCTGGTGGAGTTGCTGACGAGAAAAAAGCTCGCGACAAGCAACTGGGGCAAAGCATCACCCAGACGCTGCGGAGCGAAATCGGCAGTGATGCTCCAGGGACGTTTGGCACGCTCGGTTCGCAAACGCAGGTGGGGAGCGTGATGAGTACACCGGCCTATATGCCGCCCGAACAGGCGCTGGGGGAAATTGACCAGCTGGATGAACGGGCCGACGTGTTCGGCTTGGGAGCGATCCTCGCTGAGATCCTGACCGGAAAGCCGCCGTATGTGGCTGACGGCGGGACACGCATCTTTCGCTTGGCCTCTCGCGGCAAGCTGGACGATTGTTTCGTACGGCTGGAAGCCTGCGGAGCCGATGAGGATCTGATGGCGCTGACAAAGCATTGTCGGGAACTCGAACCGAGGGACCGTCCGCGTAATGCTGGAGAACTGGCCGAGCGAGTTTCGGGCTATCTGGAATCGGTGGAATCGCGATTGCGTGCCGCCGAAATTGACCGTGCCGCTCACGCCGCACGGGCCGATGCGGAGGCCGAAAAAGCAGCGGCGGAAACGAAACGTGCGGAAGCGGAAGCGGCACGAGCCCGCGAGGAAATCAAACGCCGGCGAACGAGCCTCGCGCTGGCGGCATCGGTGTTGTTGTTGGCGAGGTCCGAGCAGTTGGTTTATGCCAGCAAGCTGATGCTGGCACAGAACGACTTTGACGCGGGCAACGGCGGGTTAGCTCAGTTTTACCTCGACGAGTGCCAATCCAGCCTTCGCGGCTGGGAGTACCGCTACCTCAGGACGCGCACCCAATCCAAACAAACGCTGGTGGGACACACCGACGAAGTTCGCAGCGCGGCGTTCAGCCCTGACGGCAAACGAGTCGTCACTGCCAGCTTGGATGGGACAGCGAAGGTCTGGGACACCAAACGGGTCAGGAGGTCCTCACCCTCAGGGCACAGACGCAATACGTACTCGGCGTGGCGTTCAGCCCCGACGGCAAACGCATCGTCACCGGCAGCGCTGGTGCCAGCGCTACGGCGACCGTTTGGTACGCCGAGAGTGCACCCAAGGACAACCTCTGGCCGCTGACCTACATGGAACCGCAGACCTACGGCTTTCCTTGAATGCGATTCCTGATGCCAAATATCAACCGATTCCAACGAATTTTTCGCAGTAACAGTGTATCCCAACCTCAACCATCCCGTTGCATGAGTACACTGTGTCTCACCACCGCGCATCAACCAACACACGACTCGAGCGCTTACTAACATGATGATCGGTAAACTCGTCAGCCACTATCGAATCACGGCCAAACTCGGCGAAGGGGGCATGGGAGAAGTCTTCCTGGCCGATGACGAGCGGCTTGATCGCAAAGCGGCAATCAAATTCTTACCCGCTGAGTGGGCCAGCGACCCCGAACGTCGCCAGCGATTCATGACCGAAGCCAAGGCCGCATCGGCGCTCAATCATCCGCACGTCTGCGTCGTGTACGACGTGGGCGAGACGGACGAGGGGGTACCCTTCATTGCCATGGAGTACGTGGCAGGCCTATCGTTGGATAAAGTGGTCAAAAAAGGACCACTCGAGATTGCGAAAGTCGCAGAGATCGCCGTCCAAGTTGCCGATGCTCTCGATGCAGCACATTCTCGACGGATCGTGCACCGCGATATCAAGCCAGCCAACATCAATCTTACCGAACGGGGACAAGTGAAAGTCCTAGATTTCGGACTTGCCAAACGCCTGCCATCCGACGCTAACGAGAATGCAGACCAGACGTCGGCGTTTCAGCAGACCCAGACAGGCCAGGTTATGGGTACCCCAAGCTACATGAGCCCTGAACAGGCGCTCGGTAAAAAGCTCGATCACCGCAGCGACCTCTTCAGTGTGGGAGTCGTGCTGTACGAACTCATGACAGGTCAAAAGCCCTTCCATGGCGCGAACTTCGCCGAGGTCGTCGGCAAGATTGTGCATTCGCAACCCGTAGCCATCGCTCGCTTGAACTACGACGTTCCACCCGAGTTGGAGCGGATCACGCTCAAGTGCCTACAGAAACAACCCGATCGTCGTTACCAGTCGGCTCGCGAACTGATGGTCGATCTCAAGAGCTTTTGTCGTGCGCTCGAGGCTGAGATCGATCACGGACAATTCAGCGTGCGATCCGGAGACTATAGCGACGCGTCAGCTCAACCGATCGATCGTACGACGACTCATGCTCTCCGCAGTACGCCAATAGCCGAAGTTTCTAGCCCAATCGATCTAGGTCAAAGCGATGTCGTCATCACCTATTCCAACCTCGATGACCGCCCGCTGATCTCCGGGCGACCGGGATGGATCTCGCAACTCCAGCAAAACCTTCAGGTGCGCGTCGCACAACTTTCCGGAAAGCTGGTTGCGGTCGCAATGCATTCCGATCGATCCACATCGACGGAAATCGAAGCGCAAGTTCTGAAGGAAATCCCAAAAGCCAAGACGGTCGTGTCGGTTCTGTCGCCACCGTTTGTTCAGTCCAACGGGTGCCGACGGGTGGTGGAGTCGTTTTGGAAAGGCGTCACCGATTCAGGACAATATAAGATTGAGAATCCGAGCCGTTTGCTCAACGTCGTGAAGACCCCAGTTGAAGGAGCAGATTTGCCAGAAGAACTCCGAGCCCTGTACACCGGACTTGCACCCTACGAGTTCTTTGAGCGCGATCCAAAAACCGGTCGATTACGTGAATTCGATGAAGCCTTTGGGAACACGGCACAACAACGATTCCATGAACGCGTTTACGACGTGGCGTACGACATCTCGCAAGTCCTCAAGTTCTTAGGGGAATCGACGACGACGGGAGAAAAACGGACCGCGAATCCCAAGACCATCTTTCTCGCGTCGACGACGTCGGACCTCGAGCCGCAACGAGACCAGTTGCGCCGCGAACTGATCGAACTCGGTCATACGGTCGTCCCCAAACAACCCCTGCCGCTCGTGGCAAGTGAACTTGTGGCGGTCGTACAAAACTGTCTAGCCGAAGCCGATATCGCCATTCATTTTGTCGGCGAGCACTTTGGGCTCGTCCCCGAAGCGACCGATCTGTCAGTGGTCGCCCTCCAGAACCAAGTGGCTGCCAGATTCTGCGACAACTCAGCGCTGAAACGACTGATTTGGATCCCAAAGGGTGTGAAGGCCAGGGATGAGCGCCAAGCCGCTTTCATTCGTCAACTCGAGTCTGAACCTCACTCGGTCACTGGGGCTGAGCTCATTGCCGACACGCTCGAAAATCTGAAAATGCTCCTTCGAACCCGTTGGGAACGCGAACAGGCCGAGCGCGACAAACCTGCGAAAAAACCAGTCAACGGCGATGCGCCACGGGTGTACTTGATTTGTGATCAACAAGATGAGGCCGCCCTGGAGCCACTGGAGGATTTCTTCTACGACCAGGGAATTGAAGTCAGCTTGCCCGGATTCGAAGCGGAAGAATCCGAAGTCCAGCAAATCCACATCCAGAATCTGCGAGATTGTGACGCAGTGCTGATTTATTATGGAGCGGCCGGCATGCACTGGGTCGATTTTAAAATTCGCGATCTACAAAAAGCTGCAGGCTACCGGGATTCGCGTCCCATTCCCGTTAGCGCGGTCTACGTGGCCCCCCCCTTCAACCATCGCAAGGAACGCTTCAAGAGTGTTTCGACGGACGCGATCAGGCAGTCAGGAGCGGCATTTGAACTAGGATTACTGACCGACTTTGTTGCCGCCATTCGGCAAACGAAGGATGAGGGGTGAAGGATGAAGGATGAAAACAAGCCTGAGGACTTGCGGACTCGAACGAGGCAGTTTGCGCTACGGATCATTCGGCTTTTTGCAGCATTGCCAAAGACGACTGAAGCTCAAGTCCTCGGCAAGCAACTGCTGCGATCCGGTACATCGGTCGGCGCGCATTACCGCGAAGCGACCCTCGCTCGGTCCGATGCAGAGTTCATCAGTAAGCTCGAAGGCGGATTGCAGGAATTAGATGAGTCGGCGTACTGGATGGAATTGCTATCCGAGTCCGGCATTGTTGTTCCCGCACGGCTATCCGAACTTTAACAAGAGGCCGATGAACTGACAGCGATTTTAGTCGCCTGCGTCAAGAAGGCCAAAGAGAAAAAAGATTCAAGAAAGAAGGATGAAAAGTGACAAACAGCTGGAAAAAAAAGGAATGGTGGGCGGCCAAATAATGAACCCTTCCGCTTTCCTACTTCCGCCTTCATCCTTCCAAATCCCCGGGAACCATTATGTCTGAATCCTCCAACATTCCGCCTTCCGCCTTCCGCCTTCCGCCTTCCGCCCTCAGCCTTTCCCCCAATCCTTTTCCTGGCCTCCGACCGTTTCGAAGCGATGAACACCATCTGTTCTTCGGTCGCGAAGCGCAGACTGCGGCGCTGCTGCAGCTGTTGCGTACGAATCGTTTTCTGGCGGTGGTTGGCACATCAGGCAGCGGCAAATCTTCGCTGGTGCGAGCCGGAATGATCGCCGAATTGCACGGCGGTACAATGACTCAGGCCGGTTCCGCCTGGGAAGTGATGATTCTACGGCCGGGCGGAAGTCCGATCGAAAACCTCGCGCGGGCCTTTGTCGAAGCCGATCTTTACGACGCGCAAGATCCCAGCACGTTACCGCGTTTGCTGGCCACACTCAACCGCAGCCGCTTTGGGCTGGTCGAAGCGATGAAGCAGTGCGACCTGTTTGAGCCGGGCACCAATCTTCTGGTCGTGATCGATCAGTTTGAAGAGCTGTTCCGCTTCCGGCAACAGGGAGGCGATTCCGAAGAAACCGCTGCGGCCTTCGTGAACTTGCTACTGACCGCCAGCGAACAGGCGGAATGCCCGATCTACGTCACGATCACCATGCGATCGGATTACCTCGGTGACTGCAGCGAGATTCCGGGTTTGGCCGAAGCCGTCAACGATGGTGAGTACTTGATCCCTCGACTACAGCGCGATCAAAAGCGCGAAGCGATCGAAAAGCCGATCGGCGTCGGCGGTGCCAAGATTTCGCCGATGCTGGTGCAACGACTCTTGAATGAAGTCGGAGACGATCCCGATCAGCTGCCCGTGCTGCAACATGCGCTGATGCGGATGTGGGAGGCATGGACGGTACAGAAAGATCACGCTCGCCCCATCGATATTAACGACTTCGAAGCAACCGGTGGACTCGCATCTGCGCTGTCCAATCATGCCGATGAGATCTATGACTCGCTTCCTAGCGATCACCATCGCTTTGTTTGCGAAAAGATCTTCAAGACCCTCACCGAAAAGGGTGATGACAATCGCGGGATTCGACGGCCGACACGATTGTCACAGTTGCAATCCATTGCCAATTCGGATCGCAGCACAGTCGTCGAAGTGTTGGACGCGTTTCGCGGTTCAGGAGTCACCTTTGTCATGCCTGGCACCGAAGTCGAGCTGCGCGACCGTACGGTGATCGACTTGTCGCACGAAAGTCTAATGCGCGGTTGGCAGCGGCTGCGCGGCTGGGTGGAAGTAGAGGCACAATCCGCGCGTATCTTTCGGCGACTTTTGGATACGGCCAGGTTGTGGGCCGACGGGAAAGCCGGCTTGTTTCGGAATCCCGATCTTCAAATTGCCCTTAGCTGGCGAGAACAGGAATCCCCTAACGCGCCTTGGACAGGCCAATATGGCGGACACTTCGAGACGGCGATCGGCTTTCTGGATACGAGCAACGCGGATGTAGAAGCGGAGCAGCAAGCCAAAGAAGCCGCCCGACAGCGAGAGTTGGAACAGGCTCAGCAACTTGCCGAGGCCAGGCAATCGCAGTTGGAGCACCAGCAGCGCACAGCAGGGAAATTGCGCAAGCTGATTGCCGGTGTGGCTGCCGTGGCGCTGGTCGCGGGCGTCGCCTGCGTGCTGGCGTTGGTAGCCAACGAACGCGCCAGGAAGTTGGCAGTGGTGGCATCTTCGGAAAAAGACAAGGCGGAACTCAATGCAAAGGAAGCGGAACAAGCGAAACGCGGAACCGAGCTCGCACTGACCCAGGTAGAAGCGGAAAAAGGGCGCGCCGAAGAGAACCTGCGCAAGGCCGAGATGGCAGAGAAACGCAGTCGCGAGTTTCGCTATTCGACCGATATCGAACTGGCCGCGCGGATGGTCAACGACAAAACCGCCAACGCCGCCCAGTTGACCGATCGGCTTGCCGACTTCGACCCGAAGATGAGCAAGGGCCTTGCCGCAACCGACGACATGCGTGGGTTTGAATGGTACTACCTCAAAAAATTGGTGGACAGTCGATCGAGTGTATTTTCCGGGTTCAACAAGCCGGTGATCGCTGCCGTGGTGACACCCGAAGGAGTCCTGGTAACGCTGAATGAAGACGCTCAAGTCCAGCGTTTAGATGCCGCGACAAAGCAGGAGCGGGCAGCACCGATCGATCTCAAGAAAGGTCGCAGCATCGGCGCTAAGACCCTTTCTCCGGACGGTAAACGCGTAGCGATCGCCATTGGCAACGAGGTGCAGATCTTCAACGCCGTCAGTGGCGAACAGATCGGCCGTTCGATTCCCGTGCAGGTGCGAGGCGGGCTAATCTTCTCGCCGGACAGTCGGATGTTGATCACGATGGACACCGGTATCGGCTGGTGGGATGCAGCTACCTGCAAACCGATCGCCGTTCAGGATTTTCAATTGACGATCTATAATGAACTCCAACCCCTGTCGATCTCGGCAGATGGTCTCACGTTGGGTGTGGGTGGCCAGGGAACTTCTCGCGGTGCATTTTCCGTCTTCAAATTGGATCCTGAGACTCGTGAAATCACCCGGCTTCTGGACAAGATCGGGGCTCAGGGGACCAAGCGCGCCCTGGCCATCAGCCCCGACGGCGGGACGGTTGCCATCAGCCTGTACTTTCAAGGTGGCATTTACGTTTACGAGACCGCCACCGGCAAGCTTTTGCAGACGCAGCTCAGCGCGCACTCCTCTGCGGTCTCCGCGATTGCCTTTCGCGAGGACAGCACGGAATTGGTCACCGCTTCGCTGGATGGCACGATCAAGCTATGGAACGACTATCGCAAGCTTGATCCCGATCAAGCCAACACCTTCATCGGCCACGCCGAGGAAGTGAATGTGCTCGCCATTCTGCCCGGTGGCAAGCAGCTATTGAGCGCGAGCAGCGACAAGACGGTTCGAGTTTGGAGTCTTGGTCAAAGCAAGACCGATCTTCACCAGAAATTGGCGGGCGCCATCGGCAGTCGCCGTACCAGCTTTTCATCAGACGGAACGTTGATTGCCACGCCGGGAGGATTAACTGGTAAAACAACAGGAAGTCGGTTGCAAATTTGGGATGCAGCGACCGGACAACCCGCGATGGAGTTTCCCGAAGGGAGCCGCGCGGATATCAGCGCCGATAGTGTCGCGTTTTCACCCGATGGCCGTCTTTTGGCGGCCGGCTATGGTGGGATCAAGGATGTCTCGTACATCGAACTTTGGGATATCGACCGCCGCGAACGGATCGGCGTGCTGCCTGGCAGCACGGCCATCCCCGGCTTCACAACCGATGAGAACAGCGGAACGATCCCGGGGTTGGCGTTTTCCCCGGACGGCAAACATCTGGTCGCCGCATTTGGTACGATGAATATTATGTCGAAGGGGGATACTGGAAATTTTCCGCTGCTTGTTTATGACGTCGCGAATCAGCAGGTGGTCCGGCGTCTGGAGGGGCATCGTAATTTTTGTACGGCGGTCGCTTTTTCTCGGGATGGATCCCGGTTGGCGAGCGCCAGTCAGGACGGCACCGCTCGGATCTGGGATACTGCAACGTGGCGGGAATTGCAGATCCTGGACAATCCCGACACGGCTAGCGAATCAGGCCAACGCCGGGTTTACGATGTGGCGTTTTCACCCGACGGCGCGACGCTGGCGATGGCCAGCGCCGAAGGGAATGTGATCCTGTTCGACGCGGCCAGCGGAGAGGTATTGCAGACGCTTCGTGGACACGCCAACGAGGTGAAGAGCGTCGCTTTTGCGCCGGACGGGTTCACACTCGCCTCGGGAAGCTACGACGGAACGATCCGCTTGTGGAACACGGCCACCTGGCGGGAACTGCTCAGACTCGAGCCAGAAAAAGGCGTCATACCCTACTCGATTTCATTTTCGCCCAATGGCGATCGGCTGCTGGCCTCCGGAATTGGCGGCACGCTCCTCTGGTCGATACCGCGCAACGGAAGTACGTCGCGTACAACCACCGAGCAGCTCGCCAAATTGTTGGACTCGAACGTCGATTTCCGACATCGCATTCGATTGCTCTCCGACGATCTGCAGCTCCATGAACCTCTTAAGATTCTCGCGCAGCGCGAACCGAACCGCGCCGAAGTGCAGGTAGCGCTGGCAGCGACGCGGGCCCACTGGTATGCGGACCGCAGCGAATGGGGACAGGCTGTCGAACAATTCGATCTTCTCCGGGATGTTGATTCTCCCGCCGAACTCCGCGAGGGTGAGCGCCCCGTCGCATTCCGGGAGGGTGTGGCTCCCGCCGAACCGGCTCAGCAGGAGCTTCGCCCTCCCAATTCACGTGCCAACGTTGCTACGCAATATCTGCGCACGCCCGGTCTATTGCGACTGGCGACGGCACTCTATCACGAAGGCCGTTCCGCCGACGCGGCGTGGCTGTTGATTGGCGGCGAAGCCCGACGGGCCGAGGATTTCAATGGAGCCCGCTCCGATTCTTTTGGTTTCGCGTATGACTCCAGCTCTACCCCCGCGAAGCTGACGAAGGTCTTCCGCGGTTCCCCGGCATGGAATGGCGGGCTGCGTGTGGGTGACGCGCTGCTGAAATTTAACGACATCGAGATCACTCTTGCAAACCGGTCGAAATATGTCGAACTGACCGCGGGTGGTGCCGGGACCAGAGTCCTTTTTACATTTCAGCATCCTGAACAGGATCAGCCGCAAACCGCAGAGATCATCAAAGCGAGCCACATCCAGGATGACCTGACCGTCGAACTGATCGAGAATCTGCTAGCGGCCGTCAACCACAAGCTGAGCGAGTCTGCAAACGATCCCGGTTTGCTGGAACTGCGTGCCGAACTCGCTGGCCTGGGGTTGGATTTCACCAGCCAGGTGGCCGATTATACGGCGGTCATTGAAGCCCTCACCGATCAAACCACCGAAGCAGCAGTTGCCGACCTGCAGCGGCTGCACGGTCGGCGCGGCAACGCGCATTTTGCATTGCAGCAGTGGCTAAATGCCGTCGAAGACTATGCGAGGATCGTGACCGATGCGACGACCGACGAAGCCTTGCTCACTAACCAGGTACTCGCACTGGTTCAGTCAAGCATGATTGAGCTGAAGCTGCGTGAACACTTCGCG
>Ga0335394_10009930_pt1 | contig 10726 bp, 10 predicted proteins | sample MAT03_FD_205741 | JGI IMG/M metagenome (GOLD analysis project Ga0335394, IMG submission 205741) | Freshwater microbial communities from Lake Fryxell liftoff mats and glacier meltwater in Antarctica - MAT-03 (spades assembly) (version 2) ... | reverse complement strand
CGACCCGCCCCCGCTCGAGGGTGAGCGCGGTGCCGCGGTCGGCTTCGACCTCGGTGCGGGTGAGCGCGGCGCGCGAGCCACCCTCGACCGCGAGGGCGACCGCGCCATCGGTCTCGATGCGCACGTCGGCCAGGACCACCTCGCCGCCTTCCTGGGCACACACCGCCGGTGAGCCCCCGGCGAGGTGGGTGCCGCGGAGGACCACCTCGCCGCTGCCGACCACGAACAGGCAGCCGACGTCGCTGGTGATGGTGCCACCCTCGAAATGGGCGCGGCGCGCCTGGCGCAGGAGGACGCCGCACTTTGCTGCGCCGTCGATGGTGCAATCGCGCACCTGCACGTTGCCCTCGGGCATGACCCACAGCGCCGTGTCGCGGCCTCCGCGCAGATCGCAGCCGACGAAGATCCCATGGCCATTGCCCATGATGGTCGCCGTGGGCATTCCGGTGCTCTCGATGGTGCAGGCCTCGAGCCGCGCCACCGCGCCCGCCGCGACGCAGAGTCCGCAGCCGGCGCCGCCGCCGAAGGTGCAGTCCTTCGCGTCGACGCGCCCGGCGAAGACGCCGATGTCGTTGGCCGCGCTGCCGACGATCGAGCTGCCGATCACATTGACGAAGCCGCTGGTGCTGGCGAGGAGGCCGGTCTGCGCGGTACCGCGGACGGTCAGCGACCGCAGAACCGCGCGCGCACGCTGCAGCAGGTCGATCCCATTGTGGCCGCTGCGCTCGATGGTGAGCCCGTCGACCTCGGCGAGGACGCCGCCCGTCACCACCAGGCCGGTGTTGCCGGCGTCCTCGATGCGGCTGTCCTCGATGCAGAGCTCGCCCTCACCATTGGCGAGCACACCCGCGCTGCCGGTTGCCCGGACGACCGAGTCGACGAGCACGGTGTGCGCCCCATCTTCCGCCAGGACGCCGGTGTTCACCGCCGACTCGACCCGGCAGCGCTCGAGCACGACGAACGCGTCGGCGGTGTGGGCGTAGACGCCGCAGCGGGCGGATCGCATCGAGCAGTCGACCAGCTTCAGGAAGAACGCCTTCATCCACACCGTGTGGATGGCCACGCCGGCGGCGCTGGTGCCCGACACCAGGTGAAAGCCGCGGACATGCGCGTTCTGGCGGGTCAGCGCGAGCGGCGCCCCCTCGGCGTTCTCGATGGTCACGGTGCCGTCAGCGACCAGCTCGACCGGAAACGACAGGCGCACGCTCTCCACGTAGGTGCCGGCTCGCACCACGATCCGGGTCGCCAGTTCGGCGACCCGCGCCGCTTCGACCGCCGCGCCGATGGTGGGGAAGTCGGCCGGCCCCCCCGAGCCGTCTACCACCAGCTCGGGCAACACCTCGACCGGCGGCGGGAGATCGCCGTCGAGGTCGACCTCCCACGGCAGATCCCATCCCCCGCCCGGAGCCAGCAGCCGATCGAGCACCGGCTGCAGCTCGTCTGCCCCACCCTCGCGCCACAGGTTGCGGGCCAGGAGGTACGAGGCGCCGACCGCGGCCCACGAGTCGAAGTGACCGCGGAGCTCGCGCGCCGCGCGCACCATGAGCGGCCACGCCTCGTCGGCTTCGAGGTGGTAGGCGGCGTAGGACCAGCCCGCGACCGCAGCCGCCCGCACCATGTCCCACGCCAGCAGGTCACCGGCAGTGTGCTCGGAGCGCTGGGCGAAATCGAAGCGATGCCCTCGCTCGTGCAGCCGCTCGATCTGTTGGAGCGCCTCGCGGCGCGTCCGCACGCCCCAGTCGCGACGAAGGAACATCGCCGCGAAGTTGCTTGCGAGCGGGCGCGGCACCCCGCCCATGCGCGCCGGGTGACCACGGAACAGCTCGGTAAGCACGCCCTGCGACGCAAGGACCCAGCGCTGCTCGGGCGACCACGTCGGGACGACGCCACCCAGCTCGCGGAGAGGCTTTGCCGTCACGGCTGCGCCATCATTGCCGCGAACTTCGCAGTCACGGTGGGATCGCTGGCCATCTTCATGCCCCACGCGCTTGCGGCCGCACCGTAGGAGGCCATGTCGAGGCCCGCGCGCTGCAGCGCGCCGTTCATGTCGCCCGACGACATGGACTTCATCAGCCGCACGTAGTCGGAGAGGCGCGCCAGCGGCTGGCCGGGGAACACCACCGGATCGGGATCGCCGCCGCCGCCGGACGCGATCTGAGCCTGGGCGGCCTGCGCCGCTGTCGCGAGCGACTGGATCGCCGCTTGGTCGAGCAGCTTCACTTTGCCGCCGCCCATGTCGGCCCACATCGGGACGACCTCGTCGTGAGAGAGGGCCATTGCCGAGATGCCCTGCTCGGTCTCGAGGAAGCGCAGCGCGCAGCCGTACTTGCCCGGCCGCACGCGGATGCCCCACGCCAGCGGGCCGGGAGCGCCGGCGTCGAGCGGCGACGGCAGCGGCCCCGCGACCCGACTACCGATCAGGTTGGCGATCACCGCCGCCGGGTCTTGCCCCTGTGCTGCCTCGCTCCCGCACATCGCCCCGCCGTCGATGCGGGCCCAGGCCACCACCAAGATCCCGCTCGGCACATCCAGCGGGAACGGCTTGGTGTCGTTCACCGAGCCCGGGAGGGCTGCGGCGATGAGCTGCCCCTCCTGGGCGGGGCTGAAGGCGACGAGCACGTGTTCGGCGAGGCCCCCCTCGCCGGTGGCGATCGCCACCGCGTGCGGAGCGACCTGGGTGTTGTAGCTCGCGTAGCGAGGTCCACCGCGGGACGATTGCATGGCCTCCAGCCCCTGGGTCGTGCCCTCCAGGATCTGTGCCTGGGTCGCCAGATCGCAGGAGAGGTACAGCACCTCGCGACCTTGCCAGTGGAAGGCCTCGCCCCATGCGCTCGCCGGATCGTTCAGGCGGCGCTCCGGCCCGCGATCGTCCTGCGACTGCACCCCCGCCAGGCGCGCTTGGATGTGGTTGCGCATGAGCTGGTACGCGTTGCGCGCGGCCGCCTCGTTGTCGAACCGCCAGCCCGTGTCGGGCCAGGGATCGAGCGGCAGCTCGGCCTGGATCTTTCGCGCCACGGTCCACTCGCCGGTCGGCGTGCCGCCGCGGAACGTCGCGTAGTCGCGCGCGTCCATCGCCACGAAGACGAGGCCCTGCTGATGGGACGCCTCGAGCGGGTTGGTCGGCGGCTGCCGGACGAAATTGCAGACCGCACCGAGGAGGTGCATGCGGGGACCGGGGTTCATCGCGCGGCAGGATAGCTCGGGGAATGTCGCGGGGTTGGTGACGTCGCGCCGCGCGACGACGCGTTTCCTCGCGTGCGTATGGCTGGGCGGGGAGATGCCGCCCGCGACGCGCCTCACCCCTCGAAGGCCCCTCGAAGGCCCCTCGAAGGCCCCTCGAAGGCGTCCATCCGCCGCTGCATCACTTCTGGCGTGAGTGTTCGACAACCTTCGACACCATCCACACGTGGCCGAACGGGTCTTGCAGCCGACCGCCTCGCTCCCCGTAGCACGGGTCGGCAAAAGGGAAGTTGATCGTCGCGGGCCGAGGTCTTCGTCATGGCGCGAGCATGCTGCGCGCGGCGCCTGCCGGATTCGGAGGATTGGTCACAAGGCGAGGACGCCTGGGACATGTCGGATCGCCTGGCCGGCGAGGAAGCGCTCTACGTGGGGCGCTCGTCGGGGGCCAATGTGTTCGCCGCGGTCGAGGTCGCCAAGAAGCTCCACGCGGCGGGCGAGGGGGGCTGCGTGGTCGCCATCGTGTGCGAGCGCGGCGACCGATACTTTGCGCCGATGAAGTGAGAGAAACACGACGTCTGGTAAGGTGCCTGCGATGGCGCAGACATTTGCCGAAGAGGACACCCTGGCCAGCGGCCAGCTGCTTTGGGGTCGCAACGAGCCGTGGACGAAGGGCCGCCTGCGCATCGCGCGCGCCGTGATCGACGCCGTCGCGGCGGACGCGGTGCGTTGCTACGAAAAGGACGAAGAGGCCTGCGGCTACCTGCGCGGTCCGGCTGGCGACGGGCCACTGGTCGACGAGCACGTCGCGATGCAGAACGTCGCAAACAAGCTGCACCAGGTCGATCCGGAGACGTACTTCCGTACTGCCCGTACGTTCTTCGCCTTCAACGAAAAGAAGTTCGACGACGCGTTCCAGGCATCGGCCGCAATCGGGACGCCGATCAAGGTGCTCTACCACTCGCACCTCGATGCTGGCGCGTACTTCAGCCCCACCGATCAGGCGGTGATGAGCATGGGTGAGCCGCCCTCCGAGGAGGGCGGCTACGTGAAGCTCGGGCCTGGTCCGGCCTGGCCGATGGCCTTCCTCGTCACCAGCGTGCGCAAGGGCGCGGTCGACGATCAGAAGCTCTTCGTGTGGAGCGGCTCGGCGTTCGTCGAGAGCCCCTTCGAGATCGTCTGACCCGCGCGCTAGGCTGAGCCATGTCGAGGGAAACGAGCGGCGGTTTCGTCGTGTGGTTCACGGGGCTGTCCGGTTCCGGCAAGAGCACGCTCGCCTCCAAGCTGGCTGCCGAGCTGCGCGATCGCGCGGTGCACGTCGAGCTGCTCGATGGCGACGAGGTGCGGGCTCATCTGTCGAAGGGCCTCGGCTTCTCCCGCGAGGATCGCGACACCAATGTCGGCCGGGTCGGCTTCGTCGCGCGTCTGCTCGCGCGCTCCGGCGCGGGCGTCATCACGGCGGCGATAAGCCCCTATCGTGCTGCGCGCGAGGAGGTGCGTCAGCGCACCGATCGCTTTCTCGAGGTGTGGTGCCGGGCGCCGATCGCGGAGCTTGCCAAGCGCGACCCCAAGGGCCTCTACGACAAGGCGCTGCGAGGGGAGATCACCAACTTCACCGGCGTCGACGACCCCTACGAGGAGCCCTTCGCCGCCGACGTCGTCTGCGAGACGTCGGAGGAGCCGGTCGAGGCGAGCCTCGCACGGGTCGTCGCTGCGCTCGTCGAGCGCGGCTGGGTCCATGGTGGTTCGGCCCCCACCGCGGCGCCGCCGCACGATCTCGACGCGGTGGCCCATGGCGGGTCGATAGAGGAGCGGCTCGCTCCGGCTTCCGCCCACGCCGAGCTCCTGGCGCGCGCGCGCGGGCTCCCCACGCTCGCGGTCGGCGTGCAGATCGAGGACACGCTGGACGCGCTCGCGACCGGGCTCCTGTCGCCGTTGCGCGGCTTCACCACCGAGCGCGAGGATCGCGCGATCGTCGACGAGCGTCGTCTCGAGCGTGGCATCGCCTGGACGACGCGGGTGCTGCTGAGCGCGCCGGAGGATCACCCGTGCGCTGCCGCCGCCAAGAGCACGATGATCGCTTTGCGCGGTCTGGAGGCCGATCCGCGGGCCATCCTCGAGGTGACCGAGACGTTTCAGATCGCGCCGAAGGTGCGCGAGATCGCGGGAGAGGTCACCGTCCTGCGCACGCGCGACAAGCTGCCTCTGGTGTCGGAGGTGCGCACGGCGCTGCGCGACGCCGGCCACCGCCGCGTCGCCGGGTTCATCCAGCGGCGCGCTCAGGTGGATGGTGCGGTGGTGCGCGCCGCCTTGCTGGTCGCCGACGCCGTCATCGTAGCGTGGTCCGGAGCAACTCCCGACATCTCCGCGCTCGATCTGCCGCCTCTCGACGAGCGCCGTGTCTTCGCGGTGCGCATCGCCCGGCTCCCGTCGCGCGCGGTGGACGACGCCGTCCTCGAGGTCATCGCGCTGAAGAACCTCGGCGCCTCGATCGCGATCATCGATCCGGTTCCCCTCGCCAGCACCGGTGAGCTGTGCGTTGGGCTAGGCGCCGGACCCATCGGGGCAAGCTCGCTGGTCCGCGCCCACCTCGCCCGCTGGTCACGCTCAGAGCTCGGCATCGACGTGGTCGTCCTCGACTCCAGCGAGCACGATGCCCGCGTCGCCATCGAGGAGGCCTCACCGCTGCCGCTCCCTCCAGCCCTCCTTGACGAGGTCGTCGTCGCCTACCGCGCCGGTCGCCGCGCGTATCACGACCTGTCTCACGTCGCCGAGGTCACCTGCACGCTGGAGAGCGTGGAGGAGCGGCTGGGCACGCCGCGCTCGCTCGAGTCGTTCCTCGCTGCGGTGTTCCACGATGCGGTCTACGAGGCGGGGGCTGAAGGCAACGAGGCGAAGAGCGCGCAGCTTGCCCGCGCCGCGATCGGCCGCCACCTCACGCACGCCAAGGTCGACGTCGAACGCGTGGTCCACCTGATCGAGCTCACCGCGCGACACGGCTCCCATGCGCCGGAGGATGTCGACCTCGCGGCCAGCCTCTTCCTCGACGCCGACATGGCCATCCTTGGCGCGCCCGCCAGCGTGTTCGATCTCTACGACCAGAGCATTGCCTACGAGTACGCGGCGGCTGTTCCGCGCGACGTCTATCTGGCGGGGCGCACGCGCTTCCTCGACAAGCTGCTGGCGGCGCCCCGCATCTTCCTCAGCGAGGACTTTCGCGATCGGCTCGAGGATGCAGCGCGACAAAACCTGAAACGCGCGCTCGAACGTCTTCCGACGGTCTGAGCGCGCTCGCGACGCGATCGGCTTGCCGCAATGGGGGCAATGGGGCGAGCCCAAGCCATCGAGGATGCGCTGCCGGTCCTCGTGAACCTCCAGCTCCACAAGATCATCTGGGCCCTTCCACGGGCCGCAACCTTCAGCTCTGCTTGTTGACGCGCTCGAGGTACGTGCCTTCGCGCGTGTCGACCTTCACCCATTCGCCCTCTTTGACAAAGAGCGGGACGTTGATGACGGCGCCGGTCGAAAGGGTCGCGGGCTTCTGCGCGCCGCTCGCGGTGTCGCCCTTGATGCCGGGCTCGCTCGAGGTGATCTGCAGGACGACGTGCGAGGGAACCTCGACGCCGATCGGCGCGCCGTTGAAGAGCGTGACGCCGATGTCGCTGCTCTCGATGAGCCACTGGGCGTCCTCGCCCATCTTCTCGACCGAGACCGTGATTTGCTCGCCGCTACCGGCGTCCATGAACACGAAGCCGTCGGCGTCCTGGTAGATGTATTGCATCTTCCGGACCTCGACGTCGGCCTTCTCGATCTTCTCGCCGGACTTGTAGGTCCGCTCGAGGACGGCGCCGGTCTGGAGGTTGCGGACCTTCACGCGCGTGAAAGCCTGGCCCTTGCCCGGTTTGACGAACTGGAAGTCGACGACCACGAACGGGTTGCCGTCGACCATCATCTTCAGTCCCTTGCGGATCTCGCTCGTGTCCATCAAAGAGCTTTCTGGCCCCTGACTCAAACCGGGGCGAAGGGCGCGCCTAGGGCGGCGGCCGGCGGCTCTTACCACAGCGCGCCGGGTGCATCGGTCGAATTTCGAAGGATCGCGCAGTCGGTGTCGTCGAGGCGCAGCGGACCTTGGCGCACCTGCAAGCCACCAGGGATCGCCACGGAAAAGTGGGCCGCCGGGGTGAAGGCGCGGTGCGATCACGACCCGACCCCATGCACGACGCCGACGACGAGCTGCGAGAGATCAAACGCGAGATCGTCGAGTCTCGTGGGCTCGTCATCAAGACGAACAACCTGACCAATGCGCTGTCGGCGGATCTCAAGAGCATCGCCAAGCGCCAGCAGGCTTTCGAGCGCAACGCCTTTCGCAACAGCGCCGTCGCCTACGTCGTGTTCGTGATCGTCGTGCTCGGCCTGGTGAAGATCGCCTGGGACGCGAGGGCCGACTCGGTCACCGCGAAGGACAAGGGCGCGGTCGAAAAGGCCGAGACGGCGCAGAAGGAGCTGGACGAGATCAAGGCGCAGCTCGCGTCGCGCTTGGCGGGCGAGACCGCGGCGTCGTCGTTCTACGAGCTGGTGCGGGCCGGGCGGCGACGCGAGATCGTCGAGCAGTTCGACGCGGTACGGAGGCTTCCGCTCTCGCGCGCCGAGCAGGCCTTCCTCGGCGATGCGGTCGACTCCGCACGCGAGGGCCTGTCGGTCGAACTCTACCACCAGGGGCTCGACCACATCCGAGGCAGCCGCTTCCAGGAGGCGGCGACCGCCCTCGAGGACTCGCTCAAGATGAGCGACAAGGCCGCGCACACCCCGAGCGCCAGGCTCGAGCTTGCCCGTGCGTACCGCAAGCTCGGTCGACAGCGGCTGGCAGTGCCGATCCTGGTCCCGCTCAGCGAGTCGTCGCCCAACCGCGAGATCCTCGACGATGCGACGATGCTGCTGGCGGAGTGCCTGGTGGACGTCCAGGCGTACAACGACGCGAAGGGCACGTTGCGCGGCTTCCTGAGGCGGTTCCCGGAGAGCCCCTACGCCAACGATGCGCGCATGATGCTCGCCGACCTGAATCTGAAGCACTGACGACGATCGATGAGCGAGACAAGCTCAGGGACGCGAGCCAAGAGCTCGTTTCGGCGTTTCGCGGCCGACGCGTCGCGGCTGATCTCGACGGGGCCGCGCCGCCGCCGCCTGCTGATGGCGGCGACTGGATTGCTGCTGCTTTCGCGTGGGTTCCTCCGCGTCTCGCGGCGCCACTACCGCACGAATGAGCGGCGCTTCGAGGCCTTCACCGCGCGACTTCCGCTCGTCTCCTGCACCCCGGAGGAGGCGTCGTGGGCGCTCAGCGTCGCGGCGCACCGCCTGCCGGGAACGCTGTGCCTCGCTTGGGCGCTGGCGTTCCGCGCCTGGCTGTCGCGCATGGGGATACCGAGCGTCGTGCGTTACGGCGTCGCCCGGCCGGCCGCCGGGCGCCTCACCGCGGGCAGTGCGGCCGGCCTTGCGGCGCACGCTTGGGTGGAGGCGCAAGGTCGCGGTTGGTCCTTCGGCGACGCCGTCGAAAACTACGAGATCATGCAGCCTTCGGCTCACGCCGGCATGACCGGCCCGAGGGACGCCCCAGGGCCGACTCAGCCGTAGCGGCTCTCGATGGTGTCGGCGGTCCTCGAGTCCTTCGGCGTGACGAACATGTCGTCGGTCGCGCGGTGCTCGACGACCTGCCCCCGCAGCATGAAGACGCACTCCTCGCTGGCGCGGCGCTTCAGTCGGCCTCATCGGGATAGGTGCATCGCCTGCTTGCGTTGCTCGCAGGTGCGGACCGGGACTCTGGCGCAGAGAGCGCCGCCGAAGCCCCCTGAGCGCCTAGGAGGGCGCTGGGAAACGTCGCGAGCGACCCGATAGCAAGGCGCCGGGGGGGACCGGCCGGAAGCGTACTTCCTGTACGCTGAGGACCGGTGGGCCCCCGGCAACGCAGCTAGCGGGGCGCGCAGCAGTTTCCCAGCGCCCTCCTAGATCGGCCTCTTCCTGGCTGCGAACCAGGCCGCGACCTCGGGGAACTCCGCTGCCCCCGTGGCCACCTTCAGCCGCAACGCGCGCAGCCCCTCGGGTGAGAAGGTCCAACCCGCGGCGCGCGCCTTGTTGAGCGCGACCAAGTCCGGGACGAGGGCCCAGCCGTCTCGCAGAGGACGAGCGCGTCGAGCGAGCGCGTAGAACACCGCAGCGGGCTCCGCGCCGGGGTCGGTCGACGTCAGCGCGTTCGCTTCCGCGGCTGCCTCCCGCAACGTCGCCTCGTTTCGGTATCCCGAGAGACCGAAGCGGCGGGCAAGGAAGTCGATCGAGGCGGCGAGCTCCTCCGGCGTAACGGTCACGGCGGCGGGAGCTTCGCCGCGGCTTCGCGCTCGAAGTGCTCGCGCCACTCGTCGGGCAGATCATCGAACGCCCGAGCGACAGCCTCGAGCCGCTCGTCGTGATCGGCCCGCTCCGTCGGCCCCAGATGCTTGGGGCGCACCGAAGCCGGAGCGATGGCGGGGGGCTTCGAGGTCACGCGCGCAGCATATCACCGGGCGGGACACGGGCATGCACTCCGCTGCGTTCGACGCGGATGCACCCCTAACCCGGCACGCTCGAGCGGCCCGCCGAGCTGCGCTCGTGCCAGATCCGCACCAACGCGTTCGCGCAGATGACCGCGCCCAACAGCAGCGTCCCGGCGGGCGCGCCGAGGCGGTCTTTCACGTCGTCTCAGAGCAGCACCTTCTCCCGGGCTGATTGCACGATCTCATCGAGCTTGCCCCGGTCGGTCGACTTCGCGTCGGGCTCGTGGAGCGCTCGTGGAGCCCATAGCCGAACAGTACGTTGTGGCGCGCCCCGCTGCCCCGACGACGCCGCAGTTGACCGGGACGTGACCCGGATGACCACGTGCTCTACGATTTGCTCCGATGTCCTCGCCGCTGCCTACCGTCAACGACGTCGCCATCGAGGTGTGCTCGAGACTGAGCGTGGGAGAGCTTGCGGAGGCCTTCCGCGTGGTTGCCGACTGGTTCGGGCGGGCAGGTGCCAGCGACGAGTCCGACATGGCGCGGGCCATCGCCGACGCCCCAGCCACCACCGGCGACCCGCGGTGGGACGCGATGCTGGCAGGTTTGGCCGAACAGCTGTGCCTCGACCGTCACCTCCGCTGCCCGAGGTGGCCGTTCGAACCCGTTCGAACCCCACCGCTATCTGGCGACCTGGTGGTTCAGCTCTTCCCCGCGTCGGACTGATCCCACGACGTGAGCTTCACGCCCGCCTGCGTCGTTTGGAGCTATGCCGTGTAGATGGATCGACCCGCCAAGTGGCGCCATTCCCCCTACGCGCTGCTCGCGTAGAGCGCGGCAGCTGTCGGCTCACGCCGGCATGACCGGCCGGAGGGACGCCCCAGGGACGCCACAGGGCCGACTCAGCCGTAGCGGCCCTCGATGTAGTCGGCGGTCCTCGAGTCTTTCGGGGTGACGAACATGTCGTCGGTCGCGCGGTGCTCGACGACCTGCCCCAGCAGCATGAAGACGCACTCCTCGCTGGCGCG
>Ga0335394_10009929_pt1 | contig 10726 bp, 9 predicted proteins | sample MAT03_FD_205741 | JGI IMG/M metagenome (GOLD analysis project Ga0335394, IMG submission 205741) | Freshwater microbial communities from Lake Fryxell liftoff mats and glacier meltwater in Antarctica - MAT-03 (spades assembly) (version 2) ... | reverse complement strand
ACGCCTGAGCGCCGCTGAAACCCCGCCCCGGCATGCCCATTGTGTGTGCCTGTGGCCACCTGGACGGTGGAATTTCGCCGCTCGGGTGGCCACAGGCACGAGTCGACCCGACGAGCGAGTCTTGTCGCCTTTTGCCCTATCACGCAATGCGCTGATCGAACTCGTAGTCGGGCATGGGTTGCGCGCGTGGATCGCCCTCGGCCGGTTCGCTGCCCCGCATCTCCCGCTTGTTCCAGATCATCAGCCATCGCTATGAGCGAGGTGCGACCTTGATCACCACCAATCGGGTCTTCAAGCAGTGGGCCAACATCTTCAATAACGATGCGGTCCTCACTTCGGCTTTGCTCGATCGCCTTCTGCACCATGCTGAAACGGTACGTATCGACGGCAAGAGCTATCGCTCGAAGAAACAGATCGACATCTGAACGACCGGTCGGTTCACCTCCCCATCAGCGCCGCGTCCACCGTCCAGCTCTCAAAATCCTTCAGCATTTCCAAACCGCCAAAATTTCTACATGCTCGCGGCGTCGCCCACACCGTAGACAACATCGGACCCTTGATCAAGCAACGCAAGCAGCTTGGGAATCTCCTCCGGAGGATTCTGCAGATCGTCGTCCAGGGTCACGATGGCTTCGCATGTGGCCGCGCGAATTCCGGTGAGCAATGCATTGTGTTGGCCGTAGTTGCGGCTGTGCTGAAGGCCGCGTACCCGATTGTCGAGCCTGGCAAGTTCGCAAATCACTGGCCATGAGTTGTCACCACTGCCGTCATCAACCAGGATGAGCTCAAACCGGACCACAAGTGGATCCAGGACGGCCGTCAGGCGCCGATGCAACTCCCTAAGTGTTCCTTCGGACCGGTATACCGGCACGATCACAGAAACAGTCTTGATGTCGAACATGGGTTCCGATGGCTGCTGATACATGTCTAGCTTACCTGACGAATGCGGCTGTAGAAGCCCGCCGTGAAACGCTCTACTTCGTCATCATACGTGCGGCAAATCACTCCAATCGATGAAGCAAGGCACTTAATCGCGGGAAGCACGAGAGCAATCCTGTCACTCATGTCGTTCCGCAGTCAAAAATGTGCTGCCACTGAGTCAGCATGTTCTGCATGGAAAATCTCTCTTGCACCACTTGCAGACCTGCCGCAATACGCTCCGGCCATATTTTTCGATCGTCAATGGCGCGCAGAAGTGTCGCTTCGAATGCCGCGTCGTCAGGCTCGGCGATTGCCATATGCGCCCGCACCGGCAGCACATCCGGCACATCGCCGACGCGCGTGGCCACCACCGGCACACCACAGGCCATCGCCTCGAGCATCGATATCGGCAGTTGCTCGGTGTTCGAGGACAACGCAAACAGATCGAAAGTCGCGAGTCGTGCCAGCGGCTCGGTCAGATACCCAGTAAATTCGACATCCGCCGCCACGCCCAGCTCACCGGCGAGCGCCTCCAGCGCGCCACGCTCCGGACCGTCGCCCACGATCACCAGCCGCGCGGGCTGTCGCGCACGCACAGCAGCGAAGGCGCGAATCAGGCGTGCCACGTTCTTCTCCGGTCGCAACCCTGCCACTGTGCCAATAGTCAGAGAGGCGCCCGCCACCAGTGCGCGCGTCGCAGCAGACAAAGGCGCCATTCCAACCCCGTTGGCCACAAACCTCACATTTGCAGCAGGCAGGCGCCACTGGCCGACCGCGATGCGCTGCAGATTGCGCGATGCCACCACCACCGGGGTCGCGGTCCAGCCGAGCAATATCCGGCGTGTCCAGACGCGTCGTGGCAATTGATGCACTGCTTCCTCCGGACCAAAGCCGTCTTCGGCATGCACCTGCGGCACCAGCCGGGGAAAATTGGCTGCCGCCCATTCGATCGCACCCCAGTTGTAGGTCAACAAGAGATGCGGTTTGCGCGCCTTCAATTCAGCCCGAAATGCCGCCCGATTCGCCAGCATGCCGCCGCGCTTGACCGCTAGCCGCAAGGGTTGCCAATCGACACTGTGATCGAGGCGCTCACCGGCCTCATAGTTACCATCCATCGCCATCACGAGATGACGATATCGGCCGCCAAACGCATTGGCCAGCTGCACGAAACGCGCCTGCGGTCCACCGAGCTTGAAGGTGGAAAACGCATGCAACAGCAGGCGCTGCGGGGCGGATTTCACGCGCCCGAACCGTGCACTGCAATACCGCGCCTGTGAAACTCGGCAGGGTCGGTCTCAGGCTTCCATTGAAGATCGCGCTTGGCGTCCGTGCAGTCGAAAATCGCCGGCAATCCGCGCGAAAGCAGGTCGCGGCGGTACGGCCGCACCACCTTCTGCCCGGCAACGCGCTTGATCAGCCACTTGCCCATCTCGGTAAGCCACAGACCGGTCGGCGATGACGGCACGAAGCGCAACGGCCGGCCGGTCGCGACTCCAACAGCGGCTATGAATTCGCGCGCGCTAGGACGCACGTCGCCCACCAGGTTGTAGGCCTTGCCAACTGCGGCAGGCGCAGTCATGGCGGCGACTATCGCTTCAGCGCAATCGTCCGCAAGCACCCAGGGCAACGGGTTGTTGCCGTCGTTCCAGCCAACGCAATACTGGTCGTTGTTGAAGAAGCCGAGGCCACCGTGAAACGGCGAAGTGCCGCTGCCCATCACGACCCCGGGCCTTAGCAGCACCACCGGCAAGCCGGCGCTGCGATGGAACTCCATGACAGCTTCGTCGGCCAGCGCCTTGGCGCGCGCATAGTCGTTGCGCGTATGCGGCAAGGGGTCGGTCGGCGTCGCCCCGGTGATGACAGCGCCGGACTGGCCGAGGTACAACCCGGCGATCGAGCCGACGTGGACCAGACGCTTTACGCCAGCCGCGTGACATACCTCGGCAATCAATCGGGCTGTGTCGACCATGGCCGCGCGGATCGCCGCGTAGTTCGCGCCGCCGCCGCCGTGCGCAAGGTTGATCACGAATTGGGCGCCAGCCACTGCCTGCTCGATGTCCGCACGCCGCTTCACGTCGCCACGGCATATCTCCACCCCCGCCTGGTAGTACACCGGTTGCAGGTTCACCGCGCCACGCGCCATCACGCGTACCCGGTAATTCCTGGCCAACAATGCCGCGACCGTGAACGACCCGATGAAGCCGGTTCCTCCCAGTACGGCGACCAGCGGCCCCTGCGGCGCCGAAGCGGGCGCGCCTGTCGCCTGTGCCGCGCGCGCTGGCAGCGGCTTGAAAGCGGCCGCGATGCGTTCGCAGACATCCACAAGGTGGGCGCCAAACTCCAGATCGATGCGTGGCGGCTTAGCGGCGGCAAGGTCGGCGTAGAACGCGTTCAGACTGCCCTGCATGCCGAGAAAGAACGCGTCCGAGCGCGGCCTGAACTTGAGCATCGCCAGCGCGTAGTCGCGCAGCCCGGCGAAACCGGCATTCGCGACTGCCGCACCCGTCTTGCGCGCTGAAAGCCAGCCATCGAGCGGTTCCATGTAGGCAGTGCGTTCGAGCGTGTGAAACTGGTTGGCGAACATGTCGGCAATCGCGACGCCATCGTCGCAGACCACGGTCATGCGGCAGACGGTGAAGCCCGCCCCGACGTGAAAGCGCAGGTGAACCGGCATCTTCTCGCACAGCATCGAGACCTGGCAGGCATTGTGCAAGCCGGCGCCAGGCGAAATCTCGACGGCATCCTCGGCAAGGGTCGAAAGCTCGGTCACCCTGCCGGCCAGGTCGACGATCTGCGAAAGCGGATGGACTGCCTGCTCCAGCAGGATATTGACCGGTTCGCGAAACATCCAGTGACCGAACTGGCGCGCGCTCAACTGGCGCAGCGGCGCCTCGTAGATGTATGACATGTGGCGCGGTCGGCCGAGGCGCCCGCTCGCGACCGCCGCGCGCAGCTTGAGGTAGGCCGGGTTGAACACCATGTTCTGGTTAACCCCGATGATCGCGCCGCTTAGCCGCGCCGCCTGACGCAAGGCATCACACTCGGCGCCGCTCACGCCAGCCGGCTTTTCCAGCAGCACCGTCTTTCCCGCCGCGATGAACGGCAGCGCCACGGCAAGGTGTGTGTCGGGCGGTGTAAGCACATGCACTGCATCGGCATCGCAGGCTGCGGCGTCGCCCAGCGAAGCAAATACGCAACGGGCACCGAATTCGCTTGCGAACGACTCCGCAGCCGCGCCACTGGTGTCGAACACACCATCCAACTGAACCCCGGGCAACTGCTTGAGCACCGCCGCGTGGGTGCGGGCAATGTTGCCCGTGCCGACCAACAAGACCTTGCGTGTCACGAAAACACCCTCCATTTACAAACTCGATAACTGACGCAGTGGCGCGTGGGCAGGTGCCGCTCCTGCGGCCTTGACCTGCGGACTTGCAAGCAGCGCGAATTCCTTCACCACCTGGCGCTTGAGTACTGTAAGCAGCATCAATATCATGAACATGAACTCCTGGTAGGCGATCGAAACCAGCGCGCCGCCGACCATGAAGGCCAGCAAGGACACGGCCAGCATGTCGGCAAGATCCCCTGCCCAGGAAAGGTCCGCGGCCGACTGTTTCACCAGCCTGCGGATTTCTCTCCTGGCCAAAAACGCATTTGCCAGCAACGCCATGTAAATGAAGAATCCGACAAAGCCCATATCCCCCAGCACCTGGAAGTAAATGCTGTGTGCGACCAAGGCGATGCCATCCGGCGGCGGCGTCTTGATGAAGCCGAGGAAGCCATCCTTGTAGGCGAACTTCCAGTAGATCACGCGTTCCGCGGCCGCACCCAGGCCGGCACCGACGAATGGATGCTCCATCGCCATGGCGGAACTGCGCTTCCATGCCATCACGCGCCCCATGAAGGAGCCATCCTCGCCGGCCTCCTTCATCGTGCCCATGCGTTCAGTCCAGGAGTCCGGTGCCAGCGCCAGGCCCGCTACGGCGAACAGAACTACGGCCACTATGCCGGCGACTTTGCGCCGGCTGTTCAGGATAAGCGCCATGGCCATGGCGCCGACGCACAGAAGCCCGCCTCTGGAGTGGGTGGCTACCACCGCCAGAACAGTCAGGCCCGACACCGCCAGGCTTCCCAGGCGCACCAGACGATGCGTCGCGTACTGGTACACATAGTAGGTAACCGGCACCACCATTGAAAGCATGACCGCGAAGTGGTTGTTATCGCCAAACTTCGGGTTGCCGCGTGCCAGATGCCCACCCCCTGATGCAATCAGCTTCAGGCCGTCCAGCAAACCGTGAAAACTCATGCCCAGCGCCATCACCGTCACCATCGCGAGGATTCGGGTTCGCGTGGTGACCAGCATGGGCATGACCAGGCAAAACGTGACGATCTTGAGCAGGTCGGTCGCGAATTCCCAATTTCGCCCCATATCCGGGTAGGCAAACGTTGCGCTCGCCAGGGCCTGGACCGCAAACAAGAGCAGCAGCACAACCGTGCGATTAACATCAAACGGTTGCTTGAGCTTGTCGGCCCCGATGAGGACCAGGCCCAGGGTCAGCAATGCGAAGATCTGATTGAGGCCGACCGACGTCATGAAGCTGTATACATAGGTGTTCAGGGCGATCAAGGCCGTCCACGTCCATGCCATATAGGCGATGAACGGGTTGCGAAAACCCATGGCCACCAGTGACACCACGGCGAACAACGCCATCAGGTCACGCACTTGACTTGCCTTTCACCGCATCCGGCTTTCGTGTATTTAGCGTGTCCTTGTAGGCGAACCATCCCATGCCATCCACGCCATTTGACCGTTCGTATCGGGAAACGCGATAAGCAAGCAGGACCACCGCCAGTACCCAGATAGTCAGTAGCAGCGCTTCCATCTCTATGCTTCACAAACCGCGACGTTCGCCTGCGGCAGGTGCTTGCCGGCACCTGCCGCACCTGGCAAACCACTGGCTTCAATGGCAGCGCGCATCACGCGTATTTGGCCTTCGGTGGTGGCCTGCCAGGAAAACGATTCCGCAAACGCGCGGGTCGCTTCGCGCTTCGGGTAGTCTCCAAACAGGGCCGCATGGCCCTCGACCAACCCGGCCGCCGAGCGCTCGCGCATCAGCCTACCGGCGGCTGGCGACGTGACGACTTCACGGGTACCGGCGATATCCGTGCTGATGACCGGTGTTCCGCACGCCATCGCTTCGAGAAGAACATTGGCCCAGCCTTCGCGTGCCGAGCAAAGCAGCAAGGCATCGGCCGCACTGTAATACCACCGCAGCTCTTCCTGCGGAACACCGCCAGCGAAGCGCACGCGAGCATCAACGCCAGCCTTGCGCGCACGCGCCTCGAGTGCTTGCCTTTGTTCGCCGTTGCCGACGATCACCAATGACGTGTCGCGGGTGAGCGAAGACAACGCGTCGATGGCAATATGATGGCCCTTGCCCTCGATCAGTCGCCCCACGGACAGCAACATCGTGCCGCTCTCCGGCAAGCCGAGTCGCGCGCGCGCCTCCTGGCGCGGTGCCGGCATGAAGCGCTCCAGGTCGACACCGTTGCGCAATACGTGGAGTTTGGCCGGATCCGCCCCCAGTTCGACCAGACGGTCCATCAGGCTGCGGCTGACGCCGATCGAGGCGGATGCCAGGCCGGCGGTCTCCAATATCCTTTTGCGCGGCAGCGGGAAATCCGGCAGCACATTGAGGTCGGTGCCGCGTGCGGTCACAATAAATGGTTTGCCAAGCGAGCGCGCGACCAGGCCGGCCGCGACGCCGTCCGGATAGTAGTAGTGAGCATCGATCAGGTCAAAATCGTGACCTTGGGCGATCAGCCGACGCGCAACCGGCAATGCCGCGCGCGCGATCATGTCGGGCGCGCTGTTCATGCCCATCTTCGGAATCGCCAGATAGCGCGGGTAATGCACCTCGATACCCGCACGCAATTCCCGTCTTGGCGTGGCGGCAAAAGCGCCGTACTCGCCGAAAACGCGTCCCCGCAACGGAAACCAGGGTACCGGCGCAATGACGCGGGCTTCGACCTCGCCTGACTTGAGCAACTCGCGCAGCCGTGTTTCCACGAACAAGCCATGCAATGGCCGGGCGGCACTCGGATAGAGCGTCGAGAAAAGCAGCACGCGAACTGGCGCAGTCATCGTTACATGCCTGCGGCAAACACCTGTTGCCCGCCCCGCTGCGCCTTCTCTGCCAGCGCCACTACCCGCCGTGCATTGCCATCCCAGGTCAGGTTGAGCCTGCCGATCGTGGCGCGCGCACCCGCAGCCAGGGTCACGCGCAGGGCGGCGTCGGTGCAAAGTCGGGTCAATGCGGCTTCGAACGCGCCTTCCCTTTCGGCGTCGAAAAGCAGAGCATTCTCGCCGTCGGTCAGAACTTCGAGAAGATTCGGTACTCTGGGCGCGACAATCGCCCTGCCAAGTACGAGATACTCCATCAGCTTGAGCGGCGACGCATAGGGTGTGACGGCAGGCTGCAACGCAATATCAAAGGAAGCCACATGCGCGGGTACCTGCTCACGATTGACCACTCCGGTGAAGCGCAGCCTGTCGGACACGCCAAGCTGCTTTGCCAGCGATTCAAGCTCCGCGCGAACCGGGCCGTCGCCCACCACCAGCAGATGCGCGTTCGCCGGAGCGCCGGGGGTCGCCAGCCATTTGACAACACGGTCCACGCCGTGCCAATCACGCACGAATCCGGTAAAGCCCAGAACGAGTTTTCCGTCCAGGCCAAGGCGCGACTTCGCGGTGTGGATGTCGGGAGCCAGTGCGAAATGTCCTTCGTTGATGCCGTTCTGGATCACGGCAATGCGCTCATCGGGCACCCCGTACTCGCGCACGTATCCAGCAAGCACTGCGGTGACCGGCAGCACGAAGTCGGCGCTGCGCCAGGCCATACCCTCGGCACGGCGCGCAAGCCATGGCAGTCTCAGCCCGCCGCTGTGCCGGGTGCGCTCATACACCAGCGGCGAGTTGACTTCCAGCAACAATGGAATGCCAAAACGTCGCTTGATGAGCGTGCCCGCAATCAGATACAGGTTATAGCGTTCGTACACCACGTCAGGCTTGAAGTCGCGGACCGCTGCGGCAAGGCGACGATAGGCGATCAGGGAGTACGCAAGTTCAAGCAGTTCATATACGGCTTTCGGCAGCGCCGCCTTCAATCGATGCACCCAGCCGGCGACGGCCCCCATGCGCCCATCCGAGTTCTGGTCATTGCCGGTGCCGGGTGCGACCACCCGCACGGTATGGCCCTGGTCGACCAGTGCGCTGATCATTTCCTCGATGTGGACCGCCTGTCCATCCTTGGAAGCGGTGCGGTGGTGATACAGGATCTTCAAGCGTCAACTCCATGCGGCGAGTCCGGCGTATCGGCCGGCTTGCCTGCGTTTGCCAGAAAGGCGTCGAACATCAGGATGCTCCAAAGTGGAGCGCTGAAGTCGCGTCGCCCGGCCTGATGAGCGTTCAGCATGCGGTTCAGGAAGTCCATGTCGAAATTGCCGGTCGCCGCCAGCCGCTCACCCCGACACGCGTTTGCGAGGCGTGCCTTGAGCGGTCCGCGCAGCCAGCGAGCCAGTGGCACCGAAAAACCCATCTTCGGTCGATAAAGCACTTCGTGGGGCAGCATCGGTTCAAGCGCCTTTTTCAGAAGCCACTTGCCTTCCCCGCCGCGGACTTTGAGATGCGTCGGCAAACCGGCCAGCCACTCGACAAGTACATGGTCCATCAGCGGCTCGCGCACCTCCAGCGAGTGAGCCATGCTCGCACGGTCCACCTTGGTGTTGATGTCGCCCGTGAGCCACGTCTTGTAGTCGACGTACTGTATGAGAGCCAGAGGGTCTTCGGTGCCTGCCGCCGCGGCATGACGCCGGAACACCTCATCGGCCCGGTAACCGGCAAGTTGCTTCATGAAGGCGGGTGAATACATGCGCAGGCGTTCGTCCTCGCGCAAGACTGCCATGCTGTGCGAGTAGGCGCCGACGGCATCCAGTCCCAGTGCCTGAAGCGTCGTTTTGGCCCTGAACATCCGCGGCATCCAGTCGAGCTTTGGGTAGAGGGCGCCAAGCACGCCAAACAGTGGTCGACGCAGCGCGCCCGGCAGTGCATCGCGCCACTGCTGTTCCTTCATGTGCAGTCGGTAACGACGATAACCGCCGAAGGATTCGTCGCCGCCATCGCCGGACAGTGCCACCGTCACGTGGCGACGCGCCAGTTGGCATACGCGATAGGTTGGAATCGCCGAACTGTCCGCGTAAGGTTCGTCGTAGAGCCAGGCGAGACGATCGATCAACCCGTAATCTTCGCCGCTGACCACCTCCAGGTGATGGTCAGTGCGATAGCGGGTAGCCACCGCCTGCGCAAACTGCGACTCGTTGAACGATGGGTCCTCGAATCCGATCGCACAAGTACGTACCGCCTCGTTGGACATGCCCGCCATTACCGCGACTACCGCACTGGAATCGACACCACCCGAAAGAAACGCGCCAAGCGGGACTTCCGACATCAGACGCAGGCGTACCGACTCTTCGAGGCGGTGGCGCAACTCGTCCTTCGCATCATCTGCATCAATCGGATTGTCTAGGGTGAAGCGGACGTCCCAATAGCTGCGCTGCTGAAACACCGCATGGCCGCGACGGAACGTCATCGTATGGGCCGGCAACAGCTTGTGGGCGCCACGGTAAATCGAGCGCGGCTCGGCCACGTATCCCAAGGCGAAATACTCCTCGACGGCAAGCGGATCGATATCGCGCCGGAAGCCGGGATGCGCGGTCAACGCCTTGAGCTCGGAACCAAATAGTAGGCTGCCGTCGTCGAGCTCGGCGTAGAACAGCGGCTTGACCCCCATGCGGTCGCGGGCGAGAAACAAGGTCTGGCGATTGCGGTCGTGGATGGCAAATGCAAACATGCCGCGAAAGCGCGCCACGCAGGCCTCACCCCAGGCTTCCCAGGCGTGGACGATCACTTCGGTGTCACTGCGCGTTCGAAATACATGACCGAGCGCCTGCAGTTCAGGGACCAGATCCAGATAGTTGTAGATCTCGCCGTTGAAAACCACCGCCACCGAGCCATCTTCGTTGAAAAGAGGTTGCTGGCCGGTGGCGATATCGATGATGGAAAGCCGTCGATGGCACAGCGCAACGCCTGGCTCCAGATGCACCGCGCCTTCGTCGGGACCGCGGTGGAACTGGATGTCGTTGATGCGCACCGCCAGATCGCGCGCGAAATCACGCCGACCGCGCAGGTCGAAGAGGCCGGCTATGCCGCACATGGGCGCACGCTCGTTCTATGGGGTGACGCAGCGGCGCAAAACGAGGCGCGCACACCGGCCTGCATCACCGGACCTCCTTGGCCTGCCGCAAGGCCGCATCGATCGCAGCGCCTGCTTCAGCCGCGAAGGCCGCCAGCGCCGGCAGGCCGCCATCCGCTGCGCCCTTGGGGGCGTAGAGGATCACGACCGCCGAATCGTCGCCGGCCCCGGTCAGGCGCGACCATGCGGTCAGGAGCTTGGCCTGGCGATCGCTGCTGGTGAGCCGGCCGTTGATCCAGTACCAATGCCACACCAGCAGGCGTTCTTCGGCAGCGCCGGCCGCACTTCGCGCGGCACGCAATTCAGCGCTGCGTGCCAGCACCGCCTGGCCCGCATAGCGCACCTCGGTGGCACCCGAGCGCACCTGGGTCCAGGCCTTGTCTTCACTGGTGACCAGCACATTGCTGGAGCTGACCAGCTTGCGCGTGTAGTTCTGGTTGCGGTAATAGCCGACATACACGCCGACGGTGGCGCCGTCGCGCTGGTAGGCGCTGATC
>Ga0335394_10009927_pt1 | contig 10728 bp, 9 predicted proteins | sample MAT03_FD_205741 | JGI IMG/M metagenome (GOLD analysis project Ga0335394, IMG submission 205741) | Freshwater microbial communities from Lake Fryxell liftoff mats and glacier meltwater in Antarctica - MAT-03 (spades assembly) (version 2) ... | reverse complement strand
CACGCCCACGCCGGCCTGCTCCCGGTCTTGCCCGAGGGCGCCGCGATGCGCCTCCCCGCGCAGGTGATCGCCGGCCTCGGCGTCGCCCTGCTGTTCCTCGCCGGCGCCGGCCTGGCGACCCCACGCCCCTCGACCCGACCTGTCCCTACGGACAGCCTCCCACTGCTCGCCGGCCTGTGTGCCGCGCTGTGGTTCATCGCCTTGCCCCGCGTGTGGTTCCACGCCGGTCTACACGCCTTCGACGTCCCGGTCGCGGTCGCCACCCTCGCGGTCGTGCTCATCTACCGCCGGGCCTTGCACAGCCCGCGCTGGGGCCTCGCGCTCGGCCCCGCGCTCGGCGTCGCCATCTCGATCAAGCACAATGCTTTGTTCATCCCCGTGCTGCTCGCGCTGCACTACGGCGTGTGCTTGCTGCTCGCTCGCCGACGCCCACGCGCCGGCCAGTGGCTCCCCCTCCCCTTCCTGGCGATGGCCGTGCTCGCGCCGCTGACCGTCGTCGCCCTGTGGCCGTGGTTGTGGTCGGACCCGGTCGGCCGCGTGCTCGAGTATGTCGAGTTTCACCGCTTCCACGCCTACTACAACACCGAGTATCTCGGCGTGAACTACAACCGTCCGCCGCTGCCGCTCAGTTACCCCTTCGTGCTGACCTGGGCGACCGTGCCGACCGGCATGCTGCTGCTCGCGTTGCTGGGTCTCGGCCGCGGCCTCGCGGATGCGCTGCGCGCCGCACCTGTCCTCGAGGACAGCCCCCGCTGGACCGCCCCGCTCGCCGGCCACGACCGCCGCGACGGCCTGCTGTGGGCCCTGTTTGCTGGGTTCCCGCTGCTCTTGATCGCCCTGCCCACGATCCCGATCTTCGGCGGCACCAAGCACTGGCTGACCGCCTATCCCTTCTTCGCCCTCGCCGCCGCTTCGGGCCTGGTCGCGCTCGCCCGCGCCGCCGCCCTACCTCCCCGCTGGCGTCACGCGCCCGCCGGTGTCCTCCTGCTCGTGCTCGTGCCCGGCGTGTGGAGCACGATCAACGGCCACCCGTACGGCCTCTCGCAGTACGCCCCGCTCGTCGGCGGCCCGCGCGGCGCCGCCGACCTCGGGCTCCTGCGCGGGTTCTGGGGCGCCGCCGTACCCGCTCCGGTGCTGGACCCCGCGACCCCCGGCGCACCGCTCTACATCCACGACATGCACGAACTCGCCCGCCAGCAGTACGCCCGCGAGGGTCGCTGGCCCGCGGGTGCGACCTCCGTGCCGCCCGCGAGGGCCCGCGCCGCGCTCATCTTCCACGAGCGCCACATGCTGACCTACGAGCTCCAGGTCTGGGACGCGCTACAGACCGTGACCCCTGACGAGGTCGTGACCCTCGACGACGTCCCGCTGACCAGCCTGTACCGCGGCGCCCCGGTGATTAAACCATCGCAGGACCGGTAGCCCACCGCCGGCAATACGTGGTCGACTTGCAACCCGGCAAGCCATGACTGCACTCATTGGGCCAGCTCGGCCTTGATGCCGTCCGCGAGCGACCGCAGCGCGCGTACGCGGGCCGGCGAACGGCCGAGATTTTGTAGGCAGCGCGCGAGGTTCCGGGCGACCGCGACGATATGATAAGGGGTCGCCAGGGCGCCAGGGTTGGCCTGGAGGACCTGCAGGGCCTGCTCGAGATGCCTGGCTGTGCGGACTTCGGCGGGCCGCCGGACTACCCCTGCGACGAGATCAAGACGGAGTGCGACGTCATGCTCGGCGCGGGCGTGACGATCACCGGCAACTTCGGCGCGACGAACAAGCGCTGCGAGCTGTTCGGAGGCAACCGCTACATCATCCAGGGCGAGCCTGATCTCACCGCGGCGTTCAAGTGTATCGCCACCGTGGGGGCGGGTCCCAAGGGGTCGCTGCCGATGCGGAGCATGATGGCCGCGGTCGCATCCCCCATGGTCTACAACGGCGGCTGCAACGAAGGATTTCTGCGCAAGGACGCCCTCCTCGCGGTCGTGATCCTCAACGGGGACCAGGACACCCTCACCCCGGGCACGCCGCAGGACTGGTACGACGCGCTCGTCGCCGCCAAGAAGGGCAACGAGGAGGCGATCGTCACGCTGGTGCTGGGACAGCTCCTTGAGCCTGGCGATCTCCTTCGCCATCTCCGCGTTGCGCTTCTGGAAGAACTCCAGCTCCAACGCCAGATGCCTGGCGTACAGCTGCAGCGTCGCAAATGCGACACCGCAGCGTGGGCAGGTGGAGGATGGACCCGAGGTTGGCGGGGTCGGCGAGGCCCTGCACGAGCAATGCGGTGAAGGTGGGGCGGGCGAGCAGGGCGGCGAGCGAGTCGGCGCCGAGCACAGGTCCGATCGGACATGCCCCGGGGGACAGGTCAGGGACGAGGGCGGGCGGACGTATGCCGCAGGCGATCACGCCGCGGTGGAGGTCGAAGCCGAGGACGGTGCGCAAGGTGGCGCGCGAGACGGCCAGGGCTTCGCAGTTTGAAGGAATGTCGAGGCGGGCGAGGTGGGCCGGGGTGCCGAGTACGAGGCGGGTTTTGAAATGCGGGCTGGCGAGCAGGCGGGCGACGGCGAGCTCGCTCTCGGCGAAGAAGTCATCGGGACCGAGGCGATCGCCGCGGGCGATCAGGTCGCGGAAGCGATCGAGGCGCGGGTCGTTCGGGTCGTCGATCGGCTGCATGCGGCGCGACGATGACGTCGGAGCGCCGCGGTCCATGCCATCGCTCGACTCGTCGGTCGTGGTCAGGGCCCGGTCATCCGCGCTTTGCAAGGGTAAGCCTCCCTGTCGCGGCCGATGGGGAGGTGCGCGGGACGCTGGTGGTCGGTCGTGGCGGGGGCAGCGTCTTGCGGCAGGGGTCGCGCGGTGATCGTGGCGGTGGCCATCGGGTCCAGGTAGGACTCGGCGTAGACGATGTACTTGCCGCCTTTGAGGTCGACGGTGGTGCGCGGCGCGTCGGGCGTCAGGTTCACCCATTCCAGGTGATCGCAGCCGGAGATCCTGACCCACACCAGCTCGGAGGACGCGATCTCGAGTGCCGCCCGGCCGGGGGGCATGGTCATCGTGACCTCCGAGAACAGGCCCGCCCCCTTGCTGTCGTCGCCGTCGTTCCAGGACTGTTGCGGGCCCATGGACCCGGGTTCATCGCAGTCGAGCACGAAGTCGTGGCGCCAGGTCGCGCCGGTCCACGCGATCTCGGGGGCGTCGCAGGGCGGGGAGCCGGCGGTCGGGAAGATGGCGAGCGTGAGATACTCGGCCTCGACGTCGGCGAAGCTGTCGCCGAAGGCGTCGGCGAACAACGCGATGGAGCGGTCGACGCCCGCGCCGGCCGAGGCCTGATAGTATGCGAGCAGTCGGGCCATGCCGTAGCGGTCGCGCAGATAGGTGGCGAACGCGCCGGCCTCCGAGTAGTCGAGCTTGGAAGATTCGTCCATCCGCATCATGTCGGAGGGGCTCTGCACGCCATTCGCGGTGGCGATGTGCTCGTCTTCCAGCATCACGGCCATGCCCTCCACGAGCCAGGTTCGCGGGTGCCCGAGGCGATACAGTTGCGCATGTGCAAGCTCGTGGCTAAACGAGGAGAGTTCTGAGTAGAAAGACCATTTTATCGTGCAGTTGCTGGCGGGCGGGCACCATTTGCGCGGCGGACCGTTGAGATACCAGTGAAAAAATACGCCTGCCGGGTCGCGCGGCAGCCCGGTCGCGCGCTCGAGCGACTCCAGGCGGCGCTCGAAGTACGGGAGGCTCTCGGCGCAGATCTCCTCGAAGTCTTTTGTCCGCACCACTAGACCAGCTCGTAGGTCGGCGAGTCGTCGAGGCACCCGGCGACCAGCAGAACGGAGACCAGGGCGGGGGTGAAGCGCGATGCCATGGCTCAGCCGGTCGTCGTCGGGGTCCCGGTGGTGACCGGGATCGGCTGCTGATTGGTTCGGACGTCGCACTCGCAGAAGTCCGTCGAGTCGTGAAGGTCACACAGCCGCGTCTCGCCCTCGAGGCATCCGGGGTCCTTTGGCTCCTTCGTGCAGGGGACCTTGAGGGCGCACCGGTCTTGTTTGCAGGTTCCGATGTCCTGCGAGTTCACGGGCGGTCCGCCGCCCGGCAGAACGCACTTGAAGCCCCCGGAACACTTGGTCTAGATGCCGCATTTGTTCTCCTTGTCCTTGTCTGACTTGCATGCGCTGGCGGTGGCGAGCATCAGCCCCAGGGTGAGCAGCAATCTCGCTCGACTTGATGAAACGCTTTGATGAACCATGAGTACCTCCGCGGCCGGGTAGGATGCCGTTGAGGGCCGCGCAATGCGTGCTGCGCCGCGAGTTGGCGCGAAGCTCAGGGGTCTTGCCATTGGCGCAGCCAGGTCGCGCGGGCGGAGGTCGCGGGCATCGCCTGGCCGGCGAGCAGGGCGACGCAGGCGGGGTAGAGCCACGCGGGGCCGCGGCGCAGGGCGTGCAGGCGCGCTCGATGCGCCGGGGATCCATGATATCCATCAGGCCATGATAGCTAAACAACGGCCGGCCTGGGAGGCGCCATGTCGTGGCACTTCTGATCTCTGGGCGGGGGCCTGTCAGAACACACCCTGGCGCTGCGCGAGCGCCTCGACCTCGCGCATGAACGCGTCGAGGCTCGGGGAGTGCGGACGTGCGCGGGCGGGATCCCACGCGTCGGTTGCGTCGCGGTGCCGCCAGCCCCGGGGCTTCAACACGATCCGCTCGAGCACCCGCTTGGGATGGTTGGAGGAGGGGTCCTGCTTCGCGCCCCAGAGCGCATCCGGTGGCCGCTTCGGCAGTTGATCGGGCGAGCAGAGGGCGGGATCGGCGAGCAGCCAGGCCTCGATCATCTCGCGTGCGATACCCACGGCGCTGCGCTCCGGGAGATCCTCGACGGCAGCGAGTGCGTCGCGGATCTCGGCGAGATGGTCGTGATCACTGTGGTCGTTGTCGAGCAGGATGATCGTGCCGTAGGCAGTGGTCTTCGTGCCGAAGCGCGCGGCCTGCACGGCGCGCTCGGGGTAACTTCGGGTGCGCTTGCGCTCGTCGGCGAGACGCGTACGGTTGAACGCGCCCCAGTGGACGACATGGAGGTTCTCGGCGGCTTCGGTGCCGAAGACGGCACGGACGATCCGGCGGATCGCACCGCCGCCGTCTGCCCCGGGACGTGCATCGCGCACCTCGGATGGTCCGTCGACGACGACGAGCAACCAGGGGAAGGGACGCTCATCCGTCATTGTCGCGGCCGTCGATTCATCAACAACCCTTCGGGCCCGTAGACATCCATCAGCTCGCTGGGGTGGGCGTCGATCTCCGCGAGCAGGGCGTCGAGCTCGTCGACGTTCGGGCGATGGACGTGGGCGCCGACCTTGTCCCGAGTGAGCACACGAATGCTCTCCCGTGGCACGAGATCGAGCCACCACGGGTTATGGGTGGTCAAGATGATCTGGCGCTTGCGCTGGCGAACTGCGTCCAGGAATGATCGCATCATGTCGAGGGTGATCTTCGCGTTGAGCCCGTTCTCGGGCTCCTCGAGGAGAAAGAGGCGCGAGTCGTCGTCCGCGTAGGCGAGCGCGAGGTGTGCGAGCGCGAGCAGGAGGCCGCTGCTCGCGGCATCGACCGGGAGCACGCGGGGGGGCGATTCATCGGACTCGCCGGCTTCGGACCCGACCTCGATGCTGACATTGTAACGAAGCAGCCCCGCGTCCGGACCTACGTCGGCGGAGTTCTCGGCGGCCGAGGGCTGGCGGATCTGCAGACGAAGGCCGCGGAAGAACGGGAACATCCCGCGAAGCGCGGTCTCGATGGCCTCGAAGTCGCCGTCGCGGCGATTGAGCACCTGCTGCAGCCAGATCGGCCATCCCCGCCCGGTCAGCTCGGGAGGGCGCGTCGCGTTAAAGGCGTTGTACTTGCGCAGCTGGCTGGGCTCGAACAGGTACGGCCCGGCGACCGCGAAGGACGCGGCGGTGCCGAGGGGGGCAAATACAGCCTCTGGTACGTTCGTGTTAAGGAGCCATTGTTTCGCGCTCAGCGTGGTGAGATGAGTGATCGACTTCAGGCCGTTCACCTTGAACTCGCCAGCGTGAGAATCGAGGGTGTTGGCAAACGCATCCCAACGCCACCACATCTCTCCGGTGGAGAGGCGCTCCTCGGGATCGCGGGCGTCGAAGCGAATGGAGTGCTCCCAGATCTCGCTGCCGAGCCGCCATCGCGCCGCGAAGAATGGCGCGTGGGGACCGATGCCCCAGAGTGTTTTGTCCGACCCCTGACTACCCTCCCCGAGGGTCGATCCATAGCGGCTGATCGCCTCGAGCAGGGTCGACTTGCCAACGTCGTTGCGGCCGATCAGGACCGTGATGTCCGGCTCGAGCTCGACGCGCGCGTGGCTGAACGCCCGGAAATTCCGCAGCTCGAACGAGACGAGCTCGGGACGGGGCGGGCTCTCGGGGACCTCGGACATCGGCGGCAGGATACACTCGCGGCGGGCGAGCGTCACATCGCAGGGCGGGCCACCGAACCCCCCGGCAGCGGCGGCTTCTACCGCGACCGCCAGCCCGCGACCTGGTAACCGCGCCGGCCTGGGAAGCCCGGCGGCGGGACCAGGGCGCACAGGCGGGCGAGGAACTGGTGGGCGTCCATGTCGGCGTGGGCGGTGCCGCTGCGCCAGGGCGCCTTGAAGGAGACGCGCACGCAGCCGTCGGGGAGGGCCGTGACGGCGCCCGAGGGCGAAGGGCGGGCGCAGGAGGTAGCGGCAGATTCGCCCTGGCTGCTTGCGGTCGCGGCCGTCGGCGGTGGTCGCGGCGTGGAGATTCATGCCGAAGGCCGAGAGGGTCATCGGCGGCGGCGCTGCGGGCTGGGGCGCGGACCACCTCGTGGACCTGCGCGAGCACGGGCAGGAAGCGCGGCTCGCCGCCCTGCTCCTCGTACACGCCGTCAGTGGAGATGTACATAGAGGCCGAGGTCACTGCGGAAGCGCTGCACTACCGTGACCACGCCCGCGTGCAAGGTCGCGACCGAGGCCAGGCCGTGCTGCTTCGCGCTGCGCCGCAATCTACGCGCCGTGGAATGGATCGAATCCATGCTAACAAGAAAGCTCTTGGTAATCGTCGTCAATGCAGACGGTGGGCCACTTCTTGAACCCGATTCACGTGTTTTGTCGATGCTCAAGCCTTTGTTCGACGAGGCGACTCAGTTTAAAGGATCGCGCGCAAAAGCTGTGCATATCCTCATCCCTCTCGTCTCCAAGTTTGCGTTGTTTCATTTTATCGTGGGCCATACGATACCGTTACATTTCGACGTCATTTCTATGGATGACAGCCCGCCGCGCCCGCTCAGCTAGGCCAGGTCGAGCCCGTCCAGGTCGGGCGTGCGCCACGTGTGGTAAATCCGCGATCCTTATCGACCCGGGCGGCCGTGGGTGCTTAACGGTCGCGGGTGTCGACGCCTCGCCCAGGTCGCGGTGTCGAGGCCCGGCAGACGGCGCCCCGGTCCGGTGATAGAACCATCGCATGACCGACCACGAGGCCCGCGTCGAGGCGATCGCCGCCCGGATCCGCGAACGTGTCGGCGCCGGCCAGCCGGTGCACATCGACAAGGGCGGCGTGCATCACGTCGTGCCGATCCCCGGCGACCCGCGGTTTCGCAGCGGCAAGCTCGACACCTCGTCGCTGCGCAACATCCTCGAGCTCGACGTCGAGGGGCGCCGCTGCGTCGCCGAGCCCGGCGTCAGCTTTCGCGAGCTCGTGCGCGCGACCCTGCCGCTCGGCCTCGTGCCGACCGTGGTGCCCGAGCTCGAGGGCATCACCCTCGGCGGCGCGATCGCAGGCGGCGCGGTCGAGTCGATGTCGTACCGCTACGGCGGCTTCTTCGACAGCGTCGAGTCGCTCGAGATCATCACTGGCACCGGCGAGGTCCGCGAGCTCTCGCCCACGCGAGACCCCGACCTCTTCCAGATGATCCACAGTTCCTATGGGACCCTCGGCGTCATCAGCCGCCTGAGCTTCCGCCTGATCGCCGCCAAACCCTTCGTCAAGCTGACCTACCGCCGCTACAACGACTTCCCGGGCTTCCACGCCGCGCTGCGCGAGCACTGCCGACTCGGCACTCCCGGCGAGTTCGACTTCGTCGACGGCATCGTCCATGCGCCCGACCACCTGACCCTGTGCCTCGCTCAGTTCGTGGCCGAGGCCCCGTACCTGAGCGACTATCGCTGGCTCGACGTCTTCTATAAAAGCACCCGCCACCGCGCGCAGGACTTCCTGACCGCCGAGGACTACTTCTTTCGCTACGACACCGAGTGTCACTGGCTCACGCGCACGGTGCCGGGCCTCGAGATCTGGCTGCCGCGGCTGCTGGTCGGGAAATTCGTGCTGGGTTCCACCAACCTGATCCGCTGGTCGAACCGCCTCGCGCCGGTGCTACGCAGGCTCAAGAGGCGGCCCGACGTCGTCGTCGACCTGTTCATCCCGGACCGCCGCTTCGCCGACTTCTACGCGTGGTACGAGCGCGAGGCCCGGTTCTTCCCGCTGTGGATCGTCCCTTACCGCATGCCGCAGGTCTATCCCTGGGTCAGCGACGCGCACGCGCTGCGCATGGCCGACGACCTGCTGATAGATTGCGCGATCTACGGCATGCCCAACGGCGAGCCCGGCCGCGACTGGTCGGCCGTGTTCGAGGAGCAGACCTTCCGCCACGACGGCGTGAAGACCCTGATCTCCCGCAACCACTACGACCGCGCCCGCTTCTTCGAGATCCACGACGAGCCCCGCTACACCGCCGCCAAGCAGCGCCTCGACCCCCACGCCCTGTTTCACCGCGGCGTGTACGAGAAACTGCACCGCGTCGAGTGAGTGACCCCAAACGACCGAGCTGGGGGTGATAAGCCACAGCAATGTGTGAGGAGTACGCGCTTGACGGTACGCCGGGATCCACGTACGGCAGCAATGTGCGGTTTACCAGAAAAACCACGAACGTCGGTTATACCCTCGCTATCGGGCTCTCCGGGTTGTTGTCAAGCGCGACTGCGACGGCGTTCACGCCCCAGCGCGGCGCCCGGGACGGGCTCGAGCTGGCCGACGGGGGCCAGGTTCGTGCGTGGCGCGCGGTGACCTGGAACCGTGCGCCGGCGCGAGCGACCCGGGTCCACGCGGCGCTGGCCCGAGCGATCGGCGCGACCGAGACGATCTGGGACGCGGCGACCGGCGTGCCGCTGCGGGTGTGGGGCGCGGGCGTGGCGGTGCCAGGCAGCGTCGCCCAGGCCGGCGTCGCCGCCCGCGGGGCCCGTGAGTTGCTGCGCCAGCACCTCGGCGTGCTCGCGCCGGGCAGCACGGTGGAGGACTTCGTGCTGGTCGGCGACGACCTCGGCGGCGGCATCCGCAGCGTCGGCTTTCGTCAGCACCACCGCGGTCGCCCGGTGCTCGGCGGCCAGGTCAGCTTTCGCTTCAAGGCCGACCGCCTGGTCATGATCGGCTCGGAGGCGCTGCCCAATGTGCGGGTCGTGCTGACCGACGCGCCGATCTCCGTCGACGTGGCGCGGGCGCGGGCGCTGCGTTGGTTGGCGAGCGAAGGGGCGACGGCGGGCGCGGTCGAGGGTCCGTTCATCCTGCCGATCGTCGGCGAGCGCGGGGTCTCGTCGTACCGCGAGGTCATGCGGGTGACGGTCGAGGTGGCCCGCCCGATCGGCCGTCATGATGTCTACCTCGACGCGGCCACCGGCGCGCCGGTGGCCCGCGAGCAGACGCTGCGCTTCGCCAGCGGTCAGGTCCGCTTCAGCGCCCCCCTGCGCGGGCCGCAAGGCGAGCGCACCGACTATCCAGCGCGGCGCCTCGACGTAGTGATCGATGGCGTGGCGGCGGCGACCGACGCGCTCGGCGGCCTGATGACCCCTGACGTCGACGTGACGGTCGGGGCCGGGGCTCAGGGCGTCCTGGTGCGGGTCACCAGCCAGGCCGGAGACGAGGCGAGCAAGGACCTGCTGCTGACGCCCGGCGGCACGGTGGTGTGGAACGCGACCAACGACGCCGTGGTCGACGCGCAGCTCGCCGCGTTCATCCACGCGAGCATCGTCAAGGAGTACGTGCGGGGCATCGCGCCCGACTTCGGTTACCTGGACAAGAAGCTGCAGGTGAAGGTCAACATCAACAGCGCCTGCAACGCGTTCTCCGACGGGGACACGATCAACTTCTTCCTCGCGGGCGAGGGCTGCGAGAACACCGGGCGGATCGCCGACATCGTCTATCACGAGTTTGGCCACTCGGTGCATCAGCAGTCGCTGATCCCCGGGGTCGGCGGCTTCGACGGGGCGGTCAGTGAGGGCATCTCCGACTACCTGAGCGCGACGATCACCGACGACCCCGCGCTCGCGCCGGGCTTCTTCCTCGACTCGCCGAATGCCCCCCTGCGCCAGATCGACCCGAAGAACGACGAGCATCGCTGGCCCGACGACCTGATCGGCGAGGTGCACGAGGACGGGCTGATCATCGCCGGGACGCTGTGGGACCTGCGCGCGCTGCTGCGGGCCAAGCTCGGGGACGCCCAGGGCACCGCCCAGACCGACAAGATCTGGTTCGAGTCGATCCGCAGGGCCGGCAGCATGCCGTCGATGTACCCCGAGGCGCTGCTCGCCGACGACGACGACGGCGACCTCGCCAACGGCACCCCCAACGAGTGCGAGATCAACAAGAGCTTTTATGTGCACGGTCTGCTCAGCGCCGGCTACGTCGGCGCGACCGTCTCGCTCGGCGCAGGCACGCCGGCCGGC
>Ga0335394_10009926_pt1 | contig 10728 bp, 6 predicted proteins | sample MAT03_FD_205741 | JGI IMG/M metagenome (GOLD analysis project Ga0335394, IMG submission 205741) | Freshwater microbial communities from Lake Fryxell liftoff mats and glacier meltwater in Antarctica - MAT-03 (spades assembly) (version 2) ... | reverse complement strand
TGGATGACGGCTGGCCCCACTTCATCAAGTTCTTCGGCTCTCTTCTGCTGCCGACCGGATGCGGGGTCGAGTCAAGTGCCCCCTCACGTCGAATCACACCCGGATGATGAACCACGAAGACACTGAGAACACGGAGACTTGAAGCTGAGGCATGAGGACGTCTGCGAGCGCGTCATCGGCGTGGCTGTCGAGGTTCATTGGCATCGGGCACGCCAACGGCCGTCGCGCGCTGGCTTCTGGCTCCGCCTCCGTTATCCCCGTGTCTCCGTGGTTCGTCCGTTGTCGGATCGCCCCGAGCCATTTGCGAGGCCAATCTCGCGGTAACCTGCCGCGACGAGGCGGTCGCGTCCGAGCTCGGAGAGCTGGCGCCGCTCCTCGCTGCTTGGCAGGTCGGCCTCGGTGAAGCGTCGTTGCCCGGGCTTCAACCACGGCACATGCGCGTAGCCATGGAACGCGACGCGGTCGGGGCGCAAATCGATCACCCTGCCGCCCGACCCAGTCAGCGTCGCCTTCGGCTGACGAAGCCACTCAGCTCGGCTTGAGCAGCTCCTCCAGGACCTCGGCCAGCTCGTGAAGCCGCACCGGCTTGGTCAGGTAGCGATAGAACCCGGCCCCGGCCGCGCGCGCCGTATCACGCGTCATCGCCGCCGCCGTCAATGCGATGACCGGGATGTGGCGCGTCTCGGGTGAGATCGCGAGGCGGCGCGTCGCCTCGATCCCGCTCATGCCCGGCAGGTTCAGGTCCATGATGACGACTGCCGGCAGCCGCGCGCGGATGATATCGAGGCCGACCTCGGCGCTCTGCGCGGTGACGAGCTCGACCGATGGCACGTCCTCGAGCGCGGCGCGCATGAACGCGATGTTCGAGGGATTGTCCTCGACGTACACGACCAGCTTGCGTTCACCGCCGACCTTCGGCACCAACTCCGCGAGGTTCGCCGTGCCGACCTTGCCGGGCACAACCCAGCCGAGCGCGTGCTGCGGCACGTCGACCCAGAAGGTGGAGCCGCGGCCCTCGGCGCTCTCGAAGCCGACGTCGCCCTCCATCAACTGGGCCAACCGCTTGGAGATCGTGAGCCCGATGCCGGTGCCTTCGATCGGCCCCGTCTCCTGGCCGGCGCGCTGGAACGGCTCGAAGATGCGCGCGCGATGCCTCGGCAATGCCGATGCCGTCGTCGCGCACCGACACCCGCACCACGTCGCCGCGGCTCGCGACCGAAAACACCGCGCGACCGCCAGGACGTCCGTACTTGATCGCATTCGAGCCGAAGTTCATCAGGATCTGCGCCAGCCGCGTGCGATCGGCCCGCACCGGACGCAGGTCCGCCGGCACCTGCTCCGCGAAGAGCTCGCCAGCGCCGGCAGCCGAAGGCGATGCGACGCGCGCGCTCGAACGCGCGGACATCGCCAGTGCCCGCTCCGTCGGCACGCACAACTGCACCGGCCAATGCAGCGACACGGGCGGTTTGTGCACGCAGGACAGCGACTGCGGCGGCAGCAGCTGCGGCGCCATCGAGTGCGACGAGCTGCAGTGGCGGGTCGCCTGGCGCCCATGGGACGCCGATACGACGTTCCAGGTACCGACGGTGCCCAGCGGCTTCACTCCGACCGGGTACGCATTGGGCCCGGCACAAAGTGAATAGCGTGGTCGATGTGACCCCGGCAGGTTTGCAAATAACCGCAGCCGAGGGTTGACGGCGGGCGGTCAACCCGACATTCTCCATGTGGTCAATTCTCTGTTCCGGGGTCATCGGTCTCGAACGTGCGGTGGTTTGCATGGTCGCCTATTCCTTTGATCGCGAAGCAACAGCTCGAGCCAAGAACGATACGCGTGGTGTCGCACGTCGCCGTCTCGTTGAGTCGCTGCTCGAGGCTGTGCACGGAGAGTCACCCGCGTCGCTGGTCGAGGAGCGCGCCGTTGGCGCCCTCGAATCGGGCGAGCTGAGCGGGGACGACGTCGATCGCGCGCTGGAGGAGGCCCTTGCGACCTTGTCGCCCGAGCGCTTCATGCAGCTCGTCGGCGGCCTTTCGGGCGAAGAGGTGGCGCCGGCCGAGTTCGCCGCCACCCAGCAATCCCTTGTCGACGCCTTGCAGGCCGACGCCACGCACGTGCCCAGGCCGCAACCCAGCGGCGCTTGGCGCGAGGTCGCCGGCCCCTTGCTGGACGCGGTTGCGCAGCTGCTCGGTCTGCCTGTCGGCGTCGAATCGGCCGAGCGCAAGCTGGCCGCCATCTTCGATGACGACCGCTTTCGCGCGAAGGAGATCCGCTCCCTGACCGAGCGTTTTGGCTCGGCCATCGGACTCGAGTCCGACGAGCTCGAGATCCACGCCGACAAGAGCTCGGACGCCCGCCTCGATAGCCACGGCGATGCGCTCGCCCTGTTCGCGGAAGAGGCGGTCTGGCTGCCGAGCGACTTCAAGCCCGAGCGGCGCCAGGACCAGGCCCTGCTTGCCCACGAGCTGACCCACGCCACCCAGGCTGACAAGGGCCGCGGCGACCTCGCCCCGGCCGAGAAGGAAGCCGACGGCGTGATGAGCTCGGTGCTCGCCGGCAAGACGCCCGGCCTCGTCACCGAAGGCCTCGCCCCCGACGCCGAGGCCGCCTGCGGCCCGCGCGAGATGGCCGAGCGCAAGGACAAGAAGACCCCCGGTGGCGGTGGTGGTGGTGGTGGCGGCACGCCTGGAAACCAGACCGATCCTGGTGGTGGTGGTGGTGGTGGCGGCACGCCCGGCAACGAGACCGACCCGGGTGGTGGCGGTGGAGGTGGCGGCACGACCCCGACGCCGCCCGAGCCGGCGCCCCCTCAGCCGGTGCTCCCGAACGCGCCCGAGGCCGACGCTGGCGACTGCCTCGACGCCTGCCCCGAGCCGCTGTCCGAGCACCAGGGCGAAGCGACCAACCCCGAGGCCCGTCCCAAAGAAGGCCCCGGGGACATCATCGAGTTCGACCTCGCCGGTCACAAGATCAAGATCCGCCTGCCCGCGGGTCAGGGCCCCGGGCGCGTAACCTTCCAGTTCCGCGAGATCGACAGCCCCTACAAGTACCTGCGTCTGCGCTCGGCGATCATCGAGGTCGGTGCCGACCTGAAGGTCATCTCGGGCACCATCAACGCCTCGGTGCGCCTGGGCGAGTTCGTCAACGCCGAGTCGGTGAGCCTCGCCGTGCGCGAGAACGGCTTCGTGGCGTTGAGCATCCGGGGCGCGCAGATCCATGTCGGCGACAAGATCCACGGCACGCTCGACCTCGACATCCACCCCGACGGCATCGCCGGCGCGACCATTCTGCGCTCGGACGCGATCAACATCGGCGGCGGCATCGTCGTGTCCGACGGCATGCTCGATGTGCGCGTCTCGAAGACCGGCGCGGTCTACGCGCACGGCCAACTCAAGGTCACCGTCCAGGACTTCGTCGAGGTCTCGATCGACGCGTGCTTCGTCGATGGCGAGTTCCGCGGTCATATGATCGCCGCCTGGACCGAGCCCTTCGAGATCGCCCCCAACGTCATGGTCGAGCGGGTCCAGCTCGAGGGCTGCTACCGCAAGGACAACTGGTACGTCGCGGGCGAGATCCAGCTCGGCATCGCCGACACCTACGGCGCGGTCATCCGCGGCAAGTACTCGCGCGTGGGCCAGACCGGCAAGTGGTCGGTCGAGGGCCAGGTCGATCAACGCACCGACATCCTGCTGGGAGAGGTGCGCCTGCACTCCGGCCGGGCACACGTCAAGTGTACCGACGGCACGTTCGAGCCGACGACCGCCCACCAGGAGCTAGCGTGGCGCACGGTCGTCGGCACCCTCGACGGCACCTACGACATCGAGACCGGCAAGGTGAGCGCCCACGGTGAGGCGCACCTCGAAGGACCACTACCCATCGGCGAGACTGGGATCTCGTTCGAAGAGGCAACGCTCGACGCGAAGGTCGAGGACAACGAGCTCACGGAGATCACGGGCTCCGCGCGCATCGTGATGCCGTACCAGAACCAGCCGACGTTCGAGCTGACCGCCGAAAACGCGACCTACAAGGTGAAGGAGAACCGCTTCGACTGCACCGGTGGCGCGCGCGTGATGCGCGACGTCACGTTTGGTGACGAGACGGGCTTCCACGCGATCATGGCCGCCGAGTCGAGCGGAGGCTTCATCGTCGAAGACGGCAAGCTGATGTCGCTCAACGGCTCACTCGGCTTCACCGTCAAGAAGGGCGCCGACCCGATCGGCACGGGCAGCGTCGAGCTTCGCTACGGCGACGACTCGGGCCTCGACGGCACCGCGAACTTCACGCTCAGCGGTCGCGTCGGCATGCCGGAGTTCGCGACCGGACCGCTGTTCATGCTTCCCAACGGCAAGTTCGAGGTCCAGGTGAAGCGCGGCGCGCTCGCCCAGGCCAGCGCGACCGACGTCGGCTGGGAGTTCTGCCAGGCCGACGGGCCCGGCAAGGTCGGCGGCGTGCTCAACGGCTCGTACGACTTCATGACCGGCGAAGCGAGCCTGCACGGCACCGCCGCGGTGCAGGAGGCGTGGCCGTTGGCCGAGGGCGAATGGGGCTCGCTGACGCTCGACGTCGGAGGCACCGCCGAGGTCCTCGTCACCCACGAGGGCCTGCAGAAGCTCGAGGGCGACCTCAAGTTCACGGGCAACTTCAACGGCTTTGGTGGCGGCCCGCCGTTCGCCATCCACGGCGAGATCGGCGGCAGCCTGAACCCCGAGAACTACAAGGTCTCGGGCCACGCCAGCGCGAACCTCGAAGGCAATATCGAGGTGCCGGTCGGCACGACTGGTCACAAGGTCATCATCCTCAGCGAATCGCACATCGAAGGTGAGATCACCGACAACGACCCGACCTCGTTCACAGGCGAGCTCGGCGTGCAGTTCTTCCACTCGGAGCTCGGGACCCTGCTCGAGGGCCGCATCACCGACGCGCACCTCGACCCGAAGAAGGGCGAGGTCAGCCTTCACGGCGAGCTCGAGCTGATGGCCGAGATCGCCGTCGCGCTCGGCGAGACGGGCTACAACCTCGTCGTCATGCCGCACGTGACGCAGCTCACGATCGACGTCGACAAGAACAACCTGACCCAGATCGGCGGCGGACTCTGCCTCGAGCTGCGCAAGGGCGAAGAGGCGATCATCGAGGGCAAGCTCGAGAACGCGGTCTTCGACGTCGACGAGAAGAAGTTCACGGGCGATCTCAGCGCCAAGCTGAAGAAGCCCCTGTCGTACCCGCCGCCAGGCGACAACCGCATCCCCGCGACCCTCGCGATCACGCTGTGCGAAGAGAGCAGCGTGTCCGGCCACATCCAGGACAACGTCCTCGAGACGGCGACGGTCGACCTCAAGATGCTGATCAAGTTCAACGGCGATGACCTCGCCGAGGCCAACCTCGACGGCACATGGAACCTCAAGACCGACGAGATCTCGGGCATCGGCGAAGCCCACCTGTCCAACGACCTGCGCCTTGGCGCCCCCGGCGCCGAGGGCGGCGAGGAGCGCGATGCAGCGGGCTGGGCGCTCTTCATCAAGAAGGGCTCCGGCGTCGCGATGGAGATCCAGGCCAACACGCTGATGCCGGTGCAGATCGACGTCGAGCTGTCGGCCAAGCACGGCGACAAGGAGGTCGCCAAAGGCGACATCCACGGTATCTACAAGCTCGGTGACGAGGCGGGCTTCAACGGCACCGCTCACTTCGAGCTGGTCGAGGCCATCGACCTCGGGCCGGTCGGGCGCTTCAACGCAAAGCTCGACCTCGGCACGAAGGCCGACGCGACCGTCGCCGACTCGGCGTTGACCCAGGCCTCGGGCACGATCGTGCTCGGCGCGTACGAGGGCGCCGACAAGTACATCGACCTCACGCTGCAGGCCGCGTGGGCCGAAAAGTTCAGCGGCTCGGCCGAGGTCAAGGTCCTCAAGCCGATCAAGCTCGGCGAGGGTGAGCTCAACGGGCATCGCTTCACGACGTTCCTGAAGGACGGCTCGGGGGCCCGCATCGAGGTCCTCGAAGACGCCCCAACGACCATCGTCGGCGCCGTCGGCATCGAAATCGCGATGGACGACGTGGTCTTCGCGAAGGGCAGCTTCTCGCTCGACGTGAACCTCTCGGACGAGGAGAGCCTCGTCAACGCGGAAGGCTCTATCGAGGTCATCGCCCCGGTCGAGCTCGGCACGCTCGGCGACTTCAGCTTCAAGTTGTTACCCGGCACAGGCATCACCGGCAAGGTCACCGCCAACAAGCTCGACTACATCGATGGCGCGCTGAAGCTCGGCATCGCCACGGTCCAGGATGGCGACTGCGCGGAGCTGTCGCTTCAGGGCAAGTGGGAAGGCGGCTCGGAGCCACGCTTCGATGGCTCGGCCACGGCCAAGATCACCAAGTCGATGCACCTGGGCTACAGCGCCTACGGCTATGACTTCGGCCTCGATCCGTCGACCATCACGATCACGATGCAGGACGGCGAGATCACGTCGGCCAGCGGCTCGATCGTGTTCTTCGCCGAGCAGGTCGGGCCCGAAGACCAAACGCCTCTGGGCACGATGCGCGTGACCTTCGCGGGCGACTACACGAAGGCCCCGGGCGCGGCCGAGGGCATCTTCAGCGGCAGCGGCACCGTCACGATCGAAGGCGAGCTGAACGTCGGCTCGACCGAGGACTACAAGCTCATCGTGATGGGCGGCACGGGCATCACCATCGAGGTCGAGAACAACGAGTTCACGCACCTGCATGGCAACCTCGACGCCCGCGTCGAGCAGCTCAATCCGAAGGCCGGCGAGACGACAGAGTTCCTCGAGGTGCACTGCGAGGTCGACTACGTGCCGGCCGACGGCGGCAAGGTCGACGTCGACGGCGCGGTGGCGATCGTCGGCAAGAAGCAGATCTTCGTGCTCGACAAGTACGAGTTCTGGCTCGTGCCGGCGGCCAGCGGTGGCGGCACCGGCGCGAACGTGAAGATCGAGGACAACGAGCTCATCCAGGTCGGCGGCACGGTCTCGTGCGCGGTCTTCGATGGCCACGACGACCCGCTCATCGTCGCCAACGCGGCCGGCACATGGCTCAAGGCGACCGGCAAGTTCGACGGCAGCGGCGACATCCGCCTCGGTCGCGACGTGACCTTCCCCGAGGATGCGGCTGGCGCCAAGCTGGTCTTCAAGAAAGGCTCGGGCGGCGGCGGCACCGTCGTGCAGAGCGAGATCCGGAGCCTCACCGGCGACCTCGACGTCGAGATCCACGACGACACCGGGCCGCTCGTGCACGTCATGGCGGGCGGCGAGTACAACGCCGTAACGAACAAGATCGTAAGGGCTCAGGGCACCGCCGAGATCATGCGGCCGATCGAGATCGGCGGCACCGGCGACAACGCGTTCATCCGCATCGACACGCTCTCGGGCAGCGCCACGGTCGAGAACAGCGAGCTCAAGGCGGTCGAAGGCGCACTGGCCTTCGTCCTACCGAAGATGCCGGGCTGCGGCGGTTCGTTCAGCGGTGGCTGGACCAACGTGACCGGCGTCGACCAGTACTGGGGTACCGGCCACCTCGACATCGCGATGTTCCAGGGCGAGAAGGAGGGGCGCGGCCTGACGGGCATGCTGGATGCCGAGTTCAACAAGGACGGCACCTGGCACATCCATGGCGGCGCCGAGTACAAGATCACGCCAGAGATCGGCGGCGACGTCACCGTCGACATGGACCAGAACATCAACCCGATCATCGGGGCGTCGTTCTCGATCACCGACAAGGTGTTGATGCCGGCGCGCGAGCTCTTCGCCTTGAAGCTCGACCTGCTGCCGAAAGTCACCATCCCGATCTTCACGGGCGTCAACCTCGTCTTCGGTGCCTCGGCCGGCATGAAGATGAATCTGCGCGACCTCAAGTTCTCGACAACGATCGGCATCAGCAACTGGATGCCGCTCGCGCCGGGCGGCTCGAACGTGCCGAACTTCGACGCTGAGATGGGCATCAACTGGGGCCTCGATCTCCAGGCCCAGCTCGGTGCCTACGTCGCCTTGTCCGCGGGCATGCCAGGGCTACAAGCGGGCGTCGGGGCCGAAGGCATCGTCAGCCTCAACGTGCCGGTCGTCATCAACCCGACTGGTCACCTGCACGGCGGGCCCGACGGCTTCTACGGGGACCTCGGCATCTCGGTCACGGTCGCGCCGACCCTCGACCTGCAGATCAAACCGATGATCTTCGCCGAGGCCGGACCGTTCGACTACAAGTCGAACTTCGAGGGCATGACGATGCCGCTCGGCGAACTCTGGAAGTGGGAGTGGGGCACCAACTACAAGTTCGGCGATCAAGAGCAGGCAACGCCCGCCACGCCGGGCGGCACGACGGCCGACGCAGGCCGACGCAGCGTCGCCAGCAGCGCCAAGCTGGACCCGAACAACATCCCCGAGAGCAAGGGATCTGCACCTCCAAGAGGGGCCGGCAAGCTACCGGTCGAGAAGGACCCGGGTAAGGAGGACAAGAAGGAGGCCGGCGGAGATGATGAGTTCTCCAAGAAGATGGAGGAGATCAGCATCCTCGGTAAGGGCCTCGGCGCCCTCGGGAAACTGTTCGGCTATCTCGTCGGCTGCCTGACCGCGCTGGCGGTGGCGGGCCCGATCGGCCTGGTCATCTACCTCATCATCGAGATGGTGTTCGGTGACCTGTCGTGGTCCGGCCTCATGCAATCCATCGACGACGTCATCGCGGCGATGCCGATCATCATCAAGTACCTGAAGCCCTACCTCCCGGGCTGGCTGGTGGCCCTCATCGAGTTCGCTTCGGGCGAGGAGCCCGACCTGCTCGGGGCGCTCTTTGGCGCGGACGACAAGGTGCGCGACGAGGTCGACAAGGGCAGCCATCTCACGCTGCCGCCCGAAGGCCGCGCGAAGTTCATCGGCGTGATGATGGACGGCTGCTGCGGCGACGAGGACGAGGATCGCATCCTCGTGATCCTCAAGTTCTCGGAGAAGAAGGGCGACCTGAAGGCGGTCGTGAGTGCGGTCGAAGGCGGCGGCGACCAGATCGTCTGGAAGCTCGACGGCGGCCAGGACACCGAGGTCTGCGAGCTCTTCGACCGCAACGGAATCGACTACTGATGACGGTGGAGCCGAGCGACCACAAGCACTTCCTGGAGACTGTCGTCATAGCCCTGAACCGGCCCGAGAGCAGCCGCTCCGCGGCCTTCGAGAACGGGCATGAGGACGCGGGCGAGCGCGACGGCGCGGCACTGCGGGCGCTCGCGACCGACGATGCGTGGGAGGCGGGTGGCCTGCGTGGGCTCTGGCGGCTGCGGCGTGACAAGGTCACTTTCAGCTCGGCCGGGGTGCTCTCACCGCACGCGCCGCGCACGCTCGGCTGTGTGCGCTACGAGCGGCTCGCCGACGCGTCGAAGCCACCGCGCAGCGCCTTCGCGTTGCTGTCGGAGGACGCCACCGCGGGCTTCCGGGTCGAGGGGGTCTACGAAGAGATCCCGCTCGCACTGGCCTGGCTGCGCGGCTGGATCACACCCGGCCAGAGGGTCGATGGTCTGCCCTCGGACGCCTCCGGCGAGGCGCTCGCCGCTGAGCTCGTCGCCGTGCCGCACGGCGGGCTCGGCGCCTTCTTGAGCGAGCGCCTCGACGCCGATCCGGCGATCACGGCGCGCGCCGACGACGTGTTGCCCGATGGGCCTGCCAAGGTCCTGGGCGTGCATGCGATGCCGATCATCGGACGCACGCTGGTCGGCATCGCGGTCGGCGACGATGCCTTGTGGCTCGTCATCGAGCGCCATCCCGACGATGTGGGCGGCCGTGCGCACCTCGTGTCGGTGCTGGTGCGGCCCTCGTTGTCGGCGCTCGTGACGGGCGCGCGGGCGTTCACGACCGAGACCGAGCGCGCCGAGAGCGACCTCTTCCTCGAGCGACTTCTGGCCGCGGTGCGCGGTCGCGCCAGCTCGCAGAATCGTCCGGTCGCGGTGACGACGGACGAGCAGCGCGAGCGCTTTCGCGAGGAGCTGATGCAGCGTCTCAGCGCCTCGTTCGGCAAGCACATACCGGCCGACGAAGCGGTCATCGCGGCGCTGCGTCAGACGTTGCAGTCATCGGCGCCGCGGGCGAAGAACATCGGTGAGCTCGTCGCCCAGGTGTTGGGCCGACTCGTCGACCGCACCTGAAAGGTCCGCCGTGCAGCGTCGGTCCGCGCGTCCCACCCCCGCCGCCTCCCCGCCTCCCGGGCCAAACGGCCCTACAAACTGTTGTGCGCCCGCAGTCCGGGCGGCCTCGGTGCCTGCGGGCAGCCTGGCTTCGCCAGGCCTTCTGGCATCCGCTTCACGCCGATGTCTTCATCGCCGCCCACGATCGCTCCGCCCTATTGCGCATCTGTCGTTACATGGCACGACCTCCGATCCCTCAGGACCGCCTGTCATGGCGCCCCGACGGCAAGCTCGTCATGTCGCTCAAGCGGACCTGGAAAGCCGGGGTAAGAGCCGTCGTCTTCGAGCCACTCGCCCTCATCGCCCGCCTCGCCGCCCTCGTTCCCACGCCCTACATGCATCTGCTCAGATTCTACGGGATTTTCGCACCGAACCATGGGTTGCGCGCACACATCGTCCCGACTCCGCCCGATCCCCAGAGCGCGACGGCACCGGCAGCTCCAAAACGGCCGAAGAGCATGCCCTGGGCGGACCTGCTCATGCCCAGGAGCTGCGCCCCTGAAACCCGCTTCGTGGACGCCTCCGCTGTCCCTACTGCGGAGGGCGCAGGCGCGTAATCTGTGCG
>Ga0335394_10009917_pt1 | contig 10735 bp, 5 predicted proteins | sample MAT03_FD_205741 | JGI IMG/M metagenome (GOLD analysis project Ga0335394, IMG submission 205741) | Freshwater microbial communities from Lake Fryxell liftoff mats and glacier meltwater in Antarctica - MAT-03 (spades assembly) (version 2) ... | reverse complement strand
AAGACAGCACAAAAGCACCAGATGGATCTGGTTGGTTTTACAACATGCGAGCTGTGCATGGAGTGATGTTAAATATGCGGCACTATACTGCGCCGCAAGTATTCGCAAGTCAAGACGTAACTCGGGAGGGTGCGATTGCCACGGTAACCAATCACATCGGTCGCAATTATGGTAGCATTCTGTTTTGGTCGACGGGCATGTTCGCTTCTGCAACATCGGAGCAAGAGCATGATACTGATGTTGCCGCTGCACTCAAGAAGTATCCGAAGTGGGGTGCGTTTCCTTCGTGGGTGATCAAGCAGGCGGCAATCGATTATTAAAACTCAATGTTCACACCTATCGACGGTAGCAGGCCAATGCTCTGCTGCGCTTCAACCTGTTGAGTTCGTTGATTCCACCTGTAGCCGCTCACATTCTTTCTGTTCGTGATGTTCGACACATCTATGTATGTGATGAGCTGCCATCCGGAGAAGAACCATCGTTTGTCGACCCGTACGTCCAACGCATAGAAGAATGGAAGTCGCGGACCAGCATTGTAGTTTCGAAAATCGAATGATCCAATTGGGAAGTTCGTTTCCGCCGCTGCCTGTGCCGTTGCGATAATTGGCGTTGTTGGCAGACCTTGCGACATACGCAGTTTCGACGACAGTTCCCATTTCTCTGCGGGGCGATATCCAACAGCGATATTAGCAATGATCGGCGTGTCAAACGCACCGATTCGCTCTACTCCATCTGCTGCAATAAATTGCGTGCGATTAAAGCTGATACTCGTGAGTCCATAAAATGGCAACTCCTGCGAGAGCTTCTTTTGAATAAAAATTTCTACTCCATAGGCAGTTCCCGTCCCGCCATTCGAGAGCGGCTCGAGACCAAATGGAATGTCGCTGTAGATGTCATCAAAGCCGCTCGGTGCCAACACGGCTTGCGGACGGAACATTCGCGCCGGATATCCGCCGTACTTCTTGTAGTACCCTTCGATTTGGAACTTCACTTCTGGCGTTACGACCCATTGGTACGACAAGACAGCCTGGTCTGTGTGCATCGGACTCAGCGTCTTTGTATTCGAAGGATCACCAACGAGCCAGATGTACTGCGGTGCTTGATAGAATCTACCACCGCTAACAGCGATGGTCGTTGTTGGGGTGAGCTGATAGGCGAGTGCAAATCGAGGGGATACCACGGCGCTGGTTGCCAAAAACGCATAGTAGTCGAATCGTCCTCCGAGTGTGAGCTTCCACTGCTCGCTGAACTGCCAGGCCATCTGTCCGTAGAGGGCAGTTCGAAACGCTTGAAAAGAAGTGTCAACAGCAAGTGGTCTGGGCACACCATTCTGATCCAATCGCGCATAGCCAGGCACTAGGATGGCGTATGAAAGCTGCGAGCCATACTTGGAGAGTGAACCGAACGTGACCTCGACGGTAGGGGAGGGAAGAAGGGTGACGTCGGCACGAAGCGAGTTCTCCCCTTCGGTCGAATACGTCTGGAAGATCGTCGAACCCAGACTGTCTTGTTGGATCGTCTTATAGTCTGTGTAGGTACGGCCAAGCGTCACAGCCATGTATCCCTTGTCAAAGAGGTTCCTCCATGTAAGGCCCGAGAAGTACTGGTTTTGGGTAGGAGCCACAACGCGGCTATTAGAATACCGCTTGTCTGCAGAATCGTTGTTGAAACTAACAGTGCCCAGTGCCCCGATGATCAAGAACGAAAGCGAATTGGACTGATCGAGCGCGTACGACGCCTTGGCCGTGAAGTCGTAGTACTGGGGGATAAAGCCAAAACCGGCGAGTTTGAAGATCAGATCTAAGTAGCTACGACGAGCCGACACCATCCACGAACCCTTCGACCCTAAGGGCCCTTCACCGATCACTCCGAAACCGGTTGCCGAGAGATTTATCTCGCCTGAGAGTTGCTGGTCGTTTCCATCTCGCAGTTGGATGTTGGTCACAGACGAAAGACGGTCGCCATACCGCGGCCCAAATCCACCCGTCGAAAACGATACATCCCGAACGAAATCAATGTTGATGATAGACAATGGGCCACCAGATGAGCCTTGGGAGCCGAAGTGATTGATATTCGGCACTTCAATGTTATCGACCAGGAAAAGGTTCTCAAACGGTGCACCGCCTCGCACTGCAAGGTCGTTCCGTCCCCCAACGCCGGCTACTCCAGGAAGGAGAGCAACTGCTTTTATCACGTCTTCCTGGACACCGGGTGCCCGGCGCACCTCTTCGGACGTCAGCATCTGGGTACTCGTAACCCTATCTGCATCAGTACGGAACGCTTCTTCTACGATCAATGCCTCTTTCGACGTGACTACAAGTTCCTGTAATTGCACGAAAACCGTGACCGGCTTTCCTGGGCTCACGACAACGTCGTTCACCAACTGTGGCCCGTAGCCGATTCGCGACACTCGAAGCGTCACAATGCCTGCGTCCACATTCTTGATCACGAACTTCCCTTCGCTCGTACTAATTGCCCCCTTTTTAGACCCAACAACCAGAATAGTTGCCCCGGCAACCGGCGATTGGGTAGCCGCGTCCACCAACCTGCCCGAAATCGTACCGCTGGGAGCATTTGCCGTATCTGGAGTTTGGGAGAGAGATGGAAGGGAGGAAAGGAAAAAGGCGAGGATGAGGAGAGTCGTTTTAGTCATGGCTGGCAAAACCAACGGCATTGTGTAAAAGTTCCGTTTGTTGACTGAGTATTGGTTGCCTAGTTTCAGCCTTCATCATGAACGAAACGCCTCGCACCACCTCTGCCCCTTACCGCCTTGCAATACTAGGATCTGGGACGGGAACTAATGCGGCGGCGATTGTCAAATATTCGCAAGAGCATGATTCAGCTGGGTTTACAGTCGTTCTGATTGTCTCTACGAGGCAGGATGCCGGCATCGTCGAAATTGCAAAGCGCAATCGGATTCCGCTCGTTACTATCGAGGAACGTGGCGTAGAGTTTACGCGGTGTCTGCTCGATGCGCTTTCCGAAAGCGTTGTAGAGTTGATAGCTCTTGCGGGTTTTATGCGAGTTCTGGATGCGGAGGTAATCCAAGCCATGCATGGAGCGGTCGTCAACGTTCATCCGGCTCTTTTGCCTCGACATGGTGGAAAAGGCATGTACGGAATTCATGTTCACCAGGCGGTAGTTGAATCTCAGGACCGAATAACGGGCGTCACTGTTCACATGGTTTCGGAACAGTACGACGAAGGAGAGATCATCGCTCAACGATCGATTGGCGTAGAGCCAAGTGACAATGCGGCTTCGTTGCAAGAACGGGTAAAGCTCGTCGAACATGATTTGTATCCAAAGGCCATTTCGGATCATGTCCGCAGAATGATATTGAAGAGGAACTCAGATCACTAACGTGGACACAAACTTTTGACGAAACTTTTGTTGCAGCCTGTTGTTGTTACTTCAATTGCAGGAAGATTCCGTACATGCCGGTAAAATTCCTCTTGACTAATACCCGCGAATTGGTCATTTTTACCGCCATGTGCCCTTCTGAACTAGAAGGGCAGGAGAATTGTGTGACACTTAACAACGAGATCGAATCGTAATTACATGTACTTGTTCACAGTTTCATTTTCGAGGTATTCATGAGAAGCAGACTTCTACTTCTTGCCCTCGTGACCGGGTTGGTAAGTGTGTCACTTGCCTTTGCTGGAGACGGTAAGGACGGCGAGGATGTGTTGCGGAAAAGTGGTCCGAAGACCCCAGCGTCTTCATACCCCCTCCCGTTCAACCTCACCGCCGCAAATCCCGTCACAAACCCGGCCATCTCGACAGGGTATTACTTCGTCGACTCCGACGACGAAGCACCGGATTTCTGGCGACCAGATCCGTCACAGTTCATTGATACGCTTACGGAGCCTGGAACGTGGCGCCGTATCGTATCCGGACCGAAGCAGTTTCCTGCCTCTTTCTGGACGAATTCAGCCTTGAACCAGTATGGTGGAAGTGCATTCTTCCGCAATCCTGGAGATGCTGCAGATTCGGTCGACAATGCCTTTGCGGGTCCGATCTCCATCGGATTCCCATTCTACTTCAATGGAGTTCGGTATGACTCGTTCTACGTGTCTACCAACGGTCTCATTGCACTGTCGAACCGCCGGTATTTCTGGGAGACAGATAACAACGGTTTCCCTACAAAGAGATCCGTGCTCGAAGTTTCTCCGGGCGTGTTCTCGATGTACGACCCCATGTCGGACGACAACCGTACGCGTTCAGGCGTGCCGTCAGACACCAACACGGATGTAACGCTCGACAACTGGGGCTTCACCAACGTTGCTTGTGCTGGTAATCCTGCATCTCCAACTGCTGGAATTCGAAATACCACGAACAGAACACTCGATGAAGGAGCTCTGCAGGGAATTTGGGGAACCGTCAACGGTCAACCAATTCGCCCAGCTTTGATCTCTCCGTTCTGGGATGACCTGCAAGTCTCGGTATATAACGACAACACAAATGCTGTCGACGACTTCGGTAAGGTCTACTTCAAGCGTTCACTTTCCAACGATAAGCTTATCATCTATTACGTGAACCTCACCCCAATGGGTACGAAGGCCGCGCAATCAGGCGGTGGACCTACGTACACGGTGACGTTCTTGAAGAATAATCGTCCTGGAGTCGGAGAGCACTACCGCATGAGCGGTCAAGTAATCTTGAATCGCCAAGACAGCTCAATCGTGATTCAATATGAGCGATTCATTGGTATTGCACCACGTAATGCCATATCGCCGTATTCGGCGACGGTTTGGATGCGTTGCAACTCGACGGTTGGTGTTTCAGGACCATCCCGCCGCCTCAATTGGGCAGGTGTACCGATCTCGCTAACGCCGCCAACGGCCATGCCTGCCAATTCGACGTTAGATTTTGCAGCTCCAAAGTACACGCAGTACACAGAGTACCTGTTCAATGTTTTACCAGGTGTCGGTTCGGTTCGCGCTACGTCTACACGTAACGACGACCTAGCAGTACCTAAGGATTACTTGGCCATCAAGTTTAAGCAGTGGAAGAATGTTCTTCGCGTTATTAACGTGTACTATCGCATTCGTCCTCAGACCATCACTGGTCTATTGGACTTCTCGGTAATCGTTCCTGCATCTGCTGCAAACAACTACGAGCTGTTGGCTGGTGAGCCTCGCATCGGTGCCATTCAACCGGTGGCGATCGTTCAGCACCTTACGAACAGTATCCAAGGTCCGCAGGGTGTGAACTTCACACCTCAGGGTACGAACTTCCGTGTACGATTCCGTATTGAAAATGAAGCGTACGGCAAGATCGTGTATAACACGTCCAAGAGCGTTACTGACGCTGCATTACGTGACTCTGCATTGTCCGGTATACAACGTTGCGATATCAACGGTATCAACCAGCCATATGCATGGGCCGGTGCATTCGTTCGTCCGTACGAATTCGTCAAGGTCACTTTCCCTCCTTTTGAGCCCAATCCATTCATCGACATGCAAATCGGTCGATTGATCACAAGGGTTATCGCCGAGCCACGTGACTCGCTGAGCTCCTCACTTGGTGATGAATGGCCATTTGATGATACAACTGGTCTGCGCCTGTTCTCCATGCGACGTCTCGCGAACTTCAACGATGATGTCAATGAATTCCACCTTGTAGGCGGGGCATCAATGCCTTCTGTCTTCAAGTGGGTAAACCTCGAGGCAGACGTAGTGGACGGTGATGAAGGAACGAACAACCCACCGCCTCCACGCGGTGAAGTTGCAGCTGCAAACGCAGACATCTATCGTCTGAAGTCACCAGTCATCCGCATGAACCGAGTAACACTTGGGAATCAAGAAATTCCGCCGTTCAATTCCTATGGTGGTGATGAGCTCCGCTCATTCCCAGTTGATGTATCGAAGCGTAAGAACGCAGTTCTTTCGATCTCGTACCAACGTGCCGGAAAGCTAACGAACATTGGTCGTGGTTTCTCTGATAACAGACTTATCGGACCAGAACACCGCGTAGATGTAACGAACGTTCAGCAGATTACGCCATTCATCCGCAGGCAGGACGAACTCTGGGTTGAATTCGCTAGGCCATCGAATGACGGAATTACGGGCATCACGAATATTCAATCGTGGATCTTCGATATAAGGGGCTACGGTGGAGCATATACACAACCATTCCGCGTTTGGGGTGGTGGTGGATTCGCCCGTGGTTACGACATTGCAGACAAGAACATGCAGCTCAACAATACGTCGTTGTCACCGCTCGGTGGCCAACGTATCGACTTGTATGATGATGGTAAGGATAACGAGTTCTTCAAGATCACTATTCCTTTGCCTGATACGATCATTCGTTGGGTGAATGAAGGTGCGCGGAACTTCCGCTTCCGCCTTCGTACGCGGGCCATAGCGAACTCCGTTCCTCCTCAACCACAGGACGACGAGGACAACTTCTTCATCGATAACGTGAAGATCCTTTATCCTGACGAAGTCACAGATGTTGAGTTCTCGAACATTCAGCTGATCTGGCCATACACGATGGCTCCGGCATCGCAAGCAACGCGTATCCCAATTCGAGTAAAACTCTCGAACAATACGAGTCTTGCTGCTCCTGCATTCTCTGTTCGTCTGCAGATTAAACCTGACGGTAACGAGTCGCAACAGATCTACTGCCGTACAATCACAGTTCCTGTGCTTGCGGGTAGCCGTGAAGTATTGCTTCCGTTCCCAGATGCGAACTTCCGCACGACTACACCGGGCAGATACAAGGTTACTGGCCGTATCTTCTTCCCAGGGAATGACCTTGACACGCTGAACGATTCAACGTTCACCATGTTCACCATGACCTTCGGTCCTGCATTTGCATACGAGACAAACCCACTTGCCCCAGTAAACGACGTTCCGAAGATCCAGTTCTCCGGCGTTACGGGCCGTGGTTTGAATCATAAGGCATATGCAACGGGCGGCAGCGGCAGTACGTGGACATGGCAATTCCCAGGTGCATCAGGACAGTACTCCACTAATGGTAATGGTCAGACTCCTATAAGGATGACGGCCGAAGAATCTTATGGTGCAGATGCTGGTAACGCATCGGGACAGGTTGCTATGCGCTTTACCTTGTACTCACAAGACACTGTTCTTGGTTATCAAGCCTTCTGGGCTGAACTAAACCAAGACGTGTTGAATATCTCCTTCTCCCTTTACAAGGATCAGGGCGGTATTCCAGGCGATGAGCGCATTGCAAACTCGCGCATCTTCAAGCGTCGCGGTGAAGACGAGCTGGATAACACGCCAGATCCTGTCTTCGGCAAGCTCGTAACCTACCTCATGCCAGCACCGGTTGTTCTTGCTCCTGGCGAGTACTGGGCTTCCGTGATGCAACAAGGTACTGAGGGTTATGAACTTGGTGCATCGGAGTCACGCATGGGTATGGTCACCACCACGTATGGTGATGTGCCAGCATTCGGCGATGGCAACCGTTCACTTCTCATAGACAAGAACTTCCGTGTTCGGACACGCTCTGGCGCACTGTTGAATGACAGTCGCTTCGCCTTCGAATTGACAGGTGGTAGCGGTGACTGGAATACCTTTACTCCAAGTATTGGTAACCCTGCCTATGCGCACCTTGATGCACTTGGTAACTCGTTGGGCTACTGGACATGGACACGTGGCTCATGGATCCCACTGCTCCGTCCATACTTCGGTAATCGTTCATTCAACAATCCTCCGCTCTTCGTCGACTGTATCGTTCCCGTGGAACTCACATACTTCGACGGCAAGCCACGGAATGCTGGAGTAGATCTCTTCTGGGAAACAGCATCTGAAAAGAACAATGCTGGATTCACGGTCGAGCGTCGCGCTTTGAAGCAAACGACGAATCTTACCACGGGCAAGACTACGCTTAGCTGCGTAGACATCGCATCGGCAACCGATGCACCTTGGTCACAGATCGCCTTTGTAAAGGGCGCTGGTAACACGGCACAATCGTCAAACTACCGCCACTTCGACAATGCGGTAACACCGAACTCGGTGTACGAATACCGTTTGCGTCAAGTAGACTTTGATGGGACAGAGAGCTTCTCCAACGTAATCAATGTGCAGTTCGGTGCGGACAACACAATTGCGCTCGAGGATAACTATCCTAACCCATCGAACGGCAAGACAACGATTGCATTCCGCGTTCCATATCGTACGAATGTGAAGCTCGAGATCTTCGACATGCTCGGTAACATGGTTCGTTCACTCTACGATGCAGAAGTTGCTGGTAATACAGGAGCCTATGCTGTTGAGTGGGATGGCCGAGATGCGAATGGCTATGATGTTGTAACAGGTTCCTACCTGTATAAGATCACAGCCGGCGAGACTGTCGCATCGAAGACCCTTACAGTGGTTCGTTAAGAGCAACTGACGTAAATTGAAGGCCCCCTGCTGGTTATCAGCAGGGGGCCTTCTTTTGTTTTGCAGACTTCGTATACGGGTACTCTATGAGTCAACCAGACGTGATTGGCACTGCCCTTGCCGCCCTCTCATCCCAACAAGCAGCTCTTGAACTGCTACGTGCAGAGGTAGATGGTGCGTTTGTGAGTGTAGTCGAATTGTTGGCCGCCTCCCCGATGGTGATCACCTCGGGAATTGGGAAGTCAGGTATCATTGCACGGAAACTTGCGGCAACACTGAACTCCATAAGCGTGCCGGCCGTATTCCTTCATCCAGTAGAAGCCGCGCATGGTGATAGTGGACTTTTGAAACAGGGGGATGTTGTAGTACTCTTTTCGAAAAGCGGAGAGACCCCCGAGGTGGTGCGGTTCGCTGCGCAGGCGCGTGGGTTGGGATGCACTACCGTGGCCATTGTGACGAGACGGCGCTCATTACTACGTGAGCAATGCGACCATGCGTTGATAGCACCGATAGAGCGAGAACTCGACAGCCACAATATCCTTCCCACGGCCAGTACGACCACGGCTCTCATCCTCGCAGACCTCCTGGTTGTGGGAGTGAGCGTGCTACGCGGAGACACGGCCGAAGGATTGCGTCGAACGCATCCCCAAGGCATGATCGGGGCTGGACTTCGTGGATTGGTTCGCGACGTCATGCATTCGAACGACGAGCTGCCGTTCGTGCTCTATGGTGCTACCATGAGTGAGGCCCTCGTGCAACTCACGTCGAAAGGACTTGGCTGTGTATGCGTGTGTGATCCATCTGGAACGTTGCGAGGCATTATTACGGATGGCGACATCCGTCGTGCCGTGCAACACGGAATAGACATCGCAATAAGCCCTGTGAATGAGATCATGACGTCAGAACCAACGACTATTTCCTCGGGTGCAACACTTCATGAGGCACTCATTCAAATGGAACAGCGGCACCGGCAGATTGGTGTGTTGCCCGTTATAGAAGCTGGGGTGTGTGTTGGCGTGCTCCGACTGCACGACATTGCCAGTCTGCAAGTGTAACGCCTCGGTTCAGCGAGGGATGACCGGAGCAGGCGTGATGGTAGGTCGGCGTGGCGCGTTCACAGGAGCACGGCGTACTTGTGGTGGAACTGGCTTCCGTCGCTGAGGCTGCTGCCAACGCCTTCGCACTGGTTGCGGTGCACGTTGCACTGCTGGCCTTCGCACCACAGGGGCTGGTGCCACGCGTTGTTGTTGTGCAGGTTTGGCCTGTTGCACTGGTTGTTGTTGCGGTGGAGCTGTTGGACGTACTGTAGTAGAGGGCCTCGAAGCAGAGGCGGACGATACAACATCATTGCGCGTGATCACTACAGAACGGACCGCTTCGCCCTTCTTCCCTAATGGCGGCAGCGTGACGCCGTTTCTCGAAAAAGTGAGTGCACCCGCATTACCAAGAGCCACTTTGAACTCTTTCATGGCACTCCATCGTTGTTCTTGTCCGGGAAGCATAACGATTTGCTGAGTTCGCATGGAATCCATTGTGATGGTGAGCCACGAGGTGTCAGATGCCAAGGCAGTGAGGATCATACTATCTAACGGGTTGCCGTTCTGCCCAACAGATATCGTCGTAGATGAATCGGCCGTTGCGCCGTCTCCATCTGTTGATGATCGTTGGATAACCAGATAGAAGGCACCAGCAATCACAACGAGAATTGCCAGGATGAGTAGACCTCGTCTGCCATGCAGAAACGTAGGAATTGAGACGGATAGTTTGGGGAGCGAAGTAAAAAGCTCGACGATGCGGTCCTTCAAAGGAGGACGAGGCTCGGAAGTTTGTTGTGGCGGCGGGGAAACACGTGAAGGATTGCGCAGACTTTGCGGCACGAAAGTCCGGACGTCGTCGTCAGTTGCGAGGACTCGTTCGATCAACACGCTGATCTCCGACGTTGGAAGTCGCAACGCTTGAGCGTACGTGCGAATGAATGATCGAACGTAGACGGGAGGCAATACCCCGTATCGTCCAAGTTCTATCGCTTCGAGAAACGGCTCGCGGATTTTCGTCTGTGCTGATAGCTCAGTAAGACTCCGTCCTTGCCGCTCCCGCTCTGTTCGTAATCGTTCGGCGAGTTGATCCATGTGTGCAAATGTAATGACGCTATGAACATCGACGTACAGACTTTGTACTATTCTGCATACGTGGCCTTCGTTTTTGCCGTGTTGCTCTTTGGCGCCCTGGCTTTTCGACAAGTACTGGACGACCTTGAATTGAGAAGGAAGAGGGTAGGCGAGGATAGAAAGGCGTTTCTAGACCCCATAGCGGTTGCCGTCATCCTTGCCGCCTTGATCCTTACCCTTACCATCGCCTTTTGCGTCGTACAATTCCATGAG
>Ga0335394_10009910_pt1 | contig 10742 bp, 10 predicted proteins | sample MAT03_FD_205741 | JGI IMG/M metagenome (GOLD analysis project Ga0335394, IMG submission 205741) | Freshwater microbial communities from Lake Fryxell liftoff mats and glacier meltwater in Antarctica - MAT-03 (spades assembly) (version 2) ... | reverse complement strand
GGCTCGGGGCACTTCTCGCGCATGGTCACGAGCTCTTCGGCGGCCGTCGGGTGGATGCCGATGGTCTGATCGAACTGCGCTTTCGTGGCACCGCACCTGAGCGCGACCGCGAAACCTTGGACGATCTCGCCTGCGTCGGGCCCCACCATGTGGAGCCCGAGCACGCGATCACTCTTCCTGCACACGACGAGCTTCATCAGCGTCTGGGGGCCTCGACCGGTCATGGTGTTCTTCATTGGCGTGAAGCGAGAGCTGTACACGTCGACTTGGCCGACTTGCGCGCGCGCCTCCTCTTCGGTCAGGCCGACCGTGCCGATGGGTGGCGTGGAGAACACCGCCGAAGGGACGCAGTCGTAATCGGCGCGCACGTCTCGACCATCGAAGAGATTCCGCGCGACGATCATGCCTTCGGCGAGGGCCACGGGCGTCAACTGGATGCGATCGATGACATCACCCACCGCGAACACCGACCCAACGGAAGTGCAGAATCGCTCATTGACGAGGATGGCACCGCGCCCGTCGGTACGTACCCCGACGGTCTCGAGCCCCAGCGACTCGGTATTGGGGGCGCGCCCGATGGCCGCGAGCACCCCATCGGTCTCCATGGTCTCGCCGTCATCGAGGGTCACCCGCAGGGAGGCGTCCGTCTTGTCGATGGCGCGGAGGTCGCGCCGGAACCGGAGGTCGATTCCGTGCTTGCGCATCTCGGCATCGAGGTGGACCCGCACGTCGCGGTCGAACCCACGCAGGAACAGAGGCCCCCGATAGAGCTGCGTCACCTGGCTCCCATAGCCCGCGAAGACGCCCGCCAGCTCGACCGCGATGTAGCCACCCCCCACGATGACGAGGCGCGCCGGACGCTCGGCGAGCGCGAAAACGTCATCCGAGACCATCGCGTGCTCTCCGCCGGGAATCTGGAGCCGCGTGGGTCGTCCGCCGGTGGCGATGAGAATGTGCTTCGCCGTCACCCGATGCGACGTGCCGTCGCCCTCCCTCACCGCGACCTCGTTCGGACCGGAGAGGACGCCTCGCCCGCGCAGGATGCGGACGCCTCGGCTCTCGAGCAGTCGTTGATAGACGCCATTGAGGCGCACGATCTCGATGTTCTTGTTGGCGATCAACCGCGACCAGTCGTGCGTGGGGGCGCTCGAGTCCCAGCCGTAGCTCTGCGCCTCGCGCCACTCGTCCGCGTAGTGCGCGCCGTAGACGAGCAGCTTCTTCGGGACGCAGCCCACATTGACGCAGGTACCTCCAAGGAAGCGCTCCTCGCAGACCGCTACGCGCGCACCGAGGTCGGCGGCGATCCGCGCGGCGCGCACGCCGCCCGAGCCGGCTCCGATCACGAACATATCGACGTCGAAAGCCTGGTCCGGCATCCGGCGGAGCCTACCACTCGACAGAAGCCGCACTCGGTCGTGATGAGGCATCCTCCCGTCGTTCTACGGCGATTCTTCCGCACGGGGCGATCGGCGCGATACTCGGAGCGCGTCAGCCACCCGCTAGTCTTTGGCCAGCAGCTTGCTAGAGCCCCCCGCCCTGGGTCACCCGCTTGGCTTCGCTGCCGAGCAACTGCACGGCGAAGCCCATTGCGATGAAGCGCTCGTCCTTGGTGAGGCCTTTGACGAAGCGCGCATAAATCTGCTGCGCGACGACGGCGTTCTTGAAGAGTGCGAACGCGTAGTAGAAGCGGATGTGCTCGAGCGATCGGCCAGTCTTGGCAGCATAGGCTGCGGCGAGCTGCGCACGGGTCGGTGAACCGGGCAAGTGGGTCGGGCCGAAGGCGAAGGCCACCAGGGGCGGCGGGTCGTCCGCCTGGATCCAGTAGGCGAGGGTCGTCCCCAGATCCATCAGGGGGTCGCCCACCGTCGCCATCTCCCAATCGAGAATGCCACGTATCGTGGTGAGGTCGTGCTCGTCGAGAACGAGGTTGTCATACTTGAAGTCGTTATGAATGAGCGTCGGCACCGACTCCGGCGGCAGGTTCGTCGAAAGCCACGTTGCGGCGTCCTCCAGGTCGGGGACCTCGTCGATCTTGGCGGCATGCCAGCGCTTCGCCCACCCCGACACCTGCCGGCTCACGTAGCCCTCCGGCTTTGGTGCAATGGCACCGAGGCCGATCGCCTCCCAGGGCAACGCGTGCAGCGCCGCCAGCTGTTCGACGAATGCCGCAGCCAGTCGCGCATTGGTGGGGGCGTCGATCGCGACCCCGCGCGGCAGCTTGCGCCGGAGGATGACGCCGCGCACCCGCTCCATCAGGTAGAATGGCGCGCCGAGGACGCTGTCGTCCTCCACCTGGAGGATGGGTCGTGGCGCCTGCGGAAGGTACGGCCCAAGCTCTGAACGCCCAAGCTCTGAACGCCCAAGCTCTGAACGCCCAAGCTCTGAACGCCCAAGCTCTGAACGCCCAAGCGGCGAGCTCGCGGAGAGCATCGACAGGATGCGAAACTCGCGACCCATGTCGTGCGCCGTCTTCACCAGGTTGCCGAATGGGGGGCGCCGCAGCACCCGCTCCACCCGATGGCCTCGCTCGAGCCACGATACCGAATACGTCAGATTGGAGTGACCGCTGGGGAATTGGGCGATCTCGAGGCCACCCTCGTACGACGAGATCTGCGCGGCGAGGAACGGTCCCAGCGTCAACGGGTCGATTCCCTCGCCCTCGCGCGGCGCGCGCGCCCCGTCGACCGCACTGCCGTGGTCCGGCGCGCCTCCTTCGTCAGTCGCGCTGCCCTCGTCGGCGCTTTCGCTCACGAGGCCTTCACTCCGTAGCGTCCGAGGATCTTCTTGGCGACGCTCATCTTGTGCACCTCGTCAGGCCCGTCGTAGATGCGCGCCGCCCGCTCGTGGCGGAAGAACCACGCCAGGATCGTATCGTCGCTGATCCCCAGGGCGCCGTGCGTCTGCACCGCGCGATCGAGCACCTTCTGCAGCACATCGGCCACGAAGAACTTCACCAGCGAGATCTGCTCGCGTGCGGCGTGCGGCCCCTCACGCTCCATGATCTCCGCGGCGTCGAGCACCATGAGCCGGCTGGCGTGGATCTCGGCACGGCTCTCGGCGATCCATTGCTGGACGATCTGCCGCGTACCGAGAGGCTTTCCCGGCGACAGCTCGCGCGACGCAGCGCGCTTGCACATGAGATCGAATGCCCGCTCGCACACGCCAATCCAGCGCATCGCGTGGTGAATGCGTCCCGGACCGAGGCGGTCTTGGGCGATCATGAAACCTCCGCCCTCGGCACCGAGGAGATGGTCGGCCGGCACCCGCACATCGTCGTATTCGATCTCGGCGTGGCTGGCCCAGTCGGCGCCCACTTCACCCATCACCGAGATGTTGCGCACCAGCTTGAAGCCCTTCGCGTCGGTCGGGACGATTATCATGCTGGCCCGACCGTGTAATGGCGCGTCGGGGTTCGTCACCGCCATCACGATGGCGAAGGCCGCGCCGTCGGCGCTGGAGGTGAACCACTTGCGCCCGCGAATGACCCAATCACCGCCATCACGCGTGGCGGTCGTGTGCATCCACGTCGGGTTGGAGCCGGGCGCATCCGGCTCGGTCATCGAGAAGCAGCTGCGCGCCTTGCCTTCCGCGACAGGCGTGAGCCACGCGCTCTTCTGCGCGTCGCTCCCCCATTGCACGAGGATCTCCATGTTGCCGGCGTCGGGCGCCTGCGCATTGAAGAGATAGTGACCGATCGGCGTACGCCCCAGCGCCTCGCTGACCCGCGCGTGCTCGGTCAGCGTGAGCCCGAGCCCGCCCCACTCCTTTCCGAGCTGCGGCGCCCACAGACCCGCCTCGCGGACGCGCGCGCGCCCTTCGGCCAGCTTGGGCAGCAGGCCTCGAAAGCCGGCTCCCGAGAGGAGCTCGGCTTCGAGCGGCATGGCGACCTCGTCGATGACGGCGCGGATGCCAGGGAGGATTTCGGAGAGACGGTCGGGCTCGGCCATTGTCCCGTTCAGGGCTATCGGGGGGCACGGCCCGCGTCAAAGCGGTTGTCGCGCGTCGCCCCCGCCGAAGTCGTCGAAGGCGAACACGGGGTCGGCCGAGCTCGCGCGCACCGTGCCGATGCCGATCTGGCCCCCGCCCTCGTAGGGCGCCCAGTCGGTGACGTCAGCCTCGAGGACGAGCACGTCGTCGAGGCATGCCTTGACCACGCCGTCGGCGGTGGCCCGCGCGGCGAGTCGCGCCCCGTCACGCACGACCGCCGGCTCCTGCGCCTGGAGCTGGCAGCTGGGCGTGCAGCTCCAGATCTGGATCGCCGCGTCGGCGGGCGAGTAGAGCACCTCCAGATTGGCGTCCCCCTGCACCTTCATGATGATCAACTGCTCGAGACCAGCGGTGTTCACCTGCGACAGCGTGACGTGCGCCTCCTGGTCGGGTCCAAACGTCTCGCTGAAGACGGTCCACTGGTAGCCCGTCTCGGTCGGGACATTTACGACGCGCTCATTGACGATCTGGAACGCCGAAGAGCCGAACCAGAGGAGCCCGAGGCCGCCGTCCACACGATCGAAGTCGTCGAGGAGGCCGGTGCTCTGGCACTCGCTGACCACCGTCGCGCCACCGGCGCCCGCGCCCCCCATACCGCCCGTCCCCGTCGTGGCGTCGCCGCCGTCACCACCTGCGCCGCCACTTCCGCTGGGAGCTGCTCCTCCGCCACCAGCCCCGCCTGTTCCGCCCGCGTCCGGGCTCCCACCACCGGCGAGCGAGCTGGAGGTCGGCGCGCCGGACCCCGACGAGGCGGCGACGCTCGTGGCATGCGGGTTCGAGGCGAGCGTTCCCGAACCGTCGCTCAGCGAATCGAGCGACGTCAACGAGCAGCCACCGCCCAGGACCCCGAGCGCCCCGGCGAACACGAACTCGAGCCGGAAGACGGTGCGTGACACCCGGATCAACGGACCACCCCGACAAACGCGTGTCAACGACGGCAAAATCCGGGGGATCCGCCGCCCGCAGTCCCGCGTAGGCTTCGGGGAATGGCCTGGCGACCGATCGTGCTGCTGGTGGCGACCTGTTTGACTCTGACCTCCTGTGGCGACGGCGGGACCATCGAAGACACGGACGCCGTGACCGGCTCCGGGACGACCGCGCCGGACGGCTACCCCGCTGGCCCCTACGGCGCCGACGTGGGCGAAACGCTCCCCAACCTCGAATGGATGGGATTTCGCGGTGAATCGCCAGGCGGTCTCGCGAGTGCCTCCCCTTACGAGGCCTACTCACTCGACGATGCGCGGCGCTCGGGCAAGGCCTATGCCCTCTTGCACTTCGGCGCAGTGTTCTGAGGCGCTTGTCGCAGCGCCGCCCAGGTCTTGGGCGAAAGATCGGTCGAAGCTCTCTCCGCCGACGGCATCGTGATCGAGGTCGTGGAACAGGGCAGTCAGGGCGGCGTGGCGGCGACCCGCGACGACGTGGAGAACTGGATCGAAACCTTCGATCTGCCGATGACCACGGTCCACCCCACGGACGGCACGCTCGAGCAGCTCGAGGGTCGCGATCACACCTACGTGGTCGATCTGCGTGACATGCAGATCGTCTTCGAGACCGTCTATGGCGACGGTCCAGCGGCGGCGATCGACGACATCCTGCAGCGCCTGGGCGACTGATCCAAAACAGCGGAGATGGCGTCGTCAGCGCCCCGCGGCATCGGTCTCCTCCCCGCCACCGGGACGGGCCTCACGGACCTTCCGGCACGAAGACGAGGGGGTATTCGATGGTCGATACCGCGCATGAGGCGGCGGCATCGGGACCGAAGGTGAGCGAGCGCGTCGCCTCGGTGGCACATTCGATGAACGCCGCGTCCTGGATATCGGTCTTGGTGACGCATGCCTGGGGGACGTCACCGCTGCGCGTCACCTGGAAGCGCAGCGTGGTGAACCCATAAGCGTTCCCATTGCGACGAATCGCCTCCTCGAAGCAAGCGGTAAAGTGCTCGCTCCGTGAGCGCATCGCCTCCTCCACCTTGGCTTTGGGGCGACACGACATCGGGCTGCCGGGCGTATCGGCGACCACCGCCTGGCCGTAGCAGACTGGTAACGGACCAGGCGGTCGCGGGTCGCCCCAGCAACCGCCGAACGTGGCGAGGAGGAGCGTGGCGACGAAGACAGCGATTGCCGACCGGGCAGACCGAGACATGGGGATGCAGCGTAGGTCGGCGATGCAACTTCTCATTGTGAAAACGTCGATCATGGCGGACCGAGCCCGCCATCGATCTCCTCAGGCTCGGGGCGCGCCCAGCAGAAATTCTTCGGCCTCGGCGAGGACGTACGTCGCGACGGCGAAGGCCGTCGTGGCGCGCGCGAGATCGTCCGAGGACACGTTCTCGAAGAGATCGTTTGCGGTGTGGTGGAAGTCGAAATAGCGCGTCGCATCCTGGCGAAGATCCACGAAGGGAACACCGAGCTGCCGGAGCGGCGCGATGTCGACGCCGCCCCGCGATGCGCCCGTATCGAGCACGATGCCAAGCGGTGCAAGAGCGCTGACCAGGCTGGAAGTCACCGTGCGTTCGTGGGCCGCTACGGGTACGCGCAGCGCCCACGGTGCGCCGTCGCCTTGGTCGGCCTCGAGGGCGGCGACGTGTCGAGACGCCTCGCTGGCGTGCGCCCGGGCGTAGGCGTGTCCGCCGCCCGTACCGAGCTCTTCATTCGCGAAGAGCACGATGCGAACGGTCCGGCGGGGCCTCCTCGGGAGCGCAGCGAGGATGCGCCCCACTTCGATCGCGATGGCGCAGCCGGCACCGTCGTCGAGGGCGCCGGTCCCCAGGTCCCACGAGTCGAGGTGCGCGCCGACGAGGACGATCTCGTCGGGTCGATCGCGCCCGACGACTTCGCCGATGATGTTGGCCGACTCACCGACGGGGAGGGGCTGGCAGTCGAGCACGAGACGGCTCACGACCTCTTTGCCCGCAAGGAGCGCACGCGCGAGGAGGTCGCCGTCGGGCGTCGAGAGGGCGGCAGCTGGGATCGAGTGGGCTTCGGACTCGTAGAAGAGAGCGCCGGTATGTGCGGCACGCAGGGAGTCGGTGCCAATGGAGCGGACGAGGCATGCAAGCGCGCCTTTCGCCGCCGCGCGTGACGGCCCGCGCATCCGCACCAGCGAGCCCGCGTTGTATCCCGTGCCGTCGCGCGTGCGCGCCATCACGTGGTGCAGGTAAACGATGCGCCCCGAGACCGATTCGCGCGGCGCAGCCTCGAGCGCTTCGAGCGACTCGAACATCACGACGGGGGCTTCGACACCGCTCGGCCCGGTACCGACGCTTCCGCCGAGCGCAGACAGCACCACGGACTGCGGACGCGGCAAGCGCAGGGTGCACAGCTCGGCGCCGCGCTCCCACAGGGTCGCGGGCGCCGACTCGGCGCGCACGTTCGTGAGGCCACCCGCACGCATCGCCTGCGCCGCCCATGCCTGCGCGGCAGTGTCGCCGGGCGTGCAAGGCACGCGGGGGCCGACCTCGTCACAGAGCGAACGAACCACGTCGAGAGCCCGAGATTCGGAGCGGGCGAGGCGCAGCAGGTGATCGAGCACGTACGTCGGGTACCCGGGCGCGGCGAGGGTGTCCACCGGGCGCTGAATCGTCACGCCGAGACCGCGTGAGCCGGAGACGACCCATGCGCCGACGCGCTTTGCTCTACCCGATGGCACGGTGAGCTCTGACGCTACGCCAGCAGCCACCTTGGCCAGCAGCCACCTTGGCCCAACTTCTCAGCGTGAAGACGTCGATTCGTCCGCCATCCGGACCGCAATCGGACTTCGACCGCTCGGGTCGACGTCGGTCCCGGGCGGGATCTCGATCTCGCCGACCCAGGTGACGATCACGTCGCGCATGTCGGGTCGCACGGTGATGCGCGCCGGCCGGATGCCGACCTCCTGGTCACGCCCCCCCATCGTCACGATGACCCTAGGCCATTGCGGCAGCTCGATGGCGAACGTCGCGCCACGAGGCAAGCAGCCGGTCGCCTCGACGAGGGTCCCCGCACGCAACTCGGCAAGCCAGGCCCAGGGCGAAGCATCTTGCAAAAAGCACGGCTCGATGCGTCCTGAATGCTTGTCGGGCGTGCGCTCGGCGAGCCAGCCGCGCCGGACTTCGGCGAGGGATTCGGGTGCAACGACGTCGGGGCCCATACCGATCCACGCCGCGCGCGGGAACGTCGCGGCATGCACCTCGTCGAGACACCAGGGCAGCGGGCCGGCCTCCCAACCCTCGTCGGCGATGCGCTCCAGCCGCTGGTCGGTCAGCAGATCCGCCGGGTCTTCGATCTGAGGAAGGTACCACCCGGACTCGACGCGACCGTGGCGATACCCCAGCCCGAAGGGATTGCGCGGATAGACGCGAGCGCTATCGATCTCGCGGTCCAGCGCGAGGGCCACATCGGCGCTCGAAGGCGCCTCGCCACCGAAGGCGGTCTCGAAAGCGATGGGTACGGGACGGTCGATTGGCATCGGATCGCCGATCGCGATGTGGCCAGCGACCCCGACCGCCCGGCGGACGCCGAACACCGCCGCCGACCAGGACCAGTCACCCACGGCCAGGCTGACTGTGGTCGTGGCAGCCTGGTGCACTCTTGGCACCGCGCTGCCCTCGAGCAGCACGTCGACGAAGGGGCCGCCGCGCAGAGGCGGATCAAACGGACTGCGACGCAGGCGTTCAGGGATGGCGACCGGTCGAAACTTCGGGCGAGGGTCCGCCGCCGAAGAGGACACGGCGCAGGCTGCCACCTCGAAGCGCAATCGCCGGGGCGCGTGCGGCGGGTATACGAGCAACTTCGCGTAAGTCATCGGGATCCGGAAGGGCGAGCGCAGGCCCGCGGACCTTCGTGTAGCCTCTGGCGCGATGCAACCGGAGTCCGCGTCTGTCCACTTTGCGCCTCTCGACGCGACAGGTGCGGATGAGCGCTGACACCTATCGTGAGGGCTCACTGCGCGAGCTGGCGAAGGACCTCGCGGCTTCGCCATACGACCCGCTGCGGTTCCTCGCTCGCGGAGGGATGGGCGAGGTCGTCGTCGTCCGCCATCGCGAGCTCGGTCGCGACCTGGTGATGAAGCTCTTGCTCACGAACCTCACCGGTCAGGAGCAGCTCGCCGAGCGCATGCGCGCCGAGGCCCGCATGCTCGCGCGCCTGTCCCACCCGAGCCTCGTCACCGTGGTGGATTCGGGTCGGACGGCGGCCGGGCGACCGTTCCTCGTGACCGAGCTGCTGGAGGGCGAGACCCTCGCCGAGCACGTTGCGGCGCGTGGCGGCCATCTCCCAGTTCGAGACGCGCTGGAGCTTACCATTCAAACCCTCGCCGGGCTGACCGTCGTGCACGACGCGGGCTTCGTGCATCGCGATCTCAAGCCAGCCAACCTCTTCGTGGTCAAGGCGCGCGGAGCGGAGGCGCGGCGCCTCAAGATCCTCGACTTCGGGATCGCCAAGGCGCTGTCCGAGGAGGATCGTCGCGACCTCGGTATGGTCGCGCCGACGACCGCGGGCGCGATCATGGGAACACCTTCGTCGGTTTCGCCCGAGCAAGTCGAGAGCGGCAAGGTCGACGCGCGAACCGACGTGTATGGCCTTGGCGTCGTTCTCTTTCGCATCATCGTGGGACGCGCGCCGTTCTCGGGGGATGCGCTCGAGCTGTTCCGCGCGCACCTGCTGGAGGCGCCGCCCGTGCCCTCGTCGGTGGCGCCGCAACCGGTTCCGCTCGTCGTCGACAGGGTGATCCTCAAGGCCCTCGAGAAGGACCCGGCCCGCCGATTCCAGAGCGCCTCGGAGATGCGCGAGGCACTGGAGCGGGTGCTCGTCGATCTGAGCCTCGAGAGCGACACCACCGAGGATGTCGCGTCCAACGAGGCGGCCACGCTGGAGGCTGATTTCTCGGGGATCGCAAGAGCGTCAGCGTCTCTTCAGGTCGCCGGCAGCTGGCCGCAGGCGACGAGCGACGCCGAGGACGGGCCGACCACCCGCCCGGTGGTGTCCGCCGCAGAGCTCCACCACGGCGTGCAACGTGCGCACGTGCAAGCGCCCAGCGTTTACGGTCCCCACGTGCAATCGCCGAGCGTGCAACCCGCCATGCCGATGGGAGGAACGGCGGTGCTGCCCGGGCCCTCCGCGGCGCGCAAGACCGAGATGCTGCACATTGCACCGCAAGCCGTCGCACAGCCCGCGGCGCAGCCCGCGGCGCAGCCCACGGTGCGACTCGATGCTGCCGAGCCGCTCGATTCGCCGTGGAAGGTGGGCGACGGCGAAGCACGCCCGTCGCGCACTCGGCCGCGCCCCGAGCCGGTTGCACCGCCGAAACATTGGATCGCCACCTGGGGGCCGATCGTCGCGGCGCTGGTCGCGAGCGTCGTTCTGCTGCTGTGTCTCTTCACGTGGAAAGTGCTGTGACAGCATGAAGCACGACCAGGTGATGGAGGCTCGCCCATGAATCCTGCGCGCCCCGACGATCGCACGCCCGACGAGATCCTCGCCGAAGACCTCGTCGACGAAGCATTGCGGACCATGCAGATCCCCGCCGAGCTCTTGCCAGTCATTCGCGTGGGCTTGATCGGCGAGATGCTGACGACCCTCGGCGGCCAGAGGATGCTTCGACGCATCGCGCCCGACCAGGCGGTGTCTTCCAGCGGGGAGTTGCTATAGCGCGCGGTGCCGCCAGCCCAACCTCGTTGCGTTCGCACCGACCCGGCGGAAGTCACATCCGGCCGTAAGCCGATCCTGGTCTCATCGGGCTGGCCGGATGCCCCCAGGGGCCGGTAGGCTGCTCGCCTC